>Ga0224505_10001688_pt1 | contig 13691 bp, 9 predicted proteins | sample SF_Jan12_sed_USG_FD_169102 | JGI IMG/M metagenome (GOLD analysis project Ga0224505, IMG submission 169102) | Sediment microbial communities from San Francisco Bay, California, United States - SF_Jan12_sed_USGS_4_1 | ecosystem: Environmental > Aquatic > Marine > Sediment | place: USA: California... | reverse complement strand
GAAGCCGGGACACCCATTGCACTAATGCCGTCGGGCGCGCTGCGCAGGGACCTGCCCGCGGGCGAAGTGACGCTGATCGACCTGCTCGATGCGTTCCCGTTCACGGACCGCGTCGCAATCGTCGAGCTGTCGAGTGGCGCACTCCTCGACATTGTCGAGCAGGGACTGTCGCTCGAACGCGGCATGCTGCAGGTCTCCGGCCTCGAGGTGCGTTACGACCGATCGAAGCCGGTCGGGCGCCGCATCGCGGGCATCGAGGTGGCCGGCCAGCCGCTGCGCCTCGACGGGACCTACCGGGTCGCGACGCTCGAGATCCTCGCCCAGGGCGGCGATGCGTATACCGCGTTCGGCCGGGGCACGCTGGAGTCGATGAGTGAGAAGCGGTTCGCCGACGTACTCGAGGCCTGGTTCCGTGAGCAGGACGTTGTCACCGTGCCGCCGCGCGGCCGGCTGGTCCCGGTGCCATAGTGTTCGCGGTGCGCCGGGGCGGCTGCGCGCCGATTTCGAACGTACAATGGGATCGATAAACAATGACCCGCTGCGCTCCGACACCGACATGACCTACAGGTACGCCGAATGAAAAAAATCAGCACGATACTCGCCGCACTGCTTATTTCGCCGGCAGCAACCGCCGACTGGTTCGACGACGTCCGGGAGAATGGAACGCCTGAGGATCTCTACCGGGTCCTCTGGTACATGCCGAAAGGCGGCGACCTGCACAACCACCTGTCCGGCGCGGTGTTTTCCGAATGGTGGTACGAGCTCGCGCTCGCGCAAAGAGAGCGCGGTTACGAGTACTACACGAAAGTTCGCATCGACAACTGCCGCGACTACGGCGGCGACGAGTTCGGCGGCGCGCCCTATTACCTCATGTTTCGCAACATCACGGCGCTCGATTACGCGCGTCTGGATGACTGTGAAAAGGGTGAGTACAAGCGCCTCGAGGATCTCGACGAGCGCGAGAAAGCCGCGTGGATGGATGGCCTGCGCCTCGACAAGCCGCACGAGGGCCGCGACGAGTTCTTCCAGACACACTGGCAGCGACTGAATGCGCTGTACCTTAATCCCCATCTGCAGGCCGAAACGGCGGCAATCAACCTGAAGGCCTATGCAGAAGAGAGCGTGGCCTACGTCGAGTACCAGATCGCGGGCGGGCCTTACGTCGGCCCGGATGGCAACATCGTTTCACCAAACGACGCGTTCGAAATCCTGCGGCAGCGGCTGGCGCAGAAGGACGTCAGGGACACAGGCGTCACGGTGCGTTTCCAGCTCGCGATCCTGCGCTTCCTGCCGAACGCCGAGGAGCACCTTCGCGGCGTCTACCAGCTCGTACACGACAATCCGGACCTGTTCGTCGGCGTCAACATGGTTGGCCGCGAGGACAACGACAAGGGATACCCCGCGCGATTCCTGCCGACGCTGCGCGAGCTCAGGCACGAGTACGGCGGCGTCAGGCTGTCGATTCACGCGGGCGAGGTCGACGAGCCGAACTTCCATGTGCGCGACACGCTCCTGCTCGGCGCCGATCGCATCGGCCACGGCATCAATCTCATCACCGATGACGACACGATGCTCCTGATGCGTCACGGGCCTTACCTGGTGGAGATCAACCTGATCTCGAACCTGTTGCTGCAATACATCAGCGACTACTCGCAGCACCCGTTTCCCGAGTACTTGCGCACCGGTATCCCGGTGGCATTGTCAACCGATGACCGCGGCATGTGGGAATCGACGATGACCGACGAGTTCTTCGTCGCTGTCACCGAATTCAACCTGTCCTGGGATGAAATCAGGGCGCTCGGGCGCAATTCGCTCGCGCACTCCTTCGCGCCCGAGGATGTCCGGAAATCGCTGCTCGATGCGTACGAGTCGCGCATTGAACGCTACGGGCGGGACCTCTCGAGGCGAGGTATTGAAATGCTTGGGCCGATGCCCGACACTCGACGCTTCATCTGCGGGCGCTATGATCTCTGCCGGTAGGAGAGAGTCGGTCCGCCTCGGGGAACCAGAACAAAAACAAATGATTGCGCAGCAAACCTCGCGCAATGAGTAATACGAATAAGAAATCGGGCCCGGCGGACAGTCGCTGCGGGTCTCTCACATCGGAGGCATGAACCATGAAACCTGGAATCAATTTCCGCGTATTCGCGTCGGGGCTCGCCGCGCTCGCCCTCGCGGCGACCGGCTCGCTGGCGCTCGCGCAGGACGACGAGGAAGAACTCGAGGAAATCATCGTCAAAGGCAGCCTGCGAAGCCTGCCCACACAGGACGTAGGTTCCGTGTTCGGCTTCGACAAAAACGTGCTGGAAACACCGCGGTCGGTCTCGACAGTCAGTTCCGAGCAGATAGAGCGCTTCGGCATCGACGACATTGACGAGCTGGTGACGTTTGCACCGGGCACCTTCACGCAGTCGTTCTTCGGCGTTGCAGGTGGCCTGGACGTTCGCGGCACACCGGGAGAAACCTATTTCCGCGGCGTACGGCGTCTCGACAACCCGGGCAACTACCCGACGCCGATTGGCGCATCGGACCGGATTGACGTGGTGCGCGGCCCAGCCACACCGATTTACGGCCCCTCCAAGATCGGCGGCTACCTGAATTTCGTGCCGAAGTCCGCGCGTGCTGATACCGGCCAGTATCTCGACGAACCGGAAGGTGCGCTTTCCTATACGCTGGGAAGCTGGGACAAGAACGTGCTCACCGCGGAAGTCGGCGGCCCGGGCAGCCTGGGCGGCAGGGACTTTGGTTACTACGTATACGGCATGGCCGAGGATTCGGGCAGCTACTATGAAAATACGGAAACCCGGCAAGCGCTGGCGCAGGCGTCGTTCGATGTCGACGTCAGCGACAATCTGCGCTTCATGTTCGGCGGCATGCTGCACAACTACGAAGGCAACCAGGTTGCCGGCTGGAACCGCCTGACGCAGGACCTGGTCGATACCGGCACTTACATCACCGGCGACTCGCAGCCACTGGATACCGACGGTGATGGCTCGATATCGCACCAGGAGTATTTCGCCGTATTTATTGCACCATTTGTTTTTCGACCCGAATTTGTGACGCCCGGTGACCTGACACCGGAAATGGCCCTGGTCAATGCGGGTACCGCACAGTTGAACGGCAGCCAGGTACTGGTTGCGCCGGACGACACGCTGGAAAGCGACGTCAAGACCTTATACTTCGACTTTATCTACTCGACGAACAGCGGCTGGGAGTTCAAGAACCAGCTCTTCTTCGAGGATTACGACACGCTCAGCGAAAACGCCTACGGCTTCTCGCAATTCGGCGAGGCGACTGTCTGGGAAGAAAAATTCATCATCTCCAAGGTCTTCGAATCCGGCCGTGGTCTGACGACTTCGTTGCAGCTCTCGCCGTCATATCGATACACGGAATTCGAGCATGGCGATGACTACACGAATGAATTCTTCGACCGGCGCGACATTACCGGACCGTCGACTGCACTCGACCGGCGGCTGCTGTCCACCCGCATCAATGGCGACTACACGGAGTACGACGTAGGCGATTACAGTGACCTCGGTATCGGTTTCATGGTCGACTTCAATTTCGAAAACGGCCTCGACATCCTGCTCGGCGCAAGGTACGACTCGGTCGACTTCACCGGGCATATCCCGGTCGACAAGCTGCTGCTTGGAAACTTCACGTCCGGTTTTGTCATCCAGTCGACGGACGGGCTGTACCTGCTGAACGACTTTGTCGATCCGGACAACTACACGGCTGACGATATCGCGGCGCCCGTCGATATATCGGACACGGAAGACGGTGTCTCCTGGACCGCCAGCGTATCCTGGGCGATTGGCGGGTTCGTTCCATACGTGACGATGTCCGAGCAATCGACGGTCATCGCCGGACAGGGTGCGAACATCGCCAATGCGAGCGTGTTCACCAATGGCTGGTTCGATACGTCGGAACTGATGGAGTACGGTATCAAGACGAGCTTTCTGGACGACACGCTGTACATGGCGTTGTCGGTTTACGATCAGGAGCGTACCGACTTCAATGCGCAGGCGATTGTCACGAACCAGACGAGCCGGACCGAGGGAATCGAGTTCGAAACCCGCTGGGCGGCGACTGAGCGTCTCCTGCTGACGTTCGGCTACTCGAAAATGGAGGTCACGAACCTGAACACGCTCGTCAATGGCGGCCGGTTCAGCTTTTATGGTGCGGATGACATGCCGCAGATCGACCCGACTCTCGTATATGGTGGCCAGGTCATCGGCATACCGGCGGATACGCCGGGGCTCGAAGGCCGCCGCACGGGTGTACCGGAGGACGTATTCACGTTCACCGGCACGTATGCGTTCGACAATGGCTTCGCGTTCAATGTGAGCGTGGTCGACGTCGATTCGGTCGCGTCCGGACACTCGCGGGCCGTCATCCTGCCGGCATACACACTGGTCAACGTTGGTGCTGTCTACGAGACAGAGCGCTGGCTGTTTAACGTCATTGCCAAGAATGTTACCGACGAGCGTTACTTCCGCGCCAATTTCCCGGACCTGTTCGGCAGCCAGATCGTGTTACCCGAGCGGCCGGCCAGCGTGCAGGCGACCTTCGCTTTCCGCTTCTGACCGGATAAGCGCACAGGCAGTTTTGGCCGCAGCAGCGGGTTCGTTGCTGCGGCCATTTTGTTTTTGGCGACGGAATCCGTGCAATGAACCAGATCCAGAAAATACTTTTTCTTGGCGCTGCCTTTTCGCTCGCCGGCTGCGAGCCTGACAATGGCGCGTCCGCATCTGACTCGATCGACGTCAGGATTGTGCTGGTCACGATGTTCGAGCGCGGCGCCGACACGGGCGATGCGCCCGGCGAATTCCAGCTCTGGTACGAGCGCCGCAAGCTCGACCAGGTGTTTCCGTTCCAGGGCGAGCACGACCTGCACTACAACCCGGACAGCGGCATCCTGGCCATCGTCACGGGCGCGGGAACGGCCAAGGCGGCATCCTCGATCATGGCGCTCGGCATGGACCCGCGCTTCGATCTCACGAAGAGTTACTGGCTGGTCGCTGGCATCGCCGGCTTCGACCCGGCCGATGCATCGATCGGTTCCGCGGCATGGGCCGAGTACCTCGTCGACGGCGACCTGTCGCACGAGATCGACGCACGCGAGAAACCCGATGACTGGGAGTGGGGTTACATCGCCCGCCATACCAGGGTGCCTTTCGATCCGAACCGGCCGTCGCCGCGCGGCGAGGTGTTTCGCGCGAACGGCGCGCTCGCTGAATGGGCGTACCAGCTGACAAGGGACCTCGAACTTCCCGACGACCCGGTCGTTGCCCGGGAGCGTGAGCGATACGTCCACCATCCGAACGCCCGGCGGCCGCCGTTTGTCCTCAAAGGCGACAACATCGCCGCACTGACGTTCTGGCACGGCGAGATCCTGAATGCCTGGGCCAATGCCTGGGTCGATTACTGGTCCGGTGGCAATGGCGAATTCGTGTCCTCTGCAATGGAGGAGACCGGCACGTTCCAGTCGCTCACCTACCTCGACCGCATCGGCCGGGTCGACATCGATCGGGCGATGGTGCTCCGGACTGCCAGTAACTTCACCATGCCGCCGCCGGGTGTTACCGCTGCCGAGAACCTGCTGCGGGAGAACGAGGGCTACACCGGTCTCGAGCTCGCCGTCGAGACCGCCTACGTTACCGGCTCGGTGGTCATCGACGAACTCCTTGCGAACTGGGACGAGTATCGCGACCGGGTGCCCGCGCCCGCCGTGGCGCCCGTTACGATCATGACGTTCAACGTCGAGAACCTGTTCGACAACGCCGACGATCCCGGCAAGGACGATCTCGACTACCTGCCGATCGAAGCGAAGCAGACCGAGGAACACCGGGCAGCCTGCGCACGCGTCGAGGTCGAGAGCTGGCGCAATCGCTGCCTCACCGTCGACTGGAGCCATGAAACGCTCGATCGCAAGCTGTCGGTCGTCGCGGACGCGATCCTGCAGGTCGGCAGCGGCCGCGGGCCGGACATCGTCGCTCTGCAGGAAGTGGAGAACATTGCCATCCTCGAGCGCCTGCGTACGGAGCACCTTGGCGACGCGGGCTACCTGCCCGGCGTGCTCGTCGAAGGTGACGACGCGCGTGGCATCGACGTGGCGTTCCTCTCGCGCCTGCCGTTGGCCGGGCCGCCGGTGCTGCATGACATCGAAATCGAGGAGAGCATGAGGGCGCGCGCGGGCGACACGCGCGGCATCCTGCAGGCCGACTTCCGGATGGCGGACGGTTCGATTTTGACGGGCTACGCGGTGCACTTCCCGGCGCCCTACCACCCGACGGCGATGCGGGTCACCGCTTACGAGGCGCTCAATCTGCTGGCGGATGCACTGCCCCCCGACCGCAACGCGTTCGCTGCCGGCGACTTCAACACGACGTCCGTCGAGGACAGACGCGAGGGCCTGCTGGCTACTTACGCGCGCCCCGGCTGGATCGTCAGCAACGACCTCTGTGACGGTTGCCCGGGCAGCTCGTACTTCCCGCCGGACAACGCCTGGTCGTTTCTCGACATGATTCTCTGGCGTCCTTGCTGTGGCGATGCCGCGACGTGGTCGGTGCGCGGGAATTCCGTGCGGATCGCGAACCGGACCCCGGCGCAGGTCAGCGACGACCGCACCCCGCGCCGCTTCGACAGCCCGAAGGGCAACGGCGTCTCCGACCACTGGCCCGTCGTACTGACGCTGGAACCCGGGCACAATCCATAGCTTATAGCGGGGTCGGAGTGGGGTCGGATCCGGATCCGACCCCACTCCGACCCCGTCAGGGGAAGCAGCGCTCGGCGCCGGCCGGCAGGATGGCGAAACGCGGGTTTGCCGGGTCGAGCGGCGCGCCGACCTTCCTGCCCTCGGCCTGGGCATTGATGATCGCGTCCAGTACGAGGTAGACGAGCTCCGAACCTGGCGGCGACACCTCGCGGGCTGCAGAGAAGTCGTAGCCATCGCCGCCGCGGTATAGGTAGTCAGGTGCAATGACGGTATAGCGCCGCTCCGCCTCGATTTCCCGCCAGCCTCCCGCCTCGCCCGGCACCTGCAGTTGCACAATGCGCTCACCGTCCGGCCGGCTACGATCGACACAGACACGGAAACCCGCCACCTGCGGGAAGTAGCCTTTGCTCGGTCCCATACCGCGATAGCCTGCCTCGAGCAGGCGACGAAAGTCCCGGCCGCCCATCGTCATGCGCCGCAAGTAGGACGAAAAGCCGAACGTCCTGCCGATGTCCTCGAACGTGATGTCGCCGACAATGAAGTCATCGATGCGCAACGTCCCGCCGTTGACGAGGGCGAGATCCGCGGGCGGGTCGTGGAACGCAGTCAGCATCTGGTCGGCGATGAAGTGTCCCCAGTTGCTGTCTCCATTGCGGACGGCCGTCTCCCGGCCGTCGAGCGGCACGGCCGCCTCGCCGACACGGGCTTCTATGAACGGCATCAACCCGACGAGGCGTGCGCGCCAGCGATCGGAAATCCGCCGGTATTCCTCATCGACCGCAATCGACGCATCGACGGTCAGCATCGTCTCGCTCATGCGCGGCCCGTCCGGCCCGAATGTCACGTCGATGCGCCACACGGTCCGCGCATTCGAAGCAGCCTTCATCACTGCCGCCGAATACGCGGCGCCCTCCGCATACTCCGGCTCGTGCTCGTGCCCGCCGACGATGAACAGGAATTTCGGGTGACGGGCCCTGAGCGTCGCAATTTCGAGGTCGTCTTCCACATAGAGGTGCGTGAGGCCGATGATCAGGTCCGCGCCCTGCGCCTCGAGTTCGACGATGACGCGCTCAGCATGCTCAAGGTAGGAGCCGTTGGCAAACGGCGTATGGTCGCGCAGATTGCCATCGTCCTCCGGGTGCAGCGTGAGTGCAAAGATGCCGATTTTCCGGCTGCCCGCCTCGAACGTGAATGCCCGGCGCAGCGCCGCGTCAGCGGCTCCGTCCCCGGTTGCGAGCGAAAAATTGTCGCCCAGCCAGTCGAAACGGGACTCGCGCAGGCGCCGGACGAGCTCGGTCGGCTCGCGCGGGTCGAATTCGTGATTGCCGGGCACGGCATAGAGCGGCGCGAGGTTATCGAGGAAATTCATGGCCTCGACCATCTGTTCGCCGTTCCAGACCTGGCTTTCGAGCGAGGGGTGGAGGAAGTCGCCGCCGTGCAGCAGGCGCACGTCGCGGCCCTGCTCCTTAAGCTCACGGACGATCGTTACGACCCGCCCGAAGCCGCCGCGGGCGCCGTCTTCGACGGCATCCACGCGATAGGTGTCGTTCATGTGGATGAAGGTCAGGCCCGGTTCGGCGGCCGGCGGCTTCGCGGCGCAGGCGGCGAGGCCCAATAGCAGCAAGACGGACAGGCGGGACGGTACTGACGGCATGGCCTGACCGATTCTGCCTGTCCGGGGCCCGATTTGCGATCTTCGGCGACGGCCGTTGTGCGAAAATCGCCGCATGAATGATGCCAACGACGAGCAGCTGCTGGCTGCGGCCCGCGGCGCGCGAGTGCGCGCGCACGCTCCCTACTCCGGCGTCCGGGTCGGCGCGGCCGTCCTGGACGACACGGGTGCGATCCATGTCGGCTGCAACGTCGAAAATGCGGCGTACCCGCAGGGCAGCTGCGCGGAAGCGAACGCCATCGGCGCAATGATCGCCGGCGGTGGCAGGCGCATTCGCGCCATCTCGGTGGTCGGCGGCACGGATGCGCCCGGACCATGCACGCCTTGTGGCGGCTGTCGCCAGCGCATCGCCGAGTTTGCGGACGGCGAGACCCGCGTCCTTTTCCTGGACGACGACGGCCGGCCTGCCAGCTATACGATCGCTGAACTTCTGCCCCTGTCCTTCAACCTGGGCTGAGCCCCAGCAGGCGCTCCACGTCGGCGCGATACGGCAATGATGGTTGCGCCCCGGCAATCATCGTTGCAGCCGCTCCGGCGGCACAGGCGAACGCGAGCGCGGCCTCAAGCGGCTGCCCCTCGGCGACTGCGACGACCAGCGCCGCTGTGAATGCGTCGCCTGCACCGGTACTGTCGACCGATGTGACGGCCGGCGCGCACGCCTCGGCGACCGGTTCGCCATCACGGCAGATTCGTGCGCCTCTTGCGCCGAGCGTGGTCACGACGAGATTGCCGTGGGCATGCAGCCGGTCACCGTACCAGGCAGCCTCCGTCTCGTTGACGACGATCAGGTCCGCGCGCGCGAGGAGCGATACGGGGACGTCGGTTGCCGGCGCCAGGTTGATGCACACGGAACCCGGGAAAGAGCGGGTGACGGCCGCCAATGTTTCGGTCGGCACTTCGAGCTGGCAGATGAGCGCATCCGCGGGCGGCAACTCGACGGGTCCGAGCAGCCGGTTTGCGCCGGGCGCGACCACGATCTGGTTTTCGCCGCCCGCCGATACCGCAATCAACGCGACGCCGGTGGCAGCCGTCTCGTGAAACACAGAAGCCGACAGGTCGACGCCGCCTTCCCGCAGAAGGACCAGCGCGGCCTCGGCCTCCGCATCCCGGCCGACGCAGGCGACCAGCGACACACTGGCGCCGAGCCTCTGCGCCGCCAGCGCCTGGTTTGCGCCCTTGCCGCCCGGGTATCGGCCCAGCGTCGCGCCGGTCACGGTCTCGCCGGCCGCGGGCAGCCGGTCGGCGGCTGCGACGATGTCGAGATTGACGGACCCGACGACGACGATGGACGGCTTTTCAGGCACCGCGGAGAGGAGTCCTTCAGGCAGCCAGCAGAAGCCCTGCCAGCGCGGCGCTCATCAGGTTCGACAGCGAGCCGGCGGCAATGGCCTTGAGACCCAGTCGGGCGATGAGTTCCTTCCGCTCGGGGACCAGGCTGCCGAGGCCGCCGAGCAGGATCGCGATCGACGACAGGTTCGCGAATCCGCAGAGAGAAAAAGTGACGATCGCGCGCGTGCGCTCGCTCATGCCGGCGAGGTATTCGTTGAGATGGCTATAGGCGATGAATTCGTTGAGGATGACCTTCTCCCCGAACAGCGCACCGGCAGCCTGCGCTTCCTCCCAGGGGATCGTCAGCAGGTACATCATTGGCGCGAACAGCCAGCCGAAGATCTGCTCGAGCGTCAGCCCGTCGATGCCGAACCAGCCGGCGACCCAGCCGAGGAAGCCGTTCAGCAACGCGATCAGCGCGACGAACGCCACCAGCATCGCGCCGATGTTGACGGCGAGCCTGACGCCGTCCGACGAACCGACCGCGGCCGCGAGGATCACGTTTTCGTGCGGGCTCTTGCCGAGCTTCAGGTGCTTGCTGTCATCGGCGGCGGATGCCACGTCCTCGTCCGGCATGATGATCTTGGCCATCAGCAGGCCGCCAGGCGCAGCCATGAAACTCGCGGCGAGCAGGTAGCGGAGTTCGGCGCCGAACTGGACGTAGGCGAGCATGACCGTGCCCGCGATGGAGGCGACACCTGAGACCATCACGGCGAACATCTGTGCCTCGGTGAGATCCTTCAGGTACGGTCTCACGACCAGCGGCGCCTCGGTCTGGCCGATGAATATGTTCGCAGCCGCGTTCAGCGACTCCACCGCGCGCGTGCCAATGACGAAGCGCAGTGCGCCGCCGACCAGGCGGACGACGAACTGCATGACACCGATGTGGTAAAGGACGGACATCAGCGCAGAGAAGAACACGATCATCGGCAGTACGTTGATCGCGAAACTCGCAACGCTCGATTCCGTCGCGAGCCCGCCGAAGATGAACTCGATGCCGACGCGTGAGTAGCCCATGATATTCAGCACGACGCGGCTCATGGACTCGATGATCGCCTGCCCGGCAGGCAGGTAGATGACGAATGCCGCGACGGCAACCTGTAGCCCGAAAGCGGCGCCGACGATGCGCAGGCTTATCGCCTTGCGGTTGCCGGAGAGGAGATACGCGATCGCAAGTATGACCGCGATGCCCGCGATACCGATGAGCTTGCTCGACATGAGGAGTCCCCTACCCGGCTGAATTTATTCGTTTTTGTAGCCTTTCCGCGCCTAGGATACCGGCATTGCGCCGCGATTGCCCCTTTTCGGGCTGTGCCCGTCCGGGCTGCCGGTCAGGCAATTGTCGCCGTCCAGGGCGCGACCGGTGCCGGGCGATCGGGTCCCGTCCGAATCGCCCGCCGGATTGCGTCTGCCGCTCGCTCCGCGTCGTCGTTCGTGCGCGCATGGACGACCGCGAGCGGCCTGCCGCCGCCGACTGCCGCGCCGATCGGTGCGAGCTCGGCGAGCCCGACAGACAGGTCCAGCCGCTCGCCGAGACGGCGCCGGCCGCCGCCCAGTTCGATGATCGTGTTACCAAGGGCGAACGTGTCGACCCCCTCGACGTAGCCCGCCACTTCCGCGTGTACTGGTGAACGAACCGGCGCCGCGGGCAGGTAGCGTTCACAGCCGGCGACGAAGTCCCCCGGCCCGCCGAGGCCCGCGACCATGCGGCCGAATACTTCTGCGGCGCGCCCCGAGGTCAGCGCCTCAGCAGCGTGGTGGCGCGCCACCGCGCGGTCCTTCGCGAGTCCGGCGACGAGCAGCATTTCCGCGGCGAGCGCCATAACGACCTCGTCGAGCCGCTCGTCACGGCTGTCGTTGCGCAGGAATCGAACCGCCTCGGCCACCTCGAGCGCATTGCCGGCCGTCGTGCCAAGGCACTGGTTCATGTCGGTGATCAGCGCGTGCGTGACGAGTCCCGCTTTTCGCGCCGTGGCGATGATGCTGTCCGCAAGCTCGCGCGCGTGCTCGCCCGTTCGCATGAATGCACCGTTGCCGAGCTTGATGTCCATGACGAGCGCGTCGAGACCGGCGGCAATCTTCTTCGAGAGGATAGACGCCGTGATGAGCGGAATCGATTCGACGGTGGCTGTAACGTCGCGAATCGCATAAAGACGGCGGTCGGCGGGCGCGAGATCCGCGGTCTGGCCGATGATCGCGCAGCCCGCCTCGCGCACGACCTTGCGAAAGCGCTCGAATCCCGGCGTCGCATCATAACCGGGGATGGATTCGGCCTTGTCCGTCGTGCCACCGGTGTGGCCCAGTCCGCGACCGGAAATCATCGGCACGTACAGGCCGCAGGCGGCGGCGATAGGGGCCAGGATGAAGCTCACCTTGTCGCCCACGCCGCCGGTCGAGTGCTTGTCGACAACCGGACCGTCGAGTCCCTCGGTCCCCCAGTCGAGCACCGTGCCCGACGACGCCATCCGCATGGTCAGGTGGGCGGTCTCGTCGGCCGACATCGAGTTCAGGAAAATTGCCATCGCAAGCGCGGAGACCTGCTCCGCCGGGATGCTCTCGTCGGCGAGACCCGCTACGAAACAGGCAATCTCGTCTTCCGTGAGCGCGCCACCGTCCCGCTTCCTGCGAATGAGATCCGTGACCAGCACCGTCAGTCGAAGCCGCGTAGCGGCATGTCGTCACCGCGCTGGAGCCAGTTGTCGGCCGGGTAGTGGCAGGCGCGGTCGATGGCGTGCAGCGTATAAGCGTGGCGGGAGCGTTCCGACCGGTTCGGGCCGCTGTAGTGCGGGGCCCTGCCGGCAAATACGACGAGCGTCCCTCCGCGTGCCTCGACGGGCACGGCACGTGCCTCGTCGAAGGGCGAGTCGTCGAGTGTCTCGAGCATCAGCCCGAAATCGCCGGTCCGGTGGCTTCTCTCCCTGAGCGGGCCCTTGTGCCCCCCGGGAATGAACCAGAGGCAGCCGTTATCCGTCGTCGCGTCCTCGAGCGCGAACCAGAAACCGAGGCAGGACTCAGGCTCGGTGTAGATGTAGGTCGAGTCCTGGTGGAACACGACTTCGCCGCCGATGCGCGGCGGCTTGAAGATGTACATCGACTGAAGTACGCCGGCGTCCCTCACGCCGAGGCGACGTGCGATTTCGGCCAGCGCCGGCTTGTGCGAGAAACGATCGAAGACGGGGTCCAGATCGTGCATCGCATGGCCCATCTTGTTCAGCGAGTCCTCCTTCGACTGCACGAGCCGGCCAAACTGGTCGAACGCTCCCGCCTCGAGGAAGAAATGGATCCTGTCACCAGACTCCATGAAATAACGATCCTGGTGTTGCTCCCTGTCGGTCGTCGAGAAGACACTCCGTACATCCGCCGGATCGAATGCCTCGACCAGCTCGAGCGCCCTCGCCCGCAGGCCCGTACAGGCATCCCGGCCCACGAAATCCTCGAGTACGAGGAACCCGTTCGCGTCGAACGCCGAAGTCATCGCGACGGTAAGGGCGCCGCCGGGCGGCGCGGCGAAAACGGGGAGCGATACGTCTGTCGGCATGGTCATTGGTCCGTCGCGGGGAGGGCCAACTTTAGCACCGGCCTGCCGAAATGACATGGCGCGCCGATCATGGCACGCTGCGGTTCAATGCTCGTCGGGAGCACGATAGACGACATGAACAGAGCGAAAAATATCGGCACGGAAAGGCTCCTGCTCAGGCGGCCGGTTGCCGACGACGCCCGGGACATCTTCGAGCGATACGCGGGAGACGAAGACGTTTGTCGCTACCTTGCGTGGCCGCGCCACACGAGCATTGCCGACACCCGGCAGTTTCTCGAGTTCTGCGATCACGAGTGGGCGCGGGCGGCGGCGGGCCCCTACCTGATCTTCGAGAAGGACACGGGCACTCTCGTCGGCAGCACCGGCCTTGCATTCGAGACGCCGTACCGGGCATCCACGGGTTACGTATTTGCCAGGGACGCCTGGGGGCGCGG
>Ga0224505_10001686_pt1 | contig 13700 bp, 11 predicted proteins | sample SF_Jan12_sed_USG_FD_169102 | JGI IMG/M metagenome (GOLD analysis project Ga0224505, IMG submission 169102) | Sediment microbial communities from San Francisco Bay, California, United States - SF_Jan12_sed_USGS_4_1 | ecosystem: Environmental > Aquatic > Marine > Sediment | place: USA: California... | reverse complement strand
GCCGACCCGCGAAGTCGATCCCCCCCGAGCCAGGCCGAGAGCAGCCCGCTCGTTGGAACATCCGTTCTGTGGATGACCTGGCCATAACCCCGGTCATGGTCGTGGAGAAGGCCGCTGCGGACGTGGATAACCGGCGGCCGAGCGTGGATGATCCGGGACCAGGCGTGGACCATCGGCCATGATGGCATCACCACTACATGTTGTGGTCGCTCGTCGTGACCAATCGCTAGATGTGGTGGTTTTGGCCTTGACGGGCCTGTCCCGGCGGCGTATCGTTCGAGGGGTCGCCCACCCGCAGGAAACGCTCGAAGAGCCTCCCGATCGGCCCCATCCGCCGGCGTCGAGGCCGCCCCCAGCGAGCGCACCGACACGGCAGGCGGCGTGGTCGCGGCAGCTACCGCAGGGTCGCCTGACGATGGGCAACGGAGGAGAGAAGAACGATGGCTCGAGCCAACGGAAGCACGGTCCCGGTCATGGAGACGCCCGGCAAGGGTCGGCAGCGGGACCGGTCTGCCGCCACCAGGACCGGACGTGCGGCCGGCCCCTGGGGCGCCAGCTTCGACGGCACGCAGCCGGACGGCAAGACCCCGGCCCGCGGCCTGACCTTCGAGCGTCGCTGGACCACCCCCGGGACTCACCCCTATGACGAGATCACCTGGGAGTACCGGACCGCGGGCATCTCGAGCGAGACCGGGAAGAGCGTCTTCGAGCAGAAGGACGTCGAAGTCCCGAACTTCTGGAGCCAGCTCGCCACCAACGTCGTGGTCAGCAAGTACTTCCGCGGCCATCTTGGTACCCCCGAGCGCGAAACCAGCGTCCGCCAGCTCATCGATCGCGTCGTGAACACGATCGCGGCTTGGGCCGAGACGCAGCGCTACTTCGCCACGGACGCCGACCTCCAGACGTTCAAGGCCGAGCTGACCCACCTGATCGTCCACCAGAAGATGGCCTTCAACTCGCCCGTCTGGTTCAACGTGGGGATCGAGCCGCAGCCGCAGTGCTCGGCCTGTTTCATCAACTCCGTCCAGGACACGATGAGCAGCATCATGGACCTCGCCAAGACGGAAGCCATGCTGTTCAAGTTCGGCTCCGGCGCAGGCAGCAACCTGTCCACGATCCGCTCGTCCCGCGAGAAGATGACGGGCGGCGGCACAGCCTCCGGCCCGGTCAGCTTCATGAAGGGGTACGACGCCTTCGCCGGCGTCGTGAAGTCGGGCGGCAAGACCCGGCGTGCCGCCAAGATGGTGATCCTGGACGCGGATCACCCGGACGTCATCGACTTCATCGACTCGAAGCTCAACGAGGAAAAGAAGGCCTGGGCGCTGATCGAGGCCGGCTACGACCCGAGCTTCACCGGTGAGGCCTACGGCAGCGTCGCCTTCCAGAACGCCAATCACTCGGTCCGGGTGACGGATGCCTTCATGCAGGCCGTGGAGAAGGACCAGGAGTGGACCACCCACGCCGTGGTCGACGGCGCGCCGATGGACACCTACAAGGCGCGCGACATCTTCCGCAAGATGGCCGAGGCGGCCCACGTCTGCGGCGACCCGGGCATCCAGTACGACACCACCATCAACGACTGGCACACGTCCGCGAACACGGATCGCATCCACGCGAGCAACCCGTGTTCCGAGTACATGTTCCTCAACGACACGGCCTGCAACCTGGCCAGCCTGAACCTGATGAAGTTCGTGGATGCGGACGGTGAGTTCGACCCGGAGGCCTACCGGTTCGCCGCGAAGGTGACGCTCACGGCCCAGGAGATCCTGGTCGACAACGCGAGCTACCCCACGCCCAAGATCGAGGAGAACTCGCACAAGTTCCGGCCGCTGGGTCTCGGCTATGCGAACCTCGGCGCGCTGCTCATGAGCCGCGGCCTGGCCTACGACTCGGACGAGGGGCGCAATTACGCCGCCGCGCTCACCGCGATCATGCACGGCGAGGCGTACAGGCAGTCCGCCATCATCGCCCGTGACCACGGCGGGCCATTCGTCGAGTACAAAGTCAACGAGCAGCCCTTCCTGCGGGTCATCGGCAAGCACCGCGATGCCGCCTACCGCATCCCGACCGACGGCGTGCCCGCGGACCTGATCCGTCATGCCCACCAGGTCTACGACGAGGCGCTCGAGCTCGGGAAGAAGCACGGCTACCGCAATGCCCAGGTGACCGTGCTGGCGCCCACCGGCACGATCGCGTTCATGATGGACTGCGATACGACCGGGGTGGAGCCGGACATCGCGCTCATCAAGTACAAGAAGCTGGTCGGCGAGGGCTTCCTCAAGATCGTCAACCAGACCGTGCCTGCCGCCCTCAAGAAGCTCGGCTACAGCGCGGACCAGGTGGACGAGATCCTCGAGTACCTGACGGAGCGAGAGACCATCGAGGGCGCCCCGCACATCAAGCCCGAGCACCTCTCGGTCTTCGACTGCGCCTTCAAGCCCGCCAACGGCACGCGGTCCATCCACTACATGGGCCACGTCCGGATGATGGGCGCCATCCAGCCGTTCATCTCCGGCGCCATCAGCAAGACCGTCAACATGCCGGAGGCCGCCACGGCCGAGGAGATCGAGTCGGTCTACCTCGAGGGCTGGAAGCTGGGCCTCAAGGCGATCGCTGTCTACCGCGACAACTCGAAGCGCAGCCAGCCGCTCAGCACGTCCAAGAAGAAGGATGGCGACGTCGTCGACTCCGCGGTCGTGGCCGAGCTCAGGAAGCAGCTCGTCGCGGCACAGGTCGAGGCGGCCAAGCCGCATCGTCGGCGCCTGCCGGCCGAGCGGGCCGCGGTCACCCACAAGTTCGAGATCTCCGGGCACGAGGGCTACATCACCGTCGGCCTCTACCCGGACGGCCAGCCCGGCGAGATCTTCATGAAGATGGCCAAGGAGGGGTCCACCGTCTCGGGGTTGATGGACAGCCTCGCCACGACCGTCTCGGTGGCGCTCCAGTACGGCGTGCCGCTCAAGGACCTCGTCAACAAGTTCGCCCACGTCCGGTTCGAGCCGAGCGGCTTCACCGGCAACCAGGAGATCCCGATCGCCAAGAGCATCGTGGACTACATCTTCCGGTGGCTGGGGTCACGGTTCCTCTCGACCGACGACAAGGCGATCCTGGGACTCATCGACCGCTCCGCGGTCGTCGATGAGGCTCCCGCGCCCAGCGCATCGAATCCATTCGCGGCCGGGATCGCCGCGCTGTCCTCCTCCAGCGCGGCCCCCGAGCCGGCCCATGAGCCGACACCGGCCGTCACAACACCGGTCGTCGAGACGCCGACCAACGAGGAGCCTCCCGTCGCCACAGCCGTCGCCGACGCGCCGGCGGAACCCGCCAAGGAGGAGCTCGCGGTCATCGCGACCAATGGCCACGCCAACGGCCACGCGGCCAACGGCAACGGCAAGGCCGGCGGCAACGGCGGCGGCTCCGGGACGATCACCATGAACCTGGGGGCCACCAAGGTGAGCTTCCAGACCCAGGCAGACGCTCCCAGCTGCGCCGATTGCGGATCGATCATGGTCCGCAACGGCAGCTGCTACAAGTGCCTCAACTGCGGAAGCACGTCCGGCTGCAGCTGAGCAGAGCCGCCTCCAACGTCGGCGCTCCGGTCACCCTGACCGCGATCGCCCTGACGCTCGTCTGCCTGTTGGTGGTGGGCTGTGGCGGTGCGGCCGCAACGCCCGGGTCATCGAGCCCGGAGCCTGCGATCGCGCCGTCACCCGCCGACCCGGGCGACGACATCCTCGAGCGCCTGGATGCCATCGATGCGGCCGTGTCCAGCTGGCGTTCCGCAACCGACCTCGCAGCGGTACGTGCGGCGGCGGAGGCCACGCGCAATCTCGTCGTCGGGCCGGACGGACCGGGCTACGGAGATGCCGATGGCGACGGATCGATCGGCGGGGTCTCGACCATCGGCCTGCTCCCCGGGTCGACCGGGGAACCCGGCCTGGCTGGCCCGACCGATGGCCCGTGCGTGGTGGCCGACGTCCTCGGCGGCAGCTGGGCCGTGCCAGCGAGCCGCTGGGCGACGCTCCAGGCGGCGATCGATGCGTGGTCGCCGTCGGACAACACCTTCCCCTCGCTCCCCAGCCACCCGCAACGGATCGTGGGCTGGGCGACCCTCGCGCTCGCGGGCGACGATCTGGGGGACGCGTTGGGATACGCGGGGCACGCGGCGCTGCACAGCGCGATCGCCCGACAAGCCGTGACCGCCTGCGGCTCATGACGCGGCCGGTGTGATGACCACGCCGCTGCGGGTCCGACACGGGCGCCGAGGTCCAGCCGCGCACCATCGCTGTCCGAGGTGCGCCTGACGTCGCAGTCAGGCTCCTGGCGCGATCGACCGGCACAGCGTCCGCCAGTCACGATCCATCGCCGCCATCAGCACGTCGAGGTCAGGGAACCGGTCCGGGTCGGTGCGCACCGCGAGCGTGAGGCAGCCGGCATATGACGACCCGGCGAACGTGAGCCCGACGTTGCGGCCCAGCGGCTGGATGGGCGCAAGGTCCAGGACGGGTGCGCCACCCTGGCAGGGACATCCGGCCCGTCGTGGCAGGCGGCGCGACTCGCCGGAGGGATCGGATCGACACCGCGTCACGCCGGGCCGGGTATCGTTCGCCGATGCCCGCTCCCACCTTCCCGCTCAAGACGGCGCGCCTGATCCTTCGTCCGTACCAGGCCGGTGACCTCGAAGCCATCGCGGATCTGTTCGGCCGGGAGGACGTGTGCCGCTACCTGATGTGGAGGCCGATGGACGCCGAACAGGCCCGTTCCCTGCTCGAGCGACGCCTCAGGCAGACGCGCATCGAAGCGGACGGGGACGGGATCCTGCTCGCCGCCGTGGCGGCGGACACCGGCCGGACGATCGGTGAGTTCATGCTCCGCCAGGCCAGCATGACGAGCCGGCAGGGCGAGGTCGGATGGAGCATCCACCCGGATGTCCAGGGGCTCGGCCTGGCCACGGAAGGCGCCCGCGAGATGATTCGCATGGGCTTCGATCAGCTGGGTCTGCACCGCATCGCGGCTGAGTGCGACCCTCGGAACGTCGCGTCCGTGCGGGTCATGGAGCGGCTCGGGATGCGCCGCGAGGCGCACTTCGTGGAGAACGAGTTCCTCAAGGGCGAATGGGTCGGATCGACCGTGTACGCCCTGCTCGAGTCAGAGTGGCGCCACGCCGCCCGATGAGGATCCGCCGATGAGCGGGCGGCGCCGCCGACGCGGCCAGTACCGGTAACCTGGTCGTGCCGAGCCGGCGGCGGTCGCGATGGGAGACGGGGTCTACGCTTCTGGACGCGGATCAGGCCGTCGGAACCAGCACCTCCGCCAGGCTGGCGCCCCACGATTCGGCGCGGGCCGCCTCGCCCTCGAGCAGCTCGTTGTGTCGATCCACGAGGAAGCTCTCGGGCTCCACGACCAGCGCGTAGCCGCGACGGTGCAACTCCGACCCGATACCACTCGCCGCGCGGCCGGTAAGGAACGCCGGACCGCTGATCCGGGTGTCGAAGGCGGCGGCGCGCTTACCGTCTCCCGGGCCGAGTGACTCGAACCATTCGCGCAGCCCCGGCCCGTCCGCAGCAGGATCGAGGACCAGATGGCTGTCCGGCCTGGCGACGGCTTCGCGAGCCGATCGGCGCGAGTTCTCTCGGGTCATGCCGTGGGCGTGCGTCGGCCCGCCGACGACGATGAGGTCGGCCCATGAGACGCGTTCGGCGGACGCCTCGGCGACCGGGACCACGAGGATCTCGTCACCGGCGCCGAGGCCGCGACCGATGGCCTCCGCCACCGCGTGGGTATTGCCGTAGATGGACTCATAGACGATCAGGACGAGCATCGGCCGACTCCCTAGCGTGTCTCCCCGCAGCGTGCCCCGTCCATCGGCGCCGGTCGAGGGTCGAAGGTCCCGGGATCCGACCGACTTCCGGTCCGTCCTCGTGCGCTACCCTGCGCAGATGCCCACGCCTCCATCGCCGATCGTCCCGCTGCCTGCCCCGGAGCGACGCGGCATCCGGGCCGAGAGCCCCCAGGCGGTGACCTTCGTCGAGCTCTTCTTCGACCTGGTCTTCGTCTTCGCCATCACCCAGCTGACCGTGTTGACGGCACACGACCTGACGCCCGGCGGCATCCTTCGGTCTATCCTGCTCGGCTGGTTGATCTGGTGGGCCTGGACGCAGTTCACCTGGACGCTGAATCCCGCCGACACGACCCATCCCGCCGTGCGAGTGGTCACGCTGACGGCGACGGGCGTCGCCCTGGTCATGGCCGCGTCCGTCCCGCGTGCCTTCGCCGAAGACGCGCTCTGGTTCGCCGTCCCGTACGTCGTCGTCCGGGTGATCGGTCTCGGACTCCAGGTCCGAGTCGATCTCGAACGCGAGGACACGGGGGCCGGAGCGACCGGCCATGGTGGCGTCGTTCGCTGGGCCACGCTGTCGATGGTCGGCCTGGTCTTCGTGCTCATCGGTTCCGTGGTCGATCCGTCGATCCGGCCCGCCGTGTGGCTGCTGGCCATCGTCGCTGACCTCGTGGCCGCCGCCATCGCGGCGCGGCGGACCGTCTGGGACCTCAACCCGGCGCATCTGTCCGAGCGGCATGGCCTGTTCGTCATCATCGCCATCGGCGAGTCACTGATCGTGGCGGGGACCGCGGTCGCGAACGACGAGCGCACGACGGCACTGGCCGTGGCTGCGGTCGGCGCCATCCTCGGCGCCTGCCTGCTCTGGTGGACCTACTTCGGCTGGCTCAAGGATGCACTGGAGCATGGGATCGCGGCCGCCGCACCCGAGCGCCTCGGTCCCCTCGCCCGCGATGCGTTCAGCCTCGCCCATTTCCCCCTGATCGGCGGCATCGTCGGCTTCGCCGTGGCCATCGAGGAGATCGTGGCGCACCCCGAAGCCCCAGCGCCGGCCGAGGTGGTCGCGGCGCTCGGCATCGGCGTGACCCTGTTCGTCGCCTGCTCGGCGCTGTCGCTTCGTCTCCTGGGTGGCCCCGTCCTCATGCCGCGCCTCGCGATCCTCGCAGCGATGCTCGTGGGCCTCGTCGTCGTGACGTCGATGCCGCCCGCCTGGCCGCTCGGCGTGGTCGCGGCCGCACTGCTGGCGATCGTCCTGGTGGAGGGCGGGGGTGCCCGTGTCCGCGTGGTTGCCAGCGGATCGCCCCGGGACGTCGCCGATCCGGACGTGGCCGAGCAAGCCACCGCCTGACTAGCCGAACTCCGGCTCGAGTTCCTGGAACAGGGTGAGCTGGAGCCCGGCCGGGCCCTCCAGCCGTGCGTTCAGGGAGCCCCAGGGCGTTTCCGTCGGTGGTGCGATGAGGACAGCGCCGGCACCCACCAGGCGCGCCGTCACGTCGCGCGCGTCGCCGACCTGGAACGCCACTCGGACGGGGCCCGCGACCCGGCTACCGACTTCCACCGCGTCGACGTACGCCGCGTTGAGCGGGTCGGTCAGTTCCAGAGTCGCATGACCCGCGTCGAGGATGGCGACCCGGCCTCCGTCCGGCGAGGTGAAGCTCCCGAGCTCGGTCATGCCGAGCTCGTCACGGTAGAACCGTAGCGCGGCGTCGTGATCCTCGGTCGTGACGGCCAGTCGCATCGCCTGGACCATCTGGGGCATGTCTCGTCACCTCGCTGATGGCCGTCGCCTCGGAGCTTGCCGATCCGTCCAGGACCGCCGCCGGGCGGGACCGTCCGACATCATCGGATATCGGAGGACCATCGTGCGACGCCGACCATCCGGCGCGATTACTCGACCCTGAACCCGAGGGCCTCTGCGATGACGGTCGTCTGCGCGATGTCGATCCTTGCCCCCGCGATGTCCGCGTTGAGAGGGTCGAGCGTCGAGAGATCGCTGCCCCGCAGGTCCGCCGCCTGGAAGGACGCCCGGTGCAGCAGCGCACCGGCCAGCTCCACATCACGGACGGTTGCCCCGTCAAGCCTCGCGCCGGTGAGATCCACCTCGCGCATCCGGACTCCGGTGAACGAGGCCTCCCTGAGGTCGGCACCCGGCAGGCCCACGAACGACCAGTCCCCGCCGTCGACCGCGACGAGCGTGAGCGTGCAGCCGTCGAACATGCTGCCGACCAGCTTGCACCGGGTGAATGTCGCGTCGAAGAAGGAGCAGCGCACGAATGTGCAGTTCGTGAACGCGGAATCGATGTGCGACGAGGCGTTGAAGCGGACGTCGCGGAAGGTGCAGTCGGCGAACGACGCACCCCGCACTTCCTGGTCGGACAGATCCGTCCCGACGAACAGCACCGCGTCGTGGCGCGTTCCCGAGAACGGCGCGTCTCCCCACGCGGTGGCGTCGAAGATCGAGGTCGTCGGCGGCGGCGGCACCCCGTGCAGTCGGTCAGCCACGGCGTCCGGCCCTCGGTCGGTCATGCTCGGCCATCGGGCCCGAGCCTAGCAGACGATGGAGCGAACCCGATCGGGCTCCTTCGGTCACCATGGGAAGCACCAGCGTTCAAACGCACCAGCGTTCAAACGCACCAGCATGGGCAGACGGCGAGCGGCGGAGGTGTCGGATGAGGATCGGTGCGATCGTCCCGCAGGGGTGGACCGGCGAGTACGACGGCTGGGAGACCCTGGACGCGTGGCGGCGGACCACGGAGGTCGCCCGCCAGGCCGAGCGGCTCGGGTTCGAGTCGATCTGGCTGTTCGACCACTTCCACACCGTGCCCAGGCCGACCGACGAGATCACCTTCGAATCGTTCTCATCGCTGGCCGCGCTGGCCGCCCTGACGGAGCGCGTCCGCCTCGGCCACATCGTCATCTGCGCGGCGTTCCGCAATCCGGCCCTCACGGCGAAGATGATCGCGACCATGGATGCCATCAGCGGCGGCCGGATGGAGCTCGGGATCGGAGCCGGCTGGAAGCGCGATGAGTGGCTGGCGTACGGCTACGGCTTCCCCGAGACGAAGGAGCGGCTGGCGAGGCTCGCCGACGACCTGGGCGTCATCACCGCCATGCTGGCCGGCGATCGGCATCAGCACGCGACGTTCGATGGTCACCACAGCCGCGTCACCGACGCGCGCAACGTGCCCAAGCCGGTCCAGCGCCCGCGCGTCCCGATCATGGTCGGCGGCAACGGTCCCAACGTGACCTGGCGACTCGCCGCGACGTACGCCGACGAGCTGAACCTGGACGGGATGTCCGCAGTCGAGGTGGCGGAGGCGCTGCCCGTGATCCGGAGCCGTTGCGAGGAGATCGGCCGCGACCCGGCCACGCTGCCCGTCTCCGTCCACCTCTGGTGGGGCGACATCAACGAGGCGGGCGCGGCCCGGATCGACTACCTCGCCGCCCTCCGCGAGCTCGGCGTCAGCCGCGTGATGGGCCTGGTGCAGGCCGCGGCACAGACGGACGAGGCCCTCGAGTCCCTGGTCGAGGACGCCCGGGCCGCCGGGGTCGAGGTCGCCTGAGGCGTGTCAGCGGGCCACGATGGCATTCCTGACGTGGTCCAGGAAACCTGGACCCGGCTGGGGCCCCGCGACCCGGCGACCTAGGGTTGGAGCGTGCCCGACCAGACCTGCCAGGCCAGCAGCGACTTCGCGACCAGGCTCAGGATCATGTACGTCTTCTCGCCGTAGAGGTAGTCGCTCCAGCGGCCGACCTTCCGGTACTGCAGGATCATCGTGATCGCGAAGATGTTGAAGGCCACGAACAGGCTGGCGATGATCACGTAGACGAAGGCGGGGATCCCGGCGTCGGCAGGCAGGCCTTCCTGGGCCGAGTACGCCCAGACGATCGAGAAGATCCCGATCCAGGGAGCGATCCCGGCGATGCAGCCGAAGATGAAGTGCTTCCAGTCGACCTTCTGGCCCGTCTCCAGCCGGCCCTCGTTGGCGGCCTCCATGCTCCAGCCGAACAGGATCATCGCGACGTTGGCGCCGGCGATCGCGACCAGGGCCGGGAGGTCGGTGATGTAGCTGATGTAGGCGATGGCGATGATCATCACCGTGGACGAGAACGAGTACTCGATCCACCGGAGCGGGTTGATGCCGCGCGCCAGGTACGCCTCATATCGGCCGCGCACGAGCCAGCCGGCCGATGCGTGGGCGATCGCGCTCATCAGGAGGAACGAGGCGATGACGTACGCCAGTGGGATGGAGAAGAGCGTCACGCTGGACGGCTCGATCCCCGTGAACTGCCCGTTCTCGATGATCGGCTTGACCGTGGGCACGATCGGCTCGAAGACCCTCGCCGTGCTGGAGATGGCGATCATCGCCAGGAATTGGGCACCGTGCGCGAAGGTGAGGAATCGATTCCAGCGGCGGAGGGAGCGACTCTTCGCTTCCGGGATCGGGGTGGCCGACGCGCCACCGTCGTTTGCTCGGTCGCCGACGTCTCCAGCGAAAGTCGTCATGGGCTCGGGTCTCCTTTGGTCGATGCGTTCCGATGACTCTTCGACCGGACCGGGCGCTTGGATTGCCACCTCCGGGGCAGCGGGCCCCTCATCGAGCCTGTGCCCCGGCAATCATAGCGTCCGGATCGAAGCCGCTGATGGACCCGGCCGGCGTCATCGCCGTCACCAGGAGCGTCGCGTCCGGCGCACCGATGACCCAGGCGACCATGAGCAGTCCCGCGCTGCCGGCGACCGGCATGGCGTACTCGAGCCTGATGGCCTCTCCGACCGGTGTGTCGAGGCGCGTGCGCTCGGGCTCACCCACGCCAAGGGCATCCTGGAAGCCGCCGTCGATGAAGCCGGACGCGATGTCCAGGAGCAGGCCGGAGACTGGCGGCTGCGAGGTGAGGACGGCCACGTTGGCCGGTGCGGTGCCTGCCCCCTGTCCCGTCGGGGCCACGGCCAGGAACACAAGGTCGGCCCGCCCACTGACGGCATCGGCCGCATCCAACATGGCGGAGGCACCGGGATAGTCCGCTGCCAGCCCATCGCGGACCGCGGGGTCGCCGAGATCTGCCGCGCCCAGTCGCTGCCAGCCATCGGGGAGAGGCAGGGTGATCCCCGCCTCGTCGATGGCGGCCTCGCTGGAGCCCGATGGCAGGACGGCCGCCGCGGTGAGCGTCGGGCTCGGAGCCTGGCGGGTCGGCCGCGTCGGCGTCGGGAGGCTGGCCGGTGGGGGACTGGCCGCGAGACCCGCGGGCCGCGGCGAGGCGGTCCCGGGGGAGGGTCCGCCGCAGGCGGCCAGCGAGATCATCGCGGCGAGCGCAAGGAGGCGCAGACGGATCCGGGCGCGGATCATCACTCGCCGGGGTTGACCTGGATCGTCGCAGTCATGTTCCAGCGCACCCCATCCGGGACCTCGCCATCAGGGCTCACCACGACCTCGAAGACGATGCTCCCCTGCCGATTCTGGCCGTACGTGCCGATCCGTGTCACTGCTCCCGCGATCGGGCGATCGGGAAGGCCGTCCAGGATGACGACTGCCGGGTCACCGACCCGGATCCGTGCGATCACGCTCTCGTCGAGATCCGTTGTGATGAACTCCCAGGCACGCAGGTCGGCGACGCGGACGACCGGCACGCCGGCAGGCACCTGCTGACCGACCGTGACATCCAGCGACGCGACCGTGCCGGCGAAGGGGGCCGACAGCGAAAGACCGTCCCTGGTGAGGCCGAGCGACGCCACCGCGGACGCGGCGCGATCGGCCTCAGCCGCTGCCGCCTTGGCCGCCTCCTGGGCGCCCAGGACCGCGGCCCTGGCGGCACGCACCTGTGCCCGCGCTGCATCGCGGCCCGCGACCGCCGCATCCTCGCCGACGTTCCGATCGCGCGCCGTCTCCAGCGTCGCGGTCGCCCGCTCGAGATTCGCTTCGGCGACGTTCACCTGCTCCTCGGCCTGGGTCACGGCGGCATCGGCCTGGGCGGTGCGCGCCCTGGCAGCCTCTGCGGCGCTCGTAGCCCCGGCGATCTCGGCGTCGATGGCCTGCGAGTCCATTCGCACCAGGAGGTCTCCCGCACCCACCTCCTGCCCCAGCGCGACCGGGACGGAAATGACTTTGGCGGGCGCATCCATGGCCAGCTCGACGGCCCTGACGGGCACGGCCCGGCCATCCGCCACCACCTGATCCGCGACCTCGATGGGCGGGAGGGTGGATCCGGGGGTCGCGCCGGGCGAGGGGCTGGTCAGGCCCGGGCCGACGACGATCGCGACGGCGCCGATGGTGATCGCGACGGCGCCGATCAGGGCGGCCATGAGCCGTCGATCGCTGCGGCCTGCGGGAGCTGGTGGGGCGCTCATTCGTATGCCAGAACCTCTCGAACGGTGATCCGGGATGCCCGCCAGGCCGGCAGGATGCTCCCTGCAGCGGACAGCCAGAAGACGACGACGAACCACAGCATGACGCCTGACCAGGAGACCTGGTAGTCCAACGGACGCTGGACGAAGGCCTGACCCAGGGCGTCGGACAATACGAAGCTCAGCGGCAGCGACAGGAGCGCCCCCAGGATCCAGGCGATGAAACCGATGAGCAGACCCTCCGCCAGGAAGATCAGGAGCACGGCCTGATCGTTCGCGCCGATCGCCCGGATCACCCCGATCTCGCGCGAGCGCTCGACGACGTTCATGGTCATCGTGCCGGCAAGTCCGAGCCCGCCGACCAGCCCAAGGAGCACGGCCATCACCGAGATGAAGAGGACGAGCGTGTCGAACGCCGTGAACAGGGTCGTCGTGACGTCGCTCGTGGAGGTCGTGGCGGCGACCCCGATCCCGGCGGCCTCGAGCCGGTCGCGCACGGCGGTCCCGATACGGGCCTGGCCCGCCGCGCTGTGGTCATCCGTTCCGATCATGACGATGCCGACGCGTCCGACGTCGCCGAGCGTCCGTTCGAGAGCGTCGGACCCGACATACAGGAACGGCGCGAACGTCGGTGACTCGACGATCCCGACCAGGGTCCACGTGGTGTCTCGCCCCTGGATCCGCAGGGTCAGTTCGTCGCCGACCTCCAGGTCCGCCTCATCGCCGAACAGGTTGTTCGTGGCGACCAGGGCGTTGCCCTCGCCGGGGAGCAGCCAGCGGCCCTCCAGCACGACGGGGCGCACCGTCGTGGCGCCGGGCGGCAGTCCGAACATGACCCGAGCCGGGCTCTCGGTCCCGTCCGGGCGGATGCGCTGGCCGCTGGAGAACCGCCACGGCTCGGCAACGACGACGCCCGGGGTCCGGAGCGCCTCCGCGACCACCGTCGCCGCGCGCGCGGGATCGGCGAGCTCGATCTGGACGTCATAGTTGAAGTAGCGGACCGTGTCGTCCAGGGTGGAGTAGAGCGAATCCCTGACCGTGAAGACCGTCATGAACACGGTCCCCCCCAGGGCGAGGGCCGTCAGGGTGAGGGCCAGCCGGGCCTTGCGTCGGAACGTGTTCCGGATGGACAGAAGGGCGGGCCGCGACAGGCCGCGTAGCCGCGTCAGGAGACCATCGAGCCGGCCATGCCCGTAGTGGTCCGCGCCGCTGCTGTCGCGGATGGCTTCCCTGACCGTCATCCTGACGCCACGCCAGACGGGGATCGCGCCCGCGGCGAGCGGCACGAGCAGGCCGATCGCGACCTGGACGGCCACGACGTCGGGTGGGACGAGCGGGTCCGTGACGTCGAAATTCAGAAGGCTCGCGGCCAGGCTGGTCAGGCCGAAGGCTCCGAGGGCTCCCGCCGGAACCGCGATGGCAAGGGCCAGGAGGCCGTAGGCGAGCACGAGCGCGAAGTAGATGCCGGCGATCTGCGGGTCGCTGCCCCCCACGGCCTTCATCAGGCCGATCTGACGGATC
>Ga0224505_10001685_pt1 | contig 13702 bp, 8 predicted proteins | sample SF_Jan12_sed_USG_FD_169102 | JGI IMG/M metagenome (GOLD analysis project Ga0224505, IMG submission 169102) | Sediment microbial communities from San Francisco Bay, California, United States - SF_Jan12_sed_USGS_4_1 | ecosystem: Environmental > Aquatic > Marine > Sediment | place: USA: California... | reverse complement strand
ACGATGTCACGGCGTGTGGCGTCCGCCAGAGCATGAAAGAGCCGATCGACCTCGGCATCCGACAACTGATCTACAACCATTTGGTTGTAGATTATCTCCGAGTACGGCCCTCGTCAACACCCGACAAAGCGGTACATTGGTACCTATGTACACCGAGTTCGGGCAGTTCCGATCCTGGGACGATGAGACGTTCGTGAAGGCGTTCGAAGACCTACGGCTGGAACCCGAGTGTTTCAGCCACGCAGACCATGTGCGACTCGCCTTCATATATCTCGACCGCTTCGATCTGGTCGAGGCGATGGGGCGTTTCCGGAGCGCTCTGAGGGCGTTCACCGCCCACGCCGGAATGGCAGACAAGTACCACGAAACAGTCACCATGGGACTGCTCGTGCTGATCCACGAACGTATGGCTGTTCAGCAGCCTGAGAACTGGGACACCTTCGCCGCCGCCAACACCGACCTTCTTCGTTGGAAGGACGGCGCCTTCTTCGAGTACTACTCGCCCGACGTCCTCGACTCCGACCTGGCGCGCCGGGTCTTCGTGCTGCCCTCATGACGAACGTAGAGCGAATCCAGACCGGGGTTCGGATCGAGAAGCGGCTCGTGAAAGTGATGAAGGGAACGGCGGAGTATCTCGACGTGTCACTCGGTGACCTGATCGAGGGCATCGTCCTCCACGCCTTCGAGGGACGCGCCCCATTCGCCCCGGACACGATCACCAAGATCGAACAACTGAAGGAGATCTACGGTCTCGACTTGACCGCTGCCGACAGTCACACCCTCGAGGACCGCCCAGGCTGACCCCCGATCCATGTAAGTCGCACCGTGGTGTTGCCGGTCGTCGCCGTCCTCGGGATCGTGTGGATCGTCGCCGGAGTGTTGAATCTTCTGCAGACGCTCGACGGAGGCGGCGCCCAGGTGGCTCCGATAACGGCACGCGACACACCGCACACTGTGGTGGAGTGGCTGCGCCGCCGTGACATGACCAACGATGATCGCCGGGCCGTCACCGACAAGCTGATCTTCGAAGGACCGGCACTACGCACGCGAGCCGCACGTTTCTTCGGACTCATGCTCTTCTCGACCGCGATCGCCACGTTCGGAATCCAGGCCGACTCAACCGCGGTGGTGATCGGAGCCATGCTGGTTGCCCTGCTGATGACGCCGATCATGGCCACGGCTGCTGCGCTCCTCATGGGATGGCCCAGCCGCGCCCTGCGATCGGTGACCCTGGTGGGGGGTGGGGCGCTGCTGGCGATCGGAGCGTCGTGGATCCAGTCGACGTACACACCGCACATCGTTGCGGTCGGTTCCAACACCCAGGTCCTCGGCCGCATCTCCCCCACGTTGCTGGATCTGCTGGTGGCCGTGGCCGCCGGAGGGGCCGGCGCCTACGCCGTGTCTCGTTCGGATGTGAGCGACTCCCTCCCCGGAGTCGCCATCGCTGTCGCCCTCGTCCCGCCGTTGTCGGTCGTCGGCGTCAGTCTCCAGGCCTCCCAGTTCGAATACGCGGTCGAAGCGCTCCTGCTGTTCGTCACGAACCCGGTGGGGATCATCCTCGCCGCGGGCGCCGTGTTCATCCTGGTGGGGTATTCGCCCTGGTTCCGCCTCGAAGCCCAACGGGAACAGATCTACCGGTCGTTCGCCACGGTCGATCGTGGGCGAAGGCGACCCACCCCTTCCCGACCGGCTCGCCTCGGAATTCGCGACCGCCCTGGACCGGACCATCCAACTCCACCTTCGGGTGATGCCTGAACGGCGAACGGTGATCACGTCCAGTCCGTGACCCGCCGAAGTCGCGCCCCGGGTCCGGCACCCGCCGTCTACCCTCACTCCGAGGGAGGTTCCCACGACGAAAATTGCCTACGTACTCGGCGGAGGAGGCGTCCACGGCGCCGCCGAGGTGGGGATGCTGCAAGCCCTCATAGAGGCCGACATCCTCCCCGATCTGGTCGTGGGTACCTCGATTGGAGCCATGAACGGTGCCGTCATCGCCGCCGGACCGAACGAAGCGCCTGAACGGCTGACCACTCTGTGGGAGGGAGTCGCCGAAGACGACACGTTCTCGGAGTCCGTGGTGGGACGTCTCAGGACACTGGCCCGCACCCGCACCCACATCCACGACGATGCCCCTCTGCGCAGGCTGGTGGCGAAGGCACTTCCGGTCGAACGTTTCGACCAACTCGCAGTCCCGTTCCAGTGTGTGGCGGCGGCAATCGAGTCCTCCTCGTCGCACTGGTTCTCCGAGGGTCCGCTCCTCGACGCGATCATGGCATCGGCCGCAGTACCCGGGCTGTTGCCGCCGGTTCGCATCGGATCCTCCACCTATTACGACGGAGGCCTGGTTCACTCGATCCCCCTTGGCCGGGCGCTCCTACTCGGCGCCGAGGAGATCTTCGTCCTGCAGGTCGGCCGCATCGAAGCGCCGCTGCGACCGCCAGAGTCCCCGTGGGACGTGGGCCTGGTCGCGTTCGAGATCGCCCGCCGGCACCGGTTCGTCGAGGAACTCGAAACCGTGCCCAGCGGCGTCACCACTCACGTCCTTCCCAGCGGGGATGCGATCGGCTTCGACGACCCCCGAGGGTTCCGCTATACCAACACGTCGGGGACGAGAGAACGTATCGAACGGGCCCGAGAAGCAACCGCTGCCTACCTCGCCGACCGGCGATGAAGATCCCTCCCCGCTGGGTCCGCCGTCTTCTGATCGCTCCGGGTTTGGTGGTGGCGATCGTGTCGTTCCTTGGCACGCTCCCGGTGCTTTTGATCGCAGCGGCCGCGGCCTCTCCGTACCTGCCGGGACGGTGGCGGCCGCTCCGGCTCCTGTGGTTTCTACTCGTCTACCTGGCTGTGGAGGCAGCGGCTCTAACGGCAGCTTTCGGGCTCTGGGTGATGGGCGGCCTGGCACGGAGGATGGACACAGACCGTATGCAGGCTCGCCACTACGGCTTGTTGCGGTGGTCACTTGGCCGGGTGTTCAACGCGGCGCGGTGGGTATTCAACCTCACCTTCGACACCTCGGAAGTCGAGGGTGTCCTCCGTCATGATCCCGACCCAGACGAGCCGCTCGTCGTGTTCTCCCGTCACGCGGGTGCGGGCGATTCGCTGATCCTGGTCCACGCCTTGGCCGAGGCGGGACGTCGACCCCGAATCGTGCTCAAAGAGAGCCTTCAATGGGATCCTCTGCTCGACGTTCTCCTCAACCGTCTCCCGGCTGTTTTTGTCGGAGGGGGCCGGGGCGGCGGCGTCGTCGACGCCATCCGGGAACTGGCCGGCGACATGGGCCGGTATGACGCGTTGCTGCTCTTCCCGGAGGGGGGCAACTTCACAGAGAATCGGCGAGTCCGATCGATCGCCAAACTCGAGGAAATGGGGCGACACGCCGAAGCGGACCTCGCCCGGCAGATGCGTCACGTGCTCGCTCCTCGTTCGACGGGAGCAATGGCGGCCATCGAGTCGGCACCGGAGGCGGATGTGGTGTTCGTTGGGCACACCGGGTTGGAGGATCTGTCGGGTGTGGTCGACGTGTGGCGGGGCTTGCCGATGGACAGCGAGATCAGAGGAGCAGCCTGGTGGGTCTCCTGGCACGACATCCCGCCACCGGAGGCTCAGCCCGGCTGGCTGTACGATTGGTGGCTGCGGATCGACCAGTGGATCGTGTCGACTCGCGGCACGGATGCGGTCCCCGACGCGGTCGCCGACCGCCTCCGAGATCGGTGAGTGTTTCTGCCCGGCCACGAGGTCGGCTCACGATTGCGCTCGGCAGTTGGAGCGGTTGGTGTACCGCTCACATTCGTCCGCGGTGAGGGTCCGGGTCACCTGATCGCGAGCGAGCCCGACGAGTTCATCCATGTCGAGCGGAATGCGAATCAACACGTTCCCGGGTTGCTCCAGGTACAACGCCTCACCTGCGGTGTCGACATTGACGGCCGATCCATCGCTCTGTCCCAGATCGGCGATCAACTCGCCAGTGTGGGCATCCCAAGCGCGCACCTCGGCGGCGCTCGTGAACAGCCAGTCGTCGCTCCCACCCGCGAGCCGGACTGAGCCGGAGTGTCCCTGAATGTTGAACCTCAACGCCGAGGATGGTGACGCCCCGTCCCGAATGGCCTGCATGTCGAAGACCGCGATCTGACCGGTTTGGTATCCGGCGATGGCGATCGAGTGATCAGCCGATGGCTGAACCCAATTGAGCACGGCGCCAGAAAACTCAGAGCCCCACGTGCCCAATGACTGCCCGGTGGACGCCCTCCAGAACTCGAGTTCGTTGGTCGAGAACCGGGCGGTGACCACCAGGTCCTCCGATGGGGTTCCGGGCCGGCCAATGACTCCATAGCTCAGATCGCTGGGGCCGGCCCCCGGCCGACTTGCATCGACCACCAACTCACCGGTGTCCACGTTGATGACGCCGCTCCGCGCCAAAGAGACGTCGCCCGACGCATGCTGGCCGCAATCGGCGACAACCATCACCAATCGGGCTGTGACCGACGCCGCCCTCGGCACCTCGCACAGACGCCCGCGCCATTCGACCCGATCGGTCGTGAGGTCCACGAACTCGATCGGCTCCGACCTGTCGGCAGGAAGTCCGATCACCGCCCCACCCTCCACCGCGTACATCGGCCAGTACCAAACCTCGCCGAGATACGAGCGTGAATTCACGATCACGCCGGAGCTCATGTCCACCAACTCAACAACGGACTCCGGGCCTCCTTCCACTACCGCGGTCGACGTTCCGGCCTCCGAATTGACCACCCCGTAGAGGTAGCCGGGATTGCCAGGGCCGTGTTGAATCGCACCACTCCCAAGCGCAGAGCCCCGAACCCTCCACACCGACGTCCCCCCTCCACCCAACGTGAACAACACGTTGTCGCCGACGAAGCCCACCGCTTCGGCTTGGTGAGCGTGGCCCCCCAGCTCTCGGATCGTGCCGCCGGCCAGATCGATCAGCAGGTGAACGGCCCCACTCTGACCGACTCCGAGCGCGCTCCCGTCGGGTGAGTACCTCACGATCGCTGGCCCCGCCGCGCGGTAGGTTGCCACCGGCTCTTCCTCGTCGAAACGCCATACGCTCACTGACCGGCCTTGGAAGCTGGCGGTGGCGAAACCCCTACCGTCAGGGCTGAGGTCCATCGACCAGATGGGTGAGGAGTCGATCCGGTACCGGCTTCTCTTCCCAGTGTCGAGGTCGATTCGCCGGATGAACTGGGAGTCGCCTTCTGTCTGGATCCCGACCAGCGTGGATGTTCCCGGGATCACCCCTGCGAGCAGGTCGAGCTGGGTGCGCGCGATCAAGTCACGGGATCCGATGTCCCAGACCTCGATCTCCGCTCCCCAACCGACCAGAAACCTGGCATCCGGCGACCATCGCAGACCCCAATACTCTCCTGAATCGCCGACCGTGCGGCTGACCTGCCAGGTGTCGGTGTCGATGAGCACGATCGGGGCGCCGTCACGACCCGTGCCGAAGTCGAAGTCCCCCAGTGCCACTGCCAGCACGGAGCCGTCGGGGCTGGATGCGACCGCGCTGACCGGTTCTCCGAAGTCGATCTCGTGGATCCGGGATGTCCCGTCCGCTCCGTAGACATGCAGATGTCTTGGATCGTCGACGTCGTCGACGACGAACCACGCTCCCTCGGGGTCGCCGGCCACAGACCGCCACCCCTCGTCCGCCCGGGCGATCAGGCCCGAGCCGATGAGGGACCGCATGAGTGCCTGCCTCACGGTCGAGGGCACCCGCGGAAGGCCCGCCGAAGCGTCGAACGCCTCGAGCGCCAGGAGAATGGGAAGATCGGGGTCTCGCCCGATCTCGGCGGCCGAGGCGTTGACGAGCGCTTCGACCTGGCTTTCGGCGGCTTGACGTCGAGCGGACGAACGCTGGACGGCCGCAATCACAGCCAGACTCGAGACGACTACGAGGCCCGAGACCAGCGCCGCCAGCACGCGCCGTCGCACGCGCCGCCTCCGCTCCTGCACCGAGCGTTGCTGCTCCCGTGACCGCTCCAGGAACTCCCGATCTGTATCGGAGAGGTGAATGTGGGCCCGATCGACCGCCTCCTCGATCTGAGCGAGCCGGGCCCCCCCAACGAGGTAGCTCGCATCCTCGTCGTGTTCCGTCCACTCTCTTGCCGACTGTTCGAGCCGCCGTTCGGTCCTCAGGTCGTCGGCGATCTCATCGATCCAACCGGCCAACCGGGGCCACCAACGGAATAGTGACTCGTGGGCCACCTCGACCGTCGGTGAGCGGGAGGCCGGATCATGATCGAAGACCACAAGCCGGGCAGCACCGAACGCGTTGAGCACCTCACCCACGGCGTCGTTGCCATAGTCAGCGAGCTCACCACGCCGAGCACGCCTCCGCACCCACTCGCCACCTTCCGTCACCGAAACGAGCCTCAGGAATACCGACTTGGCGCAGCGCCTACCAGCATCGTCGAGGCCCACAAACGTCCGTTCTGCCCGTCTTTCGATGGTCTCGACCACGCCACCCATGCCGGCGAGGTCGTTCCCTGTGATCACCGAACCGGATCTCTGGTCGAACAGGTCCCGGAGCATGTATTGGAGAAGGGGCAGCCCACCGGGTTCCCGACCTACCTCGGTGATGAGTGCGGACGTGACCGCCTGCTCGATCTCTACACCCACCGCCCGTGCCGGCAATTCGATGGCACTTTGGAGCTCGGCAGCGGACAAGGCGCCCACCGCGACGATCGCACTGGGGATGACCGCTCCCAAACGAGGGTGGGTGAGCGGTCGGTCGAGGAAGTCGGCGCGCAACGTGGCAACGACCGACACGCTGCCGGCCCGCTGAGCGGCGAACTCGGCGAGAACGTCCAGGAAACGGCTCGGATCAGGACACGCCGTATAGAGCTCCTCGAACTGGTCGATCACCAGCAGAATGGGCGATCCGCCCACGGCGCGGAGGAGCACATCCACGAGACCAGATCGCCCGGCAACGAGATCAGCGATCGCGTCGGTTTGATCGGAGACCGCAATGTCGAGGAGTGACAAACGGAGCGCCTCGAAGGGATCGGATCCAGGTGTCATCTCTGCCGTCAGAACATCCCCAGCCGGCCACCGCACCTGCGGGATGAGTCCGGCTCTGACCAACGAAGACTTGCCGATTCCCGATGGTCCGACCACGAACACGAGACTGCCCTCCCGAACCATGGCGGCAAGGTCGCCGATCAGGGTGGTACGTCCATGGAAATCGACCGCATCACCACTTCCGAACGCACGAAGCCCTTTGTACGGATTCCGGGCCGTCTCCATGGCAGCCTGCTCAGCATCGCCCACGAGCTGCGCCCGGAACGCTCCGGCCGTTGTCTGTGGCTCGCTCCCGTTCAAGGCGTTGCTGAGCGCCGTGATCACGTGGCCGGGGTAGACGTGGTTGGTCGTGTCGAGCACACCGGCCGCCAAACTGGCGAGAGCCGCTACGTCGGTTGGTGCATCACTGCCTGTGGCGTCTGTGAGACCGGCGAGCCCCATCCCGGTCACGAAGGCGTTGAGATCAGGATCGACCATGACATCTTGGGCACCGAGTGCTCCGTGGACGACGCCTTCTCGATGCGAGGCCGCTATCGCTGCGGCGAGCGAATCGATGACTTGCAGCCTCTGCTCGGGAGAAAGACCCCGCGCGTCGAACACGCTCAAGTCCTCATGGTTGGGGGGTGTGGTGACCACGAACGCTCCGTGTGGAGAACGCCAGTAGTCGATGACGGGCACGATCCCGGGGTGCTGAATCCGGGCGATGCGGACCATCTCCGACTCGAACCTTCGAATGAACCCTCGTTCGGACGCCACTTCGGGCGGAAACACCCGGACCACTACCTCACGCCCCACGGACTGCTGGTAGGCCACGTACTCCGTGCTGAAATCATGCTCTCGCAGGACTCGACGGAGCTCGTACCCGGCAACAGGCATGGTGGCCATGGGAACGGGCGGCGGGACCCGGTTGAGCATCAACGGGGGGAACCGCGTCGCCGTGTCGCCGCGAGTCGCCTGGAAAATCGGCATGGCGTGCTCGAGACCTTGGAGTCGCTGCGCTCCGAGGCTCGCCACGGTCCAGCCGACGGCGCCAGATGCCGACAGCTCCAGGTTCGCGCCATCGGATACGAGAAGCTGACCAGGATGACAAGTCGCGACCAGGCGGGCAGCGCGCGTCAACGGCGGTCCGCTGACGCCACCACCCTCCACCTCGACGTCGCCTACATCCATGGCGGCACGGCCGCCGTCGGTGACGGACTGGTTGGCCACGTCGAGCCCGTCCAGAACGGTGGGGAGCCAGGCGAAGGCGGCGGTGCCGCGATATCCGATGACGGCACCACCTCCTGCCTCAACCCAGGATTCGAAACGCTCGTTTCTCGCTGAGATCCGCCTATCTCGATCAGAAGCGCCGACCTCCAGAACGTCGTCAGGAAGATCGACGGCGAGCACGGCTCTGTACTCGACGCTCGGACGAACCGGTAGGTCGAGTGCCCGGTCATGGTCGAGGATCTTCAGCTCGAGATCCTCCAGCGCGGGACCGGGCTGAACACCCAGCTCGTCGACGAGTCGAGTCCGCGTCCTCGACAGCACTCGCAGGGCGTCCGCTTGCCGACCCGACCGGTACAAGGCAACCGCCAGGTGGTGGACCAGCCCTTCCCGGAGCGGATGTTCCGCAACAAGCGCTTCCACCTCGGCCACGAGTTGCAGATGTGCTCCAGAGGCCAGGTCGGCTCCGATCCTTGCCTCGACAGCGGCGAATCGGAGTTCGGTCAATCGCGATGTCTCGACTGCCAGTGCCTCGGTGCCCACGACATCGGCATAGGGGTGACCCCTCCAGAGGGCCAGGGCGTCGCGCAGGCGGCCCGCACCTTCGCTGGGTGCCGTGCCGATGAGGTCGACCGCAGCCCGGTACTCGTGCTCGAACACAGCAGCGTCGAACCGTCCAGTACTCGCGTCGAGGCGATAGGCGTCCGATTCCGTGAAGAGGACATCGCCAAGCTCACTCCGCAGATTCGAAACGTACGTATGGATGATCCGCTTGGAAGTGGGTGGCGCATCTGGTCCGTAGAGCCCGGAGATGAGCGCGCCCATCGACACGAACTGCCCGCGAGCGGCCAAGAGCAAGGCCAAGACGGTTTTCTGCTTCGGCCCGCCGAGCGGGACCGCTTCGCCGTCACGAAACGCCTGCACTGGGCCCAACACCCGGAAGTCCACTATCTGAGAATACGTAGTCATGTCGTGTGCTGATGGGTGGGACGAGTCCAGCCCGTCCCACCCGGACGATCAGGCGAGTGCGTCGCAGACCTCGGTGAACAGGTCCTTGCCGTTCACCACGTCGCTGTAGCCGGCCTGGAAGATCCGGTTCCCGAAGTCCGGCTCGGTGAAGACCGACCGTCCCACGGAGTGGTAGACGATGCCGATACCCGGATACACGATGTTCCAGTACGAGCCCTGATAGGTCTCCAACCCGGTCACCAGATCGATGATCCCCGTGTAGCGCCCCGGATCACGGACGGAGTTGCCAGTGTCGGTTCGCGTGAACGTCCCGTTGAACACCTCCTGGAACTGGATCCTCGTCGGGTTGCCCTCGCCGTCTCGAAACACCTCGAAGCGACCTTTGGCCTCGAACACGCCGACGAGGTCTGCTCCCTCTCCACAAGCGTCCCCGAACACATCCGGATCGTCCAGATTGTTCACCTCGTAGCTCCCCGTCTCGGGTTGCGCCGCGCTGACCGGAAGACCCAAAGCAACGGTGAGAATGCCCGCAAGGAAAATCACGCATGCCCGTTTCATAGCTACCTCCTGGGAATGAGGGAAACTGTTCGGACCCTCCGAGCAGTCCTCAACCCGTTGGAGACAATGGGATACGCCACTCAAGGATCGCTCAAAGCTCAGTCTGACAAGGCAGGGCAGGCAGAGACGGCGTCTATTCCTCGATTCCGAGGAGGAAGCGGAGACGATCGGGGTCGAAGGTGCCCGGGGTGCGCATGCCGTCGAAGCTGCGGAGGAGCGCGATCAGGTCCTCTCGCCGGGTCGGGTCGACGGCCGCCTCCCGCGGCGTGGAGCCGCCGAGGGCGGGGATGGGCGTGTCGATCCACTCTTCTTCCATCTCGGCGACCTTGTGGGCGAGCAGCGTTTCGAGTTCGGGCGCGGGAGCCGGTGTGGGAACGTCGCCGGCGATCGCCTTCATGTCCTCGGGACTGGTGACCGGCGTCCGTGCGTCCGAGACCACCTCCACCTCTCCGATCGCCTCCAGGACCTTCTCGAGCCGGGGCTCGGACAGGGTTTCGACCGTCAGTTGATCGCCCTCGCGTTGAATCCGAGCCCGGATGACCTTGTTGCCTTCGTGATTGACCCCGGCCCACACCCATTCGTCGTCGTTGTGCCGCTCGTACAAGTCGTCGAGGAGTGCGGTGATCCGGTTCCAGTTGTGGGGACGAACGGCGACCGAACACAGGACCATGTCTTCACCATCGGTGGTCTTCATGCGGGGCGGCGCCGAGATCCACCCGAACCAGGAGGCAAAATCGGTATCGGTGGGCCCGAGGTCGACGAGTTCCAGAGTGGCCTCCCGGTGACGGAGATCCACCGGGACGATCTCTCCGATCAACCGGTCTGCGCCGAAACCGTCAGCGACCCGTGCGAGAAGCAGGTCACCGACCCGGGCGAACATCGACCCGGCCTCTTCGGCCACGTCGACCGTGTCTCCGGTCTGCGTGTCGCGCAGGACGAGGCGGCCCGGCGTCACGGAGTCCACCTCCCACAGCCGGCGGGCCGACAGCAGCCATGCATCGACGAGGTCGCGTTCGTCCTGAGGCAGCAGCGGACCCTGTTCTTCGGCAAACGACAAAAGGCACGACTCGAAAGCGGCCACGTCGAGCAGGAACGGATAATCCATGAACTCGTCGGGGTTGCTGTTGCGTTCATCGACCGACGCAGCCACGTCGGCCAGGTAGTGCAGCGACATCAGGTGCCGTGGGCTCACGGTGAACCGGTACAGCTTGCGGGTGAGCCACCGGATCCGATCGGTCGGGGTGAGTTGTGGGTTGACCGAACAGCACACCTTGAATTTCCGGCCCGACCCGCACGGGCAGGGGTCGTTGCGCGATGCACCCCGGTGCCGTTCGAACATCTCGGCGAGAAACGCCAGGTCGACGCTGTCGCCTTCGTGCTCGCCGGCGCGGCGCCTGAGACCGATCGCCCGCAGCCCGTCGCCACGAATCTCCTGATACGCCGCCACCGCCAGCCGTGCCCCAACCCACTCCGGATCGCGGCTCATCGCCCGTTCGAAGTCGGGTTCCGCCTCGACGTACCGCCCCAGCCGCTGACGGTTGACACCACGGACGAAGAACACCGGGGCTTCGCGTGCACCGTTGTCGATGAGAGCGGTGAGGAAGCGGTCGAGAGTGTCCGAGCCTGGACCGACGTTGTCGGTGATCCATTCGACGAAGGCGAATGCCACATCGGAATGTCCCAGGGCGGAATCGACCGTCGATGGAGGGGGCCGGTCCTCGATGACGAAGTCACGCCAGGACTCGAGGACGGCGTCGAACGCCTCCTCGCAGCAGTCGCCGAATCCGAAGTCGACATGGATTCGGGCTCGTCGCTCCCGCATCATCACGACGCCGGGCGGCTCCCACGGGGTGTCGAGTGTTCCGGCGTACTCACCCTGGATGTCGATACCCGTGGCGACGGCCAGGTCGCCGATGGGACGCACCGGTGTCCTGAACAGGGTCGGATCGTCGATGAGGAGGTCGACGAGGAGTGTGGTCAGATCGGTCCCGATGTTCGGTTCGGGCATCCCGGCCAGGACCGCTCCCTGGAGGGCTTCGGCTTCCACTTCACCGGCCCCCTGAAGGTCGAGCCGGGCCACCGAGATCGTGGTCCCGGTACGGGTGAACGAAAGGAGATCGCCGGGACGGTAGGCGTCGAGCCAACCTTGGGGGCCGTTGAATCGGGGTAGACCATGCTCGGTGTCGGGGAACTCGAGCCGAAACTCCCCACCGCCGCCGAGGTGAAGGTGGGGTCCCGTCGCCGGTGCGTCGAAGTCGAGCACGGTCAGATCGGGTAGGAGGTCGACGGCGCCGGCCGCAGCCTCGTCCTCGGTGAGCCGGTGCGTGAACACGACGCCGTCGAGCACCAGATCCAGGCGACCCACCATGTCGTTGTCGGTAGTCCACAGACCGGGCGCCTCGAGAAGGTCGGCGAGCATGTCCTCGGGGTGAACCCCGGTCTCGTCCGCTGCCGCCACGATCTCGTGCCGGCAGACATCAGCCAAAGTCTCGAATGGAACAGGACCCGTTGCGAGTGCGGCGTTGATCGCCGCCAGTGCCGCCTCTTCGAGTTCGGTGTACTCGCTGTCCTCCACGCCACCCCACACTATCGAGCGCAGAGGCCGACCGAGCCTGTCGCTGACTTCTTGTGGAACACCGGCCGGGTCGCCAGGCTGGTGTGATGGACAGTGTGCTCACAAACGACCGAGGCCACGCCCTGCGAGGGTGGGCGATGGGCGAGGCGGTACTGGCGGCGGGTTGCAGGGTGGAAGGCCTGCAACGGAAGAAGCTGCGGTACGGGGAGGAGCGTTTCGATGTCGAACTCCACGCCCGTCTCGCTTCGGATCCAGTGACTTCGTGGGTGGCATCACCCCGACCCTGAGGGGATCACGCCCGCACGGAACTCGGCAACGAATTCGTTGAGGACGTCAAACACCGGGCCCGCCTCGTACACGGTCCGGGGGCGCCCCGCTCGGCGCCGCGGGAGCTTGGTCTCGGTGAGAATCCCCGATTCGACCAACTCTCGAGCCACCCGGGAGAAGCGGCTGGGTTCCGCGTCGTATCGTTCGGCCGCAACCCGAGCGTCGACGATCGGATTGGTGGCGAGGTCGTCGACCATACGGCGTTTCAAAGACCCTGACCTGGCCGAGATGACCTGTGCCCAACCCACGCGAAGTCGATCGAGACGCGCCATGAGGACATCGGCGGCACCAACGGCGGAGACGAGACTCTCACAGAAGTACGTCACGAATGATCCGGGATCCGTATTGGCTCTCCACCCGTCGAGCATGACGAAGTAGCGGTCTCCGTGTGCGTACCAGACGAGGGCAAGCGGAGGGACAGACGGTTCCAGGTTGCGAAGCGCCCAGTGGATGAGCGCTCGGCCCACTCGGCCGTTGCCATCGACGAACGGATGAATCGACTCGAACTGGGCGTGGAGGATCGCCGCTTTTACGACCGGATGGTCAACGCCTTCGTTCCCGTAGTCGACGAGGTCTTCCATGAGCGGAGTGACGTGTTCGGGCGGAGGCGGCACGTAGCTGGCGTTCCTGGGTCCCCAACCATCGCCTCCGATCCAGTTCTGTGCCGCACGGTGGTGTCCGGGCACCGCCCGGGGATCGTGCTCCATCAACAGCTCGTGCCAGCCACAAAGCTCGGCCGAGGAGAGATGAGTGGCCGCCCGCGCCCGGAGGAGAAGCTCCCAGTTACGGAACACGGGGACCGTCTTGGTGTCCGTACTCACATCGGGTTCGAGCTGCATCTCGAACAGGCGGCGGGGCTGGACGAAGTGGCCTTCGATCATCGAAGAGCCACCGGCTTCTGCACGGCCAAGATGGACGGCGAGTCCAGGCATCGATTGCTCAGTCGGAAGCCGTCGGAGTGCGGCGCCCGCGCTCTCGACAGCGTCGACGACATCGGAAGCCCAGCGCTGCGGAACCCGCACGGTCAGA
>Ga0224505_10001682_pt1 | contig 13709 bp, 12 predicted proteins | sample SF_Jan12_sed_USG_FD_169102 | JGI IMG/M metagenome (GOLD analysis project Ga0224505, IMG submission 169102) | Sediment microbial communities from San Francisco Bay, California, United States - SF_Jan12_sed_USGS_4_1 | ecosystem: Environmental > Aquatic > Marine > Sediment | place: USA: California... | reverse complement strand
TTCGGCGTCTTCGCCATCGCTTCGAGAAGGCCCATGAACAGAATCAGACCAAGGCTGACGACAACGACAGCCAGGCCGATCACCGTGAGGAGGTTATAGAACGATGCGGGGAAGACTCTCTTCATTCTGTATTCTTTTCCTGAATCAGTGATTGAAGCCCAATGACCGTCGCGTGTTACTTGCTTTCAGGAAGAGCATGTTTGATCCTGGCCCATCTCTCTTCGAAGTTGAACGATTTGTATGTCGGACTCTTTTCATTATGACAGACGAGGCAGCTTTTTCCGGATGTATCTCCTTCAATCAGACCGGCGGCTTTTGATTTCTCCACATCACCTTTCGCGTGCACCATCTTGTAGCCGGACGAGGGTCCATGACAGGCTTCACAGGTCACCCCCTCCTCCTTCTTGAACGAAGCGGTGATATTGCTGGCTGTTCCCCCTCCCGTCACATGACACTCGAGGCAGGCAGCACTTTCGTGAGGGGCTTCCTGCATTCCCCTTTCTTTGGCAATCTTCTTCGCCCCTTCGCTCTTCAGAGTCTCGAAAGCCTTCGCGTGTCTGCTCGCTGACCAGAGCGTGTAGGCTGTCCCCCCCTTTCCTCCCTTGTGGCATGATGCGCAAAGCTTGGTGCCCGAATATTTTTCCTGGGCGGGTGCTGTCTGGATCAATAACATGGCGGGAAAAACAAGAACCACGATTCCCTTCAGTGTCATCAGATTCCCTCCTCCTTCATGTGGATGAGTCAACAGTCCCACGGGATGCTCCACCCTTCCTGATTTTCTTTCTTGGGTCTCTTGAATCCGCACGCTTGTTCTCATCCTGTTTAAGCTTTTCGAGTTCGAGCGGATGTTCCGTCTCCATCTCTTCTTCCGTCAGAGTTCCTTTCCACCAGGCGAGGTTCATGGGATACACGTCCGGGTTGGCGATCACAAAATAGAGATGCCAGACGATAATCGCAAGAGTCGCAAGCCATGCTTCATAGTAGTGAACAGCAAGGCCGACGTCCCACCAGAGCTTTCCGAATAGTCCAAGAAAGGTGTTCTCGAACCAGAGGACGACTCCCGTCAGCCCCATGATCATGGTCCCCCAGACGAGGGCCCAGTACTCCGCTTTTTCGATGTAGCTGAATCGCCCGAACCGGGGTTTTTCCTTTCTGATTCCGAGGTTGAATCCGATGAATCGAAACGGATCTGTCAGATCCCGCCACGCCGGCAGGAGATCACGGAGCAGTTGTTTCCCGCGCGGGACGAACAGCACATACCAGAGATGGTACAGCGATGCAATGATCATAGCCCCACCGGCAATCCGATGAAGCAGACTTCGTACCTCGAACACGGAGGGACTGATCGCCTGGATCGGGACAACCCACCATGCCTCGGGGAACTTCAGCATGAAGCCGGTAACGACGAGAAGGAAGAACGTCACCATCAGGGTACCGTGCTGAATCCGCTCCGACAATGTCATCCGCACGTACAGACGATGTGGAACCGACCTTGCGGGTCCTCCTCGTCTCCGTTTTCTGAGAATCTCTTTCGATTTATGGATGAAATCGATCAGGTTATGAAAGAACATTCCGCCGATCGTCACAGCGATCAGAAAGATGTAGATCGTGGCAACGAGTGCAAGAATCGATTCCTCATTTGAGGCGGGATCGAAATGGACCTCCCCCTTTGTAAAATTCTCATTAGCCCCCGGGTGACAGGAACCGCATGTCGCAGCCAGATTCGAGGGATGGATGCGTGAGTTTTCGTCGGACGACGGGAGGATGTCGTGAATGCCATGGCAGCTGGCGCAGTTGGCCACCTCGACCGATCCGCTCCGTCCCGCGAGCCCGTGATAGCTGTCCTCGAATGTCCGAAACCGGTCGGATGAGAGTCCGTACTTCTCTGCCAGCCGGACCGATCCGTGACAGGGCGAACATACCTGAGAGGAGACATTCGCGCCCGCAACCGGCGAGTCGGCGTCCCGTGGAGAGAGGATCCTGTGCTCACCGTGACAATCGGTGCAGGTGGCAGAAGCCAGGATCCCCGCAGAGACTGCTTTTCCGTGGATGCTGAGATAGTATTGTTCCCGGATATCCGGGTGACATGTCCCGCACGTTGAGGCGATATTCTGTCTGGCGACTTTTGACAGAGGATTAGAGCCCTTCGTCATTCCGTGACTGCCGTGGCAGTCCGTACAGGTAGCTGCCCCCTCGTTTCCCTCATGGCTTGCGATTCCATGCACACTTTGTTCATATGACGCGATGAATCCCGCCGTCGGACCGACGATTGCGCGGACTTCGGCATTATCGAGATGGCAGCGCTGGCAGAGTTTCCCCTGCCGGGAGCGCGACGTCGATGCACTCTCTTCGGAAGGAGAAACAACATCGTGCTCTCCGTGGCATTCGATACAGCCGGGTGCGCCTGCAATCCCGGCTGAGAAGGCCCGGCCATGATCGGAAGCGAGGAACTCAGTGTGGATAGACCGGTGACAGCCGGAGCACATACGTTGTGCCGTCATGACACGGTCCGATTCACCAGCTTCACTCAGCTTCCGGATCTCATGGGTTCCGTGGCAGGCGGAGCAGGAGGCAGCCGGTCGTTTTCCCGGTTCTGAAACCCCGTGAACACTCGCCGCGTATGATTCCGTGCTTTCATCGGAATGGCATGTCAGGCAATCCACCGGCTGAATCCTTGCCGCGTGGGGAAGCTCCCCGGCATCCAACCCTGTGTGGCAGAGGGTACACTCAAGGTCAGCATGAGCCGAACGTGAGAGACCCTTCACATCAACAGAAAGAGAAACCGCTTTCCCGTTTCTTATCTTCTCGATTGAGGGGTCCTCATGGCAGACCATACAGTCATCCTGTGCCATGGCGGAACCACGGGTGAAGAAAAGCAGGCTGCACAGAACAACGATAGACCGGAGTTCAGACACCAATGAGCTCCTCAATGCTATGCGAGACATCCCTCACATTCAGCGGTTTATAGAACACGCCATTCACAAGATCCTTCACAGCCTGGTCCAATTCCATCGCCTGCGGCCTAAAGACATACAGCATGATCACCGGAAGCTCTGCTCTCGCGGTGCGCAGCCTCTTCACCCGTTCCATCATCTTCTCGGAGGGTTCTTCATCGATGATGACGAGATGGGCCGCACTGATCGTCCGCTCGGGATCGAGGAGCTCCGGGTCTGTCGATGTGATCACGTTGTACCTGTCCTGAAAGAGGGATGACAGACTGAAACAGAAATTCATGTCAGGACTATAGATCAGAATCGTCCGTTTGGATTGATCCGGCATTTCTCTGTGTTATCCTGCGTTCATGCTGTTCAGAGAACCGTTTCCGGCCTCCGCCGACTTCAGCGAATATGGAGTTCATGCTCCACGTCATCCCTGGAAACAACTTTGTTCCGGAGCGGGTGTGGCTTTACGGTCAATACCGGTATGCCCGAATTCCGAACAACTTTTTCCGCGATGCTCCCCATGAGCACATGCTTCAATCCGGTACGCCCGTGCGTCGCCATCACGATCATGTCGATCCTCTCTTCCTCCGCGAACCGGATTATTTCGTCCACCGGATGACCGAGACGGACAACCAGCCGGGCCTTCAGGTCAGGGCTGATCTTCCGGACGGCGAACTGCTCCAGAGCCTTCTTCGATTCGTCTTCAGTCTTGACACGGAAATGACCCGCTTCGAGGTCAGCGACATGTGTTGTATACATCGGCGGCGGGACAACATCTTCGACGTGGAGGAGGAAGAGGTCTGCCCCGTAGATCAGGCTGAGAGTCGACGCGTATTCAAGCGCGGCAAGGGAAAAATCTGATAAGTCGGTCGGAACGACAATGCGGCGTAGTGTTATCATGGCGGATCCTCCTCTGCTCTTCAGGATGGTGATACGCCAGAATAGTTGTCAATCTGTATGCCACGAGGGCCCTGTGGAGAAGAAGTGTCCCGATTGGCAGTCGAAACGGAGAGTGGGGTGTTCGTGCGCCTGCTCCTCTTCCGGAATGTGGGAATATGAACAGGTTGATTCCTATTCCTGCAAAGAGATACTAAGCTCCTCAATCTTCCGATACAGAGAAGAGAGGCTGATCTCCAGAGCCCGCGCAGCAACTTCCTTGTTGTACTGGTGAAGGCGAAGCACCCTCCCGATATACTGGTGCTCGAAATCGCGGACCGCTTCCCGCAGCGTTCTGTTCGTATCGAACACATATGTGCTGCCGTCCAGGTGCCCGAACGCCGCCGGGAGTTCCTCCCTCGTGATCATCTTCCCTTCGGCGAAGATCACCGCCCGTTCTATGATATTCTCGAGTTCGCGGACTTCCCCCTTCCAGGTATGAGCCATCAGCATTCTCATCACCTCGTTTTCGACACCCCTGACCGGCTTCGACATCTCTTTGCCGTACTTCCCGATGAAGTGTTCCACAAGGAGCGGGAGGTCATCGAGGCGCTCGGAGAGCGGCGGGAGAGGAACCTCCACGACGTTCAGCCGGTAGAAAAGATCCTCCCGAAACCGCCCCTCTTCCACTTCCTTCAGAAGATCCCGGTTCGTGGATGCGAGGATTCTGACATCAACAGGAACCGAAGCTGAGGTTCCGACAGGGGTTACTTCCCGTGTTTCGAGGACGCGAAGGAGTTTCACCTGAAGATTGGTTGGGATCTCGCTGACCTCGTCCAGAAACAGCGTTCCGCTGTCGGCCGCTTTGAAAAAGCCGACGCGGTCTGAAGCCGCGCCGGTAAATGCGCCTTTCTTATGACCGAACAATTCACTTTCGAACAGATTCTCCGGAATCGCTCCGCAATTGACCGCAAGAAACGGACCCTCTGCCCGGGCACTATGGAAATGGATCGCACGGGCAACAAGTTCTTTCCCGGTTCCGCTCTTTCCCGTGATCAGAACCGTTCCTTCGGTGCCCGCGACCTTCCTGATCGTTCGGAACACATCTTCCATCGCCCTGCTTTTCCCTATGATCTTCGAGAAATCGTAATCCCTGTTGATTTCCCTTCGCAGAAATTTGTTTTCAGCTGCGATCTTTCTCCCGCTCAGAAGCTTTCCGATCTTATGGAGAAGATCGTCGAAATCAACAGGCTTCAGCACGTAATCCACCGCTCCCTTCCGCAGCGCGCTGATCGCCGTTTCGATCGAACCGTACGCCGTTACGATCATGACACTTGTTTCGGGAGCAAGCCCGGCGATATGCTCCAACAGCTCGATCCCTTTCATCTCCGGCATTTCAAGATCCGTCACAACGATATCGAAATCACCATGTTTCACCTGCTCGAGGGCAGCTTTTCCGTTTTCAGCCGTCGCAACGCGGAATCCCTCCTTCTTCAGAACAAAAGAGAGTGACTCCCTGATGATCTCTTCATCATCCACGACCAGTATCGACCCGCTCATCGGACAACCATCCTTTCCTTCAACAATCTTCCCGGTTCAATGTGTCACAGGAAGGGAAACGCAGAACGAAGTCCCTTCCCCCTCCCCGCTTTCCACGGTAATATCACCCTTCAGGCTCTTCATGATTCCGTAGCTGACCCAGAGGCCGAGCCCTGTTCCTTCACCCACTTTCTTTGTTGTAAAAAACGGTTCGAACACTTTCGCGAGGTGCTCCTGCCGGATCCCCTCTCCGTTGTCCCGCATTGTCACGGCCACACGATCGTCATCCATTGTAATCGTTGTTTCAATCAGGCCATCCTTCCTGCCATTGATCGCGTCAACACTGTTCAGGAGAATATTGATGAACACCTGGGAAAGCTGATCCGGGACAAGATAGAGCATCGGCACCTGAGCCTGCACATCTGTTTCAAATCTGACGGTTTTCGCTTTCTTGCCGATCCTGACGATCTCCACTGCATCCAATACAATCCGTACCAAATCGGTCGGCTGAAGCTTGTAGTTTGACGGACGGGAGAAATCGACCAGGTCGCGGATAATCTTGTTGATCCGTTGTACCTGGGTCTGAACGAGATTCAGCTTTTCCCTGGAGAACTCATCTTCAACAGTCCTGAGAAGGACCTGGACAATGGACGATATCGACGCCAGCGGGTTGCCGACCTCGTGCGCAATGCCGGCGGCCAGGGTACCCATGCTCTCCATCTTCTGGGTATGAACCAGCTGTTGTTCCAGCTGACGCTGCTGGGAGATATCCCTGTGCGCGCCCAGGTAGCCGACCACGCAGCCGTCATTATCGACCACCGGGGAGATGACGAGCTGGGTAAACATCGGGTCCCCGCACTTCTTCCGGTTTTCAATCTCCCCTGTCCAGACATTGCCCTGTGTGATCTCTTTCCACATCTCGGTCCAGAATTTCTTCGAATGTTTTCCGCTCGACATGATGCGGGGGTTCTCTCCGATCAGCTCGTCGCGGCTGTAACCGGTAATCCGTTCGAACGCCGGATTGACGTAGACCATCCGGTTATGGGAATCAGTGATCTGAATCGGATTGATCGTGTAATGCACGACCTGAGAGAACCGAAGAAGATCAAGTTCTTTCTGTTTCGATTCCGAAACATCCCGGGCAATAATATAGAGGAAGCTCTGGTCTGGTCCTTCGATCACCCGAAGGAAGAGGATCGCGTCAACGACATCGCCGTTTCCGGTCTTGAAACGGACTTCAGCCTTTGATTCCAGTTCCCCGGTTTTGATGACGACCGGGATCGGCCGCGGCGAATCCTCGGTCAGCAGTTCAGAAAACCGCAATGGTGTTTCAGGTGTCTCTGGAAGCCCGAGCACGACCCGGGCACCTTCATTATAAGTGGAGATGATACCATCGGCCGACACAACGAAACACATATCGGGGATGATATCGATGAGGATGTTCGCGATATGGGGCGGCGTTTGCATGAGAGAGGGTCGAGAATGAAAAATACCGAATTGGATTTTCAATTCCAATTTGACCTGTCTGTTGAAGAATTCCGCAGACGCTGCAGAGTAGTTCATCAAAGGCTGTTCGGGAGTGAACTCCGATCGACACGGACCGGTCCAGCGGAGATCTTCCCACCGTTTTGCTTTTCAAGCATTTATGGCAGACGCCTGTTGCCCTGATGACCCGGGAGAAGCCATGGCAGGAATCTTGCAATGGAATCCAGTACAAGACGGAAACACTTTTTCGGGAGGTTGTCATGTCGACCCTGCTTGTACTACTCATGGTGATCCTGATACTTCTCACCAAACGCTTCAGACGTGAGGCGGTCAGGACGCCTGTCTTCGCAAGGCAGTACACTCATCCCGGACACATGTGGCTCCGGCAAACCGGCGATGGTGAGGTGACGGTCGGTATTGATACCCTTGCGGCCGGAGTTCTTGGATTGGTTGATGGCGTACGGTTTCCGCGATACCTGAAGAAGCTCCACCAGGGTGAACCGTGCTGCACACTTCAACACGGATCGCGAGAGATCACGCTTACCTGTCCGATCAGCGGGTGGGTTGTCGAAAAGAACGAAATGGTCCGGTTTCATCCATCGCTGGTGACCACTTCTCCCCATGGTGAAGGCTGGCTGTTCAGGATCCACCCGACAAATCTCGCCATCGAATTAAGAAACTTGTTGAGCGGGAAACGGGCCGAAGCGTGGGCCGACATGGGCCGCTCTCACCTTCTCAGGTTATTCGGCCCAACGCCAATATTTCTTAGCCAGGACGGCGGGAAACTGATTGAGAATTTTTCCCAGCACTGCAGTGACGCTGACTGGCTCGAGCTGAAACGGGATCTCTTTCTTGACGAGGTCCCGGAAGCCAAGGCCTGCCTGACGCACGTGGCAAGAAAGGAAGGAAGGTAATCTCATGACCGTCCTATTAGTCATTCTGACAGCACTGGTGTTTATCCTGTTCAATTGGATTCTGCAGAACCGGCGACATGCGGACCGGCATGTTCCGATTCCACCTGTTGTTCCGGATGATGTCGATGTCGCGCTGAACCATATCTGGGTTCAGAAACGGGAGGGAGACCGTCTGAGAGTCGGTGTCGACTGGCTTCTTTCACAGGTCTCGGGGACACCGGACGCTCTGCATCTGCCAACCAGGAACCAGGTCATCTCTGACCGGGAACCAATCGTCAGGCTCCGTTTCGGCAGGAAGATGCTGGCGCTTGCATCGCCGGTAGCGGGATCTGTTGTCTCCGTCAACAAAAGAGCTCTCAATAATCCGCGATTACTCATCGAGGATCCATACGGACGCGGATGGTTGCTCAAGATCAAGAGAGATCCTGAGCGGGACCGTTCCCGGTCATACTTTGTCTCCCGGCCCATGCAATGGCTGGCCAAACAGGCAGAGAGCGTCGCCCGGTTCTTCGCTGCCGCGGGAAGCAGCCACGAGATTGCCACCGCCCAGGATGGCGGAATACTGATGGAGGGACTGATCTGGGAGTATGACTCCGCGGTTCGGAAAGAGTTCATGACCCGGTTCGCTGCCCTTCCGGAGGAATAGCCATGTCAAACGCCATGCTGATCGATATCACACGGTGCGTCGGTTGCGGCGAGTGCACACGCGCATGCATAGCAGCCAACGACCTCCCTGAGGGAGACGATACGCAGCTCTCTTGCGCCCGGTATACAGTGGTCAATGAGGTCGGTAATCCTCAGGCCTCCGTAAGACAACTTTGCATGCATTGTGTCGAGCCCACCTGCGTTTCTGCATGTCTCGTCGGAGCATTTCGAAAGACCGCCACCGGCGCAGTCGTCTATGACGAGGAGAAATGCATCGGATGCCGCTATTGCATGCAGGCATGTCCTTTCTCGGTGCCAAAATACGAATGGAGCAGTCTTGCCCCGAGAATCAAGAAGTGCAGTTTCTGTCATTCCCGGGTCTCACAGGGAAAGCTCCCGGCGTGCGTTGAGGCGTGCCCTGCCGGAGCCTCCGTATTCGGTGACCGGAACGAACTGATTCGGGAGGCCCACCACCGGATCAACGAGAATCCCGGCGAATATGTAGATCATGTCTATGGAGAACACGAAGCCGGTGGAACTTCCGTTCTTTTTCTTTCGGCAGTCCCGTTTGGTTTGCTCGGATTTCCGGACAACCTGCCGACGGAGCCGATCCCCAGGCTCTCGTGGAAGATCCTGAAAGAAATTCCAAAGTACGCGGTTGTTTCTTCCCTTCTGCTCTTCGGAATTCACTGGATTACAGCCCGAAGAGCATACGTTGAAAAAATCGAACACCGGGATTCGGAAACGGAGGAACTGCGATGAAGCAAGCATGGAAACGGAGATATTCCTTCTGGTCTCTCACTGCCGCAGTACTGATCGTCATCGGACTCGTGGGAGTCATACAGCGATATGCTTTTGGTCTCGGGGAAACCACAAACCTTTCAGACAGATTTCCCTGGGGCTTGTGGATCGGCTTCGATATCCTGGTTGGAGTTGGTCTGGCTGCGGGTGGATTCACAATCGCCGCTGCGGTTCATATCTTCAATATCGAACGCTTCCGGCCGATATTGAAACCGACGATCCTGACGGCATTCCTCGGTTACCTTCTTGTCATCGCAGGGCTGTTGGTGGATCTTGGTAAACCATGGGCTATTTGGCACGCTCTGATATACTGGAACACTTCTTCGGTGATGTTCGAAGTAGCATGGTGTGTAATGCTGTATACCGTTGTGCTTGCTCTCGAGTTCAGTCCGGTAGTCCTTGAGCGGTTCAACCTTCAAGCACCGCTCCGGGTGATCCGTGCGATCACGATCCCTGTAGTCGTCACCGGGGTTATCCTGTCTACTCTCCATCAGTCATCCCTTGGTTCCCTGTTCATCATCATCCCGGGTCGCATGCATCCACTCTGGTACTCAACCATTCTTCCCTTCCTTTTCCTGATCTCCAGTATTGCGGCCGGGCTGGCTATGACAATCGTCGAATCTCAGCTTTCGGCAAAGGCATTCGGACGGAAAATCGAAGTACCCCTGCTGGCGGACCTTGCTCGAGTTGTCGTTGTTGTTCTTGCGACGTTTCTGGCGGTTCGAGTTCAGGATCTGATCAACCGGGACGCCTTACGTTTCGCTCTGGAACCAACATATCAAAGCGGCCTTTTCTGGGTCGAGATTGTCCTCGGGACCTTCGTTCCCATTGCGCTCCTCCTCATTCCACGATTCCGGCACACGGCAAACGGCCTCTTCAATGCTTCCGTCCTGGTCCTGCTCGGATTTGTGGCCAACCGTCTGAACACCGCAATAACCAGTATGGAGCAATGGCCTGACCGAACTTATATGCCGAGCTGGCAGGAAGTAGCCATAACGCTGGGACTGGCAGCTGTAGGATTCGCGCTGTTTTCAGCCGGCGTTCGATACCTGAATGTATTCGGACCGCAGGAAGACCCCGGTGCCCGTCAACGTCAGGAGGTTCTATCACAAGGAAGTCGCACAACGAGTCGGAGGACTGATACAGTGTGTGCAGAAGCTTCTTCTCATATTTGAGAACAACATATTCTGTTTTGGCCACACAGCATTCGCAAGCAGAGGTTTTCAAAGAATTCCGGCATCCATCAGATGGCACGGTATGTGAAGCCGAATGGGTGGTCTGTGTGTCACCAGGAAGGGCACCCTATGTGTCTCGTCCGGACTATTGCATTTCGCCTTTTTCTTTTGATTGGCGCGGTTACCACCCTTGCTCTGACCGTTCTCACCATCCTCTCAATCGAGAATCAAAGAAACGATCTCATGAGTCACGTCGAACTTGACGGTGCGCGGTTCAGTGACCTTGTAATCCGGTCAACTCGCCACAGTATGCTGGAGAACCGAAAGGAGGAGGTCAAGAATATCATTTCTGCGATCGGAGGTGAACAGGGGATCGAAGGGATACGGATCTACAACAAGGACGGCGAAGTCGTTTTCTCAACGACGGAATCCGAGATTCACCAGAAAGCTGACCTCAGTGCTGAAGCCTGCATCGCCTGCCACCCGTCAGAGAGTCTGGATGAAGTCCGCCCGCCGGGTGAGGGACGTTACCGGATCTTCGGCACCCATTCAGGAGAAAGAGTACTTGGACTGATTACACCGATCATGAATGAATCATCCTGCTCAGACGCGGCCTGCCACGCCCACCCTGCCGACAAAACGATCCTGGGGATTCTTGATCTCCAGATGTCCCTCGTCACAATCGATTCCGAATTGCAGGCATCTGCCAACCGCCACATTCTGTTTTCGATCGGCGCTGTCGCGCTCAGCAGCCTGGTCTCCGGGATTTTCATCTGGATCGTCATTCATCGCCCTGTTCATTCTTTGATCACAGGTATGAAGGATGTAGGCTCCGGCAGACTTTCACGGAAGATCTTTCTTCGGCAACGGAGCGAAATCGGCGAACTAGCTGACCAGTTCAATGTCATGACCTCGGAGCTGTTCACAGCGAGGGAAGAGTTGACCGGATGGTCCCGCACACTGGAAGAAAAGGTCCGCGAAAAAACAAATGAACTTGAAGCGATTCACCGCCAGATGCTGCACGTTGAAAAGATGGCTTCTCTTGGAAACCTCGCGGCATCCGTGGCCCACGAATTGAATAATCCGTTGGAGGGGATTCTGACCTTTGCAAAACTCCTCATCAAACGGATCAGGAAGCTGTCCCTTCCTGCTGAAACGGAACAGGAGATCACATCTGACCTCAGTCTCGTGGCAGATGAAACCAGACGGTGCGGTACCATTGTCAAGGACCTTCTCCTCTTCGCACGCCGGGATCACGCAGTGTCGGGACCGGTTCAGCTCCGTGAGGTGATCGATCGGTGCATCTCTCTCATCGGCCATCACGCCCGTGTACACAATGTGTCGATAAGCGTGGACTGCCCTCCGGAAGCAGTCATCGAGGGGAGCCGTCATGAAATGGAGCAGGTCTTTATCGCTCTTTCGGTGAACGCGATTGAGGCGATGTCCCGGATCGGCGGAAACGACGAGGGTGGCAGCCTCAGAATTACGGCTGAGGTGAGCCATGATAGCAAGTCCGTTCTGGTCCATGTTTCAGACACGGGGATCGGAATGACGGACGAAGTGAAGCGTCATGTGTTCGAGCCGTTTTTTACAACCAAGTCGGGGGGAACAGGTGTGGGGCTTGGGCTGGCGATCGTGTACGGAATAATCCGCCGTCACAGAGGGACCATAAGCATCGAATCGACCTCCCCGTCAGGCACTTCCATTTTCATCCGGCTTCCATCCCCCCAGGCTTGCCCGGAGGATCACGGAACGGAATCTCTCACCGAAGGCAACAACAGATGAAAACGTCAGGAGTCAGTATCCTCATCGTCGATGACGAGAAAATTGTCAGAGAATCTCTGACCAAATGGTTCCGGGAGGATGGGTTCAAGGCGGAGTCGGCAGCCAGTGGTGCCGAGGCACTCCGGATGCTGCAGGAGCATTCCTGGAATATTCTCCTTGTCGACATAAAAATGCCCGGAATGGACGGGGTCGAATTGCTCCAGAGAGTAAGAGAAATCAACCCGGAAACCACAGTCATCATGATTACGGCATTCGCTTCGGTCGAGACTGCGGTGAAAGCGCTGAAATGCGGAGCATACGATTATGTCACCAAACCTATTGATCCCGACTATCTGGATCACCTTGTCAAGAATGTAATCAAGGAGAGGTTTCTGACGGAGGAGAACATCCGCCTGAGAAACACTGTCGACATGTTGTCGGAGGAAAGAACGATCATCGGCGAGTCTGCGGTCATGGATCAGCTCAGGAACACAATTCGCTCCGTGGCGCCGACCAATACCACGATTTTGATCAGGGGAGAAAGCGGTACAGGAAAGGAATTGGTGGCCGGGGCAATCCATGGAACAAGTCCGAGACGATACTTCCCGCTCGTTGTCGTCAATTGCGGAGCGATGACGGAATCACTCCTTGAGAGCGAATTGTTTGGGCACGAACGCGGCGCCTTCACAGGAGCACAATACCGCAGAAAGGGAAAAGTTGAGCTGGCGGACGGCGGGACTCTCTTTCTGGACGAGATTGGAAATATCGACGGTAAGACGCAAATGGACCTCCTCCGGGTCCTGGAAACAAAGCAGTTTATGCGAGTTGGCGGCAGCGAGATGATCCTCTCGGATTTCAGGGTGATCAGTGCGACCAACAGGGATCTTGAACAGGCCGTCAAGGAGGGGGCTTTTCGGGAGGACCTCTTTTACCGTCTCAATGTCTTTCCTATTGAAATCCCTCCTCTCCGTTCACGCGAGAGCGATATCCCTATCCTGGCCCATCATTTCCTCCTGAAGCACGCGAAAAGGATGAACAAATGTGTCACATCGTTCTCTGAAGGTGCCATGAGTGCCCTCCGGACTCACCGCTGGCCAGGGAATGTGCGGGAACTTGAGAATGCCGTAGAGCGAGCTCTGGTCCTCTGCGAGGGGGATACAATCGGACCTGAACATCTGTCCATCAGGGCACCGGAGAGTGACGCAACCGGCGGGAAGAAGCTGGCAGAGGTAGAACGGGATCATATCAGGACCATTCTCCATGAAACCGGGTGGAACATCAGCAAGAGCGCCAGGGTTCTTGACATCGACAGAGTCACGCTGTACAACAAGATCGACAAGTTCGGCCTCAAGCGTAGACTGTGAAGACAATTAACCTCTGGCCGCTCGACGGGATCGGTGAGGAGACCCTGGATTTCCTCCGATCAGAGCTGACGCGGTCTCTCCCGTTTGAGGTTAGAACGATGCGGCTCTATCTCGAGATGTCCTCTTTCTATGATCCTGAACGCAGACAATACAATTCGACCGCCCTCCTCGGACATCTGAGGCAACATCACCTCCGGGTAATTG
>Ga0224505_10001681_pt1 | contig 13713 bp, 9 predicted proteins | sample SF_Jan12_sed_USG_FD_169102 | JGI IMG/M metagenome (GOLD analysis project Ga0224505, IMG submission 169102) | Sediment microbial communities from San Francisco Bay, California, United States - SF_Jan12_sed_USGS_4_1 | ecosystem: Environmental > Aquatic > Marine > Sediment | place: USA: California... | reverse complement strand
TACATCCTGGCTCCCGCCATTCGAAACCCGCCTCACGAAAAATCCGATCCAGACCCTCTTCTTCAGCCTGATGTTTGACTAAACCTGAACCCGGTACCACCATGGCCTTGACGCTTCGAGCGACACGCTTCCCCTTGACGTACCGTGCCGCCACCCGCAGATCCTCAATACGTGAATTCGTGCAAGACCCGATAAAGACCCGATCGATCTGAATATCACGAATAGGAATTCCAGCTGGTAATCCCATATAGGCTAAGGCTCGCTCCGTTGCCGTCCTGAGCTTTTCATCCTCAATAGACGCCGGATCAGGAATATGTCCATTGATATCGGTCACCATTCCCGGATTGGTCCCCCAAGTGACTTGAGGGGCAATATCCTCTCCTCGCATTTGAACCACTTGATCAAACCGGGCTCCCGGGTCGGTCCCCAAATTCAGCCACTCCTGCTTCGCCTGTTCAAATAATGTCCCTTTCGGACTGAGTGGTCGGTCCTTTACATACGCCACCGTCAAATCATCCGGACTCACCAGGCCGGCACGGGCCCCCGCCTCAATAGACATATTACAGAGGGTCATCCGGCCTTCCATTGAGAACGATCGAATCACCGACCCTGTGTATTCCACGACATATCCGATGCCGCCCCCGATACCAATTCTTCCGATAATCGCCAGGATCACATCTTTGGAAGAACAATAGTCAGGGAGAGTTCCCTCCACACGAATTTCCATGGTTTTGGGTCTTTTCTGAACCAAACATTGAGTAGCCAGCACATGTTCCACTTCTGAGGTCCCAACACCGAACGCTAACGCTCCAAACGCCCCATGGGTCGAGGTATGGGAATCTCCGCACACAATAGTCATTCCCGGTAAAGTCAATCCTTGTTCAGGCCCGATCACATGAACAATGCCTTGCCGGATGTCGTCCATACCGTAATACGTGATTCCAAATTCTGCACAGTTGCCTTCCAGGGTTGAAATCTGCAGGGCACTCATGGGGTCAGCAATGCCCTGGGTACGGTCGGTGGTCGGGACGTTGTGATCAGGAACCGCAAGCGCTGCAGCTGGACGCCGGGGCTTTCGTCCGGCCAGCCGGAGTCCTTCAAAGGCTTGAGGGGAAGTCACTTCATGAACCAAATGCCGGTCAATATAGAGTAAAGTGGTTCCATCCGGTTCTTCACGAACCACATGCTGGTCCCAAATTTTTTCAAATAATGTTTTTCTTTCCATGGGATGCGTCCTCTTTTCTCTTAAGAAATTTCGGCCTTCTATTATCTACATTCGTTTCCGTCTGGCAAGAGCCATGAAGATCTTTTTTAAAAGAATCAGGGACAGATCAGTCTTTTCTTTGTGGTCTTTTGAGACTTCTGATATACTTTTCTCTAAACCGGATAAGAATCTTCCCCTGTTTTCTCCTTCAAGATACCTAAGTGAAAACAGGTGGTACATACATCGACTCGTCATTAAGCCTCGAACCAGTCTACGGTTTCCCGGTCAGGTGTAAAAAACAACTTAACCTCGGCAGGTCCACGTTAACCGAGAAATTTCACAAAATACCATGAACTTGAATTTCCCATTTGCCACCGAAAGACTCTAACCATCCTATTCGTAACTCCGACCGTTGCACCCACCCTCTCATTTGATAGGTCTCTAAACATCGCATGGGTATTTTCAATCATTTAATCAGCTATTTTTCCCAGGACATGGCTATCGATCTGGGAACCTCCTCAACCTTAATTTATATCAAAGGTAAAGGGATTGTCTTGAATGAACCCTCCGTGGTCACGGTTGAGACTCATTCAAAAAAAATTCTAGCGGTTGGCGAAGAAGCCAAGCGGATGGTAGGGCGAACTCCTGGCAACCTCATGGCCATTCGTCCCATGCGAGAGGGCGTCATTGCTGATTTTGACATGACGGAACGCATGTTGCGGTATTTTATCCAAAAAGTTCATCGAGGGGGGACCCTCATCAGGCCACGAATTATTATTGGAGTGCCCTCCAGGATCACACAAGTTGAACAACGTGCCGTGAAAGAATCCGCCGAGTTGGCTGGCGCACGGGAAGTGTATCTCATTGAGGAGCCGGTTGCCGCTGCCATCGGCGCCGGATTGCCTATTACGGAGCCCTCCGGCAACATGGTAGTCGATATCGGAGGAGGCACAACCGACATCGCAGTCATCTCACTGGGAGGCATCGTCTACAGCGAATCAGTCCGGGTCGCAGGTGACCAAATAGATGGAGCCATCATCAGCCATCTCAAGCGGGAATACAGCCTGTTAATCGGCGAACATATGGCGGAACGGATTAAGATAGAAATCGGATCTGCCTACCCCCTGCCAGAAAAAAAACAAATGGCTGTTAAGGGGCGGGATTTAGTGTCTGGAATCCCCAGAACGATACTCATCGATGACAGTGAGATCCGAGAAGCCTTACAGGATTGCCTCACCACCATCGTTCGAGCGATTCGTCTGGCCCTAGAGAACACACCACCGGAATTGGCAGGAGACATTATCGATCGGGGGATCGTGCTAACCGGAGGAGGATCGTTGCTTCAAGGACTGGATGATCGACTTCGTGAGGAAACGGCTTTACCCATTGTCACCGTTGATGACCCCTTAACCTCAGTCGTGTTAGGAGTAGGAAAAACTCTCGATGAATTCAGTCTCCTTCGGAAAATTTCTTCGCATTCCAGCCTGAATCCCTGAGTTCCAGTCTATCTGCATGCCTCGATCAGAGCCTACCTTCCCCATGTCCACAGGTGTCCGGCGGATTCTAGGGATCACCTTTATCCTGTTCCTCATGCTCCTGCTGTTTTTGCCACGACAATCTCAGGAATGGCTCAGTCACGTAGGAGGTCCGTTCGCCAGAATACTTGAGGTTCCTCTCCGCTCTGTGGCATCGATGCAAGATTCAATAAGTGACATCTGGAGCCACTATATCGCCTTGCAGAATGTGTGGGAAGAAAATCGACACCTCAGGCAGGAGATTCAACGCTTGCAGGGAGAACAGAATCTTCTCCGTGAACAGACCATCATTGCCACCCAATTCCAAAAATTGCTGGCCTATCAGGAAACCGCTCCCATGACCACCCTTCCGGCGCGGATCATCGGCCGAAATGTGTCCAATTGGTATCGGGCCATGATTATCAACAAAGGGGGCCGGGACGGTATTCACCCGGAAATGGGAGTGGTCACCGAGGCAGGGGTGGTCGGACGGGTGGTGCGGGTCAACCCCACGACGGCGATTGTTCTTCTACTCTCAGACCCCAACGTGGCGATCACCGGTATGATTCAAAACACCAGGGATGAGGGTATTGTTCAAGGAACGCCTCAGGGAACCATTCACATGAAATACCTGCCCCCTCTCTCCCCCGTCCAACAGGGTGATCCAGTGGTAACCTCCGGATTAACGGGTGATTTTCCCCGTGGACTCCAAATTGGCCGGATTCAACAGGTCACCAAGGCCGATACCGACTTATTTCAATTAGGGGATATTGACCCAATTGTCGATTTTTCAAAACTTGAAGGGGTCTTGGTCATCACCTCGTTTCAGGCTTCTCTTCCCGAATCATTACCGGAACGGGCAATCGCTCCATCTCCCTAGTTCAATTTCATGACCATTTTTCTGGACATCCTTCTTTGTCTCGGCGTGGTTCTCACTCAAGCCACTCTCAGCACATTTCTTTCGGCCAAGGGGATTCAACCTGACCTGTGTTTCGTCCTGGCTTGCGTGATCGGATTTCTTTCAGGTGAATACAAGGGACTCATGGTAGGACTTATTGTGGGGTTATTTCAGGACCTGCTCGCTCCGGGCGGCATTGGGCTCAATATGATTTTAAAGGGACTCGCAGGAGCCTTGGCTGGCATCACGACACACACCATTTCCACCGTCACTGGTCCTGCCGTCCTGCTGGTCACCTTTGCATTGTCCTTAGGGTGTGGATTGGCCTCTCTCGTGGTGGCCTATCCAGTGGTGGATGGGTTGGTCTTATTTTATGCGTTCTCATCAGTCCTTCTGCCGCAAGGGTTATACAACAGTGTTCTGGCCTTTGGAGCGTTTTGGCTCATCAACAAAATTGGCCTGTCGATGGGTATGGTAGACTTAGGACGAGGACGACGATAAGACTCACGCCATGCTAGACACTTCCCGCCAAGTCAATGAACTTGCCGACATTCAAAACCGGTTGATTTTCGTCAAGGTCGGCTTCTTAATGTTGTTGGTGCTGTTGGGATTACGACTCTGGCAATTACAAGTTCGAGATGGAGCCTACTATCAAGACCTTGCTCGTGATAATCGCACTCGCTCCATTGTCTTAGAACCGGCTCGAGGGCTCTTGTATGATCGAAATGGCGAACTCCTTGCCAATAATATCCCCAGCTTCCAACTCTACATCTCTCTAGAAGACGTCCAGGACCGTGAGGCCCTTATCACCCGGTTACCCCACTACGTGGATATCGACAGGCAAGAGATTTCCGACAAACTTTCAAAAAAAGGTCGACGGGGTCGGGTTAAAATCAAAGCCGGCATCACCCTCAAAGAGGTGGCCATCATTGAATCACACCGATTAGAACTTCCAGGTGTGGTGATTCAACCTGAATATCAACGTCATTATCCACTCGAAACCTTCGCCTCACATGTCCTTGGTTACGTTGGTGAAATCTCCGAATCCCAGCTAAAGGACCCGGAATTTTCCGATCTTCAGCAAGGACGAATCATCGGGCAATATGGAGTGGAGAAGACATATGATGAGTATCTTCTTGGGGAAACCGGAGAGGAAGTCATTGAAGTCGATGCGCTGGGGTATCCAAAACGGTCTCTATCGGTGCGACGACCCTTGGCAGGGGATGATCTGTACTTGACCCTCGACATCAGACTTCAGCGACTCGCTGAGGATCTGCTGGGAGAAGAAGCCGGGGCCATTGTCGCCCTGGATCCCTGGAACGGAGATGTTCTGGCTCTGGCGAGTAAACCTGGCTTTAACCCCAATGATGTCTCAGGAGGGATAAGTGCCAAAGACTGGCAACGATTTCTCCAGGATTCCCGCCATCCTCTCACCAATCGGGCCATTCAAGGCCAATATCCTCCGGGGTCGGTCTTTAAAATCGTCATGGCTGCAGCTCTTCTGGAGACTCAAACCCTCAGCGCACAAGAGTCGATTCCCTGCCATGGAACATTCCCCTTTGGGAAACGGGTGTTTCGCGACTGGAAGGCTGGAGGCCACGGGCAAGTCGACTTAACGAAAGCCATTGCGGAATCATGTGATGTCTACTTTTACAAAGCCGGCAATCAATTGGGGATTGAACCCATTTCCACCTATGCCCGTCAGTTCGGATTAGGCGAAAAAACAGGAATTGCTCTCCCTTCCGAACGATCTGGCCTCGTGCCTTCATCGGAATGGAAAAGAAGAGTGAAAGGGGAACCGTGGTATCCTGGAGAAACAATTTCCATTTCCATCGGACAAGGATTTTTAACGGTGACCCCGATTCAGATGGCCAAAATGGTCTCTATCGTGGCGACCAATGGGCGAGTGGTTCAACCCCGGTTGTTCAAAGCTTCTCGACTTCGGCGAACCGGCAATCTCAAAGAAGAGCCCGAACCGCCCATTCAACAGTTAGCCATCCCTCCTAAAACTTTCGCACACATTAAGGAAGGGTTAGCTGCGGTCGTCACGGAGGGAACAGCCCAACGGGCCAAATCAGATCTGGTCAGCATTGCGGGAAAGACAGGAACCGCGCAAGTAGTTGCCCTGAAACCGGACGGAGACAAGGATAAGAATAAGGAGCTTCAAAAAGAATTTCGAGACCATGCCTGGTTTGTGGCCTTTGCGCCCCTAGAACATCCGAAGATCGCCGTGGCTGTGTTAGTGGAACACATGGGGCATGGTGGCTCAGCATCCGCTCCCTTGGCCAAGACATTAATTGAAGCCTATATGAGCTTTCAGAACACTCCTCAAAAGAATCCACTGTAATCGGGCACAACACCCCGTATGATTGGAGAAGGGCTTATCTGATGTCACTGATGAACGACAATGTGAATCGCCGCGGGTTGGACACCTTCGATTGGTGTTTCCTGGGCGTCATCATAGCCATTATCTCCGCCGGAATCCTTTCCATTTATAGCGTCACCAATTCCCAAGCAACATCCGGATTCCCTATTTATCTCAAACAGACCATCTGGATGGTCGTCGGCTCATTAGCCTTTCTGGTCGCAGCCGGTATCGACTATCATAAACTCGCCCGTCTTTCATATCTGCTGTATGGGATCGGCCTGATCTTACTCATCATCGTATTAGTCAGCGGGAAAACCAGTCGAGGCTCCCAACGATGGATTCCTCTTGGCCCTTTCGTGGTCCAGCCCTCGGAGTTCATTAAGGTTCCCTTGATTCTGACGCTGGCCGCCTATTATGGAGCGACCAGCCGTGAAGGCTGGGTGCGCCGCTTATTCGTGCCTGGACTGATTGTTCTTCCGGGATTTTTATTAATTCTCAAACAACCTGACTTAGGGAGTAGCTTGGGATTTTTGGCCATCTTTCTTGTTGTCGTCCTCACAGTGGGCATGAAATCCAAAGCCTTTGGCTTTGTGATATTGGCCGCACTCATGTTATTTCCGTTCGCCTGGGGTGGGGTCTGGGGCTCTCTCCACGGGTACCAACAGGATCGAATTCTGAGCTTTGTTGATCCCACCTCAGATCCCGGCGGGAAAGGGTATCATGGACTGCAATCCCGAATCGCCATTGGCTCCGGCCAATTACTGGGAAAGGGATTACATGGAGGAACGCAAACCCAGTTCAAGTTTCTTCCCGAAGGACATACGGATTTTGTCTTCGCGGTCTTTGCCGAAGAATGGGGCTTTATTGGATCGGTCATTTTGCTATCGTTATATATCATCTTATTTTTGATGGGATTGGAAATTGCCTTTAAAGCCAAAGACATGGTGGGGGTCCTCCTGGCTGTTGGAGTGGTAGCGATGATTGCGTTTGGAGTTGTCGTCAATATTGCGATGACATCCGGCCTGGCCCCTGTAGTCGGCATTCCTCTTCCTCTCATGAGCTACGGAGGCAGCGCCATGGTTGTGAATCTCACTGCTTTGGGGTTGTTGCTCAATGTCAAACGGCGACGACTTTCACTGCTTTAGCTATACTTGAACCTGCGGTGTGAGGTTCAAACGGATTTTCGCATGAAAGAGGGAACAACGGAGTATGCAATCGGAAGAGTTCCAGGGGCGATGAACCCTTACACAGACTTTATAGATAAAGGAAATTGACACACACAGAACCATGGTCAAGTGGTTCAATACATTATTCATCGACATATTGTTACAGAATGGACACACAATCCATCCCAAACCCTGAAAGGCAGATCAGACAGGCTGGCTCTGGTGAAAAAGCCAATGTCTCTTCACCAAGAGATTCGAGGGGGATCGGCTCATTGTCCATTCTGCAAACGTGAGGAGACAACTATGGGAGTTGAAATCGCCATCAGTGTAACCCGGGAAGAAACCCGGGTCGCCGTGTTAGATAATCGGGTCGTGACAGAATTATATGTTGATCGGCCGAGGAAGAAAGATTTTGTTGGAGATATTTATAAGGGAAAAGTCATCAAAGTCCTCCCAGGCATGCAAGCAGCCTTTGTCGATATCGGATTGGATCGGGCCGCGTTTATCCACGTATCGGATCTGTCAGTTGGAACCGAACCCGGGGATACGCTCGTGGACAGTGAAGATGATGAACGCAGTCAAGACCTGCCACGCCCTCGACGTCAAACCGCTCGTCCCATCGAAAATCTCCTGGCGGAAGGGCAAGAACTCCTCGTGCAAATTTCCAAAGGACCCATCGGAACAAAGGGACCTCGGATTACCACCTACGTCTCCCTTCCCGGACGGTTTTTGGTGCTCATGCCCAATGTCGATCATATCGGGGTATCGCGAAGGATTACGAACGAGGACGAACGGCATCGCCTCAAGGATCTCATGCGACGGATCCGGAAACCCGAGTATGGATACATTGTCCGAACCGTGTGTGAAGGTGTGCCTGAAGACGATCTCCAAACAGACGTGCGATTCCTCACCGCGTTATGGGAGGACACCCTCAAAGCTGCCAACAGCCAGCCAGCCCCATGCCTCCTACATACCGATCTTTCGCTTCCACTCCGGGTGGTGCGGGATTTGTTCACCAAAAAAGTCGATCGGTTATTAGTTGACTCAAAACCGGATTTTGAGGAAGTCAAAGATTTTGTCCGGCGCTACCTTCCAGAACAAACGTCCCGCGTCCATTTCTATGACAAGAAACAGGAAGGATTATTCGATCACCTGGGTATCGAATTGGAAATTACCCGAGCCTTAAGCCGGAAAGTATGGCTCAAGTCCGGGGGGCACATTGTCATTGATCACACAGAAGCCATGACAGTGGTGGACGTGAATACAGGGCGGTTTGTCGGGAAACGTGACCAGGAGGAAACTATTCTAAAAAACAATCTGGAAGCCGCGAAAGAAATCGGCTATCAGATAAAATTACGTGGGATTGGCGGTATTATCATTATTGATTTCATTGACATGGAACGGGAACGGAACCGTGAAAAAGTCTATCAGGCCACCCTGGACGCACTGGCAGGCGATAAAGCCCAAACACGGATCTCACGCATTTCCGATCTCGGGCTCATCGAAATTTCCCGTGAACGGGTCCGCGAAGATCTTTTGCGAACGTTGTCGGAAATTTGTGGTGATTGCGAGGGGAGAGGGTACACCAAATCCACTATGACCGTTGCATATGAAATTTTTCGGGATATCCGGCGCATTGGGAACACGCGAGGACAATCCCAACAAATTGTGGTCGGTGCCAACCCCAAAGTCATTGAGCTGCTCTTCGACACCGAACACAGCAGCATTGAGCAACTCGAACAAGAATTCCAACAACAAATTTTATTTAAAGCGGATCCCTTGCTGCACCTTGAACAATATGACATCCTGGTGGTGGGAAAAGTGACACCCCGCACCGAGGCTCGGAACGCGTCCTAGTCAGGCAGAAACTGTTGAATAATGCGCCATCCACCCCAATCCCTCCTTCATCAAAAGGTACTCCCTTCGCTATGAGGAGGAATGAAGGGACACTTAGCGCATAGGTACAGATAAGATGTTGAGAGTTTCAAGCAAAGAAAATGTCGCGGGCGGAATCTTTGACTCTGAGCAAAGCGTACCTTTTCAACATTCCCATGCAGGACGGGAATGACCTCATCGTTACAAGGATGGTTGGAACTTCTGGCAGTCAAAGGACTGGGACCAGTTACCTACACCAGACTCATCAATCGTTTCGGCTCACCGGACGCAATACGGTCCTCGAACCTGCGCGCGCTCATTGAGGAAGGAGAAATCTCTCCTTCCTTAGCCATGGCCCTTCAACAACCCCTGCCCTCTGAGGCGCAGGAACACATTTCAAAAGAATTGAAGGCGGTTCAGGCTGGTCGGTTCTCCATCCTGACACTAGCAGACCCTCAATACCCCGCTCGCTTAAAAACCATTACTGACCCTCCTCCTGTTCTCTGGTGTACCGGCCAGCTCCAGAACCTCGACCAACAGGCCCTGGCCGTAGTCGGGTCCAGAAACGGCTCTCACATTGGGCGTACATTCACCCGTCAACTGAGCGGCGATTTAGCCGCACTGGGCTTTACTATTGTCAGTGGCCTGGCCAGGGGAATTGATGCCGCAGCCCACGAAGGGGCACTGGGCTCTTCCGGAAGAACCCTGGCCGTCCTCGGATGTGGAATAGATCGATTGTATCCACCCGAGCATGGTCCCCTGCGACAACGAATTGAACAACAGGGAGCTGTTCTTTCGGAATTTCCCATGGGAACCCCTCCGCATTCCTACCACTTTCCGCAACGTAATCGGGTGATCAGTGGCCTTTCACTCGGGGTCATTGTGACCGAAGCGACCTCGCGAAGTGGGTCCCTCATTACAGCTCGTATGGCCTTAGAACAAAATCGTGAAATATTTGCGGTACCAGGAAATGTGACAAATCCGTTGACTCGGGGCCCTCACCGCCTTATTAAAGAAGGTGCAAAATTGGTCGAAAATCCCTTAGATGTTGTGGAAGAAATTCTTCCTATGTTAGAACCCTCATTCCGGGATCATCTAGAGAAGCAACAACTTGCGCTTCAGTCTCAACCTTCCGCGCCTTCCTTAGGGCCAGAGGAACAACGTCTTTTTGCTTGCCTTTCACTTGAACCCGTTTCCCTAGACGATTTAATCTCGCAGGGTTCATATGCCCCATCAGAAGTGATGAGCATTCTCTTGTCTTTGGAGATTAAAGGGCTTATAAAGCAGATACCGGGCCTACAGTATCTCCGGATGAGCATCGGATAGTACACCAGCATGTCTTTTCCATCTGGAAAATTTTACTCGTAAACCATTCATGATTTTCATCACTGTCTATGCCTAAATCACTCGTCAGCGTCGAATCGCCTACCAAAGCCGAAACCCTGTCCAAATATTTTGGACGCAATGACCAAACCTTGGCATCTGTGGGTCATCTTAAAGGCGTCCCGAAGAGCAAACTGGGCATTGACCTCGAACACAGCCTTGAGGGTTCTGTCGCAAAAAATAGATTTGCAAGATACGCCACTGGTTTTCATGTTGGACCGAGTTAAAAAAACCAGTAAAGATAGCCATTTTCATTTGTCAGACACGGAGCTAAAACCCCTTGTTGCCTTCAAAAAAATTTTGCGACAGAACCGTCGGCAGGCTAGCCTTGGCGGCTGGCTGCAACGGCTGCGGCCGCTGGAAAAAATGAGTTGAACAACCAGCCTAACTTGCCTCTACCCTACGCCATCATTATGATGAGCACGCGAAAAAACCAGTCACATCGCAGCAGGTGGATTGTAACGGCGCCATTTTCACCCTGAGTTTGTAGTGGATCTTGCACGCGTGAGTATCGGTTTCCCTTACATCAAAGATGCCAAAGGAGCCTTCCCAGGTAGGGGTTGCTAATGAGTAAATCGCTGATAATTGCCGAGAAGCCCTCTGTTGCAGCCGACATCGCGCATTCGCTTGGCGGACTGAAACGCGAGAAGGATTATTTTGAAGGTGACGACTATGTTGTAACTTCAGCCGTTGGGCACCTACTTGAAATCAAGGCGCCTGACGACGTAGAGGTCAAACGTGGCAAGTGGTCTTTTGCCAATCTGCCGGTCATTCCCGATCACTTTGACCTGAACCCAATCGCCCGCACCGAGGACCGGCTCAAGTTGCTCGCCAAGCTGATCAGCCGCAAAGATATCGACCGAATTATCAACGCCTGTGACGCCGGGCGCGAAGGCGAGCTGATTTTCAGACTGATTGTCCAGCACACTAAGGCCAAGCAACCGAAAAGCCGGCTTTGGCTGCAGTCCATGACGCCCAAGGCCATTCGCGAAGCATTTGAGGAGCTGCGTGATGATGAACAAATGAAGCCGCTCGCTGATGCCGCCCGCTGCCGAGCAGAAGCAGACTGGCTGGTTGGCATTAACGGCACCCGGGCTATGACGGCGTTCAACTCCCAAGACGGGGGTTTTTACCTCACCACCGTTGGCCGGGTTCAAACACCCACCCTGACCATCGTCGTGGAGCGCGAGGAACAGATCAAGCAATTCGTCTCGCGGCCCTACTTTGAAGTGCATGCCCAGTTTGATGTCGAGGCCGGACAGTATTCAGGTCGCTGGTTTGATACGGACTTCAAAAAGACTGACGAAGATGCTGAACGGCGCGCAGAGAGACTTTGGGAACGCAATCAGGCTGAAGCAATCAGGCAGGCCTGCCAGAGTCAGCAGGCGGTGGTCACTGAAGAAACCAAGCCGACGACGCAAAGCGCACCGATGCTGTTTGACCTGACTAGTCTGCAACGTGAAGGCAACGCCCGGTTTGGCTTTTCGGCCAAGACAACATTATCGCTGGCACAAGCGCTCTATGAACGCCACAAGGTGTTGACGTATCCAAGAACCGATTCGCGCGCTCTGCCGGAAGACTATCTCTCTACCGTGCAAGATACCCTGGGCATTCTGCGTGATGAGTCAAGTGAGCGTTTGTCAGCCATGACCGGCGGCAGCGGCGGCAATCCGATAGGGCCGCATGCGGCGAAAATTCTGAGCAATGACTGGGTCCAACCGAACAAGCGTATTTTCAATGACGCGAAAATTTCTGATCACTTCGCCATTATTCCCACATTGCAGGCACCCAAGAACCTCAGCGAAGCCGAAGCCAAGATATACGACCTGGTCGTGCGTCGATTCATGGCGGCCTTTTTCCCACCTGCGGAGTTTCGAAACACCACCCGTATGTCCCAGATTGACAGACACTACTTCAAGACCGAAGGCAAGGTGATGGTCAAGCCGGGTTGGTTGGCAATTTACGGCCGTGAAGCCATTGCTGGTGAGGGCACGCTTGTAGCGGTTGGGGAGAATGAAAAAGCCACGGTTAGCGACATTGAAGTTCGCGACATGGCGACCAGACCACCTGCCAGATATACCGAAGCCACACTGCTTTCTGCGATGGAAGGCGCCGGTAAGCTGATTGATGATGATGACTTGCGCGAAGCCATGTCCGGGAAAGGTCTGGGCACACCGGCAACCCGCGCAGCGATCATCGAAGGCTTAATTAGCGAGAACTATTTATTGCGCAAAGACAAGTCACTGATGCCCACCACCAAGGCTTTTCAACTGTTGACCTTATTGCGCGGCCTGGGGGTGACCGAACTCACGATGCCGGAACTGACCGGTGAATGGGAAAGCAAGCTTTCGCAGATAGAGCGAGGTCAGTTGGGCCGCGAAGCGTTCATGCAACAAATCAGCAAGATGGTTGAGCAAATTGTTGCCAGGGCCAAAAACTACGGCGCAACAACCGTTCCAGGCGATTACTCAACATTGCAGTCACCCTGCCCCAAATGCGGCGGCCTGGTCAAAGAAAACTACAAACGGTTCTCCTGCACACAATGCGATTTTTCAATTACGAAAATTCCGGGCAGCCGTCAATTGGAAGTACCCGAAGCAGAAATTCTGATTGCCGAACGCACGATTGGTCCGTTGCAGGGATTTCGCAGTCGGCTTGGCCGGCCGTTTGCGGCAATCCTCAAACTGAACGATGAACACAAGCTTGAATTTGACTTCGGTCAAAATGATGACGATGAAAACAGTGAACCGGTTGATTTTCACGGCCAAGAATCACTGGGCAGTTGTCCGAAGTGTCAGTCATCGGTTTATGAACATGGAATGAATTATACCTGTGAAAAAGCGGTCGGCCCGAACAAGACTTGCGACTTTCGAACAGGCAAAGTCATACTGCAACAGGAAATCGAACCCACTCAGATCAGAAAATTGCTGAGCGAAGGCAGAACCGAATTGCTGACCGGCTTTGTTTCATCACGAACCCGTCGCAAGTTCAAGGCCTACCTGAAACGCGGGGATGACGGGAAAGTCGGCTTCGAATTTGAGGCCCGTAAACCCAAGACCGGCGACGACCAGGCCGCGAGCGGCAAAAAGTTGCCCGGGAAGAATGCCGAGACCAAAAAACCGTCGGCAAAAAAATCGGCTACTAAGAAACCAGCTCGTACAGCCAAAAAACTCAAACTCCGCTCATGACCGGGAAACGCGGCCGATTTGGAAACTTCCTGGCCTGTTCACAATACCCTGAATGTAAAACCACCAAGCCGTTGAAATTAGGCATCAAATGTCCTACGCAGAACTGCGGGGGAGATT
>Ga0224505_10001677_pt1 | contig 13725 bp, 15 predicted proteins | sample SF_Jan12_sed_USG_FD_169102 | JGI IMG/M metagenome (GOLD analysis project Ga0224505, IMG submission 169102) | Sediment microbial communities from San Francisco Bay, California, United States - SF_Jan12_sed_USGS_4_1 | ecosystem: Environmental > Aquatic > Marine > Sediment | place: USA: California... | reverse complement strand
CAGGCCGCTGCCCGTGACGCCCTGCAGAGGCTGGCCGCCCATGGGCGCTGAGAGCCGGCGCTGTGGCTATGTTGCCATCGTCGGCCGGCCGAACGTCGGTAAATCAACCTTGTTGAATCACCTGCTGGGCCAGAAAATCAGCATTACCTCCCGCAAGCCCCAGACCACGCGTCACCGGGTGCTCGGGATCAAGACCGAGGCGGACCACCAGATCATATTTGTCGATACCCCCGGCCTGCACAGGGACGCCCACAAGGCGATCAACCGCTATATGAACAGGGCGGCCAGCGCCGCGATTCGCGACGTCGACCTGGTGGTATTCGTGGTGGACCGCACCGCCTGGACCGAAGAGGACGCGATGGTTCTGGAACAGGTAAAACAGGGTGGGCTGCCCTGCCTGCTGGCGGTCAACAAGGTGGATCTGCTGGAGGACAAGGCCAGCCTGCTGCCGCACCTGCAGATGCTGGCGGCGAAGGCCGATTTCGCGGCGATCCTGCCGGTGTCCGCGCTGCGGCAGCACAATGTGGCGGAACTGGAGAGGGAGATTCTGAAATTCCTGCCGCAGTCCGACCATTTTTTCCCCGAGGAGCAGATCACGGATCGCAGCCAGCGTTTCCTGGCGGCGGAAATCGTGCGTGAGAAAATCATGCGCCAGCTGGGCGAGGAAATTCCCTACGCCATCGCGGTGGAGATAGAGGAGTTCGCACTCGACGGGGACGTCCTGCATATCTCCGCCCTGATTTTCGTGGAGCGCAAGGGGCAGAAAAAAATCCTGGTGGGTGATGGCGGCTCCCGCCTGCGCTCTATCGGTACAGATGCGCGGCGGGATATGGAGCTGCTGTTCGACAGCAAGGTTATGCTGCGCCTGTGGGTGAAGGTCAAGTCGGGCTGGTCGGATGACGAGCGGGCGCTGCGCAGCCTGGGCTATGACGATGTTTGATTCCCCGGCTGAATAGCGCCCGGTCTGAGACTATGCGAGTCAATCTGCAACCCGCCTATATTCTCCACAGTCGCCCCTACCGGGACAGCAGTGTCCTGCTGGAAGTGCTGACCGCGGAACAGGGCCGCATCAGCCTGGTGGCGCGGGGCGCACGACGCAAGACCCGCGGCGGCAGCGGTGGCGCCCTGCTGCAGCCATTCATACCCCTGCTGCTGTCCTTCAGCGGCCGCACCGAGTTGAAGAACCTCAATGCCACCGAGGCGGCCGGGCGCCCGTTCGCGCTGCCCGGTGAGCGCCTGTTCAGCGGTTTGTACCTGAATGAGTTGCTGGTTCGCCTGCTGCACCGCCACGACCCGCATCCGCATCTCTTTGCCGCCTATGGCGCCACCCTTGGTGCGCTCGCCCGGGACGATGAAATAGATGACGTATTGCGCCGTTTCGAATTCGCCTTGCTGGGAGAACTCGGCTACGGGTTTGAACTCAACCTGGATGGTGCCAGCGGCGAGGCGGTGCTGCCGGAGTGCTGGTATCACTATCACCCCGACCATGGGCTTGTTGCCGGGGACGGGGCGGCTGATCCGGCCCGGCCCGCTTTCAGGGGTGCGGATTTACTGGCCATCGCCGCAAATGACTTCAGCGGCCCGGCGCGGCTGACCGCCAAGCGCCTGCTGCGACTGGTGCTGGCGCAGCAACTCGGCGACGCGCCACTGCGCAGCCGCGAGCTGTTCCGGGCACATGCCAGCACAGGTCGGGCGCCCGGTAATACGGGACTGGCACAGCGGTGATCGCAATCGGCACAGATATCCTGCGGGTTCAGCGGATCGAGGATGTGGTCACGCGCCTGGGTGACCGCTTTGTGGCGCGTATCCTGACCCCTGCCGAGCGCGAGGAGTATCGCGCCAGCCAGCAGCCCCACCGGCTCCTGGCCAAGCGCTTTGCCGCCAAGGAGGCTATTGCAAAAGCGCTGGGGACCGGCATCGGCCGCGGCGTGAGCTGGCAGGATATCAGTATCGGCCACGACGGCAATGGTGCACCGCGGGTGACCCTCAGCGGTGGCGCGCTGGCGGTCGCCACCGGCCGCGGCGGCGCCCGGGTAGAGCTGAGCCTTGCAGACGAGGCCGATTACGTGGTCGCCTTCGCGGTGCTGGCGCGATGAAACCGGCATGTGCGGATGCTGCCCTCCCGGCGGCGGTGCAGGTTCGCTATAATTGCGGCTCATTTGCGCGGTAACCCGAACATGCCCTCATACCCGACCATCGAAGCCTGTATCGGCAATACCCCGCTGGTGCGCTTGCAGCGCCTGCCCGGTGCGACCAGCAATACGGTGCTGGCCAAGCTCGAGGGCACCAATCCCGCGGGCTCAGTGAAAGACCGGCCCGCCCTCAGCATGATCGCGCAGGCCGAAGCGCGGGGCGAAATCAGCCCCGGCGACACCCTGATCGAGGCCACCAGTGGCAACACGGGTATCGCGCTCGCGATGGCCGCAGCGATTCGAGGCTACCGGCTGATCCTGGTCATGCCCTCCCACATGAGCGACGAACGCAAGCAGGCTATGTCAGCGTATGGCGCCGAGTTGCTGGAGGTAACCCAGGCACAGGGTATGGAGGGTGCCCGGGACCTTGCGCTGGCAATGCAGGCGCGTGGGGAAGGGCGGGTTCTGGACCAGTTTGCCAATCCCGACAATCCCCGCGCGCACTTCTCCGGCACAGGTCCCGAGATCTGGCAGCAGACGGGCGGCACCGTGACCCATTTCGTCAGTTCCATGGGTACCACAGGTACCATCATGGGCTGCAGCGCCTACCTCAAGCAGCAGAACCCGGCCATCGAGATCATCGGGCTGCAGCCCCTGGAGGGATCCAGCATCCCCGGCATCCGGCGCTGGCCCCAGGCCTACCTCCCCGCCATTTACGACGCGGCGAGGGTGGACCGGGTGATGGACATTTCCCAGCAAGAATCAGAACAGACCATGCGCGAGCTGGCGCGGCGCGAAGGTATCTTCTGCGGCGTATCCTCGGGCGGCGCGGTTGCCGCTGCCCTGCGCCTGTCGAGTGAACTGGAAAATGCCGTCATCGTTGCGATCATCTGTGATCGCGGTGACCGCTATCTCTCCACCGGCGTGTTCGCCGGCCAGTGACGGCATAGGCAATTGGTGCAGGTACGCGATCACTCCCATCTCGACCCCGGCGGGGATGTCGACCTCGAGCAGTGGTTGCACAAACTGCCCGGCACGTTCAGTGATACGGAATCCGCGCGCCTGCTGCTGGCCTGCCGGATGGTGCGGGACGCCCTGCAGGTCAAGGGGGTCGACAGCGGTGACTGGGCTGTCGAGTCCAACTGTTTCACCGCGGGTCTTGAAATCGCGCTGATCCTGGCGGAGTTGCAGGTGGGTTCGGATTGCCTGCTGGCGGGAATACTCTACCGCGCGGTGCGGGAGCAGCGGCTGTCACCGGAACGGGTGGAGCAGGATTTCGGCGAGGCGGTGTCCCGGCTGATAGATGGCGTGGTCCGCATGGCGGCGATCGGCGAGTTGCGCTCCCATGGCGACCGGCCGGTGCTCGGGCAGGCCCAGGGCCAGAAGGACAATATCCGCAAGATGCTGGTGGCGCTGGTGGACGACGTGCGGGTGGCGCTGATCAAGCTGGCGGAGCGCACCAGCGCGATACGCGCGGTGAAGGAGGATGAGCAGCGGCGCCTCGGTGTCGCCCGGGAAGTGTTCGATGTCTACGCGCCGCTGGCCCATCGCCTGGGTATCGGGCATCTCAAGTGGGAGCTGGAGGACCTGTCGTTCCGCTATATCTACGGCGACGCCTACCGCAAGATCGCCCGCCTGCTGGACGGCAAGCGGGTGGAGCGGGACCAGTTCATCAACCGGGTGAAAGAGGAACTCACTGCGACGCTGCGCAAGGCCGGCCTGGAAGTGGAGATAGACGGGCGCGCCAAGCATATCTACAGCATATGGCGGAAGATGCAGCGCAAGGGCATCGGGTTTTCCCAGGTCTATGACATTCGCGCGATCAGGATCCTGGTCCAGGACATCAGGGACTGCTACGCAACCCTCGGCCTGGTACACGGCCTGTGGCGCAACATCCCCCACGAGTTCGACGACTATATCGCCAATCCCAAGGAGAACGGCTATCGCTCCCTGCACACGGCGGTGATCGGGCCCGAGGGCAAGGTGCTCGAAGTCCAGATTCGCACGCGCCAGATGCACGAAGAGGCGGAGCTGGGGGTGTGTGCGCACTGGCGCTACAAGGGGACAGATGCCGGCAACCGGCCCGCCAGCACCTACGAGGAAAAGATCGCCTGGCTGCGCCAGGTCCTTGACTGGCATGAGGAGACCGGCGACGCGTCCGACGTGGCCGAGCAGTTCAGTTTCCAGATGGCCCAGGACCGGGTCTACGTGTTCACGCCGCAGGGGGACGTGGTGAACCTCGCCCAGGGGGCAACACCCCTGGACTTTGCCTATCACGTGCATACCGAGGTTGGGCACCGCTGCCGCGGCGCCAAGGTCAATGGATCGATCGTGCCGCTGACCTACACCCTGGTAACCGGGGAGCGGGTGGAGATACTGACCAGCAAGGACGGAGTGCCGAAGCGCGACTGGCTGCAACCGGGGCTGGGCTACCTGAAGACTTCCAGGGCCCGCGCCAAGGTGCAGCACTGGTTCAAGGCCCAGACCCGCGAGAACAACGTCGACGCGGGACGCCACCTGCTGGAGCGGGAATTCAAGCGCCTGGCGCTGACCAGCGTCGACTACCTGCGGATCGCGCGCAAGGTGCAGCAAGCCAGTGTGGAGGATATGTATGCGGCGGTGGGCTCCGGCGATCTGTCCGCCGCCCAGGTAATGAATGCCGCCCAGGGGCTGGTGGAAAATCGCGGCCCGCAGCTCAAGCTCGCCCGGCCCGGCGGCGGCATGTACCGCGGCCAGGTACAGGTGCGCGGGGTCGGCAACCTGATGACCCACATGGCGGGTTGCTGTAAACCCCTGCCAGGGGATGCAATAGCCGGCTTCATCACCCAGGGCCGGGGTGTCAGTATTCATCGCAATGATTGCGGCCGCCTGCTGCGGCTCACGGAGACCGCTCCCGAGCGGGTGATCGAAGTGGAGTGGGGTCTTTCGCCCCGTGATAATTACGAGGTCGACGTGGCGATCGAGGCCTTTGACCGCCAGGGGCTGCTGCGGGATATCACCGGCCTCTTCGCCAACGCCCGCATCAACGTCCTGTCGATCAGCACCCAGACCAATAAAAAGAGCAATACCGCCACCATGCGCCTGAAGGTGGAAGTGCCCGACCTGGGTTCGCTGTCGAAGCTGCTGGAGCGTATCAACCGCCTGAAAAACGTCATCTCAGCCCGGCGGCTGTCGGAGTAGGGTCGCAATGGAAACAACGCGGTACCAGTTGGATGACCTGTTGCGGGTGATGACCCGGTTGCGGGACCCGGATACCGGGTGCCCCTGGGATATACGCCAGGATTTTCGCAGCATAGTCCCCTCCACGCTGGAGGAGTGTTATGAGCTCGCCCAGGCAATCGAGCACGGAGACTTCGGGCATGTTGCCGAAGAGCTGGGCGACGTCCTGTTCCAGGTGGTTTTCTATGCCCAGTTGGGGCGCGAGCAGGAACTGTTCTCTTTCGAGACTATCGTCGACACGCTGGTGACCAAACTGGTGAGGCGCCATCCCCATGTGTTTGCGGGTGGTGAGATCGAGGGTGTTGCGGCCGACCGCGGCACCGTGGAGTCGGTCAAGGCGTCCTGGGAGGCCATCAAACAGTCCGAGCGCAGGGCCAAGTCCCAGCACGGCCTGCTGGCTGACATACCGGTGGCCCTGCCCGCCCTGCCGCGGGCGCAGAAACTGCAGAAGCGCGCGGCCCAGGTCAATTTTGACTGGCCGGATGCCGGCGCGGTGCTGGCGAAGCTGGAGGAGGAAATTGCCGAACTGCGCGAGGCCATGAGCTCCGGCGGCCCGGCGGCGATAGAGGAGGAGATGGGCGATATCCTGTTCAGTTGTACCAATCTCGCCCGTCACCTGGGGCAGGATGCAGAGGCCAGCCTGCGACGTGCGACCAGCAAGTTTGAACAGCGGTTCGCGGCGATGGAAACGCAGGCGGCCACCTCGGGGAACCTGTTGGGGGAGCTGTCGGCGGCCGAACTGGATGACCTCTGGGAGTCAGCCAAGCGGTCCCGGAGGAAGGATTCCCGGGGCGCATAGTGGGCTGCGGATGGGGCTTGTGCAAATCCCGGGCGCTGTGTATGGTTACGGCCCTTCATCTGACGGCCAGGGGCCCCGGCCCGGTCTTGCGCCACTCTGCAGGACGCCGATACTGAACCCACCGCTCTTGCAGACACTGGCTTGTAGACATTATTGAGGACTTTCAGCAATGCGATTGATTCTGTTGGGCGCCCCCGGCGCCGGAAAGGGCACACAGGCCCAGTTCATTACCGAGAAGTACGGCATACCCCAGATTTCCACCGGCGACATGTTGCGCGCCGCTGTAAAGGCGCAGACCGAGCTGGGACGCAAAGCCAAGGTTGTGATGGACGCGGGCGGCCTGGTGTCGGACGATATCATCATTGGCCTGGTCAAGGAGCGTATCCGCGAGCCGGATTGCGCGAAGGGTTTCCTGTTTGACGGTTTTCCCCGCACGATTCCCCAGGCCGAGGCCATGGTCGAGGCCGGCGTCGACCTCGATCACGTGGTTGAAATTGACGTTGCCGACGAAGCTATCGTGGCGCGCCTGGGCGGTCGCCGGGTTCACCCCGGGTCGGGTCGCATCTATCACATCGAACACAACCCGCCGCAGCGCGAGGGCCTGGATGACGAGACCGGCGAACCCCTGGTCCAGCGCGATGATGACAGCGAGGCGACCATTCGCAAGCGCCTTGAAATCTATCATGCGCAAACCAGCCCGCTGATTGCTTTTTACCGTTCCATGACCGGACCGCGCGCACCCGCCTGTCACCGCGTAGAGGGTGTTGGCACAGTAGATGAAATACGCGAAAAGGTATTTGCCGCGCTGGAAAGTTGATGTCGATCAAGAAAAAAGGGAGCGAAGGCTCCTTTTTTTTTGCGCAAAAGTTACTGTTTTTTTCCAGCGATATACTGAGCCGATTTACTGTTGCAAGCCCGCTGCGATCCGGCGCCGTGAACGCGCTGGGAAAAACACTGCAATTACAGTGGTATTGTCGAGGTCGCAGTAATTTCTGAGCCAACTCTTCGCAGCGAATTGGTGATGGCATCGACTGTCGAGAGCGATCTGCGTAAAGGCTGCGACCTGGCCTCCTGTTGTACCGTTTTGTTTTTGTTGCTATTTTCTATCCCGGACGCTAGACGTCACTAACCTCTGGAGAGAAATGAAATGGCTACAGCAAAGAAAAAGGCACCTGCGAAGCGAGCTGCAGCTCCGAAAAAGGCAGCGGCCAGGAAAGCACCGGCCAAAAAGGCCGCTGCGAAGAAGGCGGTAAAGAAAGTCGCGAAAGGCAATTTCTTCACCAACGCGCTGCATGACGCGCGCGATCAGCTGGACGAATTCATGGATTCGGCCAAGCACAAGGCCAAGGCGATGGCCGCCAAGGAAAAGTTGATGGAGAAGCGGGCTGAACTCGCTGCCAAGGCTGAAATGGACAAGGCCCGGCACCTGGCGAAGCAGGCTGAAAAGTGGATGAGGGCGCGCGTAAAGGCCGATACCAGGAAAATAAATGCGCTGGAGAAGAAACTCAGCAAGCAACTGAAGGACGCCGAGCGCAAGCTCAAGGCCCAGGCCGCCGCCGCCGAGAAAAAAGCGACAAAGCAGGGCAAGGCGATAAAGAAAAAGCTGGAGGCAGGCGCGAACAAGGCGCTGGGCAAGACCCCGGCCAAGGCTCGCAAAAAGGCAGCTGCGCCCAGGAAAAAGGCCGCCGCACGCAAACGCCCCGCCGCCAGCAACTAAACAACAGTTTCAGTTTCATCCGCGCCCGCCCGGAGCGATCCCGGCGGGCTTTTTCATTCTAGTGAATTGTAATTGGCAAAGCATTCGGCCTGGGCGGAAAAATCGACTACGACACACCGGTGCCGTGCATACCAGTGCCGCACCGCCCGTTGTCCCTCGTCCAGGAATTCGCCCAGGGACGGTAAAATACCGACGCGGATTGCCGCACACAGGTATTGGTCCCGCTCGCCGTCGTTGGCATAGGCGATATCAGGGCCGGTCGCACCGGCCGGATCCAGCGCCGCCAGCAGGTCCCTGGCGAGATTCAAGGGCAGCAGTGGCATATCGCAGGGGGCGATCACCAGGAATTCACCGCCCAGGTGTGGCATGGCCGCTTCGAGCCCGGCCAGAGGCCCCTGGTAATCGCGTCGCCTGTCACGCACCGTGGCGTCCGCCAGCGTGCGGTAGAATTGCGCGTTGCGATTGCAACTGATCAGCAGCCGGTTTACTTGCGGGCGCAGCCGCCCGGCGACGTGAGCGGCCAGCGGTTTGCCGCGCCATTCCAGAAGGCCCTTGTCATGTCCGCCCACTCTCCGGCCGGCGCCGCCGGCCAGGACCAGCCCAGTGATGTCGCGCGTAGTACCCATCAGTTTCCCCGCGGCAAGTTCCCCATTTACCCGGACGCTAGTGCTTACCGGTGCTCCCCTGTGGGATAATCCGCCGTTTCCCCCGTCGGGACAAGGCAAAGCGGCTGCAGGGCGGGCCCTGCAACAGGAATCCGGATGACAGGCATACTGGCAATCGACACCGCGACCGAGGCCTGCTCGGTGGCGGTTTATGTGAATGGCGAATACCGCGAGCTTTACGAAGTGGTCCCGCGCCGGCACAGCCAGCGCCTGTTCGGCATGCTGCAGAGCCTGCTGCCGGACGGGCGCCTGAGGGAGCACGGTATCGATGCCATTGCATACAGCAGTGGGCCGGGCTCGTTCACCGGGCTGCGTATCGCTGCGAGTGCGGTCCAGGGCCTGGCCTATACCAGCGGGCTGCCGGCCATAGCGGTGTCCACGCTGGCACTGCAGGCCCAGACCGCGTTGCGACTGGGGCTGGTCGACACCGGCATGACCGTACTGAGCATGCTCGATGCCCGCATCAACGAGGTGTACTACGCGGTGTGCGCGTTTGATGAGCTGCTGGCGACCGTGCGCGAGGGTCCCTGCGCCTGCCCCCCGTCCGGCGTGGCAGTGGCTGCGTCGGCAAATGCGCTGCACGGGGTGGGCAGCGGCTGTCGCTTCGCCGGCGAGCTGCCTGCGGCAGTCAGCTCCCGACTGGAGTCGCTCGCGCCCGACCTGTTGCCGTCTGCGCGGGACCTCGTGCCGCTGGCGCTGGCCAGTCTCGCGCGGGGAGAAGTGCAGCGGCCACAGCAGGTGCAGCCGGTGTATGTACGCGACGAAATCAACTGGAAGAAACTTGCGGAGCAGGGCAAAAAATTATGATCGAGACCTACCAGGCAGTGCTGCTGGCGATTCTGCAGGGCTTTACCGAATTCCTGCCGATTTCGAGTTCGGCCCACCTGGTGATACCGTCGCTGGTGCTGGGTTGGCCAGACCAGGGCCTGGCCTTCGATATCGCGGTGCATGTCGGCACACTGTCTGCTGTGCTGGTCTACTACCGCGCGGACCTCGCCCGGATGGCATCCGGCTGGTTCGGGTCGCTGGCCGGTGCGCCGGCCAGCGATGACAGCCGCCTGGTCTGGTATCTGGCGCTGGCTACCCTGCCGGTTATAGCTGTGGGTTTTGTCGCCGGGGACTACATCGAGACCGGGTTGCGCAACCTGCCCGTCATCGCCACCACCACACTGCTGTTCGGCCTGCTGCTGGGTGTTGCCGACCGGCACGCGGCGAAGCGGGACAGCGCCGCCCGCCTGACCCTTGCTGTGGCCCTGCTTATCGGGCTGGCCCAGGCCATTGCGCCCATTCCCGGCATCTCCCGCTCCGGCATTACCATTACCGCGGCCCTGCTGCTGGGCATGAATCGCCAGGCCGCCGCGCGCTTTTCCTTCCTGCTGTCGATCCCGGTCATCACCGGCGCGGGTGCCCTGAAGGTCTGGGAACTCGTCAGCTCCGGGGCGGGCGTGGACTGGATGCTGCTGGGCATTGGCGCCGCGGTATCGGGCATCACCGCCTATTTGAGCATCGGGCTGTTCCTGCGCCTGCTAGATCGAATTGGCCTGATGCCCTTCGTCTATTACCGGGTGGTGCTGGCGGCGGTGCTGTACGCGATGTGGCTTGCCTGAAACCAGAACGCCTGCCCAGGGCAGACACTTAACGGAGATTCTATGAACCAACAGGAATTCAATCGAGAGCTGTGCGATTTTATCAGCCGCGCGAGCACGCCGTTTCACGCGGTGGCGGAGATCGCCCGACGGCTGGAAGAGGCCGGGTTTCGCCGGCTCAACGAGGAGGATGTGCGCGAACTCGAAACCGGCGGCAGGTACTACGCCACCCGTAACGACAGCTCGATCATCGCTTTTGTCTGCGGCCGGGAAGCGCCCCCGGTCGAGGGTTTCCGCATGGTTGGGGCCCATACCGACAGTCCCTGCCTGATGGTCAAACCCGCCCCGGAAAAGTTGCGCAACGGCTGTTTCCAGCTGGGGGTGCAGGTGTACGGGGGCGCCTTGCTGAACCCCTGGTTCGACCGGGACCTGTCCCTGGCGGGGCGTATCAGCTATGAGTGCGGCGACGGCCAGCTGCGCACCGCACTGATCGATTACCGGGTACCGCTGGCGATTATTCCCAGCCTGGCGATTCACCTTGACCGGGAGGCCAACAAGGACCGCACGGTGAATCCGCAGACCGACATCCTGCCGATACTGTTCCAGCAGGCCGGCGAGACCCCGGCGGACTTTCGGGCACTGCTGAGGGCGCGGCTGCTGGAGGAGCACCCGGCCTGCAATGTGCAACAGGTACTGGATTTTGAACTGGCGTTCTACGATACGCAGGCGCCTGCGGTTATCGGCCTGAACCAGGATTTTATCGCCTCGGCGCGGCTGGATAACCTGCTCAGTTGCTTCGTCGGGCTGCAGGCGCTGTTGCGGTCCGATGGCGCCGCCAGCAGCCTGCTGGTGTGCAACGACCACGAGGAGGTGGGCAGCATGTCCGCGGCGGGGGCCAGGGGCCCGATGCTGAGCTCGCTGCTGAAGCGCCTCGCGGGCAGTGAGCATGCCTACGCGGAGCTGACCGGGAGGTCGTTGATGATCTCCGCGGACAACGCCCATGGCATTCACCCCAATTATGCCGACCGCCACGACGACAACCACGGGCCGCTGCTGAACCATGGGCCGGTGATCAAGGTCAACGCCAGCCAGCGCTACGCCTCCAACAGTGAAACCACCGGGTTCTTCCGCATGCTCGCGGCCGCGGAGGAGGTGCCGGTGCAGGCCTTCGTGGTGCGCAGCGATATGGGCTGCGGCAGCACCATAGGGCCGATCACTGCCGGTATTACCGGTATCCGCACCATCGATATCGGGGTGCCCACGCTGGGCATGCACTCGATCCGCGAGACCGCCGGTACCCGGGATGCCTGGGACCTGTGCAGGGTCCTGCACCGTTTCTATAACCACCGGGGGCCGCTGGCCGCCCGTTAGCGCCGTGAAAGTCCTGCTGCTGTCGGCCTATGCCGCCCACAGCCATGTGAGCTGGGAGCGCAGCCTGCGGGCGATGTTCCCGCACTGGCAGTGGCAGGTGCTGAGCCTGCCGCCGCGGCACTTCAGCTGGCGGGTGCGGGGCAACCCCCTGTACTGGTCGCTCGAGGAGCGGGTAGCGCTGGAGCGGGACTACGATCTTCTCGTCGCCACCTCGATGGTAGACCTGGCGACCCTGCGGGGCCTGGTTCCGTCCCTGGCACGCCTGCCCACCCTGCTGTACTTCCACGAAAACCAGTTCGACTACCCGCAGCAGAGTGTTCAGCCCAGCCTGCTGGAAGCCCGGATGGTCAGCCTGTACTCGGCCCTGGCTGCCGATTGCCTCGCGTTCAACTCCGCCTACAACCGCGATACCTTCCTGGCCGGCGTGGACGCGCTGCTGCGCAAGCTGCCGGACCGGGTGCCGGGCGGGGTGGTCGCCATGCTCGAAGGCAAGGCCAGGGTATTGCCGGTTCCGATCGACCCGGTGACAGGCCCGGCGCACTGGCCGGGCGTGGCCGGCTGTTACCCGCGGCGGCCCCTGCGCCTGCTGTGGAGCGGGCGCTTCGAGCACGACAAGGGCGGCGAGACCCTGTGGCATACCCTGGCCGAACTGGAGCGCGGCGGGCTGTGCTATGAGCTGGCGCTCACCGGCCAGCAATTTCGCCGCTCACCCGCGGTATTTGGCCGTATCCAAGCGGAGTTCGCGTCCCGCCTGGTGCACTTCGGCTACCTGCCCTCCGAGGCGGACTACCGGGCGCTATTGCGGGGCGCCGACGTGCTGTTGTCAACGGCCCGGCATGAATTCCAGGGATTGGCGGTGCTGGAGGCGGTGGCCAGCGGCTGCCTGCCCGCGGTGCCCGACCGGCAGGCCTACCCGGAAATCTATGACCAGCGATTTCGCTATGCCTCCTGCCCCGATGACCCGGCCCGGGAAGGGGCCGCGGCAGCGGCGCTGGTCTGCGCCCTGGCGGAAATGCGCGGGCGGGGCGGCATCGCGCCCCCGGACGTATCCGCATTCACGCTGGCGCAGCTGCTGCCGAGGTACAGCGAATTGCTGCTGGAACTGGCCGGGCCGCCGGGACAGGCCTCGCGCCGGACGGGGAGGGCTCCGGGATAGCCACTGGTGGCCATTGCCAGTATCATTGGCGGCTTTTTGCAACAGGCGGTTTTGCATGGCCAGGCAACGTGTTCTCACCGGAATCACCACCACCGGCACTCCCCATCTGGGCAACTACGTGGGGGCCATTCGGCCTGCTATCGCAGCCTCCCGGGATGCCTCGATCGAGTCGTTCTTCTTCCTGGCGGACTACCACGCGCTGATCAAGTGCCAGGACCCGGAACTGGTGCGCCGCTCCAGCAAGGAAATCGCCGCCACCTGGCTGGCCCTGGGCCTGGACACGGAGCAGGCGCTGTTCTACCGGCAGTCCGATGTCCCGGAAATCCCGGAACTGACCTGGGTGTTGTGCTGTAACGCGGCCAAGGGCCTGATGAACCGGGCCCACGCCTACAAGGCCGCTGTGCAAGCCAACGAGGAGGCCGGGGAGGACCCGGATTTCGGTATCACCATGGGCCTGTTCAGCTACCCGGTGCTGATGGCGGCGGATATCCTGATGTTCAACGCGAGCCATATCCCGGTGGGCCGGGACCAGGTCCAGCACGTGGAGATGGCGCGGGATATCGCCCAGCGCTTCAACCACAACTGGGCCGACGTGTTCACCCTGCCCGAGGCGGTGGTGGACGACAGCGTCGCGGTGCTGCAGGGCCTCGACGGGCGCAAGATGAGCAAGAGCTATAACAACACCATCCCGCTGTTTGAAGGTGAGAAACAGCTGCGCAAGAGTATCAACAGGATCAAGACCAACCTGCTGGAACCCGGCGAGCCCAAGGACCCGGATGACTCCACGGTATTCCAGGTGTGGGCGGCCTTTGCCTCGCCGGATGAGACCGCGCGGATGCGCCGCGAGTTCGAGAACGGCATCGCCTGGGGCGAGGCCAAGAAGCAGTTGTTCGAACTGGTCAACGGGGAGCTGGCGGGTGCGCGGGAGCGCTACCAGGAACTGATGGATGACCCGGCCTATATCGAGGGCGTGCTCAAAAAAGGCGCCGAGCGCGCCCGTGAGTACGCCGTGCCGCTGATGGCCAAAGTGCGCGCCGCGGTGGGGATCGGGACATTGCGGTAAATGCATCGGGCAGCCGC
>Ga0224505_10001675_pt1 | contig 13730 bp, 12 predicted proteins | sample SF_Jan12_sed_USG_FD_169102 | JGI IMG/M metagenome (GOLD analysis project Ga0224505, IMG submission 169102) | Sediment microbial communities from San Francisco Bay, California, United States - SF_Jan12_sed_USGS_4_1 | ecosystem: Environmental > Aquatic > Marine > Sediment | place: USA: California... | reverse complement strand
AGCGCCGACAGGAAATTGGCCTCTCGCGCAGGAAGTAATTCGTGATCATACAAAGTGCCGGGGGTATAGACCCGGACGACTTCACGGCGGACTAACCCTTTGGCGAGCTTAGGGTCCTCGACCTGTTCGCACAAGGCCACAATTCTCCCGGCCTTTAAGAGTTTCGCGATATATCCGGTGGAGGTATGATAGGGTACTCCGCAAAGGGGGATGGCCTCCCCTTTGACCTTCCCTCGTGCCGTTAAGACGATGCCAAGGAGCTTTGAGGCTTCTTCTGCGTCTTCAAAAAACATTTCATAAAAATCCCCGACCCGAAAAAACACAATGGCATCAGGATGCTGAGCCTTAACCGACTGGAATTGGCGCATGAGCGGGGAGAGATCTTGGTCTTTCATCGGAATAGGCTGTTTCGTTTTGCTCTTCGTTGGATGTGGCCGGAAACTCTTGAAAATTCTGCTTCTGTTTACTGAACCTGCCAGAAAGCCCCTTGCTTTGCATGAGGATGAATGGCAGCCCGGAGCAAAGCGAAGGCAAGAGTTTCTTCTAGGTTTTTAAGAAGCCCCGCCCTTTGGGCGGGGAGTTTCACTTCCTTCGTGGTTGGTCTGAGGTGGTTACCTGACTCCCTACGCTCAAACAATGCTCGTCGAGTTTTCCCACCCGCACGTCCTGGCTATGCCAAAGGCGCTTAAGGGTGTTGCATCAATTCCGGTTCTCACATTCTTGTTGTACGTTGCCCACAATGCGGATACTTCTGGGGCCGGTTCCAGATACGCTCAAAAGGCGGATATCCTCTGTTTCTCCATGCTCCAAGCGAATGGCAATGTGGTCTGCGGGCAATATCTGTGGGAACCGCTCTGCCCATTCAATAATCACAATCGTACCTGGAGTGAAATACTCCTCTAAGCCTAAAGAGGCAATTTCCGATGGCCTCTCAAGACGGTATACATCCACATGAATGAGCGGGATAGTGCCACTGTATTCTTGAATGAGGGTAAACGTGGGGCTGCTCACCTGATCCATCGGAATTCCTAATCCGAGCGCAATGCCACGAGTCAGAACGGTTTTTCCCGCTCCTAAGTCACCGGTTAAGGCCAGAACCTCCCCTCCTGTTAGCTGTTGGCCTAACCGCTTTCCGAATTGAATTGTCTCCTGGACTGATTTCATCCGTAGTTGAAGAGAATCGCCGGTTGAGGTCTGAGACATGGTTGGAGAGTCAGTCAGGTTTAACGCGTTACTGTTAGTGAGTAAGTGTATGGGTCAGTGCCTGGGGAATGGCGGTAATCACATCTCCGGCGATCAGTCCCGGTTCACCGATTGTTGCGGCGGCCAGATCACCTGCCAGCCCATGCAGATAGACCCCAGCCCTGGCCGCATCCCACGCACTCAAGCCCTGAGCTAACAAACCGGCAATCATTCCGGTCAGCACATCCCCCATCCCTGCGGAAGCCATGCCGGGATTGCCTGTCGGACAAATGGCCACTTGTCCATGGGGCTCGGCAATGACGGTCCGAGCCCCTTTCAGCACCAGAATCACCCTGTGTTGCATGGCAAATTGCCTGCTCGCACCGATGCGGTCTTCATTGACCTGCTTGGAGGAAGAGGCTTCCAGAAGTCTGGCCATCTCTCCAGGATGGGGCGTCAGGATGGGAGGCTGTTTCATCGTTGAAAATACCTGACTGTGGTGTGCCAAGCCGTTGAGGGCATCGGCGTCCAGAACACAGGGTGCCTCCAGTTGAGGGAGGAGATGACGCAAGAGCTCTGTTGTGTCCGGAGATACGCCCAAACCAGGGCCGAAAGCCAGGGCTGATTTATGAGTTGCGAATGTCAGAAGGGCCGGACAGGCCTCCATTCCCAGCAGATGTTGGGAAGATTCCGGCATGGGTTCTGTCATGACTTCCAGAAGCTTTGATTCCAAAATGGGTGAAACGCTTTGAGGTGTGGCCACGGTCACCAGGCCCGTTCCAACACGCAGTGCCCCTAGTGCAGCCATGGCCGGAGCCCCCGTTTTCCCTGGTGACCCGGCCACAATCCCTGCATGCCCAAAGGTCCCCTTATGCGAGGACGGAGGGCGAGGCGGAATGAGAGGGCGCATCATCTCCGGAGACAAAAGGTGAATGTAGGGGTTCGCATCCGCCACAAAGTTCCGGGGAATGCCAATATCGACCACTTCGATGTTTCCGACTTTATCGATGGCCGAACTCAGGAACAGGCCGAGCTTCGGGCATCCGAAGGTTACCGTCAGATCGGCCTGGACAGCGACTCCCAATGTGGCTCCGGTATTGCTATCTAATCCGGAAGGTATATCAATGGCCACGGTAAAGGCCGGTGAAGCATTCATGGCTTCAATGGCGAATGTGTAGGGCGCGCGTACCGATGAAGAAAGCCCGGTACCCAGAAGTGCATCGACCAGGAGATCCGCGTCTTGCGTGAAAGAACGCAGCGTTTCCACCGGAGGATTAACTGTGAAAAGGGAAGGTCGAATGATCTTGCTCAGTCGGCGATACATGATCTTTGCATCAGGACTCAGCTCGTTGAGTGGAGCCATCAGGACCACTTTCAACTTTGCCCCTTTTTTCTGTAAGAGCCGGGCCACGACCAGTCCATCTCCGCCATTATTGCCTTTGCCACAGAGGATAACGACTTTTTTCCCCTTAGGGGCTCCCCATGTCTGTATGAGGTGCGTCACTGCACCGGTGCCCGCCCGTTCCATCAAGGTTGTGCCGGGAACCTTGGCTTCTTGGATCGTGCGCCGATCAAGCGTTTGCATCTGTGCAGCGGTGACTACCCACATAGGCGGATCAGATCAAAGAAGCGAGATGGTTGGTTAAAGAATAAACCGTACAAAACCAATTCGTATGATGTGCCGGGAATGCATTCGTGAATTGAAAGGTCCTCGGATTGAGTGGTGAATCTATCTGGATGACCACACGGGGAAATTGATGATTATGGCCTCTTCTCTTGGACATCAGGCCAGGAGGAGTTTCATGTCCCGGACCGCCCGTTCAAGTCCGACAAACACCGCATGCGCGATAATACTATGCCCAATGTTGAATTCCTCGATTTCGGAAATGCCGGTCAGCCGCTTGGTATTCCGGTAATTCAGCCCGTGTCCCGCGCTCACGCGTAATCCTAATTTAGCCGCAAGTCTGGCCGCTTGAACCAGCGCGTCAAACTCGGCATCCTCCTCTTTTTGACGACGGGTATTGGCGTACCGGCCGGTATGGAGTTCCACATAGTCTGCCTGGACTTTGTGGGCGGCGCGAATTTGATTGACATCAGGATCCACAAACAGGCTGACGGGAATACCTCCTTCATGGAGTAATTGCACCATGGCCTGGATGCGGTCCCGGTGCTCCGTTACGTCCAGCCCACCCTCCGTGGTGAGTTCCTGCCGCCGTTCCGGTACGAGGGTGACCAGGTCGGGTTTAATATTCAGGGCAATTTTGGCCACGGAGTCTTCCGCTGCCATTTCCAGATTGAGGTGGGTCTGGACGGTTTCGCGCAAAATGGTCAAGTCCCGATCCTGAATATGCCGCCGGTCTTCCCGGAGGTGCACCACAATTCCCTCCGCCCCGGCGACATGGACCAACGAGGCCGCCATAACGGGGTCTGGTTCATGTCCGCCACGAGCCTGGCGGAGCGTGGCGACATGGTCGATATTGACGCCTAGGCGTGCCATTCAGGTCCTTTCAAGACAGAGTAAAGGATCAACTTCTTAGGACCCCATTATGGCAAAAGGGAAAATCCCCCTGCAATAAAGGTAAATCCTGGTTAGGGGTTGGGAAAGCATTGGAGACTTTTTTGAAAAATCCCGTGTTCCGAAATTGACTGGTCACGTCCCCTCATCTAGAATAAAATCTCTATTAAATCGTACGATTTTCTATTCAATCCCTTCCCCAACCATCAAGGACGTTTCGTCATTTTACACTAACAATGGAACCTTTTTACCGAATTCAACGACTGCCAGGATACGTCTTCTCTCAGGTACAGGAATTAAAACTCCAAGCCAGGAAACGAGGAGAAGATATTATTGATTTAGGCATGGGCAATCCCGATCAGCCTACACCCCGTCACATCGTGGACAAATTGATTGAGACGGCGCGCCTCGGGAGAAATCATCGCTACTCGGCTTCACGCGGTATTACGAAATTGCGCCATGCGATTTGTGATTGGTATCAACGCAATTACCAGGTCAGTTTAGATCCGGAGACGGAAGCGATTGTGACCTTGGGAGTGAAAGAAGGGTTGGCGCATTTGGCTCTGGCCATGGTGGGACCGGGTGATGTGGTTCTGGCGCCGACTCCCACGTATCCGATTCATATGTACAGTGTGATTATTGCGGGTGGCGAGGTGCGCGGGGTTGAATTAAGCCCTGATTCGGATTTTTTTGAGAATCTGACGAAGGCCTTTAAGCAAACACAACCGGCTCCCAGGGCGTTGATCATCAGTTTTCCCCACAATCCGACGACTCGCGTAGTTGATCTGGAGTTTTTCAAAAAGGTGGTGGAGTTTGCCCTGGAACACCAGGTCTGGGTCATTCATGATTTGGCCTATGCCGATATCGTTTTCGATGGATACAAGGCTCCCAGCCTTTTGCAAATACCGGAGGCCAAAAAAATTGGGGTGGAATTTTACTCCCTCTCGAAGAGCTATAATATGCCGGGTTGGCGGGTGGGATTTTGCGTCGGAAATCGTGAAGTCGTTGGCGCATTGACCAAGATCAAAAGTTACCTGGATTATGGCATGTTCCAGCCCATTCAAATTGCCAGTATTATCGCCTTGAACGGCCCGCAGGATTGTGTGAAAGAAATTGTGGGACGATATGAACGCAGGCGCAATGCCCTGGTCCGTGGACTCAATCGCATTGGTTGGCCGATCGACTATCCTCGCGCCACCATGTTTGCCTGGGCAAAAATCCCGCCACCCTATCTGGGAATGGGATCATTGGAGTTTTCAAAATTACTGTTGCGAGACGCCAAGGTGGCGGTTTCACCGGGAATAGGATTTGGCGAAGGCGGCAATGACTATGTTCGCTTCGCGTTAGTCGAAAATGAGCACCGGATTTTCCAGGCGGTTCGAGGAATTCGTCAGGCCTTAAAATTGGACGGGGATCTGTAATGAGAAAAGCCATCCAGGTAGGGCTGATTGGATTTGGCACAGTGGGAACAGGGGTCGTGAAGATTCTCCAAGGGAATGCCGACCTCATTGCGAAACGGGTCGGGGTTCCGGTGTCACTGGTTCGGATTGTGGATTTGGATGTCACGACTGATCGCGGAGTCCCGGTTCCCAAAGGAGTGCTGACGAAGGATGTTCGGGATATCCTGGACGACCCGGATCTTGATATCGTGGTGGAATTGATTGGCGGGCATGAACCCGCCAAGCGGTTTATTCTGCAGGCTCTTGAACGCAGGAAATGCGTGGTAACGGCGAATAAAGCCTTGTTGGCCGATCATGGCGAAGAAGTCTTTGAGGCGGCATTCAAGGCGGGAGTCGATCTGGGATTTGAAGCGAGCGTGGGGGGAGGAATCCCGATCATTCGATCGCTGACCGAAGGGTTGGCCGCGAACAGGATTTTGTCCATTACGGGTATTATGAATGGCACATCCAATTATATTTTGACACGGATGACCAATGAGCACCGTGATTTCGTGGAGATTTTACAGGAGGCCAAACGGGAAGGGTATGCCGAAGCGGATCCGTCACTGGATGTCGATGGCGTTGATGCCGCCCACAAATTGGCCATCATGGTGAATCTTGCGTATGGGACTCCGGTGCCCATGAGTGACATCTTTACTGAGGGGATTTCGCGTATTTCGACTGTGGATATCGAGTTTGCCCGTGAACTCGGGTTTACGATTAAATTGCTGGGAATCGCCAAGCTCCAAGAGAATGCCATTGAGGCACGGGTGCATCCCGCCCTCGTGCCGGCCGGATCTCCCATTGCACAGGTGAATGGGGTCTATAATGCCATTCATCTGATTGGTGATGCCGTGGGGGATATTGTCCTTTATGGCAAAGGGGCCGGGTCGCTTCCGACGGCCAGTGCTGTGGTGGGCGACATTATCGATATGGCGCGCAATCGAATCACAGGCGTTGCCGGCCGGGTTCCCGTGACCTCCTTCCAGTGGGAATCACGCAGGCCGATTGCCATTAAGCCGATGGCCGACATTGAAAGCATGTATTATTTGCGCTGTATGGTCAAAGATCAACCCGGGGTCTTGTCGAGCATAGCGGGGATTCTCGGCCAGCGAGGCATTAGTATCTCGTCTGTGCTCCAAAAAGGTCGGAAGGAAGGACAAACCGTGCCTCTGGTTATCTTGACGCATCGTTCGTTGGAGCGAGCAATTCAATCGGCACTCCAGGAAATCAATGCGCTTCCCATGGTTTCAGAGCCAACGACGTTACTTCGTATGGAAGGGGTGGAATAAATACATGAAGCCATATAGCTTCACGAAGGGTGACAAGCCATTATGATTCGCTGGCGTGGGATTATCGAGGAATACCAGAAATTTCTCCCGGTTGGAGATCAAACCCCGATTGTGACTCTTATGGAAGGGAATACCCCACTTATCCCTGCGAAGCGCTTAGCCAGGAAAGTCTGTCCGGGACTGGATCTTTATTTGAAGGTGGAAGGGGCCAATCCAACCGGTTCTTTTAAGGACCGGGGGATGACCATGGCAGTGTCCAAGGCTGTGGAAAGCAAGGCAAAGGGGCTCATGTGCGCCTCGACCGGCAATACCTCCGCTTCAGCCGCGGCCTATGGGGCAAAAGCGGGACTGCCAGTGTATGTCGTCGTGCCGGCGGGAAATATCGCTTTGGGTAAGTTGACCCAGGCTCTTATGCATGGGGCGCGCGTCATTCAAATTGAAGGGAACTTTGATCAGGCCTTAACCATCGTGAAAGATTTGTGTGAGGAAACGGCGATTGAGTTAGTCAATTCGATTAACCCGTTTCGTATAGAAGGTCAAAAAACGGCGGCCATGGAAATCTGTGATCAGTTGGGGTATGCCCCGGTTATTCATGCCCTGCCGGTGGGGAATGCCGGGAATATTACCGCCTATTGGCGCGGGTATCGGGAATATCAACAAGCCGGACAAACGCAAGGGTTGCCACGTATGTTCGGGTTCCAAGCAGAAGGGGCGGCTCCTCTGGTCAGAGGACATGTGGTGGACTCGCCGAAAACCATTGCGTCAGCCATTCGAATAGGCAATCCTGCCAGTTGGTGTTTTGCCCTGCAAGCGGTGGAGGAATCACACGGTCACCTGGATATGGTTTCTGATGAAGAGATTCTCAGGGCCTACCAAATGGTGGCGAGTGAAGAAGGGGTCTTTTGTGAGCCCGCTTCCGCTGCGTCTCTCGCTGGGATTGAAAAAATGAACCGCGCGGGTCTGCTGCCTCAAGAGGGCTCCATTGTGTGTACCTTAACGGGGCATGGGTTGAAAGATCCTGATACGGCCATCTCGGTGTCGTACCGTCCGGTGACTGTTCCCGCGACACATGAAGCGGTCAGAGCGCAATTAACAAACCTCTAATCCCTCGTGACTATCTGAACATTCAGGCTGTTCGTTCATCCACTAATCCCAAACAGTGAGGCGAAGATCGTGCGGAAAACGATCGTGATTCACGTCGATGGAGTGACAGGACATTCATTTCAAGAATTAGGAGGCCAGACATTACTGCAATCCGCTCTGACACCCCATCTGGAGCATTTGGCGTGTCATGGCGAAGTAGGACGTTTAGGGGTTCCCGGGGAACTGCGTCGATTTTCCGGGGAAATGGCACTTCTCGCCTTGTTAGGATACGATCCACACAAATGGTACACCGGTCCTGGTCCCTTTGAGGGTGTGAGCTTGGAGGTGGTTCTGGGCGCACATGATGTCGCGTATCTCTGCCATTTGGTCACCCTCAGCGGACAGGATGGATGGGGGGACGGGAAAAAACTGGGTCCACATTTGTTGATGTCGGATCCCTTTGGCGGGGGGGTGGAGACCGAAGAGGCCCGGGAACTTATCGATGCCATTAATGAACAATTAGTATCAGAAACCATTCAATTCTATATGGGCCACCATCACCGGCATCTCATGGTGTGGGTAGGGGGAAGTGGTAAAGTAGTCTGTCGCAATCCACAAGAGGCTCTTGGGCATCCGATTGACGCGTATCTGCCTACCGGCGACGGGGCTCAAATTGTGCGTGAACTCATGGAGGCCTCCAGGGTGATTCTTTGCCATCATCCTGTGAATCAAGAGCGCCTTGATGCCGGGTTGAAGCCGGCCAATTGTTTATGGTTGTGGGGGCCGGGTAAGCCTGTGGAATTGCCTCATCTGAAGGAACGGTGGCCGGTCAAGGGTACGGTTATTTCCTCCGACGGGCCATATGTGGGTGTTGGAACTGCCGCCGGCCTCCAGACGGTCAAGGTTGAAAACGTGGGAGAGGGAGATATCGCCTGGTTGCAGGCATTGGCTAAAATGACTTCCACTGCTCTTGAAACACAAGATCTGGTCTGTATGCATGTTCCTTTTTACGCGTGGCTAGTGAAGGATGGACAGATCACACCACCGTCTACATTGGTGGACTATCTTCAGCGTGTGGATGAACATGTGATCGGGGCATTACAACAGTCTTGTGCGACGAAAGACACCCACCGGATTGTGGTGGTGTGTACCCCTTCTCCGCATCAGCAGGTGGATGGAGTATCGGCTATGTCGCCGTATCTGGTGTTTGAAGGGCAAACGGTCAAACCGGAACATCCACCTGTGACATTTGATGAACGACAGGTGGCCAACCGTCCGCTCCGTGACGCCACGAAACTGTTTGAGCGTTTTGCGGTCAACAACTAATAAGTCCTATGGCACTGTACATTCAAAAATTTGGGGGGACATCGGTGGGGAGCCTGGAACGAATTCAAAACGTGGCCAGGCTGATTCAACATACCTACCGGGCCGGGCATCAATTGGTGGTGGTGTTGTCGGCGATGAGTGGGGAAACGGATCGTCTGATGAAAATGGCCAAGACCTTGAGCGTCGATCCGGATGATCGGGAACTCGATGTGTTGCTCTCTTCAGGAGAACGGGTCACGATTGCACTGATGGCGATGACCCTCAAAAGTCTCGGGATCAAGGCGCAATCCTTTACGGGACGCCAGGTGGGAATAGTGACCGATAGCGCGCATACCAAAGCCCGTGTCTCCCGGGTCGATACAGAACGGGTTTTGGGAGCGTTGCGTGAGGGGATTGTTCCGATCGTGGCCGGCTTTCAGGGTATTAACGCCGCGTCCGATGTGACGACGTTAGGGCGTGGCGGTTCTGATTTGACGGCCGTGGTGTTGGCGGCGGCGCTGAAGGCTGATAACTGCTTTATCTACACTGATGTGGATGGTGTCTACACGGCCGATCCCAATATTGTGCCGGACGCGAGGAGATTGGACAAAATCTCCTATGAAGAAATGCTAGAGTTAGCTAGTCTGGGTGCCAAAGTCCTACAGACGCGTTCCGTGGAGTTAGCTGCAAAATATCAAGTGCCAGTGGAAGTACGATCCAGTTTTCAAGACGGGCCGGGAACCCGCGTGGTAAAAGAGGATTCAGATATGGAACAGGTCTTAGTCTCAGGGGTTACGGGCGATCGGAATCAAGCCAAAGTCACGGTGGTCGGGGTGCCGGATCAACCCGGGATTGCGGCCAAGCTATTTAGCTCAATTGCCGACGCCTCCATCAACGTGGATATGATTATTCAAAATGTGAGTCAGGATTCCCTGACGGACATTTCCTTTACGGTGCCGAGGGTCGATCTCACCCGCGGGATGAGTCTCGTCCGAGATATTGCCAAATCGGTGGGAGCGCGCACGGTGGAGGTGAACGAAGCGATTGCTAAAGTCTCATTAGTGGGGGTGGGGATGCGTTCACATTCCGGTGTGGCCGCCCGAATGTTCCAGACGCTCTCACGCGAGGGCATTAATATTATGATGATCAGTACCTCGGAAATTAAAATCTCCTGTGTGGTGGAAGAAAAATATATGGAGCTGGCTGTTCGGGCGTTGCACCAGGAGTTTGGATTAGAGAACCCTCCGGGGGCCAAGAAATCATAGCCAGGTGATGTCGGTTTTCACAGATGATGCGAATGAGTGCCATGAATCCTAAGCTTCCTGTCATTGAAATGTATGATACGACCCTCCGGGATGGAGCTCAGGCTGAAGATGTCAGTTTTTCGGTGGAGGATAAGATCCGTATTGCCGTCAAATTAGATGAGCTGGGGATCCATTTCATTGAAGGGGGGTGGCCGGGAGCCAACCCCAAAGACATTGAGTTCTTCCGGATCATCAAATCGACCCCGTTGCAGCATGCCAAAATGGTGGCGTTTGGTTCGACGCGAAAAGCCAAAAATACTGCAAAGGCCGATCCCACGTTGGAAGCACTATTATCCGCGGAAACAGAAATTGTCACCATCTTCGGGAAAAGTTGGACCCTTCATGTGACGGAAGCGTTGGAGACCACTTTGGCCATCAATTTGGAATTGATTGCGGATTCCATCGCGTTTCTCAAGTCCAGGGGACGGCAGGTTTTTTACGATGCCGAACACTTTTTTGACGGGTATAAAATGGATCCCGATTACGCGATGAAAACCATTCAGGCCGCGGCAGAAGCCGGAGCGGAACGGATTGTGTTGTGCGATACCAATGGGGGGACGATGCCCTGGGATATTCGTGAGATTTTTGCGGCCGTCCGGAAGAATTGTTCTACGCCGTTAGGTATTCACGCGCATAATGATGCGGAGATGGGTGTCGCCAATTCGTTGATAGCCGTGGAAGCCGGAGCGATTCAGGTCCAGGGAACGATCAATGGTATTGGAGAACGGTGTGGGAATGCCAATCTGTGTTCCATCATGGCCAATTTGGAATTAAAAATGGGGAGAACAGCCCTGGGGGATGGACGTTTAGCCCATCTCCGCACCATTTCCCATTTCGTGGCGGAAATGGCGAATTTGACTCCTAATAAACGGCAGCCCTATGTGGGAGATACCGCGTTTGCCCATAAAGGGGGTGTGCATATCCATGCCGTGCAAAAAAATCCGCTTACCTATGAGCATGTGAATCCTGATGTGGTGGGGAACCATCGACGGGTGTTGATTTCCGACAGCAGCGGGCGAAGTGCCGTGTTTGGCAAGATGGAAACCTTCGGGCTGGATCTTCCTCAGGATAACCCCAAGGTGAATGAATTATTGGATTCCCTGAAAACGCTGGAATATGAAGGCTACCAATTTGAAGGAGCGGAGGGGTCCTTTGAATTGCTCGTTCGAAAAGCCATGGGGACCTACACCCCATCTTTTGAGCTCCTGGGGTGCCGCATCATTGTGGAGAAGCGAAAAACCGATGAGGACTCAATTTCCGAAGCCACGATTATGGTCAAAGTCGGGGAGGTCGTTGAACATACGGCGGCGGTGGGGGCCGGGCCGGTGAATGCCCTCGATAATGCCCTTCGCAAAGCCTTAGAGCATTTCTATCCGCAGTTACAGGAAGTCAAGCTGCTGGACTATAAGGTCCGGGTTTTAACCGGGCGACATGGAACCGGTTCCCGCGTGCGGGTCTTAATCGAGTCGGGCGATCAAAAAGAAAAATGGGGAACGGTCGGGGTGTCTGAGAACATCATTGAAGCCAGTTGGCAGGCTCTCGCCGATAGTATTGAATATAAGCTCATGAAGGAGAAGCCATAGAAGCAAGTGCGGTCGCGACCCTCCCGTGCTGGAGACTGAAAGTATCTGGAGGGGCTTCTGTTCTTGACATCACATCCGATGCCCGTTACGTTGCTGCCAGCAACAGCGGGCAAAAGCCGGGACTTACATTACCGTTTTTACAGCTTTTTAGATTATTGGCGTGGGGGGTACTGATTTATGCGCAAGGCTGACATCGCGGAAATCATTACGGAGACGGCAGGCATTCAAAAGGCTGACTCAATGGAAATGGTGGAGCAGGTGTTGGATTTGATCAAGTCGATGCTCCAGCAAGGGGAAGTCGTCAAAATCGCTGGATTCGGGAACTTTGTCGTTCGGAACAAAGGAGAGCGCAAAGGTAGAAATCCGAGAACCGGCGAAGAAATTGCCATTACGCCCAGGCGGGTGGTGACTTTCCGGCCAAGCCAGCTCTTTAAGAAATATGTCAATTCTTGACGGGCAAGAATCCGGTTATCGGTCTTGTTCACTCTCTTGCTAGACGCACCATGGGGTGATTGCAGGTATGGGGGTTGGAACCAAACAAGAGGAGAAGGCCTTTTATAAGATTGGGGAAGTCGCCGACCTGGTGAATCTACCTGCGTATGTCCTCCGGTTTTGGGAGTCAGAATTTATCTTTCTCAAGCCGAAGAAAAGCCAGGGCAAGCATCGGGTGTATTCGAAGGCCGACATTGAAACCGTCTTTGAAATTAAACGTATGCTGTATGATGAAGGGTATACGATTGCAGGTCTGAAGCGGTATTGGTATCGAAAGAAACGGGCAGGGAAAGCCGGGCAGGTCCCCAAAGACCGTGTTGAAAAAGCCAAGGCGGAACTGCAAGGTATTTTGAAGATATTAGCTCGAGAGACGACTTAGGTATTTGAAGACAGGTCAGGACAGTGTCGGGGCGTAGCGCAGCCCGGTAGCGCACTCGCTTGGGGTGCGAGAGGTCGGAGGTTCAAATCCTCTCGCCCCGACCACTTTTTCTGTCGGCAAGACGAACCAATTCCCATCCTTTGATATGTTCGGAAGGGAGCCGCTGTTGTGCACGGTAATAGCTGGCTAGCCCTGTAAGTCCTCTTCTTCAGCCAGCTCATCACCCTCGGGCATGCCATACGCCACATATTTTGCATAGGAGAGATAAATCTGACTGCTATCTCTCATGGCCTTTGAACCAGCCTTCATTCTGGTGAATCGGTTTTTGGAGTCCTCACCGGGTTGTGTTTGGAGATGGTTCACGTATTGTTCTAATAAGAGGGAATAGCGCTGCATCGCCTGTTCTATTTCCAAATAGGCTTGCACAATGTCTTCTTGCATGAATGTTCCTCCTTCATAATTCTCCCCACCTTACAAAAGCCTATTCCCATGGTCAACTTTCCCGGATCGTGTTCAGGAAACTCAGCATGGAGAGTACGAAAGGTCAGGGAGCGAATCTTGCGTTGAAGGCGTGTTTGACCGATTTTTCAGGTATTCAGTAGAATGCCCTTTGGGTTGGAGAGTCCGCAGTGTGTTTCTCACCACAATTTGGAAACCTGTAGCTTAGTCGGCGCTATCCATGAGCCTCCACCCGCCATCTCCTTGGATTTCCGTCGTCATTCCCATCAAAGATGAGCGTGATAATATCCCTCTCTTAGCCGGCCAATTACTCAAGTTTTTTGAGGCGAGACCGGAAAGTGCCATTGCGCCATTCGAAATGTTGTTTGTGGACGATGGCAGCACGGATGGGAGCAGCAAAATTTTAGATGAATTGATCAAACAATCGCCATCGATTCGAGTTATTCGACTCGACCGGAACCATGGGCAAACAGCGGCCTTCGATGCGGGATTTCGCCAGGCGCGGGGAAGGCTGATTGGGACCATGGATGGGGACTTGCAATATGACCCATGCGATTTCTCGAAACTTCTGGCATTTAGTGATCGATTCGATTTAGTGTGCGGCAGACGTCAGGCGCGGCATGATAATCTTGTGCGCCGGTTATCTTCCCGCATCGCCAACCGTGTCCGCAATTGGGTGGTGCGTGACGGGATTTCA
>Ga0224505_10001672_pt1 | contig 13738 bp, 12 predicted proteins | sample SF_Jan12_sed_USG_FD_169102 | JGI IMG/M metagenome (GOLD analysis project Ga0224505, IMG submission 169102) | Sediment microbial communities from San Francisco Bay, California, United States - SF_Jan12_sed_USGS_4_1 | ecosystem: Environmental > Aquatic > Marine > Sediment | place: USA: California... | reverse complement strand
TTTCCTCGTTCTGACGGGGAAGACCGTATGGGCGCAGGGTGGAGAAATACCAGAACCGAGTCGATCGAGTCTGTCTGAACTCGAAGAAGCGGGCCATCAAGTAACCTGCTGGTTCGTCACTGTTCCCTATGGTGCGGTGAAGGCGGCCTATGCGATCGGCGGGGGGATTGCGGGCGGCCTCGCGTGGGTGGTGACGGGGGGAGACATGGAGGTGGCAGAGTCCGTCTGGATCCCTTCGATGACCGGCGATTACATCGTGCAGCCGCAGCATCTCACCGGGCAGAAGCCCCTCCGCTTCCTGGGCGTGTCATCCGACGCACCATCCTCATGACCTCCTCTCAGTCTTGAGCGAGGGGGGCCTCACTCATCGTGTGTTCCGCCTGACGGAACACGATCACGGCGGGGCGGATGGCCTGTCCCCCAGTGCAATGAGCAGTTGCCGTCGAGGTCTTTGTGACTGGGGGACGCGCATGGGTGTGAGTCAATACGTGGCACAGACCGGACAGGTACCGCCCCGTCGTTCAGGATCATTCCAGGTCGGGCCATAGTTCTTGAGATAACGGTTGGTCTCAATCCATCGCGCGACACTCTTGTTTGGACAGATCTCGTTGCAGAGGAAGTCGCATCCCACGCGAAATCGCACGTGATGAGGGACCCGCGTGCATCTGTGTGTCTGTCGTGCAGCGAGCGGAGAGCGATACCTTGTAGCGGGAAATCCTGGTGGAACGACGTCGAATGATTAGGCGGCCGTCCCGTGACAGGTCCTCAAGGATGGGAAGCACCTCATACCAGCTATGTCCGGGAAGCAACTCTACGACCTCACCGAGGGTAGCAGGGCCGACTTGCGTCAGGATTTCCATCACGGCATCTTGGATGACTGATTGTGCGGTGGGCATGATGATACCTCCTCTCTCTCGATATGGTTCACTGTCATTGCGCAGGGCACTGTGCACGAAGACGAGCGATAGAGGAACTAGGCGGTGACCTGGCGTGAGGAGGAAATGTTCCCAGCGCGCAGCATTCATGACGGTTCTGCCCATGAACGATGACGTTTACATGGTTCAGGCATATGCAATAGGGAGGGGCATCAATCGAACCGGAAGAGAGAAGAGAGACACGCGACGACGAGCGCAAGAGGCCCTCATAATGAGGTACCCGCCCGCGAGGAAAGCAACGTCAGTGACGCCGTGGAGGCAGGTGAGCGGGTGTTCCACGAACGCCGGCCAGAGCCTGTTGGCGGCCTGACGAGACCTTGGCGTAGGAGGACAGGTTTCGACGGGTCCCGAGGAAGGCAACGAACGGGCTATGGCTCCCTGTCCTCTGAAGTCGTCTGCGACGGAGGGAGGGGCAAGCTGTTGGATTCCATGCCCGTACTCAAACAGCACCACACCACCGCTTCGCCTGATGCCCTGTCCCCTAGGTGATGACCTAGTGCGACGGGCTTTGCTTCAGGTATAGACTGGTCTACAGCGCCCACAATGGCCAGAACCACTCGGTGATTTGGCAAGGAGCGTGATACGTGACCTCAGGGAAGACGCAGGCAGAAGTGACTGGCTGGATCATTGCAGCAGTAGTAGCAGCGGCAGCAGCAGCATTCTTCACGCTCGACGCGTTCATCCCGATCCAGATCGCGGTGCCGGTGCTGTACACCATCCCGATTCTTCTTACCTGGCTGGTGTCAGGTTGGGTAATCACCGCTGTCGTGACCGGCTGTTCCCTCGTACTGACAGTGCTGGGCATATCCCTTTCCCCAGGTGAGTTCACGAACGCCGTCGCGGCGGACCGGATTATGGCGCTGGCGTTGCAACTCATCATCGGCTGGCTCGTGATTCATCAGAAGCGCACGGCCCGACAGATAGATGCGGCGCTGGAAGCTCTCCATGCGAGCGAAGCGCGGTTCCGCTTGTTCTTTGAGAACATGGCGATGGGTGCGGCGCAAATCAGCTCGGCCGGTCACTTCAGTGACGTGAATAACCGTTTGTGTCAGATCACCGGCTATGCCCGGGAGGAGCTGGTCAATGCGATGGGACCGCTTGACCTGGTCCATCCCGATGACGTGGAAACGGATCGGGAGCGCCTGGCCGACTTCTTTCTCGCGAAGACGCCATCTGCGTCCTTCGAAAAGCGGTGCCGTCACAAAGCCGGCCAGATTGTGTGGGTACGGGTCACGGTTGCGCCCATTCGTGATGATCAGAGTCTCCTGCACGCGACGGCGGCCATGTTCGAGGACATCACTGAGCGTGTACAGAGTGAGATGGCACGGCTGGAGAGCGAGGCACGGCTGCTGTTGGCATTGGACAGTGCCAAGATGGGGACCTGGGAGTGGATGTGCGAGACGGATTCGCTGCGGTGGAACGATCGACAATTCACGTTATTTGGGATCAGACCAGAAGATTTTCATGGGACAGGGACCGAAGTATTGCCGAGGATTCATGCCGACGATCGTCTGCGTCTTGCCGCAGTCGTCCGGAGGGCAGTGACAAACGGCGTGACCGTTCGAGAAGAGTTTCGAGTCGTTCGGGCTGATGGTTCGGTGCGATGGTTGTTTGGGTCGGGTCGGCCGGTACAGGATGAGCATGGTTGCTGTCAACAGGTGGTCGGGGTGACGCTCGATATTACCGAGCGCCGACAGGCTCAGGAGATGATGCAGCGCCTGAACGAATCCCTGGAGACGCGCGTTCGCGAGCGGACGGAGGCTCTAGCCAAGGCCAACGAGCGCTGGAATTGGGTGGTACGTGCGACCAACGACGGAGTCTGGGATTGGGATCTGCTCCGCGACACTACCTACTTTTCGCCTCGCTGGGAAGAGATGCATGGGTTCCAGCAAGGCGACGAATCGGAAGCGAGGGAGGCATGGTCGGCAAGGATCCATCCGGAAGATCGGCCTCGCGTCCTCGACGCGCTTGACCGCAGTCGGGCAGACCCCGGCTTTCAGTTCTGTGAGGAATATCGCATCCATAAGAGGGGCGGGACGTATTTCTGGGTGCTTGACCGAGGCATTGTCGTGTTCGATGACGGCGGCCGAGCCATTCGGATGGTCGGCGCAGAGACGGATATTACGTGGCGGAAAGAGGCGGACCAGGCGCTGCGTCGGAGAGAGCATGAATTCCGGACCTTGGCCGACAATGTGCCGGCGTTGTTCAGTTATGTGGATCGAGAGCAGCGATACCGGTTCGTTAATAGACGATACGAGGAATTCTTTGGGCGCTCGAACAAGGAGTTCATAGGCCTACCGATGCACGATCTGCTCGGGCCTGACGGCTATCACGAGATTCAACCCTATGTGGAGGCGGCGCTCCGCGGGCAGCCGGCGTCGTTCGAGTACCAGCTACACCTGCCCCAAGGCCAAGACCACTGGTTTGCAGCGCAGTATGTGCCGGATCGGGACGCGCAGGGGCAGGTCGTCGGTCTGTTCATCTTGATCACCGATGTGACGGTACTCAAGTCGACCGAGGGGTTGCTGCGAGAGCGAGAGAGACAACTTCGCGACCTGGGTGCCCGGCTGATGCAGGTCCAGGAGGAGGAACGGCGGCGGATCTCGCGGGATCTCCATGATGATGTCATGCAACGAATCGGGGCATTGGCGTTGCAACTCTACGGTCTGGCGGCGTCGACGTCGTCGCAGGACGAGGCCTTGGGGTCGCAGGTCAATGCCTGCGCCGTATCGGCGGAGCAGCTGACAACGGACTTGCAACGGATGGCCCATCAGCTCCATCCTTCGGTGCTGGAGTATGTCGGACTGGAGACGGCCATGCGCGACTGTGTCAGTGAATTTGCCGTGCGAACCGGGATATCAGCGGAATTTATCGCGCAAGATATGCCTCAGAACATCTCGCTCGATCAGGCCACCTGTCTGTATCGCGTGTTGCAGGAGGGGCTGCAGAATGTGCAGAAGCACGCCAAGGCGACCACGGTTTTGGTGCGGTTGCTGGGGACAGGCGGGGGGGTGGGGCTGTGTGTCCACGACGATGGACGTGGCATCGAGAACTTTGAAGGGGAGGCTCGGCGGAAGGGGCTGGGTTTGACCAGCATGGAGGAACGGGTCAGAATGCTGAACGGCACATTTCGTATCCGGACGAAACCTGGGGATGGCACCGAACTCCATGCCTGGGTGCCGCTGGAACAGGACGGTTGTGCTTCATGACGCGTGATGCCTGGGGCAGGGCGAGCGACAGCAGTTGGCACAGGAGCGGCTTGCATCGTGCCGGGCCAGCGGTGTAGGGTCCTAGTATGCAGGAGACGGTCACGAAGAAGCCCCGCCTGCTCTTGGCCGACGATCATGCCATCATGCTGGCTGGGTTACGAAGCCTGGTCGAAGAGAGGTGCGAGATCGTCGGGATGGTCGAGGATGGCCGCGCGCTGGTCGAGGCGGCTGAGCGGTTGAGGCCGGATTTGATTCTGCTCGACATCTCCATGCCCCTGCTGAATGGGATAGATGCGGCCCGCCGGATCAAACAATCGGTGCCGGACGCGAAGCTCCTCTTTCTGACGATGCATGCCGCCCCTGTGTTTGCGAACGAAGCGCTCCAGGCCGGTGGGAGCGGGTATCTGCTCAAGCAGTCGGCTGCCTCCGAATTGCCGCAGGCGATCGACGCCGTCCTCAAGGGACAACTCTACCTCACGCCGGCCATCACCAGGACCGTGCTCTACTCAGGGGTGAAGCCGAATGCCACGGAGCTCAGGAAATCACTGACCCAGTTAACGCCGCGCCAACGTGAAGTCCTCCAACTTCTCGCGGAAGGCAAAACTGTAAAGGATATCGCTGGGCTCTTAAATGTATCGGTCAAGACGGTTGACTTCCACAAGACGCGTCTGATGGAGCAACTCGACCTGCATTCCACGCTCGCGCTTGCCAAGTTCGCCATTGCTGAAGGTCTGGTCAGCGCCGACAGCGGCCTCTCCTCGTAATTTCCCCACGTTCCACCAGGTGATCACCCAGTAGGTGCGCCGTGCGAAGTTTGGTAGGCTCCTTCCCGGTGACCGGCTGCGGACAATTCTCACGACTTCCGGAGCGTCATGAAGCCGGCAGACTGGTGGATGTCGCATGCTGGAGGAGCGGAGCGACGCACAGAATAGAAAGGGGGCACGATGGAGACGATGATGGAGAAAATGGAGAGCCCGGCGGTCGGACAATCGATGGGTACCATGACACTACGAGAGACCTGTACTCACCGTCGGATGATCGATGATGTTCGGACGAGGGGAGGAAGGCGGACAGGGAAAGTCCGTTGCCTGGAGTGCCTGGAAGTCATCGACGATCCGCATCCAGGCATCGAGTGAGCCCATCGTGTGTCTGTAGATTGTCCCGCCTGTTCAGGCTGTGGTGTAGGCAAGGTTCCGTGAAGCACGGCGGGCCTCGATCGTAATGGACTGACGACTATGCCTGCAATGCTGATTCAAAGAGCTTATGGAGCGGGAGGAATCTCAGCCTGGACGCTCCCCTGATCGACAACAGCCGCTATCACCACCGGCGAACAGTACTTGTACGAATAGTGGCCTGATCGCTGACGTCCGCATTGAATCTGACAGCATGCCGGGATAATGGAATTGGCGATCAGGTGAGGACTGTGAGAAAGCTAACACCTCGGCGTAACAGACAGGCATGCGCTTCACGGAGAATGAATGAGGCCGCATCGCAAACTTCTCAAAAAGCAGTGTGAGTGTGAATGTGATCCTGCGATCCGACACCATTATCTGCCTCGGCATCCCCTGTCCCGAGTCCAAGGCTGATGGTCAGCTGCGAATTGTCTCCCTCCTCCTCCCCGCGCTCGCAGGGGCATTGGATTCCGTTCAGCCACTAGAAAAACCATAGCCCTGCCGCAATGGTCAGATAAAAGATGGTCTTGCCGAGTGTAATCTCCCATGGCTGAATTTCTCGACCGTCTTCTCCGATGAGACGTTCGGGTTGAAGCGGTTGTGAGGAAGTCCGAGGTGATTCGAATTGTCTTGTCGGTTCCATGGCGAGACCTCCTGGGCAGAAATGGAGGTGGAGAGCGAAGACCCGGCTCCATTGGGGATGCATGACTCTCTTGTCGAATCGTGCGGGTCTGTGCGTCAGACCCGCACGGTCGAGGGAGTGCATTCAGGGCTGAAGCGAGAATGCGATCGGCACCTTCAGTCGGCCCTTTCGCGTTCGACGGCTTCCGTGGCGGCCACTTTCAACAGCCATCCGTCACCGCGTTCGCACTGATACGGCCCCTGCGCGGCAATCGAGATTCTGACGAACGTGCCGGTGACGTCGCTGGGCAAATGGCCGGTGACGTGATAGCCGGCATAGTGTGGGGTCACAGCAATTGGAACGGTCTCATCTCCGACGGTCACCAGAATACTGTCAGGAAATGTTTCCTGGGATGCGAGAAAAGAAAATTCTGATTCCGGAGCCACTTCGGTATTGTTCTTCTCCTCCGAGTATTGCTGTGGCGCAAATTCAGAAAACCCTACCTTGCCGCAAGGATTCAAGGAGGCGCCGCCGGCGGAACTGCCTTCATAGGCAAGGACCGGGCTGAGAGTACTGAAGACAACCACTGCGAGCATGCTCCATGTGAGCATTGATCTACTCATGATGGACCTCCCTCCTGAGTGTTTCGGCTTTGGTCGCGTCGGCTATGCCTATCCGGGACACACTCTCGCCATCGACGCCGTACGCCGTTCGACTTGAGGCGAGTGGTTGACTCTGTGACTCATCAATCGATGCCAACCACTTTCAAATCGAAGAACAACGTCTTGCCGGCCAGCGGGTGATTAAAGTCCAAGAGTACCGTGTGGTCCCTCATCTGTACGACCATGGGTCGAAATTCTTGCCCATTCTTGTCCTGTAATCGAAGTTGTGCGCCGAGCTGGATATCATTCGGGAGTTTGTGTCTGTCGACCTCCTGGACGGCATGTGGATCGTGCGGACCAAAACCATCTACCGGGTGAACAACGACGTGTTTGGTCTCTCCTACCATCATTCCCTCGACCGCTGACTCAAGGCCTGGGATCACTTCATGCGCGCCCTGTGTGTAGGTCAGCGGAGGTTTGCCCACGTTGGAGTTGACGAGCTGGTTGTCCTCGGACCTGAAGGAATATTCGAGAGCGATCCGGTTGCCTTTCATTGCCGTTACAGCCATTGCCGACCCTCCTTTCTCCCTTGTGTGTGACGTGCCTCCGAATTCCCCTTGAATGTCCCAGGTCCTTGTGGTGTCACCGAGACCACCGCTGAGGCCTTCGCCCGGCCGGTGGTCATCCAACAGTACATGTCGCCGGCATGCTGGTGCACTAGAGAGAAGCAGAGGGCGGTGCAGATATTTCCCTAGCGCAGAAGGGTATGAGCGGGTTGTCCACGTGACCCGAGCCAGGTTGCCGACTAGCTATGCGCTGTTGAATACGCGGGAGCTGTTTCGTCCCAGGCAGGAGGGGGACCACTGGTGAGCGCTCTGGTCACATGGGCGGCGAGGCGACGTACTCAGCCACGTCCAAGTGTCTGATTGCACGACCAGGGTCCTCGTTCATCGTGGACCCGCAGACGTGACTGCCCCTCCTGTGCTGAGATGCATGAGCAGAGCCGGACAGCAGACATTCGAGCTCACACCTTGCCGGCCGTTTTCATAGGTGCCCTCTGCACGTGTCAGGAGGCCTGCCTCCTCTACGCCGGCACGGTATCTGCGGAGGACTGCATAAGAATGCGCTCGATGTCAAACGTATCCAGCACTTCTTTTGCCAACAGCGCCTCAGCCAAGGCGTTCAAACTGGCCATGTGTTCGGTCAGCACTCGCTTGGCTCGCTCATAGTTAGCGATGACAAGCTGCTTCACCTCGAGATCGATCTCTACTGCGACCCGCTCACTCATCTCCCGTTTCGTGGTCAAGGTCCGACCCAGGAATGTCGCATCGTTGTTCTGCCCAAATGTCAACGGCCCTAAGGTGTCGCTCATCCCCCACTCGCAGACCATCTTGCGTGCGAGATCCGTTGCCTGTTCGAGATCGTGTCCCGCACCGGTCGTGATGTGGCTAAATACGAGTTCTTCTGCCACCCGACCGCCCATCAGGACCGCCAGTCTGTTGCACAGGAATTCCTTGGTATAGCTATGCCGGTCTTCGGTCGGTAACTGCATCGTCACGCCCAGCGCCCGCCCGCGCGGAATGATGCTGACCTTGTGCACGGGATCCGTTCCCGGCAAGAGTTTTGCCATCAGGGTATGTCCGGCTTCATGGTAGGCGGTGACCCGTTTCTCTTCGTCGGTCAAGATCATGCTCTTGCGCTCGGCCCCCATCACGATCTTGTCTTTCGCCATCTCAAAGTCGACCGTGTCCACTTCGGTCTTGTTTTGACGAGCCGCCCACAAGGCCGCCTCGTTGACCAGATTTTCGAGATCGGCCCCTGAGAATCCTGGCGTCCCCCGCGCAATCTTGTCCAATTCTACATTGGCCGCCACCGGTACCTTTTTCGTATGGACCTTGAGAATCTCCGTCCGGCCCCGAAGGTCCGGCCGATCCACAACCACCTGACGATCGAACCGTCCGGGGCGCAGCAATGCCGGATCCAGGACATCCGGTCGATTGGTCGCGGCGACCAAGATCACGCCTTCCGTCGTATCGAAGCCGTCCATTTCGACGAGCAGCTGATTCAGTGTTTGCTCCCGCTCGTCATGGCCGCCGCCCAATCCTGCCCCTCGCAGGCGACCGACCGCATCGATCTCATCGATGAAAATAATGCAGGGCGCATGTTTCTTGCCTTGCTCAAACAGATCGCGCACCCGCGAGGCCCCGACCCCGACAAACATCTCTACAAAATCCGACCCGCTGATACTGAAGAAGGGAACCCCGGCCTCGCCCGCGACGGCCTTCGCCAACAGCGTCTTCCCCGTTCCAGGTGGGCCGACTACCAGTACCCCTTTGGGAATGCGGCCACCGAGTGCCTGAAACTTACGAGGCTCCTTCAAAAACTCGACGATCTCCCGTACGTCGTGTTTCGCCTCATCGATGCCGGCGACGTCAGCGAACGTGACTTTCTTGTGATCTTCCGTCAGCATCCGAGCTCGGCTTTTTCCGAACGACAAGGGGCCACTCCCACCGGACTGCATCCGGCGCATGAAGAAGATAAAAACTGCCAGAATGAGAATAAACGGACCCCACGTGTAGAAAAACGTGAGATACCATGGGCTCTCCCCGGATGGTTTCACGTCGATGCGGACCTCCTTCTCACGCAGCAGCTTGACCAGCTCAGGGTCATTAGCCGCATAGGTACGAATCCGTGTGTTGTCCTTCAGGACTCCACTGATGTAGCGGCCTCGGATCGTGACCTTTTCCAAGGCATTGTGGTCCAGCTTCGCCATGAACTCACTGAACATGACTTCTTCTTCCGGTACATGCGTCGGCACCGAGAACAGATTAAAGAGTATGGCCATGAACATGCCGACCATCCCCCACAGCAGCAGGTTTTTCAGTATTGAACTCATGGCTTCCCCCATGTTGTATTGGCAACCTCTATGAACACATGCCTTCCTTCCGACGAAATACTTCTGACATTCGGAACCCGTGCACCGGCCGGTCTCATGACCTTGTGTCAGTCTCTTGTCTACCGTTGTGTTGTACGGTGACTCTTTCCACGCCCTTCATTGTTCAACTTACCAATAGTCTGGTTCTTACGCAAAGCCGGCTCGGTACAGATTGAAGGCCACCGCTGTGATGTTCATGCGTTCGTCCAATATGCCTAGCCCTGCAGAGGTACGCCGATGAATGATCGACATCGCCAACGACATGGGCCGCAGCGTTGAGGGGGATAAGGAGAACCGGATCGCAGATGGCCGAGTATTTCGGACAGGGTGCGCTTCAGCACGATGCGCCTCGCGAGAGACGCGCCTAAGAGATGGTTGTCACGACGTGTCATGAACTACACAATCATGTGCGGATAGGAAACCATGCTGCAGCCGTGGCGGCGTCTCACGCCGCCACGAACCGAGGGAGCGGAATCTCTCATCCGGTACTGTGTTCTCTGCAGTTGTCCCCTGAACACGGATTCGTCTGCAGGGAATGGGGGGGGCAGCGCGCATCCTCCATGTGGGCCCTCAGCATCGGCAGGGTCTTGTGCACCCAGCGCAGCACCTCGGCATCGTCCAGTGTCTGCATATTCTCCTCGAACTCGTTCACGTCGTTCTGATGAGTTCCGAGGATCTGCTGCACGTACGCATGATCGAAGGCATGGCCGGACTGCTGAGAGAGCTCCTCCCCTATGCACTTGTGATCGTCGTCCATTTGCGATGGTAGTTGAACGCCTCGTGGCGTCGCCAGCTGTCTCAATTCGGAGCTCACGATTCTGTGGGTGACGACCATTTCTTCGCCGAATTGTTTCACGCGCTCATTCTTCCCCTGTTGGGCAGCGAGTCGGCCCAACGTGATTTGAGCCAGCTGCTCCTCTGCCGCTTTCTTAAGAAACGCCTGCATGTACGGCTTGACGTCTGGTTTCGCGGCGTGCGTTCCCGTCGTTGACATGATGGCGACTGCAGCGGCCGTGACCAGACCGATCAAGAGTGTGCGAATCATGGGGTCCTCCTTGGATGAAAGGTGATGATGAGTGCGTCCACCTGTGTACGAATGGACGCACTTTGCAGAGACAGTGCCACAGGATCGGAGTGACGGGTGGCCGGCTCGGAGCGAAGGAAGATCGCATCGTTCGGCAGGATCCATTCAGTCGCTGACCAGTGAGTGGAATGCTGGGTTGAGGCATTGGGCGACAGAGAAGGAGTTCATGCTGTCGACTATCGCTACCGGGGAAAAGGCCATCGGCTTCTAGGTCGTCACCTAGTGGTGCTGTGAATGGAAACAGGAAATATTAGCTATGTTGCACTTGAAAGTTCACAGGAATGAGGCTGAGGGTTGGAGTGGAGGGGCGTGATTACTCAACAGCCCCGCTAGTAGACGTCAATTCAGATCATTTTGCCCACGAGGCCAGAAAAGAAGGAGGTATTCAATGCGTACGCTCACATTGGTAGGGACTCTGTTCTTCCTCGGTGTGGTTCTAACCATGCAAAGTCATGCAGGCGGGTCTCCGATGCTGGAAGGGAAAAGCGCGAGCGATCATCACGATCTTGCGATGTACTATGAGGAACAAGCTCAACAGAACAAGACCAAGGCGCTGGATTGGGAGTTCGCAGCGGACTATTACGACAAGTTTCCTGATTCCTATACCGGCAAAATGAAGGTTTCGGAGCACGTCGCATCGTTGCGTGAGACCGCCGGGGATTTTCGGAAAGCTGCGGAGAGGGACCAAGAATTGGCCAGCAAACATCGGGCCTTGATGCGAAAAGGCGTCGGGCCGTGACATAGGAAGAGGCCATGCGTGGTTTCCGCAAGGCCCCACAATTCGATCGGGGCGGCGCTCCTCTCCCCTGAAGAGGAGAGGAGTGCCGTTGTCTCTAGGTCGGATTGAGCCGGTCCAACTGCGAGGCTCGACCTGGTGCGATCGTATCGCCTATCTCGGCACCCTCCTCGTCCGCATGCCGGGCGGGTTTTGTACTTCGTTCGTATTGCGGCATGAGCGACGGTCAGTCGCTCTCATTTGAAAGCCGTACGATCGTCGCGATTCTCGCATTCGAGCCGGTTTCTTCTTTGTCGTATCAGATGTGTACCTGGGTGATACGTCTCCCTCTCGCGGTCGCTTGGCACGTTCTGGTGAGGAACTTGATGTTGAGGAGGTTGGTTCAACAAGATGGGCACACCTTCGCTATCTAGCGCAATTCACCTGGCTCTGGCCATTCTCTGGGGCGGAGTGATGCTTGCGTTTCTCGTGGCGGTGTTGGCGGCTAACCGGAAGCGCCGACATGCGAGCACAAGAGGGTTTGGGGATAGGACGATACAATGGCTATCCACGATGAAGCTGTTCCTGTTGGCTGCTGTCTTTGTGACGGGGGTGACAGCGGCGTACCCCCTCATCGATCAAAACTATGCCGCGATGTTTGTCACAGACTCCGGTTGGTTGCTCATGGCCAAACTAATGAGCGTCTGTCTGATTCTTGGGATTGAATTGCAGATCCACTTCATTGCGCTCCCAGCATTTGCCAGGGAAAGGGACTTGGCCGCAGTCGTGACACAGACCATCCAAAGATGGATCGTCATCGAGGATGCGAAGCGTATTCTTCGAAGAGGGGTTGTTATTGAGAGTTTGCTTGCGCTTGTGCTCATCTGGGCAGGGCACGTGGTGGCGAACGATCATCCACCAAATCATGCAGTCGTGTACGACTGGCCCTATCCCTTCCGCTTCTCCATCGCCAACACTTGGGGGATGGGCTTGCCGGACGTTGTGCTCCGCATATGGATTGCCATCATCATCCTAATGGTGGCTGGCGGCATCGCCCTCCTTGGTCAGATCAAGCACTGGAAGCCGAGTCGCCGACTCGGCCTCCCGATTGCGCTCGCGAGCGTATCCGTCGGGGTTGGGCTTCAGGCCCTGACGGTTGAGGCCTATCCGGAAACCTATCGTCCAACCCCGATCCCATTCAAAGCGAAGTCCATCGATCACGGCATGACCCTTTTCGCTGAGAACTGCGTCCCCTGTCATGGACCGCAAGCGAAAGGCGATGGCGTGTTGGCCAAAACCTTAGCAAAACAACCGGTCGATTTGCTGACAGAGCCTCACGCGAGCATGCATACCCCGGGAGATTTGTTCCATTGGCTCACGAACGGGATTCCCGGAACAGGGATGCCCGCATGGGGAGAGAGGTTCTCCGTGGAAGAGCGGTGGGACCTGGTGAACCTTGTGCATGCCCTCTCACGAGGCTATCAAGCGCGGATCATCAGTCCTCGTATCCTCCCGAACCAGCCGTATCTGGCACCTCCGGGCTTTGCGTATACAGATCATGACAGACGCCTCGTCCGGTTGAAGGACTTTCGTGGGGAAAAGGCCCTGTTGTTGGTCCTGTTCTCATGGCCCGAATCGCATGAGCGACTCAATCAGCTACGTTCCGCCTACCCTGTGTTACGAGATCACAAGGCCGAGGTGTTGGCCATACCACTGACCGCCCTCACACCGCAGGAGTCCGGCCTCATCAAGGGCCTGCCCTTCCCACTGGTGGGACAGGATGCGGTCAAGATTGCCAGGACCTATTCACTGTTTCGAAGGACGATCTCTCATCCGGACCTCATGGGCCAGGGCATCGTGCCGAAACACATGGAGTTTCTGCTCGACCGCTTCGGATACTTACGAGCACGTTGGATTCCTGAGACCGATGGTGGCGACTGGACGGATATCGACTTCTTGACCCAGCAGATGGACCAATTAAATCAGGAACCTGAAATTTTGCCCCCGCCTGCCGACTATGTGCAGGAGACGACCAATGACATGAAGATGGATAGGATGAAGATGTAGCGGTCTCAACCGACCACTTAGGATGGCTCCATGCAGTCTTTTTCCGCCTGTGGGAGGTGTGCGCGGAAGCCTCCCGACATAGATCGTCGCGGCTCCTTACGGTCACTTGGCTCGATGAGAGCGGTCGCCCCTCAAGGATGACCACGCGATGGCTTCCTCGCCTCTTGTTTGATCGCGACAATGTGACGTCATCGCTTACCTGGTGGGGTTTTCCCGGAGATCTAGGTGTTCTCCTAGTTCTGCTACGGAGTGAGGAGTTCGTACAGTGGTATCCATTGAATCTGTGTTTGAGGGCTCACGCCGCCGGCGTATGGTCCTGGTTGGCTGCTTCTACGACGGTGTGCTGTGAGTGAGAGGGCTGGAGCTTGCCTGTACACACAAAACTGAACGTGGGAGC
>Ga0224505_10001670_pt1 | contig 13748 bp, 11 predicted proteins | sample SF_Jan12_sed_USG_FD_169102 | JGI IMG/M metagenome (GOLD analysis project Ga0224505, IMG submission 169102) | Sediment microbial communities from San Francisco Bay, California, United States - SF_Jan12_sed_USGS_4_1 | ecosystem: Environmental > Aquatic > Marine > Sediment | place: USA: California... | reverse complement strand
GGCGGCGAGCGCGACGCATCGCTGGCCAACGCCATCGACGGCAACGACATCGCGGTGCCGGGCGAGTGCGTGGACATCAAGGAAGGCGCCGACGGCACCGTGGTGCAGAACAACACCTGCATCGGCAGTCGCTACGAGAACTCGGCGGGGATCGCCAGCCGGGCTCGGTGGACCCTCGTGCGCTGGAACGTCTCGACGGGTCACGCCGGCGCCGGCGTGATGCTCGCAGGTGACCGGCCCGGCGACGGCGTCGACAACATGGTGATCGAGAACGTGCTCGTCGCGAACGCCGGGTACGGCCTCAAGGTCGTCGACGGTCCCCAGCTGCGACTCTGCGGCAACCGGCTGGAGGGCAACGGCCGGGCGCCGACGACCCCGGCCGGCGCAGGCGCCGACCTGCCCTGCTGAGTTCGTCCGGCCGTCCCGCCATATGCGAGCGGACCCGCCGCGCCGGCGGCGGGTCCTCCCGAACGGAAGCCCTGGACGCGGTCAGTCGACCCGGGCGATCGCCGAACCCTTGATGACCGCGACGCCGTCCTGGTTGGTCGTCGTGATCTCGAGATCGACCACCTGATCGCCCGCGTCGTCGGTGCGCACCGCGGTGACCTCGGCGGTCGCGGTCAGTGTGTCGCCCGGCCAGACCTGGCTGGTGAACCGCACGCCGTAGTGCTTGAGACGGCCGTCGCCGACGTAGTTGGTCAACATCTTGCCGGTGAGCCCCATCGACAGCATGCCGTGGGCGAACACCGTGGGATAGCCAGCGACCTTGGTCACGAAGACCTCGTCCGAGTGGACGGGGTTGTAGTCGCCGGATGCGCCCGCGTACATGACGATCTGCGTGCGGCTGAGGTTGTCGACCACGACCTCCGAATGGGTGTCGCCGACCTTCAGCTCGGATGCCTGGAGTGCCATTGTCGTCCCCTCAGTCCTGCTCGATGACCTTCTCGGTGCGCACGCCGACGCCCTTCGCTGTGACGACGAGGTTGTCGTCCTGGTCGTAGTACTCGGTGATCGTCTCGCTGAAGATCAGCTTGCCGCCACGCTTGCCCTGCTTCTCGTAGGTCTCGCCCGGGAAGGTCTTGGCGTGCAGCACGTCGCCGGGCCGCAGGTGGCGGTGGTAGGTGAAGTGCTGCTCGGCGTGCAGACCGCCGGCGGCGGCGCCGGAGCCCTCGCCTTCCTTCTTCTCGCGCTTGATGCCCGTGGGTTCCTTGGCCGAGCCGAACCAGGCCTCACCCGCCTTCGGGCGCAGGAAGTAGTCCGGATCGAACTGGGCCGAGGCCTGGGCGAAGGTCGGCGGAGCGATGATGTGGCCGACCTCGGACTTCGCCGCGTACTCGGGATCGTTGTAGATCGGGTTCGGGTCGGCGACCGCGCGGGCGAACATCATGATGTGGCTCTCGTCGACGAGGAACCGGTCGATGGCCATGCATCCCCCTCTGGGAGTCGGTTGGACGTCGCATCCTGCCATGCCAGGTGGGGTCCGCGCCGCCCGGGTGGCGCGGAGTGGGGGGCGCCGCCGCGAAGTCACCGGCACTTGTGCGAAGCTCCCGTCACGTCGGACGAGGAGGGTCTGCCATGACGATGGTTCGGAGCGGCGACGCGGAGCTCTACTACGAGGTCCACGGCAGCGGAGCCGCGATCGTGTTCGCACACGGCGCCGGCGGGAACGCGGCGATCTGGTACCAGCAGGTCCCCCACTTCGCCGGCCGCTACCGGGTCGTCACCTTCGACCACCGGGGCTTCGGACGTTCGACGACCCCGGCCGACCAGCTGAGCTCCGCCGCCTTCGCCGCCGACCTCCTGGCGATCCTCGACGACGCCGCCATCGACCGGGCGGTGATCGTGGCGCAGTCCATGGGCGGCTGGACTGCGGTGAGCACGGCGCTCGCCGCACCCGAACGAGTCGCTGGCGTGGTGCTGGCCAACACGCCAGGCCCCGCCCGCAGCCCCGAGATCGAGGCGGCCATGAAGGCGGTGCGTGACCGGGCACGCGACACCGCCGCGGTCGCCACCGCGGCCCTGGCCCCCGGCCTGGCCGAGCGCGACCCGGCCAAGGCGTTCCTGTACGCACAGATCAGCGGGTTCAACCGCCCGATCGACCTCGCGACGCTGCTGGCAAGGACCGAGCCGGCGGGCATCGACGAGCTGAAGGTGCCGATCCGCATGGTCGTCACCGACCAGGACGAGCTGTTCCCCGCAGCGGCGCTGCGCTCGGTCTCGGCTCGCTACCGGGCCGACGTGATCGAGATCACCGGCGCCGGCCACTCCGCCTACTTCGAGAAGCCGGACGAGTTCAACGCCGCGGTCGACGAGTTCCTGACCACGATCGGCTGGTAGCGCCGATCGTGGTGCGCGCCGCGGCGGGTCGGGAATGCCGCCCGCTCAGCGGCGCTGGAGCTTGGAGAGCAACCGCAGCAACTCGAGGTACAGCCACACCACGGTCACCAGCAGACCGAAGGCGCCGTACCAGTTCATGTAGGCCGGAGCGCCGGCCTCGCTGCCGCGCTCGATGAAGTCGAAATCCAACAGGAGGTTGAAGGCGGCGATGCCGGCCACGACGACCGAGAAGCCGATGCCGAGCAGGGACGGCGAGTTGATGAACGACAGGCCGCTGCCGAACAGGCTGGCGACGAAGCCGACCAGGTAGACGGCCAGCACGCCGAACGTCGCAGCGACGATGCCACGGCGCAGCCGGTCGGTCACCCGCACGATTCGCTGGCTGTAGAGGAACAACATGGCGGCGAACACGCCGGCGGTCGCCAGCGCGGCCTGCACGACGATGCCGTCGTAGAGCGACTCGTAGACGTGGGAGATGGCGCCGACGACGAGGCCCTCCACGAGCGCGTAGGCCGGCGCGGTGTAGCGGGCGTGACGGGGCCGGAACGCGGTGTAGAACGCCAGGCCGAGCCCGCCGAGCAGGGCGACGATGAGCCACCCGGGGAAGCTCGTGACCTCGCCACGGTCGTTCGAGCCGACCGCGAGCCAGCCGACGAACGCACCTGCGAGCAGCAGCGCGAACAGCGCGAGGGTGGCGTGGACGGTGCCGTCGAGCGTCATCCGCGACGTGGTCCACGGCGAGATCGGACCGTCGTCGATCGGCGGGGCGCTGGGCTGCTGCCAGGGGCTCGGCGCCCCCGGAGCCCCGGAACGGCCGGGTGCCGCCCAACCTGCCCGGTCCTCGGTAGCGGCGCGCTCGAACGCCTTGGGGGTCAGCACCGGGTTGGACACGAACCTGCCTCCTTCGCAGCGAGCGAGTGCTCGCGCGGGTCGGTGGCCATCGTATCCCTCGCCGCGAACTCAGCCTGATCGCCCCGGCCGATCGCCGCCCGCCAGCGGCCGTGGACTCACGGCGAGGCGAGTTGGCGCCCCGGCGTGGGATGGACGAGCACCGGCACTGCCTCACCCGACGGGTCCGACACCAGCGAGGGCACCAACCCGACCACGACGGTCACGGCGGCGGCGAGCGCCAGCGCAGCGATCGCTGCCGACCCGGCCCGCTCCGGGCTCGCAGCGGCCGTGGTGGCGGAAACCGCCTCGGCGTCGTCCGCCTCGGCCTCGCCGCCGGCGGCTCCCGCATGGGCGTCATCGCCCTCCGCCGCGCCGAACATCGTGACGATCAGCCGGAGGTAGACGAACGCACCGATGACGCTGGCGACCATGGCCACGATGGCCAGCCAGTACGCACCGCCCTCGACCGCCGCGCTCATCACGCCGAACTTGGCGAAGAACCCCGAGGTGGGCGGAACCCCAGCCTGTGCCATCAGGAAGAGCGCGAACACCACTGCGAGCACCGGCCGGCTCCTCGCCAGGCCCCGATAGTCGGACAGGTCGTGGTGGTCGTCGCCGCGGCGGCCGACGAGGGTGATCACGCCGAACGTGCCTCCGACCATGAAGGTGTAGGCCGCCAGGTAGAACAGCGCCGCGGACGTGCCCCGAGCCGTCGCCGCCTGCACGCCGACGAGGATGAAGCCGGCGTGCGAGATCGACGAGTACGCCATCATCCGCTTGACGTCGGTCTGGACGACCGCCGCGACCGTGCCGCCGACGATCGTCGCGCAGGCCAGGATGGCCACGATGTCCCGCCAGATGTCACCCTGGGTCGGAAAGGCGAGCAGCAGCACCCGCAACAGGCCGGCGAAGCCCGCAGCCTTCACGCCCGACGCCATGTACGCGACCATCGGCGACGGCGAGCCCTGGTAGACGTCGGGGGTCCAGGCGTGGAACGGCACCGCGGCCACCTTGAACCCCAACCCGACCAGGAGAAGGGCGATCCCCGCGAGCAGCAGGCCGTTGCGGGCCAGCACGGTGGTGGCCAAGAAGTCGGCGATGTCGAGCATCGAGGTCGAGCCGGTGGCGCCGTAGATCATCGCCACGCCGTAGAGGAAGAACGCGGAGGAGAACGCGCCGAGCACGAAGTACTTCATGCCCGCCTCCTGAGAGGTGATCCTGCGGACGTGCATGGCGGCGAGCACGTAGACCGCGAGCGAGAGGATCTCGAGGCCGAGGAACAGCACGATCAGGTCGTTGGCCGACGCCATGATGACCCCGCCGGACGCGGACAGCAGCATCAGCGCGTACGGCTCGGCGCCTTCGAGGCCCTCGCGTCGCAGGTAGCCGTCGGCGAGCAGCGCGGCGAGCACCACCGACGCGCAGATCACCAGGGTGAGGAAGACGGAGAACCCGTCGACCCCGTAGGCGCCGCCGACCGTGGAGAACGGGCCGCGCTCGGCGTCGGTGACTCGGCCCCACAAACCCAGGGACCACGAGGCGGTGACCAATGCGACGCCGATGGTGACCGTGGCGTAGAACCCTCGGAAGAAGCGGGGTACGAGCGAGGACACGTGCAGCAGGATCATGGCCGGCACGGCCAGCAGCAGCACCGGCGCGAGTCCCCACCAGTCGACCGAGGGGATCTCCACCGCGGCGCCGACATCGGCTGCCTGGGCGAGCAGCGTGGCCATCATCCCTCACCGTCCTCGTGCTCGGTGCCGGCGGCCCCGTCGCCGTGACCGCCGCCGGCCTCGGCGGACGCTTCGGCCTCCTCGGCGAGGTGGACGAGGTCCTCGGCCCCGCGGCGCTCGACCGCAGGACCCTGTACTTCGACGAAATCGTCACCGAGGTTGGCGTCGAGGTGCGCGACCAGGCGTTCGACCGCAGGCTCGATCCGGTTCAACATCGGCTTGGGGTACACGCCGAGGAACACGATGCCGGCGAGCAAGGGGGCCAGGGCGAGTCCCTCGCGCCAGTTGATCTCGGCCAGCTCCTCGTTGGCTGCCCCCTGCGCCGCACCGTGGAACACCCGCTGGTACGCCCACAGCAGGTAGAGCGCCGCCAGGATGACCCCGGCGGTCGCCACGACCCCCCACCAGCGCGCCGACGCGAACGCGCCCAGGAGCGTGAGGTACTCCCCCACGAAGCCGTTGAGACCGGGCAGCCCGATCGAGGACAGCATCACGACCGTGAAGATCCCCGCGAGGATCGGCGCGGCCTTCTGCAGGCCGTTCAGCTCGGAGATGAGCCGGGTGTGGCGTCGCTCGTAGATCATGCCGACGAGCAGGAACAGCGCCCCCGTGGACAGGCCGTGGTTCACCATCTGGAGGATGCCGCCCGACAGGCCCTGGCGGTTGAGCGCGAACGTCCCGAGGATGATGAAGCCGAGGTGGGCCACCGACGAGTACGCCACGAGCCGCTTGAGGTCGCGCTGCATGGTGGCCGCGATGGCCCCGTAGATGATGCCGATGACACCGAGCGTGAGGAACAGCGGCGCGAAGTACGTCGTCGCCTCGGGGAACAGGTACAGGCCGAAGCGAATGAACCCGTAGGTGCCCAGCTTCAGCATGACCCCGGCGAGGATCACCGAACCGGCGGTGGGCGCCTCGGTGTGCGCGTCGGGCAGCCAGGTGTGCACGGGGAACAGGGGCACCTTGATGGCGAAGGCGGCCGCGAAGCTCAAGAAGATCCAGCGGGCGGTCGTCGTGGCGAGCACCTGGTTCTCGGCCAGCGTCACCAGGTCGAACGTCACGGGCCCGCCACTGGCCCGGGCGTGCAGCGTGACCAGGGACAGGATGCCGACGAGCATCAGCGCCGAGCCGAGCATCGTGTAGAGGAAGAACTTCAGCGCCACCTTGGAGCTGTCGCCGTGGCCCCAGCCCGCGATGAGGAAGTACATCGGGACCAGGACGACCTCGAAGAACACGAAGAACGCGAACAGATCGAGGCCGACGAACACACCCATGCAACCGGCCTGCAGCAGGAGCAGCCAGGCGTAGTAGGGCTTCGGCTCGTGTTCGGGCGTGACCGCGACGATCGTCAGCGGGAACAGCAGCCCGGTCAGCACGACCAGGAACAGCGAGATCCCGTCGACGCCAAGATGCCAGCCGATGCCGAAGTCGCGCACCCAGATCTTCTGTTCGAGGAACTGGAACCCGGCGTCGGACCGATCGAAGTGGTACATCACCCACAGCGAGAGCACGCCCGTGGCGGCCGCCGCCAGGAAGGCGACCTGACGCACGGTGTCGGGCCGGTTCTTCGGCAGCACCGCGCACAACGCCGCGCCCAGCGCGGGCAGCAGGATCAGCGCGCTCAGAACGGGGAAGGTCGGCGCCGCCGCCCCCTCGGCGCCGAGCAGCGCCAACGTCAAGGCCGGCATCAGTACGTCGCCTTCGTCAGGAACAGGACCAACAAGAGCACGACCCCGAAGGTCACGCCGAGCGCGTAGCTGCGCACCAGACCCGTCTGCGCCCGGCGAACCAGGGCCGAGACCATCGCCACCAGCCGGCCGATGCCCATGACCGAGCCGTCGACCACCCGGCGGTCGAACGCGGCGACGGCCTCGAAGCCCTGCGTGCCGGGTCCGCCTGCGACGGCGGCATAGGCGCCGTCGATCCCCCAGGCCTTGGCCAGGATCGGGGCCTCGATGCCTTCGCGCCGGATCGCCCCGCGCAGGTAGGTCTGGGCGGCGGCGAGAATGCCGATGAGACCGCCGAGAACGGCCACGACCGCGAGCAGCACCTTGTGCGGCCCCGACAGACCGAGGTGCACCTCGTGGCCGAACAGCGAAGGCTCGAGCCAGTGCTCGAGGAACTTCGTCGAGCTGGCGAAGGGCAGGTTGAGCGCGCCGGCGCCGATCGCACCGATGGACAGCACGAGCAGGGGCACGGTCATCAGCGCCGGACTCTCGTGAGGCGTGTGATGGCGGCGATGCTCGACCTCGGCCGGCAGGAAGTCCTCGACATCGGAGCTGTCGGCCACGCTGAACAACGGCACCAGCGACGACGTCGGCTTCTTCGCCCGCGCCTCGGCCCGGACCTGCTCGACGAGCGAGCGGGCGCTCGCGGCCGCCCCGACCAGCTCCTCGACCCGGGCTTCGGCCTCGCCGATCGACACCGTGACCTTGTCGACGGCCTCGGCCGCCTTCGTGGCGGCCTTCGCTGCCTTGTCGGCGTCCTTGACGGGCTTTTCCAGCTCCTTGAGCCGGTTCTGGGCTTCCTTCTTCGCCTTGCGGTCGTCGCCGGCCGCGTCGAGCGCGGCCTGGGCGGCCTCCAGCTCGGTGGCGGGTACGGCGGCCGCGGCGGCCGCCGCCTCGTCGGATGCAGCGCGGGCGGCCACCAGTGCGGCCTCGGTCTCGCTCCGGGAGGCCAACGCCGTCTCGACCTCGGCGCGGGCCGCCTCGACCGAGCCGTCGGCCTCGCTCGCGGCGGCCTCGGCAGCCGCGAGCTTCGCGTCCCAACCTGCGGCGATCTCTTCGGCGTCGGGCTCACCGAAGCGGTACCGCCCGAAGAAGGTCATGAAGACCTGGCGACTCATGTAGAACGCCGTCAGGATCGCGGTGACCAGGCCGATCGCCCACAGCACCTTGCCCTGGGCCCCCGGCAGGTTCCACGCCACCGCGAGGATCTCGTCCTTCGACCAGAACCCGGCGAACGGCGGCACGCCCGCGATGGCCAACCAACCGACGATGAACGTCGCCGCGGTGACCGGCAACAGCTTGTACAGGCCGCCGTAGCGCCGCATGTCCTGCTCGTGGTGCATGCCATGGATGACCGAGCCGGAGCCGAGGAACAGCAGCGCCTTGAAGAAGGCGTGCGTGACCATGTGGAAGATGGCCGGGACGTATCCCCCCACCCCGACGGCCAGGAACAGGTAGCCGAGTTGGCTGATCGTCGAGTAAGCGAGGACCTTCTTGATGTCGTTCTGCGCCACCGCTGCGGTCGCGGCGAACAGCGCGGTGAGCGCGCCGACCCAGGCGATGACGTACGGCGCCCAGTCGTAGCTGGCCGCGATCACCGGGTTCATCCGCACGAGCAGGTAGACCCCCGCGGTCACCATCGTCGCAGCGTGGATCAGCGCCGACACCGGGGTCGGGCCGGCCATGGCGTCGGGCAGCCAGACGAACAGCGGCAACTGGGCCGACTTGCCGGCCGCTCCGACCAGCAGCAACAGGGTCACCGCCGTCGCCGTCACCGCCGCCATGGACGAGGCGGTGGTCAACACGTCGGCGTAGCGGATCGAGCCGATCGTGGTCCACAGCAGGAACATCGCCAGCATGAACCCGAAGTCGCCGACCCGGTTCGTGACGAAGGCCTTCTTGCCGGCACTGGCGTTGGCCGGGTTCGTGAACCAGAACGAGATCAGCAGGTACGAGCAGGCGCCCACACCCTCCCAACCGAGGAAGGTCAGCAGGAGGTTGTCGCCGAGCACCAGCATGAGCATCGAGAACACGAAGAGGTTGAGGTACACGAAGAAGCGCGAGAAGTCCGCGTCGCCGTGCATGTAGCCGATCGAGTAGAGGTGGATGAGCGCGGCGATCCCGGTAACGAAGAGGGTCATCGTCATCGACAGCGGATCGACGAGGAACCCGACGTCCACGCTGAAGTTGCCGACCGGTATCCACTCGAACAGCGTCTGGATGTAGAACCGCTCGACCGCGGGGCGCGACGCCAGGCCGGCGAAGGTGATCAGCGCGGCCACGAACGAGCCGGAAACCGCGAGGGTGGCCAGCCAACCGGCGGCGGGCTCGCCGAGGCGACGGCCGGCCACGACGAGCACGACGAAGCCCGCGAGCGGGAGCGCGGGGATCAGCCAGACCAGTTCGACCATGACGCCATCAACCCTTCAACAATGAGATGTCGTCGGCGGTGGCCGCGGGCTGGCGTCGCAGGACCGCCACCACGATGGCGAGACCCACCACCACCTCGGCCGCGGCGACGACCATGACGAAGAACACGGCGGCCTGACCGCCGAGATCGTTGAGATCGTGCGCGAACGCCACGAAGGTCAGGTTCACCGCGTTGAGCATCAACTCGACGCACATGAACATGATCAGCGGGTTCCGACGCACGAGCAGCCCGATGGCCCCCATGGTGAACAGCACGGCGGCCAGGACCACGTACCACGTGTCGGTCACCTGCATGGCGCGACCCCCTCCCGATGTCGCTTCATCGGACCGCTTCCCCGGGTTCGTCGACCGTGAGCTCGGACTCGGCGGCGAGCATCTCGTCGCGATCGCTCGTCGGCAGCCGGCGGGCCAGCAGCACCGCCGCGACGACGGACACGGTGAGCAGGATCGCGGTCGCCTCGAACGCGAACACGTAGCGGCTGAACAGCAGCTGGCCCAGCCGGGAGATGTTGGAGGCGTCCTCGCCGATCGGCGCCGTGCGCGACGCCAGGCCCGTCGTCGTCCGATCGGCGCCCGCTGCCAGCAGGGCCACGAGGGACAGCCCGAGCGCCGCCACCCCGCCGACGAGCGCCGCCGGCCGCTGACCCGCGATCGGCTCGACCCGGATGTCCTCGACGCGGTCGATGCCCAGCAACATGATGACGAAGAGGAACAGCACCACGATGGCGCCCGCATAGACGATGACCTGCACGGCGGCCAGGAACTCGGCGTCGCGGGAGATGAACAGCACCGCCACGCCGAACAGCGTCGCGACCAGCGACAGCGCGGCGTGCACGGGGTGGGACAAGGTGATGACCCCCGCCGCGCCGACGAGCACGATCAGGCCGGCGACCACGAACACGAAGAGATCCATCAGTGCCCCCCGCCGTGACCGTGGCCATCGTCGTGACCGTGCCCATCGTCGTGACCGTGGCCGTGTGACGCCTGCGCGGCGGCCGCGGCCGCTTCGCGCGCCGCGCGCTCCTCGCGCTCGCCGGGCTGACCCCGCTCGGGTGCGCGCACGCCGTAGCCCAGCTCGCCCGACCAGGCGACCCGATCCTCGTAGGCGGCCTGACCGGACGGCGCGGTCGCGCGCATCCACGCCGACGTGTTGACGTCGTCTCCCTCGGCCCAATGCTCCCAGGCGAGCTGCTGAGGCTTGCCGTCGTCGCCGACGACCAGCTCGTCCTTGGTGTAGATCGCGTCGGCCCGGCTGGTAAAGCTGAACTCGAACAACTTCGACTCGGTGATCGCCTCGGTCGGGCACGCCTCGACACACAGGTCGCAGTGGATGCAGCGCAGGTAGTTGATCTCGTAGACGAACCCGTAGCGCTCGCCCGGCGAAACCGGGTCGTCGAGCGGGTTGTCGCGGCCGCGCACGTAGATGCACTTGGCCGGGCAGACACCGGCGCAGAGCTCGCAGCCGATGCACTTCTCCATGCCGTCCTCGTAGCGGTTGAGGACGTGGCGGCCGTGGAACCGCTCCGGCTTGGGGCGCTTCTGCTCGGGATACTCCGAGGTGACGATGTCCTCACCCACGAAGCCGCGGGCGAACTTGCGCCCGGTGATGCCGAAGCCCTCGAGATAGCCCATCAGTGATATGCCTCGTCCGCTCGATGGTTGCGCTCCGCCGCGTTCAGCGACAGCGACAGCAGGCCGACCGCCACGACGACGGAGACCACCATGATCGCGATCAGCAGCGCCCACCCGCCGCTGCTCAGGCCCGACGACTGACCGACCCGGATCGCCCCGAGCACCATCAGCCACAGCAGCGCCGCAGGTATGAGGCGCTTCCAGCCGAGGTTCATCAGCTGGTCGTAGCGGAGGCGGGGCAGGGTTCCCCGGAACCAGACGAACAGGTAGAGGAACACGAAGACCTTGGCGAGGAACCACACCACGCCTTCGAGCCAGTTCGGTATCCCCGGGATGTCGAACAGGCCGGCCGGGCCACCGAAGAACAGGGTGACGATCAGCGCCGACATGGTGACCGTGTTCATGAACTCGGCCAGGTAGAACAACGCGAACCGGATCGAGCTGTACTCGGTGTGGAACCCGCCGACGAGCTCCTGCTCGGCCTCGACCAGGTCGAAGGGCGGCCGGTTGAGCTCGGCCGTGCCGGCGATGAGGAAGATCACGAACGGCACGATGCCGACGGTGAGCACGTTCCAGTTGCGCAGCGTGCCGAACCCGTCGCCGGTCTGGGCCGCCACGATGCCGTGGGTGGAGACCGCACGGGTCACCAGCAGCACCGCGGCGAGGGACAGCCCGAGCGCCGCCTCGTAGGACACGATCTGGGCGGAGGCTCGCACCGATCCCAGCAGGGGGTACTTCGAGCCCGAAGCCCAGCCGGCCAGCATGATGCCGTAGACGCCCAAGGCCGACATCGCCAGGAAGAACAGCACCCCGATCGGCGGGTCGGCGAGCTGGAGGTAGGTCTCGTGACCGAACACGGTGACCGAGCCGGTGCCGCCGCCGAAGAAGTCGCCGCCGAGCGGGATGATGGCGAAGGACAGGAACGCGGTCGTCGCGGAGATCACCGGCGCCAGGCGGAACACGATCTTGTCGGCCCTCGTCGGCAGGAGATCCTCTTTGAAGAACGCCTTGATGCCGTCGGCGAGGGTCTGGAGCAGGCCCCACGGGCCCGCCCGGTTCGGCCCGATCCGGTACTGCATGTCCGAGATGATCTTGCGCTCGAACCAGACCATGAACATGGTGGCGATCAGCAGGATGGCAAAGGTGATCAACACCTTGACCAAGGTGATGAGCACCACCGCGATGCCGATGCCTTCGGAGTAGAGGGGGTCGCCCATGCGATCAGCCGGCCCTCGTGTCGATGCGCACGGCCACCCACGCGTCATCGGCCGAACCCAGCCGGTTGGCCTCGGCGCCCGGGACATTAGCCAGGATCGTCGCCGACCTCGGGACGGCGCCGGCATCGGCGCTCACCGCGGCTCGCAGCGAGCCATGGTCGCTGCTCACGGTGACCATCGTTCCCTCGACCACCCCGAGCTCGGCGAAGTCGCTCGGGTGCAGGGTCACGACCGACGGTGCGACCAGACCGGCGAGGGAGGGCGAGTGCACCGTGACGGCGTCGCCGTCGTACAGCTTGGAGCGAACCACGAGGCGGAGGTCGGCGGGGGCCAGCGGCGGCGGGGTCGCCGGTTCCGCAGCGTCGCCGTCGATCGGGGAGCCCACGGCGACGACCCCGTCCGGCGCCTCACCAGCGGTCACCACGGCGCGGGCCGCGGCACGCTCGGGCGCGAACGACGCGTAGTCGGCCCACAGCTCGTCGAGGGTGGAGAACCCGAGGTCGGCGTCGAGCTCGAGCGCCAGCTCGACCGCGACGGACCACGCGGGGCGCGCCACCCCCGGCGCGGTGACGATGCGACGCAGCGGCAGGACCCTGCCCTCGAAGTTGGTCGTCGTCCCGTCGTGTTCGGCCGGCCCGCTGAGCGGCAGGACGACGTCGCCGTGATCGGCGGCGAGCTCGCCGTGGAACCGGTCGGCCACGATCACGGTGGGCACGGCCGCCAACGCCTGCTCGACCAGCCGGCGATCCGGGAACCGACCGAGCGGGTCGGCGCCGAGCAGGATCAACACGTCGAGCCGGCCCGCGGCGGCGGCGCGTAGCATGGCGGCGCTGTCGAGCCCGGGTGTCGTCGGGACCGAGCCCCAGCTCGTCGAGGCGTCGAGCGGGGTCGGCCCCGCCAGCAGCCCGGGCGACAACCCGGCGTCGAGGGCGCCGAACACGTTGCCGTCGGTGAGCGCCGGAAGCACCCGCAGCTGGGGAACGGCAGCGGCCAAGCGGCTCACCGCCCTCGCCACCTCGTCGGGTCGCTCGCTGGGCGAGGTCCGGCCGAGCACCACGGTGACGGCGCGGTCGGCCGCGACCAGCGCTGCGTCCGGGCTGGCGAGGAAGCGCTCGACCAGGTGGTCCAGCTCGCCGGGCAACCCCAGCAGCGAGACGGCGGCATGGCTGCTCAGCCCGCCGGCCGCATGGCCGATCTCGACGAGCGCCGCTCCATCCTCGGCCACGGCGTGACGGAGGCGGAGGTACAGGACGGGCAGGGTCTCCTTGGGGTCGGGCCCCAGCAGCACGATCGTCGACTTCGGCGCGCACGCTTCGCTCAGCGTGGCCCTGGGGAGGCCGAGCACCACCTCCGGTGGCAACCCGTCGCCCTGCTGGGCGTCGGCGTTGTCGCTGCCCAACACCGACTTGACCAGCTTGGCCCAGGCGTAGGCGTCCTCGTTGGACTCGCGCGCCCCGCCGACGAGACCGATGCGGGACGGATCCTTCGAGCGCGCGGCCCGCAGCGCCGCCGCGGCCGCGGCCAGCGCGTCGGTCCAGCGAGCCGGCGTCAACGCGCCATCGCGACGCACCATCGGCTCGACGAGCCGGGCCTCGCTCGTGATGGCCTCGAACGAGAAGCGGCCCCGATCGCAGAGCCAACCCCAGTTCGACGCGTCGTTGTCGACGCCCTGGTAGCGGAGCACCTCGTTGCGCGATGCCTGCACGGTGATCGAGCAGCCGACCGCGCAACCCTGGCAGGTCGACTCGACCGATTCGAGGTCCCACGGTCGCGCCTTGAAC
>Ga0224505_10001669_pt1 | contig 13752 bp, 10 predicted proteins | sample SF_Jan12_sed_USG_FD_169102 | JGI IMG/M metagenome (GOLD analysis project Ga0224505, IMG submission 169102) | Sediment microbial communities from San Francisco Bay, California, United States - SF_Jan12_sed_USGS_4_1 | ecosystem: Environmental > Aquatic > Marine > Sediment | place: USA: California... | reverse complement strand
CATCCCGACATCGCCGCTGTCAGCTTCGTCGGCTCCACGCCGATCGCCCGCCACGTCCACCAGAGCGCCTCGACGTCGGGCAAGCGGGTCCAGGCGCTGGGAGGGGCCAAGAACCACATGGTCGTCTTGCCCGACGCCGACATCGGCCAGGCCGCCGACGCTGCGGTCAGCGCCGGTTTCGGATCGGCGGGCGAGCGGTGCATGGCCATCTCGGTCGTCGTCGCGGTCGGTGACGTCGCCGACCGGCTCGTGCCGGCGATCGCCGAGCGGATGGCCGCGCTGAAGATCGGCCCCGGCCTGTCGGCCGAGCCGATGGACATGGGGGCGCTGGTCACCGGCGCGCACCGCGACCGGGTCCGCTCCTATATCGACCTCGGCGAGTCGGAGGGGGCCGAGCTGGTCGTCGACGGGCGCCAACAGGGTGTCGATGGCCATCCCGACGGCTTCTGGCTCGGACCGACCCTGTTCGACCGGGTCGGCACCGACATGAAGCTGTACCAGGACGAGATCTTCGGTCCGGTGCTCTCCGTCGTCCGCGTCGACAGCTTCGACGAGGCTCTGTCGGTCGTCAACGGGAACCCCTACGGCAACGGGACGGCGATCTTCACCAACGACGGTGGCGCCGCCCGCCGCTACCAGCGCGACGTCGAGGTCGGGATGGTCGGCATCAACGTGCCCATCCCGGTGCCGATGGCGTACTACTCCTTCGGCGGGTGGAAGCAGTCCCTGTTCGGCGACCTGCACGCCTACGGCCGGGAGGGCGTCAAGTTCTACACGCGCACCAAGGCCGTGAGCGTGCGCTGGCCCGATCCGGCCGAACGGGGCGTCGACCTGGGCTTCCCGCGCACCCACTGATTCGGGGGCGGCGCCGTGGTGGGCGTCGCCTCGCGATGATGGCCGGTGCGGCCTACCATGGCGGTCGTGGGTCGATTGCGAACGAGCGCGCCGTGCTGGTGCGGGAGCGGTCAGAAGTTCAAGCGCTGCCACGGCGCCCGTCGGGCGCTGGCCCGGCCGCCGGTGCGGCTCGGCAACGTCGGCCCGCGACGCGAGGTGCCCGCTCACATCGTGCGGCCGGACTACCTGCCCTCGGGCGATCCGCCGCCCCGCCCCGGTTTCCAGATCCAGACGCACGAATCGCTCGAGCGTCTCCGGGTGGCGTCGCAGGTCGCGGCCGAGGTGCTGATCGTGACGGGCGCAGCGGTGGCTCCCGGCGTTACCACCGACGAGCTCGACGAGATCGCCCACCTCGCCTACATCGAGCGCGGCGCCTACCCGTCGACGCTGGGGTACCGCGGGTTCCCCAAGTCGATCTGCACGTCGGTCAACGGGGTCATCTGCCACGGCATCCCCGACGACCGTCCACTGCAGACCGGTGACATCGTCAACGTCGACGTCACCGCCTACATCGAAGGCATGCACGGCGACACGTCGGCCACGTTCGCGGTGGGCCGGCTCGACGAGCCCACCGCCACGCTCATCGAGACGACCCGGCTGGCCACCTTGCGTGGCATCGCGGCGATCGCTCCCGGCCGTCCCTTCCGTGGCATCGCCGAGGCCATCGAGCCCTTCGTCGAGTCGCGGGGCTTCGGCATCGTGCGCGAGTACGGCGGGCACGGCATCGGGGCCGTGTTCCACGCCGCGCCGCACGTCAACCACAGCATCAGCCCGGGCGACGACGAGACGTTCGTCGAGGGCATGACGCTCACCGTCGAGCCCATGCTGACCAGCGGCGGCTCGTCGTTCACCCAGGCGGCCGACGGGTGGACCGAGCACATCGACGACGGCCTGGCGTCGGCGCAGTTCGAGCACACGGTCGTCGTGACCGCGACGGGCGTCGAGATACTCACGCTCGACGCCAACGGTGACAGCCCGGTGGGGACGCTGGCGACGCTCGAGGCGGCGACCGTCTGATCGACCGCCCGCCGGCGCAGTCCGGATCAGGCGCAGCCGGCCGGTGGGCTGACCATGTCGACGTGTTGGACCTTGACGCCCGAGTCGGGGTCGAGGTCGACGACAAGCCCGCCCCCGTCGCCCCAGCTCAGCAGGGGCGAGCCGCAGTACCAGGCGGGGACTTCGGCTTCGGAGACGTCGGTGCGCACGTGCCAGTGGCCCAGCGCGACGTAGTCGGCCCGGGTGGCTGCGATGTCGGTCGCGGTGATCGGCGACGAGCGCATCTGCTTGGCGGGGTCCTCGTTGCCGACGTAGTGGCCGTGGCCGAGCGCGACGTACCACGCATCGGGGTCGGGCCGCCCGCACGGGGCGTCGTGGAGGGGCCGGTAACCCGGGTGGTGGTCGTCGATGGCCTTGCCCCACAGGTGGAGCGCGCCGTCGAACAGCTCGAGGGTCGAGCCGGCGAGGTCGCCCAGGAAGTGCAGGCCGCTGTCGTCGAGCGCGGCGGCGTGGCGTCGGTAGAGGCCGTCGTCGTGGTGCACGTCGTGGTTGCCGGGCACGAGCACGGTGGGGACGTCGAGGCCGCCGAGGCGGGCCAGCGATCGGGCGATCACGTCGGCGGCGACGCGGCCGTGGTCGAAGAGGTCACCGACGACGAGCACGGCGTCGACGCGGTGGGTGTGCGCAGCCGCCACGATGGCTTCGACCGGGCAGCGGCAGACGTCGTCGTGCTCGCCGCCGTTCGGCGTGGTGAAACCGCCGCCTACGTGGACGTCGGACGTGTGCAGCAGCCGCAGCGGACGCCGCTTCACCGCACGACCCCGTGAAGTTCGTGGGACGGGGCCCCAACGCCGTGAAGTTCGTGGGACGGGGCCCCAACCCCGTCGGCGCGTGGCCGGGCGCCGACGTGGGGCGCGCGCTGCCGCGGGGTCCGAATCGTGAGCACGCTCCGACGGTACTCGGTGGCGACCGCTCCGACACGGCTGGCTCGGGCGCCCGTCGACGGTGCCCCACCCGCGTCTACCGTGACCGGTCATGACCGATCCCGCACCCGCTACCGCCGTGCACCCCCTCGAACCGCTCACCGCCGCCGAGCTCGAGCGGGCGGCTGCGGCCGTGCGGACCGACGGGCGTTGCGGGCCCGACCCCGCCTTCGCCTACGTGACGCTCGACGAGCCGGCCAAGGACGCGGTGCTGGCCTGGGAGGCGGGTGGCGCGCTGCCGCCGCGGCGGGCGTTGGCCGTGGTGCTCGACCGCTCGAAGGCGCGCACGTTCGAGGCGCGCGTCGAGTTGGACCGCGATGCCGTGCTCGGCGTCGAGGCGCTCGAGCGCCAGCACGCGCCCATCGTGATGGAGGAGTTCTTCGATGCGCAGAAGGTCGCGGCCGACCCGCGGGTCTGGGCGGCCCTGCAGCGACGCGGCGTGACCGATCCGGCCACCGTGTACGTCGAACCGTGGCCGGCCGGTTGGTTCGACGAACCCTACGACGACCCCGACCGCCGGCTCGGCCGCTGCGTGTTCTACGTGCGCGAGGCCGAGCTCGACCAGCCCTGGGCACGCCCCGTGCACGGCGTGGTGGCCGTGGCCGACCGGGCGACGGGCGAGGTCGTCCACCTCATCGACGAGGGCGACGTGCCGGTGCCCGGCGATCCCGGTCGATTCGACGTCGATTCGGTGGCGGCGGTGCGCGCCGACCTCAAGCCGCTGGAGATCACCCAGCCCGACGGGCCCAGCTTCACGCTCGATGGCCATGAGCTGCGCTGGCAGCGATGGGCGATGCGCTTGTCGATGCATCCGATCGAGGGTCTGGTGCTGCACCGGGTGACCTACGACGATCCCGAGGCCGGCCGGGTCCGCGACGTGATGTACCGCGGCGCGATGGCCGAGATGGTCGTGCCCTACGGCGACCCGCAGGGCCAGCACTTCTGGCGTCACGTCTTCGACGAGGGCGAGGTGGGCATGGGCCGCTCGGCCAACTCGCTCGAGCTCGGCTGCGACTGCCTCGGCGAGATCCGCTACCTCGACGCGCCGATGGTGCTCAGCGACGGGACCGCCGCCACGATCTCCAACGCGGTGTGCATCCACGAGGAGGACCAGAACGCGTTGTGGAAGCACACCGACAAGTTCCGCAACGTCACCGAGGTCCGTCGTGACCGCCGCCTGGTCGTGTCGTTCTGGGCCACGCTCGGCAACTACGACTACGGCTACTTCTGGTACTTCCACCAGGACGGCTCCTTCGAGATGGAGGTCAAGCTCACCGGCATCGTGCTGGCGGGCGCGACCCATCGCGGAGCCCCGGCGCGGCCCTACGGCGCCCGGCTGACCCCCGAGCTCGAAGCGCCCCATCACCAGCACTTCTTCTCGTTCCGTCTCGACCTCGACGTCGACGGGCGCGACAACGTCGTCGAAGAGGTCGAGGTCGTCGCCGACGAGGCGGGTCCGCAGAACCCATGGGGCAACGCGTTCCGGTCGGTGACGCGCCGGCTGGGTCGCGAGTCCGAAGCGGTGCGTGATGCCGACCCGCTGCGCAACCGGAGCTGGAAGGTGCTCAACCCCGGGGTCCGCAACGCTCTCGGCGATCCGGTCGGCTACCAGCTGGTGCCCACCGGTTCGCCGCTGTTGCTGTCGTCGGCGGCATCGGCGGCGGGGCGCCGCGCCGGGTTCGCCCGCCATCATCTATGGGTGACCCCGTACTCGCCCGACGAGATGCGCGCCGCTGGCACCCATCCGAACCAGCATCCGGGCGGAGCGGGCCTGCCCAGCTACGTGGCGGCCGACCGCAGCCTCGACGGCGCCGACGTGGTGCTGTGGGTGACCTGCGGGGTCACCCATGTCGCCCGGCCCGAGGAATGGCCGATCATGTCGGTCGAGCGGACCGGGTTCCACCTGCGGCCCCACGGCTTCTTCGATCGCAACCCCGCCCTCGATGTCGCCCCGCCGACCTCCCACGGCGACCACTGCCACTGACCACGCGAAGCAGGGCGCCGCTACGGTCCTACCCTGCCCCGGCGCGGTTGGTGGGACGCCGCGATGACGAGCGTGCCGAGCTGGCTCGGTAGGCGCCACCGGGGCCGCAAGCCGTCCGCTCCGATGTCATCGCTCGAAGGTGGAGCGGTTGGCCAGCGACCTTGGGGTGCGGCTTCAGGATGAACTCATGATCCGGGAGCCTGCCAGGAGGTGGGCAGCGTCCGCAGCGCGTCCATCTGTTCGGCTGAACGCAGTTCGTGGTATTCGACTCGTTCGAACGCGCCGGTCGACCCGGCCAGGCTCAGGGCGGTGAACACCCCATCGCTCGGGACGTCGACGAAGCCGACGAAGTCCCAGATCCCGCTTCCGCAGAACCCGACGTTGATCAACTGGCCGCCGACGGACTCGCAGAGCGCCTTCATCTGTTCCACGCGGCTCGTGTAGCCGGCTTCACGGATGGCCCCGAGGGCGGCGCTGGAGTACTTGGCGAGGACGGCGTACTGGGGCATGTCGTGCTCCGATCGAGTCGGTGGGTATGGCGGTGCGTTGACGACGGGGAGACGGCTGCGGTGCAGATCGTGATACCTCGCTTCGAGGTTTTTCCTCGACTCGTCACAACGGACAGGCATCGCCGCCGCGGAGCATGGGCGGTTGGGTGTTGCTCGCCAGCTGCAACGGGCCGGCAGCGCCGCCGGGGCTCGGCGAGCCCTGGCGAGTCGGCCCCTGCGGAGCGGGGCGTCGTGACGGCCGCCGTTTCGTCACCGGAGAATCCCGACAGAGTCCGACGCAGTACCCCATGCTGCTACGTTCGGCCACCCGGCGGGGGCGGGCGCGTCACCGGCGGTGGGCGAGGAAAGCCGGTCAGCGTTCGAGGCGCTCGTTGCGCACGGTCCGGTGGCCGTGGCGCCGCTCCCACCGCTCGACGGCCAGCCTGATCAGCTCGTCGACCAGCTCCGTGTAGGACATCCCCGACGCCTGCCACAGCTTCGGGTACATCGAGATCGGCGTGAACCCAGGGATCGTGTTGATCTCGTTCAACAGCGGCCCTCTTCTCCGGCCCTCCTCCTCGTAGAAGAAGTCCACGCGAGCCATCCCCTCGGCCCGCAACGCCTCATAGGCGCGCACCGCCATCTCCTGGAACGCGCCAGCGACCTCCGCTGGCAGGGGGGCGGGTATCAACAGCTTCGCCCGATCGTCGAAGTACTTGTCCTCGTAGTCGTAGAACTCCGCCGCCGGGATCACTTCACCAGCCACGGACACCCGCGGCTCGAGGTTGCCGAGCACCGCCAGCTCGATCTCGCGCGCCACGACAGCCTCCTCGACGATCACCCACTCGTCGTAGGACAGCGCCAGCTCGAGCGCGTCCTTCAGCTCGACCGCGTCGTGCACCTTGGACACGCCGACCGAACTCCCGAGGTTCGCCGGCTTCACGAACGCTGGGAACCCGAGTGTCGAACCGACCACATCGGCCACGTCGGTCGGTATCCGATCGGCTCGCAGCGACAACCAGTCAACCTGCGGAATGCCCAGCTGTGCGCAGACCTCCTTCGCCTTGGCCTTGTCCATCGCCAGCGCGGATGACAACACCCCCGCGCCGACGTACGGCACGCCCGCCAGCTCGAGGAGGCCCTGCACCGTGCCGTCCTCGCCGAACGGCCCATGGAGCAGCGGAATGGCTACGACCAGCGGCGCATCGCCGCTGGCGGTCCCACCGGCCCCTTCAGGAGCGAGAACCGGAAGCGCTTCGGTTGTCGGGCCCGCAACGGCGAGCGCGTCGGGTAGCGCGTCTGGCCCGACGGCCAGCGCGGCCATCGCATCCTCGGCGAGCATCCAGCGGCCATCGCGGTCGATGGCCACGGCGGTGACGTCGTAGCGAGAGGTGTCGATGGCGCGAAGCACGTGTGCCGCCGTGACCCTCGAAACATCGTGCTCGGCGGAGCGACCGCCGAAGAGGACGACCAGGTTGGTACGACGCTCGGCCATCTCGCCACGGTACTGCCCGGCCTTGTTGTACTCGGGGACCGTGAACCGCAGCGGTCCGACCGCAACGCCCAACGGTCTGGAACAATCGCACCCGTGCGATTCCTCGCTTCGGAGTTCGCCCACGCTGCCCTGGGCCGGCTCGTCGGCCCCGACGCGCACGTCGACGGGGCCACCCAGGACAGCCGCTCCGTCCAACCGGGCCAGCTGTTCGTCCCCATCGTCGCCGAGCGAGACGGCCACGAGTTCATCCCCCAGGCGTTCGCCGCAGGGGCCGCCGCGACGCTCAGCTCACGCCCGGCGCACGCGCTCGGCCATGAGGGCAGCGGCCGAGCCGTCATCGAAGTCGACGACACGCTCGACGCCCTCGCCTCGCTCGGCCGCGCCGCCCGCGCCCGGCTGGGCGATCGGGTCGTCGGCATCACCGGCTCGGTCGGCAAGACGTCGACGAAGGATCTGTGCGCTGCCGTTCTGCGCACCCGCTTCGTCACCGCCGCGGCCGAACGCTCCTTCAACAACGAGATCGGTGTCCCGCTCACGCTGCTGAACGCACCCGAGGGCGCAGAGGCCGCGGTCGTCGAGATGGGCGCCCGCGGCATCGGCCACATCGCCGCGCTCGCCTCGATCGCCCAGCCGACCGTCGGCATCGTCACCTGTGTCGGGGCCGGCGCCCATCTCGAGCTGTTCGGCACGTTGGCCAAGGTGGCCGAGGGCAAGGGAGAGCTGATCGAGAGCCTTCCGGCCCACGGCACCGCCGTGCTCAACGCCGACGATCCGCTCGTGCGCGCCATGGCGTCCAGGGCGAGCGCGAACGTCGTCACCTTCGGCGAGGACGGCGACGTCAGGGCCCTCGACGTCGAGCTGGACGATGGCGCCCGCGCCCGCTTTCGACTCTGCACTCCGTGGGGCGAGGTCGACGTCGCACTGCGCGTCGCCGGTCGGCACATGGTCGCCAACGCTGCGGCTGCCGCCACGGCCGCTCTCGCCTGCGGCCTCGACATCGAAGCGGTCGCCGAGGGCCTCGCGACCGCAACCCTTTCCCCATGGCGCATGGAGCTCGCCCGGAGCCGAGCGGGCGCCGTCGTCATCAACGACGCCTACAACGCCAACCCGATGTCGATGACCGCGGCCCTCGATTCGCTCCGACACCTGGCCAGGGCCCGCGCGGTGGCCGTCCTCGGACTGATGGCCGAGCTCGGCGACAGCACCGTCGAAGCGCACCGCGCCGTCGCCGAGGAGGCAACGCGTCACGGCGTCGAGCTGATCGCCGTCGGCACCGATCTCTACGGCGTCGAACCCCGCTCGCTCGAGGAGGCCTACGCCCTGCTGGGTTCGCTCGGCGAGGGCGACGCCGTGCTCGTGAAGGGCAGCCGGGTCGCTGGGTTGGAAGCGCTCGCGGCCCGTCTCCTCGACGGCGGGCACGAAGCCGTCACGAGCAGCCAGCGTCGACCGTGACCAACCCGTTGGACGCCGTTCGGCTCGTCGGCCTGCTGGCCGAAGGCGCGCGACTGCGCACCGTCGCAGCGCTCGTTCTCGGGTACGACACCCTCGCCGCCATCACCAGAGCCACCGGGCTCGAGACCCGCGAGGCCATGGTCGCACTCGATCGCCTCGTCCAGGCCGGTCTGGTGGAGGAGGCCGGCGACGGCGCATACCACCTCCTCGAAGCGGCGTTCGCGACCGCCGCCCGCGAGGCTGCGCCACCGACCCGGACCGACGAGCACGACGACCATCCGAGCGAGGTCGCCCGCGTGCTGCGGACCTACGTCCGGGACGGCCGGCTCACCCAGATCCCCATGCAGCGATCGAAGCGGCTCGTGGTGCTCGACGTGCTGGCGCAGGACTTCGAACCCGGCCGGCGCTACACCGAACGACAGGTCAACGTCATCCTCGGGAAGTGGCACGCCGACTGGGCGGCGCTGCGCCGGTATCTCGTCGACGAGGGCATGCTGAGTCGAGCCGACGGTGAGTACTGGCGCAGCGGCGCCAGCTTCGAGGTCGAGTAGCGTCACGAGCGCGACGTCGGAGCAGTCCGAAGCCGTCACGAACGCGAGGTTTGAGCGGTCCTGGCGAAGGTACCCACCCACTACGAGACGCTCGGTATGAGCCGTCACGCGTCACCCGACGAGCTTCGGGTGGCCTACCGCGCCCTCGCCCGCGAGCTGCACCCGGATCGGCACCACGACTCGCCAGGGCCGACCCGCCAGGTAGCGGCGAGCCGCATGGCCGAGGTGAACGCGGCCTGGCGCGTGCTCTCCGACGAGCACAAACGCCGCACCTACGACCTCGAGCTGGCGTTGGCCGAAGCCGACCGGGCCCGTCCGAGCTACGGGCCGGCTGCGACGGGGCGCCGGCCGACCAGCGGGGCGTCTGGGCGCGCCCCGTCGGGGTCGTACCGACCTACGGCTGGAGCCCGGAGCGCGCGGGCGTCGGCGGCGTACTTCGACGAGGTCGACGTCGTGCCGGGTGAGCGGGCCTGGACCACGATCTTCCGGGCGTTCCCATGGCTGGTCGTCGTGCTGATCCTCGGTGGGATCTTCGTGTTCACGGCGTTCGCCGCGTCGAATTCCGGCGAAGGAACCCGACCGGGCTCGGACGGCATCGTCGACGCGACCCCCACCACCGTGCCGCCGTACCGGCCCCAGCGTGGCGATTGCGTGCGGGTCGTCGACGTCGTGTCGCTCGACATCGTCGACTGTTCGGCCCCCAACAGCGGCCGCATCGTCGAGCTCGCGCCGCCCGGTCGGCCCTGCCCCCAGGGAGCGACACAACGGATCTGGCTGCCCGACGAGGGGCTCGACGCCTGCATCACGCCAGCCTGACGCTCCGTGGTCGCGACCGGGCGCCTACTGTGCTGCGCATGGTTCCGGTGCGGGGTCTCGACCACATCGTCCTCAACGTCGCCGACGGGGAGCGATCGGCGGCCTGGTACGCGGAGATGTTCGGGCTGGAGGTGCTGCGGCTCGACGAGTGGCGGCGGGGCGAGGTGCCGTTCGTGTCCGTGCGGGTCGACGCCACCACCATCATCGACCTGGTCGAACGCGACCGTAGCGGCGTGAACTGCGACCATCTGTGCCTGCTCGTGGACGACGACGTCGACCTCGACGAGCTCGCGTCCTCAGGCCGGTTCGACGCCCTCGGGCCGCCCCGGCGCTTGTTCGGTGCGCAGGGGTACGGACAGGGGTTCTACGTGCGCGATCCCGACGGCAACGTGGTCGAGCTGCGCCACTACCGCGACGAGTGAGCGCCCGCCCGCTCGTCGCCGGGGCTCGAAGGCGCGTGCCGCCGCACTGGAACCGAGTGGTGCGGCGTCGAGGCGTCCGGGTATCCTCCACCGGTCTTCGGGCGATTAGCTCAGTTGGTTAGAGCGCTGCCTTCACACGGCAGAGGTCGGCAGTTCGAGTCTGCCATCGCCCACCACAAAGTCCCTGTTCAAAGCCACTTTGTGACCGAAGCTCCGGTGCCCCAGAGCAGCCAGCCACCCGGGTGGGAGCACTTCTGGGAGCACTCTGAAGTAAAGTGCTCCCAGAGGCATTGGCTCGGGGGCTTTCGGTGGCGCGGGGCGACGGAACGTACTGGTACGACGAGGAGCGCGGCCGGTGGTTCGGCCAGCTCTTCCTCGGGAACGGCCCGGACGGGCGGCCTCTGCGCCCGAAGCGCTCGGCGAAGACGAAGGCGGAGGTCCGCCAGAAGCTGAAAGCGCTGCAGGCCGAGCACGACGCCGGTCTCCACGTCGGTACCGACATGACCGTCGGCGAGCTTGCCGAGTGGTGGCTGAACGAGGTCGCACCCACCCGCAACGGACGGGGTGGCCGGCCGGTGTCGGAGACCACGCTGGACAAGGACCGGGTGCTCGTGCGCAACCACCTGGTGCGCTCGCTCGGCCATCACAAGCTCCGAGACCTGCGGCCGGAGCACGTCGACAGGATGCTGCGCCACAAGATCGACGTGGAGGGTCTCGGCCACGACTGGGTGGTCCGACTCCGGGCCAAGCTGATCGAGATCCTCCGCCAGGCGGAGCGGCGGGGCCGTGTCAGCAGGAACGTGGCGGCGCTGTCGGTGATGCCTCGCCAGTCGACGGTCCAGGTGAGGCGCCGATCGCTGACCGTCGAGCAAGCGCGAGCACTGCTCGACGCCGCTCGGGGACATCGCCTCGAGGCGATGTTCGTCGTCGGGTTGATGCTCGGTCTGCGACCCGGCGAGCTCCGAGGGTTGACGTGGGCCGACGTCGATTTCGAGGTCGGCACGATTCGGGTTTCGGGGGTCGAGCTGTCCGGTCGCCGTGTGGACGATCTGAAGGTCGATCACGAGCGGGCGAAGCGAACCCTGGTGATGCCCGACCCGGTCGCCGCGGCGTTGCGTGCTCATCGGGCGCAGTGGGAGATCGAGCGGCGCGAGCTGGCGATGCGGGAGGTGAACGACTTCGTGTTCACCACGTCGGTCGGCACCGCGCTCGACCGGAACAACGTGCTGCGCACGTTGCGGGGTCTGTGTCGCCAGGCCGGTGTGGACGATGACCTGAAGACCTACGAGCTGCGCCACACCGCGGCGTCGCTGCTCTACGATGGCACTTGTGCGCCTCGCCGCTGGCGCCTCGTCATCGGCTGGCGCTGGGCGTTCTCGGGTAGTCGATCCGCGCCAGTGCGCCGGTACCCGGGCACGTGGTTCAGTGCTCCGATCTCGCCGCGAGGATCACTCCGGTTCCGACTGTCAACTCGACCGATGTGAGGATCACCAGACCGATGCGGCTTCCAACGGCGTCAACCCCCAGCGGTTACGGTTGCAGGCGGAGCCTTTGGGAATGGAAACACCGCCAGGTTCAACGGTGAACGACGAACAGACGTGCGCAGCTTGCGGACGCTCGTGGCCGGCGACGATGAAGTTCTGCGGCGAATGCGGAGCCGCCCTCGCTGATCGGGGAACGACTGTGGTCACCGCGCCCGCCGAGGCAGACCGACCAACGGCCGCGGTTCCCCCACCCGGCGACGATGGGCACCTCCGTCGGCTCACCATCGTCTTCTGCGATCTTGTCGGCTCGACGGAACTGTCGGCGCGCCTCGATCCCGAGGACCTCCGCGACACGATCCGCCGCTACCAGAGCGTGTGCCATGAGGTGATCGACCAGGCCGGAGGGCGCATCTGCAACTACCTGGGCGACGGCATTCTCGCCTACTTCGGAGCCCCCGTGCCCCTGGAGGACGCCGGGCGGCGGGCTGTCGATGCCGCGCTCGCCATGGTGGCCGCTACCGGACGGCTGACAACCGGCGATGGCTATCCCTTGGCGGCTCGAGCCTCGTTGCACACCGGTCCGGTCGTGCTGAGCAGCATGGGGAGCGGGGACGCCGGCCTCGACCTGGACGTGATCGGTGAAGCCGTCAACCTTGCGGCCCGACTCGAATCACATGCTGAGGCGGGCAGCATCGTGATCAGCGAGGTCACCGCCCGACTGGTCGCCGGCTTCTTCGACATCGAGGAGATCGGTCCGCTCTCCCTCAAGGGCGTCGCCGAGCCGATGTCCGCCTACCGGGTCACGGGCCAAACCGGGATCGTCAGCCGTCTGGACGCTCGCGCCGTGTGTGGTCTGAGTCCCTTCGTCGGTCGTCGAGCGGAGTTAGAGGCGCTCGTCGAGCACTGCGCCGATCCCGGGGCCGACACCGGGAAGGCCGTACTCGTGACCGGCGAGTCCGGGGTCGGCAAGAGCCGTCTGGTGCGGGAGCTCCTGCACGCACCGGCCCTCCAGACTGCCGCCACATTGTTCCTTCAAGCCCAGCCCGAACTGTCGGCGACGCCGTTCGCCCCACTTCGCCATTCCATCGCCGCCGGCGCGGGCGACATCGACGCCCTCCATCCGCCTGCTGCCATCACCGACCTACTGGCTGCCGAGGGCACGGGGCGCCGACTGTTCGAGACGGCCGAGCGCCGTCGGGCCCGCATCGTCACCGAGGTCGTCGACTGGCTCAGGGAGGAGGCTGCCCGCAGACCCGTGGTGGTGGTGGCCGACGATCTTCAGTGGTTCGACGCCTCGACCATGGAACTGGTGGACGAGCTGGTCTCGTCCGGCCTGGCGGCAGTGGGTCCGTCCGTGGTGGCGACGGCCCGGCCGGGAACCGAGCCGTCATGGCCGAAGCCCTCGATGTTCCGAGTCGATCTTCAGCCGCTTGATGACACCGCGGCCACCGACCTGGTGGGTGCGGTCTCACCAGCCGCTCGAACCGAGGTCGCGGAGATCCTCGCCCGCGCCGAGGGCATCCCGCTGTACCTGGAGGAGATCGCAGCCGCCGTGGACCGAACTGAGCCGGGCGATCACGCCCTTCCGGCCACCATCGCCGAGCTGTTGTCCGCCCGGCTCGACGTGGGCGGCGAAGGCACCCTGGTTCGCAACTGCAGCGTCATCGGTCGTCGCCTCCCCCTCGACCTGCTGGCCGAGGTATTCGGAATCGAGTCCGACGCGCTCGACACCCGACTCGGGCGGCTCGTGTCCAGCGGCGTGTTGCGGGTCGACGGCGACGGCACGTACGCCTTCCGCCACCTTCTGCTCCAGGAGGCCGCCTACGACTCGTTGCTCCGGTCGGATCGGCGCCGCCTTCACACAGCGGTGGCCGACGCGCTCGACCCGCGGTCAGAGGGCGGTGCCGTGTCCGACGCCGCCGGTCCGCCGGAGACGCTGGCGCGGCACCTGGAGGCGGCCGAATTGTACGACCGGGCGTGGCGGGCGTGGCGCGATGCCGCCGACCACGCCACCGCCCGAGGGGCCTCGATCGAGGCGTTGCAGGCCTACGACGCCGGGCTGCGAACACTGGCCCGCACGACGACTGACGACTCCCGCCTCCGGCGCGAAGTTCGGCTGACGCTAGCGGCGGCCCACGCCTCCTTCCGCGTCAACGGTGCCGGCTCGGTCGACACCGTCGAGCGCTA
>Ga0224505_10001668_pt1 | contig 13754 bp, 8 predicted proteins | sample SF_Jan12_sed_USG_FD_169102 | JGI IMG/M metagenome (GOLD analysis project Ga0224505, IMG submission 169102) | Sediment microbial communities from San Francisco Bay, California, United States - SF_Jan12_sed_USGS_4_1 | ecosystem: Environmental > Aquatic > Marine > Sediment | place: USA: California... | reverse complement strand
CGACGCTCGCCAGGCTGACCAGAGCAACCCCGGCGGCGACATCGAGAATCCGGCGGAGCCGCACTAGGCCGGGCCCGCCGGCGCCACGGTCGTCGGTGGCGGCGGAGGAGGTGGCGGCGGCGGCGGGGCCGTCACCGTCACCGCGGCAGAGACCGACGACGAGCCACCTGGGCCCAAGACGGTGAGCGTGACCGTGAAGGTGCCCCCGCTCGCATAGGTGTGGACCGGATTGGGGGACGTGGCGGTGGTCCCGTCCCCGAAGTTCCACGACCAATTGGTGATCGGCCCCGACGAGGTATCGACGAACGATGCGGTCAGGTCGCTCGTGGAGAACGTGAACGAGGCCACTGGCCGCGGCGGGGGCGGGACGATGGTGATGGTGCGACTGAACGGCGCCGAGCTACCGCCGGCATTGGCGGCGACGAGCGTGACCGTGAAGGTGCCTGCGCCGTAGGTGTGAACCGGGTTGCGGGCCGCCGACGAGGTGCCATCGCCGAAGCTCCAGAGCCACGACGTCGGGCCGTTGCTGGAGGTGTCGACGAAGCTGACGGTGACTCCGTCGCCGGCCACCGACTGGGTGAACGAGGCCACTGGTGGCGGCGGCAGGACGGTGATGGTGGTGCTTGCGCTGTTCGAGCCGGCGCTGTTGGCGACGGTGAGGCTGACGGTGAAGGTTCCCGCTGACGAGAAGGTGAACGAGGCGTTCTGGCTGGTGGGCATCGAGCCATCGGGCATGGACCAGGTCCAGCGGTCCGGTCGATTGGTCGAGGTGTCGGTGAAGGTCACGGTGGTCCCCACCGGCACGGTCCGCGCCGGTGCCACGGTGAAGCTGGCGAGCGGCGGGATGACCGCGCGGGCAATGGTGACGGTGGCGGTCGCGGTGTCGCTGCCGCTGACGTTGGTGACGGTCAGACGCACGGTGTACGTGCCGGCGACCGCGTACTGATGAGAGGGATTCTGGGCCGACGAGACCGACCCGTCACCGAACTCCCACTGCCAGGTGGCCGGGGAATTGGTGGAGGTGTCGGTGAACTGCACCGGGTCGGCGGTGGTGGCTCCTGTGGCTGGGGTGAACGTGAAGCCGGCGACCGGAGGCGGCGGATTGACATCGATGGTTCGCTGCGCCGTGGTGGCACCAGCCGCGTTGGACACGGTGAGCGACACCACGAACCGGTCCGCTCTGCTGTAGGCGTGTTGGGGATTCTGCTCGGAGGACGTCGTGCCGTCGCCGAAGTCCCAGCTCCACGACGTGGGCGATCCGGTGGACAGGTCGGTGAAGCTCACGGTCTCGCCGATCCTCACCGGAGAGGCGGACACGCTGAACGCGGCGTTGGGCAACGGAGGCGCCACGGTCACCACCGTCTCGGCTTGGTCCGACCCGGCGCTGTTCGTGGCCGTGAGGGTCACCGTGTAGGTGCCCGGCACGGAGAAGGAGTGGGCCGGGTTGGCCGCACTGGACGACGAGCCGTCACCGAAATCCCAGTTCCACGACGTGGGGCCGTTGGCCGAGGTGTCGGAGAACTGCACCAACTCACCGACCGTGACGCTGGTGGAGCTGACCGTGAAGGACGCGTCGGGTGCCAGCCCGGCCGCCGTGACGTTGATGGTGGCCTGGGCGGTGCTGGATCCCCTGCTGTTGGACGCGGTGAGTGTGACCACGAACGTGCCCGCCCGATCGAACGCATGGCTCACGGTCGTTCCGCTGGCACTGCCGCCGTCACCGAAACTCCAGTCCAGACCGGTGGGTTCGTTCAGGGACGTGCTCGTGAACACCACGGTCTGACCGGCCTGCACATCGGAGTCGGAGACGGTGAAGCGGGCCACCGGGGGGTCGACCGCGGACCGCACCACGACATTGACCGTCGTGGTGTCAGAACCTGCACTGTTGGAGGCGGTGAGCGTCACGGTGTACGTGCCGACGGACCCGTAACCGTGCCCGACGTTCGGACCCGATGCCGACGTTCCGTCGCCGAAGTTCCAGCTGAGGCTGGTGGGCGAACCCGAGGATCGGCTCTGGAAACTGACGATCTGTCCCACGCCCGGATTCAGCGTGGACGCCAAGATCTGTGCGACGGGCGGTTCGATCGACGCGGCGACCTGGATGACGGCCTCGGCGAAGGAGCTGCCCTCACTGTTGGCGACCGTGAGTCCGACGGTGTAGCGGCCCGGACTGGTGTATCGGTGGGTGACCGAGGACCCGGTTGCCGTCGCACCATCGCCGAAGGTCCAGTTCCACGAATCCGGGGAGCCGGAGGAGCGGTCGGTGAAGCTCACGGTCTCTCCGACCGCCACGACCTGGCTGCTGAAGCCGAAGTCGGCTACCGGCGGCACATTCTCGTTCTCGCCCAGAACGAGAATGTCGATGGACGTCGAGTCGGTGGCACCATCGTCTCGGTCGACGGTGAGGGTGACGGTGAAGGTGCCCTCGTCGTCCCAGGACTTCGTCACCTGCGGACCGTTCAGCGCGGTCCCGTCACCGAAGGTCCACGACCAGCTGGTGGGCCCTCCGAGGGATGCGTCGACGAACTCCACCGGCTCACCCACCCGCACCGTGGACGCGGAGAAGGTGAAGTTGGCGATCAGATCGGATTCGACGTCGGGATCCTGGTTGTCGGGCGGCACCGAACTGGACGGTGCGGTCGCATCGTCGGCGCCCGGGTCGGAACCCCCGGAACCAGCCTCACCTTCGCCGCTTCCCTCGCCGCCGCCGATACCGCTGCCGCCGCTGCCCGCCGTGCCACCCTCGCCCTGCGCCGGCGCGGCGCCGATGCCACCCGCGTCGCCGTCGCCGCCCGTGGTCGGCCCACCACCGCCGTCCGGTTCACCCACGGCGGCATCGCCGGCACCCTCGCCCAGCTTGTCGATCACCCGCACGATGCCGTCACGGTCGAGCAGGGCGGCCGCACTGCCGAACGGGTTGTTGAACCAGACCTCGTCGTTGCGTTCGAACAGCTCGAAGGATCGGTCGGCCCGCCCCACGCTCACCCGGGCCCGCTCGGATCCGTCGGCCACATCGACGATGACCACGGCACCATCGGAGTAGTCGGGTACGTACCCGGTGGTTCCCATCACCACCGGCGGCCCGAGATCGGATCCCGGCGGCGAGACGTCGATGGCACGACACGCTCGACGCTCGACGTCCCACACCACCACCCTGCCCGTATCGGCGTCGGCCATGGCGACGTAGGGCTGCTGGCTGGTGGTGGGGCTCGACCCGACGACCGGCGCGCCGGCGGGCAGCACCGCTTCGCAGCCATCGGGCGCCTCGGCCGATCCGCCCACGGCTCGGAGCTCGGGCGTGGCCAGATCCACCAAGAGTGTTCGATCACCCGACGCAGCCAAACGGGCCTCGTCGGGGTCGACCCCGACATCCAGCGAGCGCTGCTCCGAGCCGGCGAGATACGCGCGAACCGTCCCATCGGGCGTCATCGCCCACAGCGTGCCGTCGGCGCCCACGACCGGCCCGCTCAACCGGGTATCCACCTCGACGACTTCGGCCAGTCCCAACGGGTCGGCGACGATCTCACGCACGCTGTCGCGGGTGACCAGATAGGCGACCTGCCCGTTGGACACGAGCGAGGCATCGGCGACATCCTCGACGGTGACGGTGTCGACAGGTTCGAGCCCGATGCCGTCGACCACCGTGACCGCGCCACTGTCGCGGTCGATCACCGCGACATCGGCTCCGACCGGGACCAGGTCCAGACGCGCACCGGGATCACCGACGCTGACCCGCGTGGCGACGTCACCGGCAGCCCCGTTGACGCGCACGATCTCACCACTGGCCCGGCTGACCATCCAGGCGCTCGGGTCGCCGTACGAGATCTCCTCGGTGTCGCGCGCACCTGGACGCAGCACCATGGCCAGCGCGACCAGGCCAGCGAGCGCGACCAACGCCCACATCCACCACTGCAACGCATCGCCACGAGGTTTGACGGTGTTCTCCCGGGTTCGACGCCGCCTCTCCGACCATGCGGCAGACGGCGGACACTGCTCACCAGACATCGGTCCGGTGGCGATGCGCACGATCCGTCCACCGAGCGAAGCCGGGTGCCTCGCGCGCTCCGTAGTCGAATCGACCGCACCGCGTTGCCAGTCTAGGAGCCGATCCCGCCCGACAACAGGCGGGCACCCAGATTCGGTCGAGGTCAGGCGAGCGTTGCCACCAGTGCCGCCAGGCTGTCGGCCACCGTGTGCGGCCTGGGGTCCACCGGGAGGTCCGTGGCCCGGGTGACGCCGCTGAGCACCAGGGCGAAGTCGTACCCGAGGGTCTGGGCGAACCGCCCGTCGGTGTCAGGACGGTCGCCCACCACCACGCCGGTGTCGCCCAGGCGCCGTTGGACCAATGCGGCGATCGGAGCATGAGGCTTGCCCGCCACCTCGGCGGCCACGCCGGTTGCCGCCTCGGCGGCGGCCACGAGGGCACCGTTGCCGGGAACCAGGCCCTCGGGGGTCGGAAAGGAGACGTCGTCGTTGGTGGCCAGCAGCCGCGCGCCGCGGTGGACGGCCCGGGTGATCTGGGTCAGTTCGGCGTAGTCGAACCCCTGGTGGATACCCACGACCACGGCATCCACGGGGGCATCGGAACGTTCGACGTACTCGATGCCGGCGCCGACCAACGCCTCGGCGACTCCCGGACCCGCGGCCATGAGGACCCGATCGGACGGCGCCAGCAGGTCGACCACGGCTTGGGCCGACGTGATCACCGATCCCGCCGCGTCGATGCCCATCGATGCCAGCTTGGCTTCCTGATCGGCCACCCGCAGACGCGAGTTGTTGGTGACGAAGACGACCGCACTGCGCTGTTGGAGCGCGGCCACGGCCGCGGCCGCCCCCGGGATCACCTGATCGTCGAGCCAGATCACGCCGTCGAGGTCGATCACCCATCCGTGCGCTCGAGCCAGACGCTTGGTGACGGCGTCAGTCAACTTCCCACGTGGGCAGCGAGTGCAGCAGTGCTTCGAGGTCGCCCGGGCCCTTCTGCTCCTGGGCCGCGGCCAACTGCCGGCTGGTGGCTTCGACGTACTCCGAGCGCTGCACCCGGCGGAAGATGCCCATGGGGGTGGGCGCCTCGGGGCTGGAGCTCAGACGGGAGAGGGCGAAGGCCAAGGCCGGATCGGTGGCTTCGGCGTCGTGCACCAGCAGCCGGTCCTCCCCCACCTCCGCCACGTCGACGATCGTGGCCAGACCGTGGTCATCGAGCATGATCCCCCGTTCACCGTCGGCCCCGAAGCGAATGGGCTGCCCGTGCTGGAGGTCGATGATCATCGCGGCGCGGGCGTCCTTCCTGGTGAGGGTGGAGAAGGCCCCGTCGTTGAACACGTTGCAGTTCTGGTACACCTCGACCAGCGCCGCCCCGGGGTGTTCGTGGGCCGCCCGAAACATCTCCTGCATGTGGGCCCGGTCCATGTCGTGGGTGCGAGCCACGAACGTGGCCTCGGCACCCAGCGCCACGCTCACCGGGTTGAATGGCTGGTCGAGCGACCCCATCGGGGTGGACTTGGTGATCTTGCCGACCTCGCTCGTCGGCGAGTACTGCCCCTTGGTCAGCCCGTAGATCTGGTTGTTGAACAGCAAGATGTTGAGGTTGACGTTGCGCCGTAGTGCGTGGATCAGGTGGTTGCCGCCGATCGAGAGCATGTCGCCATCTCCGCCGACGACCCACACGTCGAGGTCGGGCCTCGCCATGGCCAGGCCGGTGGCGATGGCCGGGGCCCGACCGTGGATGCCGTGGACCCCGTAGGTGTTCATGTAGTACGGGAACCGAGCTGCGCACCCGATCCCGCTGATGAACACCGTGTTCTCACGTCGTACGCCGAGCTCGGGGAGCAGCAGCTGCACGGCAGCCAGGATCGAGTAGTCGCCGCAACCCGGGCACCAACGGACCTCCTGGTCGCTGGACCAGTCCTGGCGGGTGGTCACCGGCACATCAGTCATCCAGCATCCCTTCGATGGCGTGAGCGATCTCGCCGGCCGTGAACGGCTGACCCATCACCTTGGAGAGCGTTCGGGCGTCGACGAGGTAGGTGCCCCGGAGCACGAAGGCCAGCTGCCCGTTGTTCATCTCGGGCACGAGCACCTTGTCGAAGCCCGCGAGCTTGTCGCCGAGGTCGTTGGGTAGTGGCTTGAGGTGGGTGAGATGGATCTGGGCGACCTTGTGGCCCTTGGCCCGCACCCGGCCGACGGCGCTGACGATGGCCCCCCACGTGGACCCCCATCCGACCACGCACAGGTCGGCATCGGCATCGCCGTGGACCTCGAGCGGTGGGAACGACTCGGCGATCTTGGCGATGCGGGCCTCACGCACATCCGTCATGGCCTGATGGTTGGCTGGGTCGTAGCTGATGTTTCCGCTGCCCTCGGCCTTCTCGATGCCACCGATCCGATGCATCAGCTCCGGCGTCCCCGGGATGGCCCACGGTCGAGCCAGGTTCTCGTCACGCAGGTACGGCCAGAACACGGCCTCGCCGTCCTCGTCGGTCTGGTTGGGCGTCGAGGCGAACTCCACGGAGAGATCGGGCAGATCGGCCACATCGGGCAGCCGCCACGGCTCGGAGCCGTTGGCCAGGTAGCCGTCGGACAACAGCATGACCGGCGTGCGGTAGGTGAGCGCGATCCGAGCCGCCTCGATGGCGGCGTCGAAGCACTGAGCCGGGCTGTAGGCGGCCACGATGGGCAGCGGCGACTCGCCGTGTCGCCCGTACAGGGCCAGGAAGAGGTCGGCGGCCTCGGTCTTGGTGGGAAGGCCGGTAGAGGGCCCTCCTCGTTGGATGTCGATGATGATGAGCGGAAGCTCGAGGCTGACGGCCAGGCCGATGGTCTCCCCCTTGAGCGCGATGCCCGGTCCGCTGGTGGTGGTGATGCCGATGTGGCCGCCGTAGGACGCCCCGAGTGCCGATCCGACGGCGGCGATCTCGTCCTCGGCCTGGAGGGTGCGGACCCCGAAGTTCTTGTGCTTGGCCAGCTCGTGGAGGATGTCACTGGCCGGGGTGATGGGATACGAGCCGAGGAACAGCGGCAGATTGGCCTGCTGACCAGCCGCCAGAAGGCCCCATGCCAACGCGGTGTTGCCGTTGATGCTGGTGTAGACGCCGGGCGTGAGCGGCGCCGGTTGCACGATGAAGTGGTGCTCGCCCAACTCCGCCGTCTCGCCGTAGGCGTGGCCGGCCTTGAAGGCGTTGACGTTGGCCGCGATGACCTCCTCGCGGCCGGCGAATTTGGCGTTGATCCAATCGAACGTGGGCTCGAGCGGCCGGCTGTACATCCACGAGACCAGGCCGAGGGCGAAGAAGTTCTTGGATCGCTCGGCGTCGCGGGGCTTCACCCCGAGGTCGGCACACGCCTCTTTGGTGAGCTTGGTCATGGGCACCCGGATGACCGTGTAGCCATCCAGCGTGTGGTCGTCGAGAGGATTGGCGTCGTAGCCCGCCTTGGCCAGATTCCGCTCCTCGAAGCTGTCCTCGTTGACGATGACCGTGCCGCCCAACTCGACTCGGTGCAGGTCGGCCTTCAACGCCGCCGGGTTCATGGCCACCAGCACATTGGGCGCGTCGCCGGGTGTGGTGATGTTGTGATCGGAGATGTGGACCTGGAAGGCCGAGACGCCCGCCAGGGTGCCCGCCGGGGCACGGATCTCCGCCGGGAAGTCGGGCAGGGTGGCCAGGTCGTTCCCGAACATGGCGCTGGCGCTGGTGAAGCGATCTCCGGTCAGCTGCATGCCGTCACCCGAGTCACCGGCGAAGCGCAGGATGACATGGGTCAGCTGGGGAGTTGACGCCTTGGAGTCGGCGGTGTCGGTCATGGACTCTTTTCCCTCGGAACCCGGACGGTCCGGGACCTTAGCCCTCTGGCCGACGTTGTGGTGTCACCGTGGACTCGGGTCACCGCAGGCGCGGCTCACGCCCTCCCACGACGATACCGGCGCGGCCGCTCAGGCGATGCTGACCGACGCGTCGGCGTAGACGTCCTGGATGGCGTTGAGCAGCTCGACGCCCTCGGCCATCGGCCGTTGGAAGGCCTTGCGCCCCGAGATGAGACCCATCCCGCCGGCCCGCTTGTTGATGACGGCAGTGCGTACCGCTTCGGCCAGGTCGCTGGCCCCGGACGAGGCCCCGCCGCTGTTGATCAGCCCGATGCGGCCCATGTAGCAGTTGGCCACCTGCCAGCGACACAGGTCGATGGGATGATCGGTGGTGAGCTCGTCGTAGACCAGTGGATGGGTCTTGCCGAACCCGGCGACGGCGTTGTAGCCGCCGTTGTTCTCGGGCAGCTTCTGCTTGACGATGTCGGCCTCGATGGTCACGCCGATGTGGTTGGCCTGGGCGGTGAGATCGGCCGAGGCATGGTAGTCGACGCCGTCGACCTTGAACTCGGGACTGCGGAGATAGCACCACAGCACGGTGAACATGCCCAGAGCGTGGGCCGCCTCGAAGGCGGCGGCCACTTCCTGGATCTGGCGGCCGCTCTCCTCGGACCCGAAGTAGATGGTGGCGCCGACGCCGGCGGCCCCCAGCTCGTGGGCCTGCTCGACCGATCCGAACATGATCTGGTCGAACGTGTTGGGCGCGGTCAACAGCTCGTTGTGGTTGATCTTGACGATGAAGGGGATCTTGTGCGCGTAACGACGCGACACCGATCCGAGCACGCCGAACGTCGTGGCCACGGCGTTGCACCCACCCTCGACGGCCAGCTGGATGATGTTGGCCGGATCGAAGTACGCCGGGTTGGGGGCGAACGAAGCCGCACCACTGTGCTCGATGCCCTGGTCGACCGGCAGGATCGACACGTACCCGGTGCCGCCCAACCGGCCGTGATCGAACAGCGACTGGAGGTTGCGAAGCACCTGCGGCGAGCGGTCCGACATCGACAACACATCATCGATGTAGGAAGGGCCGGGCACGGTGAGGCTGCCCGCGTCGATGGTCTTGCACTCATGGCCCAGCAGTGAGTCGGCGTCGTCGCCGAGCAGGCTCGCGATATCCACAGGTGATCTACTCCTGATGAGAGGGTCGTACCCGTCACGGTACGTCGGCCGGGGGAGGGACTCCCAGTCGTGTGAGAGTACTCATCGGAACGCCAGGCCGTCGTGAGCCGCAGGACCCACCCTCATGCTCGATCGGGCTGGGTGGCCATCGCCTCGGCCAGGGAGGCACGGGCCCGTTCGAGCAGGCTGGCGGCCCGCCGCCCATGACCGGCCGGCACCACCCGGTCGGCAGTGATCTGGGTGCGGCTCCGGGTCTGGCCCCCGGCGGTGAAGAATCGTCTCTGCACTCGCCCCAGCACCACCACCTCGGACCCTTCCCGAAGTCGTTCGAGGGCCCGCGACGGCCCGAACACCGCCACCGGTACGGTGTCGGCCCGCTCGCCGGCTCGTTGGGTACGGACCTCCATGTGCAACAGCACATCGCCGGAGGGCAGGGTGCGCCACCGAGGGGAGCGGCTGACGACACCGGCGACGACCGCGAGATTGAGGGAACCGACCGGAGACAACGGGGCGGACATGACACAACTCCTTCACCGAACCGTGGAGGAGGAGGTGGCCCGACCCTACGCAGGCGCTCGGACACCGATCGAGTCATCGGTCAACGGGCTCGGCCGAACTAGAGCGAACGCACCCGCGCGTCGACATCGGCGAACCCGGGGCTGGTGGCCTGGATCCAGCGGAACACCTCGCGAGCACGCGGCACACGGCCGCTGCGCTCGTACAGGTCGGCCAGGGCATAGGCCCGGCGCAGGTGATGGTCGTGGGGCCGCTTGGGACGGGTCCATCCCTTCTCGAGCAGGGCCGAGGCCTCGGCCAACCGACCCTGGTCGGCCAGCGCGCCGGCCGCGACGATCCGTCCTTCGGTGACCAGCGCGGCCGATGGCGACGCCGCTCGGAGCTCATCCCACAGCTCGGCCACATCGGGATAGCGCTCGAGGGCCCGGTAGCAATCGGCCAGAACCGGATGCTGCTCGGTGGTGCCGCTGAGCACCCGGAAGTGCTCGAGCTGGTCAGCCGCCGCCTTCCAGTTGCCCAGGCGATACTGGATGAGCCCCTGCAGCTCGGCCACTTCGGGCACGTCGGGAACTCCCCGGACCACGGGAGCGAGCAGCCGGCGAGCGTCCTGGAAGCGCTCCTGGGCGAAGGCCTGCGATGCTTCACGGAGCGCCCGGACATGGCGCGGCCCCGACTCGGGCCCGACCAGCCGGGTGATGGCCACCTCGGGTTCGTCGAGAGCCAACGGCACCTTGGGCAGCGGCGCTCGTTTGGCGGCCCGTTTGGTGGACCGACCCGGTCGCTTCCGTGACTCGGCCCGTTCGACCGCATCCTTGGCTTCGTCGCGTAGTCGGGCCTGATCGACGGCCCGGGCTTCTCGCTTGGCGGCCCGGGCCGCTCGTTTCTCGGCCTCCTCCGGGGTGACGGGTCGGCGCGGCGGCCCCGATGCCCGGGCCTCGGGCTCGCTCTCGCGGCGGACGCCGGTCTGGGCCAGGCTCCCCCACTGACTGGCCCGCCCGGTGGGCTTGGCGTCTCGTCGGCGCCCCTGGCCGCCCGTCCGTCCTCTGGTACCGGAGACCTGCCGATCCGATCCGGATCCCTTGCCCCCGCTCGGCTTCTTGGCGCCGCTACGGTCTGAACCAGCACCCGTCCCGCCCGAGCCCGATCGCTTGGGCGGACGTCCTGAACCGTCCGACCCCGAGCGGCCCTTTCCACTGCGACGGGAGCGGTCATCGGCCATCGGGCCAGCGTATCCCCCCATCCTCGGCCCTCCGGTCCGATCAGGCCATTCCGACTACTGACACTCCGCGGAGCGCGAGATAGTCTGAAATATATTCACGTGCAAAGAAAGGCACATCGGCGATGACCGCGCTTCGGCGTCCGTTCTTCCTCCTGTTCCTGTTCGGCTTCGGCACGATCTCGGCGGCCCTCTTCTGCTTGCCACCCGCTGGAGCCACCGAGCTCACGGTGCCCCACGCCGGCACCGTGCCCGAGGTCCCCCGCATCGATTTCCCCAAGATCCTCGATGGCCGCGTCTTCGCCATGGCCGAGGTGGGCCATTGGATCGTCGTCGGCGGTGATTTCCAGCAGCTCGAGCTCCAGGACGGCCGCGTCATCACCCGCCCCCACCTGGTGGCCTTCGACCGAGACACCGGCGCTCTGGTCGACGAGTTCGAGCCGGCGCCGAACCGGCCGGTGCACGCCATCGCCCCCGGCCTGGCCGGCAACGAGATGTTCGTCGGCGGCAGATTCAGCCAGATCGACGGGCACGCGCGGGCCAAGCTGGCCAAGGTCGCGCTCCCCGACGGTTCGGTGGACCCGCGGTGGATCGCCAACGTGAGCGCCAAGGTCACCAGCATCGACATCACGTCCGATCAGCGGATGTTCGTGGGCGGCTCGTTCAAGAAGGTGAAGGGCACCGACCACGACAACCTCGCCGAGATCGACCCCGTCACGGATGAGGTCATCGCGGCGTTCGAGTTCGCCTTCACCGGCGAGGGGGGCTCGCGCTCGGGGGGTCAACACGTCAAGCACGTCGAGGCCACGCCCGATGGTGACCGGTTGGTGGTGGTCCACTCGGCCAGCCACATCGACGGTAACCAGCGACTGGGCGCGGCCATCTTCGACATCAGCGATCAGAACACCCCCTTCCTCACCGACTACTCCGTCAATTCCTTCTTCCTCGGCGCTCCCCGGGGAGCGCTCCCGGTCGACGGCGACATGTCCCCCGATGGCTCGTTCTTCGCCATGACCACCATCATCGGCAACTCCCCTCCCTGGCACGACATGGTGTTGGCCTTCCCAACCACCGGTGGACCGAACACCTCCCCCATCTGGACTCATGCCATGCGCGACTCCACCTATTCGGTCGCCATCTCCGACAACGCCGTGTACGCCGGCGGACACTTCTGTCGGATCGCCAGCGGCCCCGGACCGACCAATGACGACGGTCTGGTCAAGAACTGCAGCGGTACCAACCAGCAGGGCGCGTGGCGGTGGCAGATCGCGGCGCTGAACCCGGCCGACGGCACGCCCCTCGACTGGGATCCGGGCTCCAACAGCTTCCATGGCGTCGAGGAACTGACCGTCACCGACCGCGGCCTGCTGGTCGGACACGACGGCTCCTCCCTCGGCAATCGCAACGTTGGCCGGGCCGGCTTCTTCGACTTCGGCCCCTCGGTGCTCGACAGCTCCGAGCCCACGGTGGACATCACCGCTCCCACGCCCGCCGGCCTCTTCGCCAGCCCGCTCACGGTGGCCGGCACGGCCGTGGACGACTACCGGGTCGAGCGGGTGCGGATCCGGCTCTTCAACACCGCCACCAGTCAGTACGTGCAGTCCGATGGCAGCCTCGACGCCGCGCTGTACGAGTTCTTCACCCAGCCGGCCTACGGCGATCCGGGCAGCACCGTCGACTGGGCGATGCAGACCCCGCTGCCCGACGGGCCCTACCGCGTGACGGCGTGGGCCATCGACCCGGTGGGGAACAACTCCACCAGCGAGCAGTTCACGTTCACGGTGGGCGAGGTACCTCCCGCCACATGCACCGCCACCCTCGACGGCAACGGCGGTGTCGACCTGGCCTGGTCCGAGATCGTCGGCGCCGATCCCTATGCCGTCCGCCGCGACGCTGTCTTCGTGGCCAACGTCAGCGGCGGGGTCCTCACGTACAACGATCCGGCACCGGAGCCCGGCGACCACAGCTATGTGATCCGGTCACGGATGGCCGGGGTCACCACCGACGTGCCGTGCGAACCCGACCCCATCACCGTCGACCCACCCACGCTCACGTGCACGGCGGCCCTCCACGGCAACGGCGGGGTGATCCTCACCTGGGACGGCATCACCGGCGAGGACACCTACATCGTCCGACGCGACAACGCCTTCCTGGCCAGTGTCGGCGGCGGCGGCCTCACCTACACCGACCCGACCCCCGGCGCCGGCGACCACAGCTACCTGATCCGATCGAGGATGGCCGGGGTCACCACCGACGTGATCTGCCAACCCGACCCCATCACCATCTGACCCCGACCGAAATTGCGTGGGTTTGTGCCAACTGTTGGCACAAACCCACGCCAGAACGGTCCGGCCCAGATCGGTCCGGCCAAGTCCGGAGGGTGCGATCCGGGCGCATGGAGCACAAAACGTGAGCGAGGGAACCCTTTCGGGTTCCCTCGAGCTCTGGCGTAATCCGGCGGCGTCCTACTCTCCCAGGGACTCACGTCCCAAGTACCATCGGCGCTGGAAGGCTTAACTTCCGTGTTCGGAATGGGAACGGGTGTGACCCTTCCGCTATCGCCACCGAAACCTGTTGTCAAAAGGGGCCCAGCCGACCGGCCGGGCGCTCCCCGAAGAACTCCATAGCGAACACGAGCATCAACCAAGCCCTCGGCCGATTAGTACCGGTCAGCTGAACACATTGCTGTGCGTACACTTCCGGCCTATCAACGTGGTGGTCTACCACGGGCCTTACCCGGTTAACCCGGTGGCTAGATTCATCTTGAAAAGGGCTTCCCACTTAGATGCTTTCAGCGGTTATCCCTTCCGTAGGTGGCAAACCAGCCATGCCCCTGGCGGGACAACTGGCACACTAGAGCTACGTCCATCCCGGTCCTCTCGTACTAGGGACAGCTTTCCTCAATCTAGCTACGGCTGCAGAGGATAGGGACCGAACTGTCTCACGACGTTCTAAACCCAGCTCGCGTACCGCTTTAATGGGCGAACAGCCCAACCCTTGGGACCTGCTTCAGCCCCAGGATGCGATGAGCCGACATCG
>Ga0224505_10001667_pt1 | contig 13756 bp, 13 predicted proteins | sample SF_Jan12_sed_USG_FD_169102 | JGI IMG/M metagenome (GOLD analysis project Ga0224505, IMG submission 169102) | Sediment microbial communities from San Francisco Bay, California, United States - SF_Jan12_sed_USGS_4_1 | ecosystem: Environmental > Aquatic > Marine > Sediment | place: USA: California... | reverse complement strand
CAAGCATGAACTGCAGGTCAACGCCGTGCATTTCTCGCGCCGCCATACGCCCTATGGCCCGATCGTGTTCGGGCAGGGCATGGGTTTTCTGACATTGCGCGCGGAGCGGGATGCCGGCGCGCAGTACCTCGATGATCCTGAGAAGCGCACGAAGCTGACGTCGCTCGATGACCGCAAGCCCTGGCAGGTGACCGAGTTGCCAAAATTCGAGCCGGTAAAGTCCGACGCGGCGATGCACGCTTTTACCGAACTGAAGGATGAGCAGGGACTGGCAGGGTTTTCGATCAGCGTCGCGCCGAACGCGAAAACGCAAGCCCCCGATCCGGCGAACACCAATGGCCAGTACCTGATCATCGTGCGCGGCAGCCTGATTTACGAAGGCCGCGAATACAAGGCGTTGTCGGTGGCCTTTGTCAAACCGAACGAAGGCGCGTTCGAGCTCGTGGCCGGCGCTGACGGAGTCAATGTGACAGTGCTTAATTTCCCGCGTGCCATTGCATCAGTGCCGGCACCGCAGGCTGCGAAAGGCGCGCCCGGTACGCGGGTATGGCAATGCATGCTGTGCGCATTTGTGTACGACGAAGCCAAAGGGCTGCCCGACGAAGGCATTGCGCCCGGCACGCCCTGGGAAGACGTGCCTGAAGACTGGTTCTGTCCTGACTGCTCGACCAGCAAAAGCGACTTTCAGATGGCAGTGGTGGCGTAGCCGCTGTGCAGGGGCGGGATGTGCGGGGCGGCAGGGCGTTAAGTTAATAAAAAATCAATAAAAACAATAACTTATAATCACTTCAAATTGCGGTAAACGATTTTTCCGCCATCGCGGACCGCATCGCCTGGATAGGCGATGACACGGTCTCCGGCGGCGAGCCCTTTCTCAACCAGTGCCATCTGCGCGTTACGGCGCGATGATTCAATGATGCGTTTGCGCGCGATGTTGCCGTCGGCGACAAAGACCGCCCATCGCGCACCGTCGCGGAACAACGCTGCCACGGGAGCCTGCACGGCGTCATCAGTCTTGTGCACGACGATGCGCGCATCGATCCGGTAGGCGTCACCCAGGTTCTGCCATTGTGCGCGCGGCGAGACGATGTCGATGACCACATTGACGCGCTGTTCCTCGACGCCGAGTGCCGAGATTTTGGTGAATGCGGAGGGCTCGACCTTGCGCACCCGGCCCTCAAGCGGTGCGGTGACACCCTGACGTTCCAGTCTGGCAGCCTGTCCCGCAGCGATCTGCAGCGCATCGCCGCTTAGCACATCGACGACGACTTCGAGATCGGATGGATCGCCGATTTCAAGCAGCGTGTCGGCAAATTTCACTACGGCCTCACTTTCCTGCGCGACGCGCAGCACGCGTCCTGCCACCGGCGAGCGGATTTCGAATTGTTCGCCGCGCCCTTCCTGCCAGCCCTGGCGTGAGCGCGTCAGCGCTGCGCGGGCGAGTGCCAACTGGTGTTCGGCGGCCTGGCGTTCGAATTCCGCGGCGGCTACTTCCCGCGTCGACAATGCGACGTTCAGTTCGTCGCGTTCGAGCTGGGTAGACGAGACGAAGCCTTCCGCGGCGAGCTTTTTCGTGCGTTGCGCGTCAGCACGTGCCTGCGCCAATGCAATGCGCGCGCGCTCGACTGCGGTGGCCGCGCGGGCGAGCCCGGCGCGCGCCATGCTCACCTGCGATTCGAGTTCACGCTCCTCACGCGCATCGATCAGAGGTGGCGCAACAGGTCGCAGCAGTGCAACGACGGCGTCCCGTTCGACGACGTCTCCGGCTTTGAGTGTGAGGCGCTGCAGCCGCCCGGCCAGTGGTGCGGATACGACGTAGCGTTCTCGCACCCGCGTCTTGCCGTCGTCATCGATGGTCTGTTCGAAAAGTCCGCGTGTGACCTCGGCGACCTCAACGTTTACCGGGCGCGGCGAGAATGCCCATACCAGTGCGGCGACAATGATCGCGGTCCCGAGTGCAATTACCAGTAATGTTTTTTTGGACATCATTCTCTCGTTTTCAATACACTTACCAGATCCAGTTGGTCAATGCGCCGGCGCACGATCAGTGCGCTGATAATGCCCGCCGCGACGGCCGCCAACGTGGCGTAGGCATACGTGCGCGGTTCAATGATCACAGGGATTTCAAAGGTTTCTGTCTGGACCAGTTGCATGATGCCCCAGGACAACCAGTACCCGAGCACCCAGCCCAGCGGCAGTGCGAGCAGCAGTTCCAATGCCAGTTCGCCCAGCAGCAGGCTCGATACTTCCGCCCGGGTAAAACCCAGCACGCGCAGGCTGGCGAGTTCCCAGGCACGTTCGGCAAGGGCGATGCGTGCGTTGTTGTAGACCACGCCGACCGCGATGATCGATGCGAACACGGTCAGTATCCCGGTGAATACCAGAATGAAACGGGCCGATGTCTGGCGGAATCGTTCGATGATCGGCGCGATCTCCAGTACCATGGCGACCTTCGGCGTATCCTTGACCTGCCGGTAGAATGCGTCGCGCTGCGCGTAATCGATCCGGAGGCGTGCAGACGAGACGGCGTCGCCTTCACCGATCAGGCGATTCAGTGCATCGCGGTCCATGTAGGCTTGCCGCTCCATCATTTCGTCGATGATTGCAGCCACCGGCACTCTGGTTTTACGGCGTTCACCCTGTAAGAACTCGACCTCCACGGATTCGCCGGCTTTCAATTCCATTTGTCGCGCCAGGCGCGAATTGAGCACGATGCCTGATGCCGGAATCGCTACCGGTTTGAGTTCAGCATCGAGCAACTGGCGCATCTCCGAGTACTGCGTGAGCCCGATGATGGTGGTGCGGAAATTGAGATGACCGTTGCGCAGCCGCACCTGGGCATCGCGCCCGGCCTCCGCGAGCAACACACCGGGCAGGCGCGCGAAATCGTGGATCGCTGTCGCGGAGACCGGATCGGTCAGTGCCAGACTGATGTGCTGGCGTTCGCGCTGGCGGAACTCGACATCCAGCAGGTAATCGATGGCGTCGCGCCACCAGGTGCCGGAGATCAGGATGGCGACGGCCGCGGCGATGCCCAGCGTGGTGAGCCCGGCGCGCAGCGGTCGGCGTTCGATGTCGCGCAGGACCATGCGAACCTGCGGCGAATAGATTGCGCCATAGCCCAGCCGCTCCATCAGCGTGGCGCGGAACGTAGGCGGCGCTTCAGGACGCATTGCTTCTGCCGGAGGCAGTCGGATGACGCGCATCAGGGCCGTCATCGCGCCTCCGCACGCGGCGAGGGCAGTCACGCCGCCGGCGACCAGCGGTATCCACAAATCCACGCGGTAGTCGAGTGACGGAAAGCGGAAAAACCCTGCGTACATTCCGGTCATGCCCCGGCCGAGCCACGCGCCAACGGCGATGCCGATCACGATGCCGAGCGCGACGATCACCAGCACGAATTTCAGGTAATGCATGCCGATCGCCCTGTCCGGATAACCGAGGGCCTTCAATGCGGCGATCTGGCCCCGCTGGACACCGATCTGGCGCGTGAGCACGACATTGAGCAGGAATACCGCGACCGCGAGGAACACCGCGGGCAGGACCACGCCGAAAACCCGCTGCTCGTTGATCTCCTGGCTGAGCGCGCGATGAGACCATTGTTCATCGCGGCTGTGCGCACCGGTGCTGCCGTACGGTTCGAGCACGCGATCCAGCGCGTTGATTACCGCGGCCTCGGATGCGCCGTGGCCGAGCCGCAAGGCGACCTGGTTGAATGCGCCTTCCATGTTGTAGGCGGCCGCGAGGCGTTTGCGTCCCATCCAGAAAATGCCGAAGCTGGTTTCGTCGCCGAGTCCGGCACGTCCCGGGAAAATGTACTCGGGCGAGAGCACGATGCCGGTGATTTCAAGCTGTTCACGTTTGCCGTTGAGCAATGCCGTGATGCGGTCGCCGGGCTGCATGTTCCGTGCGTTGGCGAAGGTTTCGTTGACCAGCACCTGGTTGGATGCCGGCGCGTCGATCCAGCGTCCTTTCATCAGCGTGACCTGGTTCATTCGCGTACGCAGGCCCTCGGGCAGCGCGATGATGCGGCCGCTGAGCGGCTCTACGGTGCCGGGCACGTCAAGCAGGACATCAAATGTGACGGTGGTTTCGGCTTCGGCGACGCCGGGGATTTCGGCGATGTCGGCCTCCACCGGCAGGGGTGCGCGCTTGGCCCGGGCGAATATGTGCGCGAAGCGCGCGCTGTCGTAATACGAAACCTGCAGTGCCTTGAGTGAATCGTACGTGGACAGCGAGGCGATAAACGCGCCGACTCCGCTGGCAACGACCAGCGCAATGGTCAGCACCTGAGCGCGGTTGCGCCACAGGTCGCGCATGAGTTTACGGTCGAGCATTTTCACCAGGTAATCTCCGCGGGCGTGAGCCGTTCGGCATTTTCCTCGATCGATGCAATGCGTCCGTCGGCGAGGCGCATGACGCGGTCGGCAATCTTTGCAATCGGTGCGTTGTGGGTGATTACCACTGCAGTGGTGCCCAGTTCGTTGTTGATGCGCGCAATGACTTCGAGCACCAGCTTGCCGGTCGGGTAATCGAGCGCGCCTGTCGGTTCATCACAGAGCAGTACATCGGGACGCTTTGCAACCGCGCGTGCGATGGCCACACGCTGCTGTTCGCCGCCCGACATTTGCGACGGGAAATGATCCAGGCGGTCGCCGAGCCCGACCAGTTTCAGGGCCTCTTCGGGTGTCATCGGGTCGCGGGACATTTCCGTTACCAGCGCCACGTTCTCGCGCGCAGTCAGACTCGGGATCAGGTTGTAGAACTGAAACACGAAACCGACATGCTCGCGCCGATAGCGGGTCAGCTCGGTTTCGTCGGCACCGGTAAGGTCGTGGTCTTGCCACCTGGCCGTGCCGTCGGTCGGTACGTCGAGTCCGCCGAGTATGTTGAGCAGCGTGGACTTGCCGCTGCCGGAAGGTCCGAGCAACACCACGAACTCGCCGCTGTAGATGTCGAGATCGACCCCGCGCAGCGCATGCACCTCCACTTCGCCCATGCGATAGACCTTGGTGAGGCCGCGGGCGACGAACATCACCTGCTGAGAGGGTATGTTCATCAATGTACTTTGATGGTTTCCGGGGGCATCAGAACAGCATAACCGTGTCCGTGCCGCGGTGATTGATGCAGGTCAAGTGCCGCAGGTGAATGGAGCGTGCGGCAGCTGGATGTGTGCGATTACAATATCACTGTGCCCGCGTTCACTCTGTTTCAAGGGCGATGACGTGTGGCAGCAGGGCCGCGGATGCCCTGGGAGCAATCATTGCCGGAGAACGTTGTGACTCAATCGTTTTTAAAGACCACTGCGGCGTGGACTGCCGCGGAACTTGAAGCGGATCAGCGCTGGCTGTTCACGCTGGATGAGCGCGCGCGCTGCGATCTCGTTGCTGCGCTGACTCACGTGATCGATCCCGACAAATCGCTGTTTGATTACCGTCGCGAGGATTTTGATCTCGGCAGCGCGGGTCCGGTGATCGCAGCCGCGTTCAACGAGATAGAGAACGGGCGCGGCGTTGCGCTGCTGCGCGGTCTGCCGCGGGAGGGACTGGACGAGAAAGATTTCGAACTGCTGACCTGGGGCATCGGCTTGCATCACGGTGTCGGCCGGCCGCAGGGTAAGGCGAGTCACTATGTGTCGGCGGTGCGCGATGCGGGCAATGCCTACCGCACCGGCTCCGGCCGCGGTTACAACTCGAATGCCGAACTCGATTTTCATACCGACTCCGCGGATGTTGTGGTGCTCAGTTGTTACAACAAGGCCGCATCCGGCGGCATGAGCATCACCACCAGTTCGGTCGCGGCGTACCGGCAGATGTGTGCCGAGTATCCGCAGTTTGTGGATTATCTGCGTGAACCGATTCATTTCAGCCGCCAGGGCGAGCAGGCCCCGGACGAAGCGCCGTCGTATCCGCATCCGATCTTCGACGAATGCGACGGCAGGCTGTTCAGCAAATGGAACCGCAATCGCGTGAATTCGGCGCAGCAACTCCCGGGCGTGCCGAAACTGTCGGCGGAGCACTTGGAAGCTTTGGCAACATTTGACTCGCTGGTGCGGCGTGCCGATCTTGCGCATACGATGTGGCTGCAACCGGGTGACCTGCAGATTATCAACAGTCACGTGACGCTGCACTCGCGCACCGACTTCACCGATCATGAGGATCCGGCGCAGAAGCGGCTGCTGTTCCGGCTGTGGCTGGCGCCGCAGTACGGCGGCGCGCTGCCGGAGAGCTGGCGTGTGCTCTACAAGTCGGTGGCGCCGCGCACGGTGCGCGGCGGCATCATCGGCCAGCAACACGATGCGGTGCGCCAGGCGTATGAAAAACGCCAGGCTGAGGCGCTCGGCATGCGCCTCGAAAACTCTTTAAAATATCAATAAAAACAATATATTAAGTTATTTTCGGCGCGATCTGATCGGCGACAACGTGGCCGGTCTTTTAGGGTTGCGGTGGTGCTGACGCGCAGGGTCAGGCTAGCTTGATTGCGACCGCGCCGGCAGCGACGATGAGTATCGACAGCCCGCGTATGCGGCTGACGCGTTCACCGAGGAGCGTCATCGCAATGATCGCGGCGAATACGACGGATGTTTCGCGCAGTGCCGCCACCATCGCTATCGGTGCCTGTGTCATGGCCCACAGTGCCAATGCGTATGACGCAAGCGTGCAGCCGCCGCCGAGCAGGCCGCGCCGCCAGTGGCGCTGTACGTAATTCGTGGTCGCCGCACGGTCGCGCAGGAGGAATATTCCCAGCAACGGCAGCGCTGTCAGCAGCAGCACCCAGCAAGTGTAGCTGGCGGCATTTCCCGAAAGCCGCACGCCGGCGCCGTCGACGAGCGTATAGATGGCTATGATGCCGGCAGTGCTCAACGCAAAGAGCGCAGCGCCACCATGGAATGTGCGTGCACGCCACGAATCGCCGGCGAGGAACAGCACGCCGCCCGAGATCAGCAGCACGCCCAGCCAGCCGCTGGCAGTCGGCATTTCATTTAGCAGAAGCATTGCGGCAACAGCCGAAATCACCGGTGCCGAACCGCGCATCAGCGGATAGACGAAGCTCAGTTCGCCGTGGCGGTAAGAACCGGCGACGAGCAGAAAATAAGCGACATGGATGATTCCGGAGGCTGCGAGGTAAGGCCAGCTCGCAGTCGCGGGCGGCGGCAGGACCGGCAGCGCACACGCGGCGATGGCGGCGGCGCCCGTTGCGACCAGTACGGTGTCGCGCGTGCGGTCGGCGGCGCCGCGGATCAGCGCATTCCATCCGGCATGCAGCAGCGCGCCGAGCAGCACCGCGAGCATGACTTCAATGGCCAATGCAGTCTTTCGTGCGTGTAGTCAGGCCGCGCGCAGCCACTGGATCGCGATGACGGCCAGCGGCAGCAGCAGGAGCATCCAGCCGAGTGCACGGACCGCGGCGGGCGGTGTGGGCCCGGTGATCCGGCCGCGCCAGCCTGAAAACAGCTTTGAATTACGGCTGATGGTTCCGGCGTACCAAATCAGGCCGAGTGCAACGATCAGCGGAATGATCAGCGCGATCACGCCGTCCCAGCCCTTGTGCCGCCACATCGCACTGAGATAGCCCAGCGCGATCAGTGAGGATATCAGGCGTTGTCGGTCGAACATGCGGGACCGTGGCCCACGGCACAGGCCTCGGTTTCGAGTTGCAGCGTCACGTGCGCGATATCAAAGCGCTCATGCAATGCGTGCTGCGCTTCGTGCAGGATGTCTTCGGTGGTGCGTTCACCGTAGCGCACCACCAGATGCGCTGTCAGCGCCGGTTCGGCGGTACTCATGGCCCAGACGTGCAGGTCATGCACCGATACCACGCCGGTGATGGACTCGAGGCAGTGGCGTACTTCCGGCAGTTTGATGTTTTCGGGGACACCGTCGAACAACAGGTGCAGCGACTGCCGGAACAGCGACCAGGTACCGGCAATGACGACCAGTGCGATCAGCAGGCTGGTGGCAGAATCGATCCAGGTCCAGCCCTGCCACCAGTACAGTGCGCCGGCAACCACGACGCCAATGGATACCAGTGCGTCGGCGGCCATGTGCAGGAACGCGCCGCGGATGTTCAGGTCGTTTTTCCGGTCGGCCATGAACAGCAGTGCCGTCACGGTATTGATGACCACGCCGATGGCGGCTACGACCATCACCGTGCCGGCTGCCATCGGGCGCGGATCGCCCAGGCGGTGTATGGCTTCCCAGCCCAGCGAGCCCATGGCGACCAGCAGGATCAGCGCATTGATGAAACTCGCGAGTATCGAACCGCGGCGCCAGCCGTAGGTTTTCTGGTCGCTGGGCTGCAGCCGTGCCGCGGCGAACGCGGTCCATGCCAGCAGCAGGCCGCCGACATCACCGAGGTTGTGCGCGGCGTCCGCGAGCAGCGCCAGTGAGCCGGTGACCCAGCCGTAGTACGCCTCAATGATGACGAAGCCGACGTTAAGCGTGATGCCGATGCCGAAGGCGCGGCCGTAGTTGCCCGGCATCGCGTGGGCATGGCCGTGCGGATCGTGCGGGTGGTCGTGGTGATGCGGCGTGCTCATGAGGCCGTAGCGTAACCCATCATGACGGCGGATGGCTCAGCCGCGCGGATCAGCCTGCGCTGCGTGCGGCGATGATCGCATCGATGACCGGGTGGATGCTGTCGGGTTCCACCGGAAATTTTTCGGGCATGTCCATTTTGACCATGTCGCGCAGCATCGCGATGGTGGTGCGCGTGGTCCGATCGGTCGAGCGCATCGAGTGCAGCAGTTCCAGGCACTCCTTCATTTCATGGATGCGGCGTTCGCAATGCACCGCGGTACCGCCGACATAACGCCGGATGATTTTCTGGAACGGGATGTCGTTGAAGGTGACCGAGCAGTCCTCGATCACTTCGTCGAGGATGTTGCGCCGGCGTGCAGCTTCCATGGTGTCGAGCAATACCGCTGCCAGGCCTTTCATCAAAACGCTGCGGATCAGTTTCATGGCGCTCGCATCGCCGGGATTGCGGCCGACGACATTAATGACCATGCCGTGCTGCGTCATCAGGTCGCGGAACTCTGCGGCATGCGCGCCGCTGGCGACGAACGGCACTTTCAGGCCCATCAGGTCCACCGGACCCATGATCGAGGCATCGACGAATTTTGCGCTGTCACCGACGAGAGCGGCGGCTTTTTCCATCGCCGCGGCCGAATTGCTGCTGGCATCGACATACAGATGATCAGGGCGCAGGTGTTTGTGGATCTTCTTCAGCGCCGCGAGCGCGGCCTTGCCCGGCGTCAGTGCGATGATGATGTCGGATTTTTTTGCGAGCGTGGCAACGGTTTTCACCAGCGTCACGCCGGCGGCCTGTGCACGTTCATACGGGAGATCGCCGGGCCCGGCCTTGGCGCCGCTGCGGCTGTAGGCTACGATGCCGGTAAAACCGGCCTGGGCGAAATCCCTGGCGAGGCGGGCGGCGGCTTCGCCGAAGCCCAGCAAGCCCAGTCTACATGTTGTGCTGCTCATGAAATGCGGCCTTTTCAATCAGGATTGAACGTCAGAAGGCCGGGCGGAATAGCGGGTCTTCGTCAGCGCTGAGTATAGCGGCAGCGTCGACCTGCCTGTGGCTGCGGTCCACTGGATGGGCGCGGCTTAATCTGGATCAAGTTTTCCGGTCCTGATTTGCCCTAGCCTGTGGTTACGCGCGGTATCAATTGTTGTCAGGCAATACCTAAGATTGGGACGCTGAATTGGAAACAATAAGAACAGAAGTTGCCGTTCTGGGCGCAGGAGGGGCAGGGCTAAGGGCAGCGATCGCGCTGGCCGAAATGCGGCCCGAACTGAAAATCGCCCTGGTCTCCAAGGTTTATCCGATGCGCAGCCATACCTGCGCGGCCGAGGGCGGTGCGGCGGGTGTCATCAAGTCCGACGACAGCATGGACCACCATTTCCACGATACGGTCGGTGGTGGAGACTGGTTGTCCGACCAGGACGCGGTGGATTTTTTCATCCGCGAAGCACCCAAGGAATTGCTGCAACTCGAGCACTGGGGCTGTCCATGGAGCCGTGAGCCCAACGGTTCGGTGGCGGTGCGACCGTTCGGCGGTATGAAAAAGCAGCGCACCTGGTTTGCCGCCGACAAGTCCGGCTTCCATATCCTGCACACCCTGTTTCAGACTTCTCTTAAATTTCCGTCTATTCAGAGATTTGACGAGTATTACGTCACCGACCTGGTGGTCGATGACGGCCGTTGCTGCGGTTTCACCGCAATTGAGATGCGCAGCGGACAGATGAAATTTTTCCGGGCGAATGCGGTGATCATCGCCAGCGGCGGCGCCGGGCGCATGTTTCCGTTCACCACCAACGGCGCGATCAAGACCGGCGACGGCATGGCGCTGGCCTACCGGGCGGGCGTGCCATTAAAGGACATGGAGTTCGTGCAGTACCATCCGACCGGGTTGCCCAATACCGGCACGCTGCTGACCGAGGCCTGTCGCGGCGAAGGTGGAATACTGGTCAACAAAAACGGCCGGCGCTTTCTTCAGGATTACGGCATGGGGCCGGAGACGCCTGTGGGACAGCCGGTGCTGAAGACCATGGAACTGGGCCCACGCGATCGCGTCAGTCAGGCGTTCTGGCACGAGCAGAAAAAAGGCAACATGGTGCCGACCCGCTGGGGCGACTGCATGATGCTCGACCTGCGCCACCTCGGCGAGAAGAAAATCGACGAGCGGTTGCCGCTGGTGCGCGACATGGCGACCAGCTACCTCGGCGTCGATCCGGTGACTGATCCGGTGCCGGTGCGGCCGGTGGTGCATTACATGATGGGCGGAATCGACACCGATATCCGCGCAGCGACTTCGCTTGCCGGCCTGTATGCGGCGGGCGAATGCGCCTGCGTCAGCATCAACGGCGCCAACCGCCTGGGCTCCAATTCGCTGACTGAGTTGCTGGTGTTCGGCCGGCGTGCGGCGATCAGTGCAATCGAATATCTCGACGGCGGCACCGCGGTGGCGAACGAGACGGCGGTTACCGCCGGTGCGGATGCCGCACAGGCGCGGTTACGCGAACTCTTCAACCGCAGCGGCGGTGGCGAGACCATCGCCGGGTTGCGTAAAGAGATGATGGCAACCATGGAAGAACACGCCGGCATCTACCGCAGCGGCGAAGGGCTGGAGCAGGCCTGCTCGACGCTGGCGGGTTTGCGCAGACGCTATGCCAGCATTGAATTGCACGACAAGACCAATGTCTACAACACCGACCTGCTGCAGGCACTGGAACTGGGGGCGATGCTGGATTGTGCCGAAGCGGTGACGGTCAGCGCACTGGCACGTCGAGAATCACGCGGTGCCCATCAGCGCCTGGATTTCACCGCGCGTGACGATACGACCTACCTGCGTCACTCGCTGGCGAGCTACCGCAATGCCGGGCCGCCCGCGATCGGGTATTCCGACGTGGTGATCACCCGTTCGCCACCGGGCGTGCGCGACTATTCGGGAGAACAGAAATGAGCGAGCGCATCGTCGAACTGGAGGTGCTGCGCTTTAATCCGGAAACGGATGCCGAGCCGCGCTTCCAGCGTTATAGCGTGCCCTGCATGAACGAGTGGGTGGTGCTGGATGCGCTGAACCATGTCAAGGAAGCGATCGATCCGACGCTGAGCTATCGCTGGTCGTGTCACATGGCCGTCTGCGGCAGCTGCGGTATGATGATCAACGGCGAACCGAAACTGGCCTGCAAAGCCTTCCTGCGCGCTTATGACGGGGTGATCCGCGTCGAGCCGCTGGCGAATTTCCCGATCCAGCGCGACCTGGTGACGGTCATCGACGATTTCATCACCAAGCTGAAACGTGTCAAGCCTTATCTGGTGCCGAAATCAGACCAGCCGGTCGAGGCCGGCGAATTCCGCCAGACCCCGGCAGAGCTGAAGCGCTACAAGCAGTACACGCTGTGCATCAACTGCATGCTGTGCTATGCGGCCTGTCCCGAATACGCTCTGGTGCCCAAGTTCATCGGCCCGGCGGCGATTTCGCTGGCGCATCGCTACAACGAGGATTCGCGCGATGGCGGTCGCGAGGAACGACAGCAGGAGATCGCATCGGGCGAAGGTGTCTGGGAGTGTTCGTTCGTCGGTGCCTGTTCCGAGGTTTGTCCCGAGCATGTCGATCCGGCCGGCGCGCTGCAGCAGGTCAAGATCAGGAGTACGGTGGACTGGTACCAGGAACACTTGATGCCATGGAGTAAAAAATGAGCGCTAATGGCAAACCTTACATCCGCGAGGTCTCCCGCTACCGCTGGTATTTCAGCAGCCCGCGTTATCTGCGTTACATGGCGCGCGAAGTCACCTGCGTTTTCATCGGCCTGCATGCGCTGATCCTGCTGGTGGCATTACGACGCTTGTCGGAGGGGCGGGACGCCTGGGAAGCCTTCCTGCAGAATCTGACCGGGCCGGCGGGTGTGCTGCTGCAACTGGTTATTCTGGTATTTGCGGTATATCACTCGACATCCTGGTTCAATGTCACGCCCAAGGCGATGCCGGTGCAGGTCGGCGAGAACTTCCTGCCCGGCGGTGTCATCATCGGTGCGCATTACGCGGCATGGCTGGCAGTGACGCTGGCAGTATTATTTCTGGCGGGAGCGTTCTGACATGGCCAAATCCAACAAGCCGATCGTCTGGGGACTCTTTGCCGCGGGTGGCACGGTCACTGCATTCATCACTCCGGTGCTGGTATTGCTGACCCTGCTGCCGGTTGTGGGGGTAATGCCCGAGTTACTTGTCTATGACAACCTGCACGCGTTTGCCGGGCACTGGGTGGGCAAGCTGTTACTCTTCGGCGTAATTTTTCTGGTACTGTGGCATGCTGCTCACCGCCTGCGAATCACGCTGCATGACTTCGGGGTGCGCGCTGACAGCGCAGTCGCAGTTATCGTCTATCTGGCCGCTGCCGCAGGCACACTGGCCGCTGCTTATTTTCTGCTGAGGATCTGAATTGACCAAAGCCGCTACTGCACGACGTGTCGAAGCCGCCGCCATTACCGTAACCGCGCCGGCATTGAAAGCGCCGGTAGCCATGCCGCGCTACCTGGAGCAGACATACTGGTGGGCCTACGTGCATCCTAACGCGGTGCGCGTGTTCGAGCGGCAGTGGCTGGTGAATCTGATCCTGTGGGGCAATTACAACCGGCTGCGCGATGCGGTGATAGCCGAAATGAACGTTCCTGTTACCGGCAGGGTGCTGCAGGTGGCTTGCGTGTATGGCGATTTTACCGAGGTGCTGGCCAGCCAGCTGGGAGCGCCCGGAATGCTTGATGTGGCGGATGTGGCGCCGGTGCAAATCGACAACCTGAAGCGCAAGATCAACGGTCATCCGCGGGTTGCCGTTCATCACCAGGACTCCGGCGACCTCGCGTTCACTGATGCCAGTTACGACACCGTCGTGTTGTTTTTCCTGCTCCATGAAATGCCCGAGGCGGTGAGGGCGAGCACTGTGGCCGAAGCCCTGCGCGTGGTCAAACCGGGCGGCAAGGTGATTTTCGTCGATTACCACCGCCCCCGGCGGATCAATCCGTTCCGCTACGTGATGATGCCGATACTCGCATGGCTGGAGCCTTTTGCCATGGATCTGTGGCGTCGCGAGATTGCCGACTGGCTGCCGCCGGGCTTGCGGCCCGCGCGCGTGGACAAGCACACCTACTTCGGCGGGCTTTACCAGAAAGTGGTCATTACGCGCTGATCGCCGTTGGGTCTTGCAGTAAACCGGTGGCCGCAGACATTTGCCGCCGCTTCTTCCCCTGCA
>Ga0224505_10001666_pt1 | contig 13760 bp, 10 predicted proteins | sample SF_Jan12_sed_USG_FD_169102 | JGI IMG/M metagenome (GOLD analysis project Ga0224505, IMG submission 169102) | Sediment microbial communities from San Francisco Bay, California, United States - SF_Jan12_sed_USGS_4_1 | ecosystem: Environmental > Aquatic > Marine > Sediment | place: USA: California... | reverse complement strand
AAGATCCCACGCCCTCACGGTCTCAGCAAGAAAAGACCCGGCATGGCGCACCACGAAACCCGTGCTGGGTACCAGGCAGCTCGATCATGTGTTTGAGCAACATGCTCCAAACCGAACACAATATGTTGAGCGCTCTTTTGCTAGACAAAACCGCACAATGAATCATCTATCGTTTTTCCTTTTGTTTCTTGGAGTGCTCTGTATTGTGCCTCCATCGGCGCAGGCTAAGGGTAATGTTAGTGTAAGCTTAGAAATTAAGATAGGGGTTGAAGTGTCACGTTCGACAGCGCAGGATCAGGGGTACGTGTTGGCGTTGGAACGTGATGTAAAAGAAAGAGTCGTGAAAGGAGCTTCTCGGCGTTCGGATATAGGAAGCATGGTAGCAAAAAAATAGCTACGTATCCACGTCACTCTGCTCTTCTTGGTCGTCCTGAAATACCTTCTGCAGAAGATGCTAAAACGGAGGTTGCTGTTGCTATCCAGACAGATCAGAAAAATGTTAGACAGCAGCATCAACGGTTTTTCGACGAACTTGAGGCTGAAATGGCGCGCAACTTGAGTGCCGGCATTATCGATCCAAAGAGCGTACAAACCATTATTCAGAAGCGGGTAGCTGAACGCATTGCCAGCAAGGGCACTAGTGGCCGAGCAAAGGCGAAGGACGCTAATGTTTCGGTGACTCTCTCAATTAAAATCAAATTTTGATTCTCATCGATATTACCTATTGTGAATGACGAGGGGATTCATGATGCATACATTAAGAATCTGGCGTCCCGGCGCCTTACTGTTTCGATAGTTGCGCTAGCTCTATTTGCCGCCTCAGACGTGGCGCTTGCCAAAAGTCGCGTCCGACCTCATGGCGTGCAGCAGGATGAGGCAACATGTTGGGCCACTGCCTCAGCAGTGTGGTCCTATTATTCTGGCTGACTTGAGCGTAAACCTGGTGAAGACACCTTTATGGCGACGGCTCGACGAGAGGAGGAACTGATTGATGAATTAAGAACGGTCAACTGCCTATCACAAGACGATTCTTTATTAACTAGGTGTTTAGTCCCAGCATTTGATGGGTTGGGTTAGAGGTGAATCGTTCTGGTTCTTATGTCCATATTGTGCCGATGTATTCGAAGGGCGTGAGGCCCCTGAGGGTTTTGAGCCGCCGCCCATAATTATGGGCGTTGATGAAGTCGTGCAGGTGGGCGTCGAGCTGCTGATGGCTGTCGTAATGATAGCGCTTGACGGCGGCGTCCTTGATCGTCCGGTTCATGCGTTCAACCTGACCATTGGTCCAGGGATGTCTGATCTTGGTGAGACGATGCTCGATCCCGTGTTCTCGGCAGCGCATGTCGAACATATGGGTGATGTACGTGGCGGTCGGGCCGTCAGCGGAGCGCGGCGGAAACGTGAACTGGATGCCATTGTCCGTCAGCACGGTGTGGATTTTGTAAGGAACCGCGGCAATCAGTGCGACCAGGAAGGCGGAGGCTGTGCCCCTGTTCGCGTGGCGCACAAGCTGGACGAAGACGAACTTGCTGGTGCGGTCGATCGCCACATACAGGTACAGCTTGCCTTCTGTCGTCCGGACCTCGGCGATGTCGAGATGAACGTAGCCGATGGGGTCGGGCTTGAATGTCTTCTTCGGTTGCGTGTCTCCAGTCACGTCAGGCAACCGGCTGATCCCGTGCCGCTGCAAGCAACGATGCAATGACGAGCGGGTCAGGTGCGGGATCGTGGCTTGTAAGGCGTAGAGGCAGTCATCCAGTGGCAGCAACGTCTGTTGGCGGAAGGCGACAATGATGGCTTCTTCCTCCCGCGAGAGAATGGTGGACTTGGCATGCTGAGGACCGGTGGGGAGATCGTGGACAGACGTTCGTCTCTTCCACTTCGCTACCGTTTTAGGGTTGATCCCATAACGACTGGCAAGAATGATCAGGCTTTCTTGCCTCTGTTGGATCGCTCGACGCACCGCCGCGGTCGTGCGGGCGCTCCCATGAAGTATGTGTCCCAGAGCGCGTCCTTCCATTGATGGCTGAAGAGTACACCATCAAATGCTGGGACTAAACACTTTTAACCAGCGCAGGTGACTTCTTCGACGATCTGTTGAGCCTGACGGTGTCCCACAACCTCATCCGGTGTCAGGTTACCCAGTGAGCTGTGTGGTAGCTGCTGATTGTAGTCGCAGCGCCAGACTTCGAGTCTGGCTTGGGCCTCGGCCAACGAGGCGAACTGATGCACGTTCAAACACTCATCCCGCAGCCGCCCATTAAACGATTCGATAAACGCATTTTCCACGGGTTTCCCTGGTCGAATGAAGTCGAGTTGGACGCCGCGTTGATAGGCCCAATCCTCTAACGCCCGGGATTGGAACTCTGTGCCATGATCCACTGTGATGGAGTGAGGCCACTGGCCCTCTCCGAGGACGCGATCAAGCACCTGCCCCACCAGCTCTCCAGACATCCGAAATCCGGCCTCAGGACAAGGTGGGATTCCCGTACAATTAAGGAAACAGTCGGGATTTGTCATCTCATGCTCTGACATTGATGGCGATGTATCAGTCGTACAATGTCTAGGAACTCAACCTCTTGCTCGAATGAACCTGTTCATCCCACCCGCGACCCATTCCTTCAGATGCAGACACACCCCGATAACGAAAAGAAGTCCACTCAAGTGGTCGGCATAGTTTGCGCCGAATCCTGAGCAAACCAGCTTTGAACGATCTGATGGAGCTCGGAGATATCAAAGGGTTTCAGCATGTAGGCCTGTGCGCCTAAACTAATGGCGCGGACGGCGAGGTCTTTGGATTGTGCGGCTGTCACAACCACAATCGGAATCTGTTGGTTCCATCTTCGGACTTGGCGAAGAACCTCGAGGCCATCCAGCTGAGGAAGCCCGATGTCCAAGAGCACTCCACCGAACTCACCGGATTGAAGGGTCTTGAGGGCTTGGACCCCATCGACCGCCTGTTCCGTGTCATATCCCTCGGCCATCAGGCGATCTACCAAAAGTTGGCGAATATCGGGGTCGTCGTCTACAATAAGCACGCGCTTTGAGCTCCGCGCGCCAGACGTCTTTGCGAGCGGCGCGGATGGGATAAGCGGGAGCATCACGGAAAATTCGGCACCGTGACCGGGCTCACTACGCACCTCGATTCTACCGTTATGGAGTTCGACGAGGGTCTTCACGATGGAGAGACCTAAGCCGAGCCCTTGGCGACAGGTCTTCCGTCCTCCTGCCGTTCTGAAAAAGGGGTCGAAGATTTGTTCGAGTGCTTCTCGCGCAATGCCGGGCCCTGAATCGCGGACATGAATGGTCGCAAAGGCAGAGTCGGAGGCTTCAACCACCACATCAATCCGTCCCTCTGCCGGCGTAAATTTGATGGCGTTGTGTACTAAGTTGGTGAGGATTTGGATGAGCCGGTCTCGATCGACCCAGACAATCAGCGTCGAGAGTGGATATTGACAGCTCAAGATCTGACGTTTCTCCAGCGCTAACGGACGCAGGTGTTCGAGGACTTCCCCAACGCACCGTTCCAAATCGACTTCCGCCGGAGAGAGTGCGAGCTGACCCGTTTCAATACGAGTTCGGTCCAAGAGATCGCCGATCATGCGCATCAGCCGCTTGACATTCTCATTAATCCGGTCCAAGTAATGACGCTGTTTGCTATTGACGGGACCGGTCACGCCGTCTAAGAGGTTTTCCACGAAGCCTTTGATGGATGTGAGGGGAGTTCGCAACTCGTGGGAGACATGCGACAGAAAACTGGACCGCGTCCGATCGGCACGTTCTAACTCCGCCGTGCGTTCGCGGACTTTCGATTCCAACCCAATATTCAGTTCCTCGATCTGTGTGTACGCGGAAGCATTGTCCAGGGCGATCGCTACTTGGTTCGAAACGGTTTCCATCAACTCCAGATCATCGGACGTCAAGCTGTTCGGCGTGGTGCGGTCGACGGTGAGCGCCCCAAGAATACGGCTTTTCACCTTTAGCGGTACCCAAATGAGCGAGCGGGTACCCGTCCAGGTTGCCAACTTTCGATTTTCCGGATGAAGATCCTCCCAAATGGTCTTGATATCAGCGATCAGCATCGGCTTATCAATGTGAAGCGCCGACCCCGGAAACCCATCGGACTCAGATACGGGCACTTCCCGATTGCGAACGAACGCCTGAATCTCTTCCGAGACACCCACAATGCGCCCGCTGTGGAGAGTGTGGCGCACAGGGTCGTACGAACTGATCATGGCCCGATCATAATGCAACTCATGGATTAATGTTTGGAGCACCGTCTGCATGAGGGTTTCGCGATCGAGAGTGCCTCCGAACGAAAGACCAGCTCGATGGAGTGCCGTAAGGTGCTGCACTTTGCGACGAAGCTCGACGCGGGTCTGTTCTTGCTCCATGTAGGCGTCCCGGAGTTCCGCATACCGCGCTTCCACGAACTGTGTTTGCTCTTGAATCAAGGCGTCGCGCTTCCGCGTGGTGGATCGGTAGCGAGTATCAGCCATGATGCCCGCGACGAACGTAGGGAGAAGGATGCACAACAGGGCGGCAAGGGGAGGAGTCGTGGGATAGAAGTACTGGAGACACAGCCAGGCGAGGATTCCTGGGACGAACGTCCATATGGACCAGTAGGTGGGTGATGCGTTGGGCTGCCAGCGTACTTCCCATTCGCACCAGGGATCACCGTTAACCATACAGGTTCGATCCTTCACAGTCGCTGGTGGGCTTCCGTGAACCAGTGGCGGCGCTGACACCATTCGGCCCTTGGTTGAGGCGCAAACCTGATGTACACAAGCTTTGCGGTATGGACCAAATTGTTTCAGCGTGTGGTCCGTGAAGCGAAGCCGATAAATCATCGAACAGTCGGTCACCTCCGCGACTTCACATTCGACAGTCCCTTGTGTATAGCGCTGCGCCCAGTACAGGGCGAGCTTGGAGAATTGTGCCAGCGTAAAAGGACGCGCCAGGATCCGAAAGAGAGGGGAGATCACTCGCGTGAGCCCCGTATTATAATGAAACTGCGGATCGCCGGAGAGTTGTTGACAAAACTCTCGTAAGTAACTCAAGAACTCATAGGAATAACTATTCCATTCAGTCCGTAACAATGCCGGGGTGACATAGTAGGAAGGGTCTGGGATCCGGTCATTGAGCAACCGACACAATTTCTCGACACTATGCGCGGCTGCCGCGGATCCACGAGACTTCTCGACGCATGTCTCCAGATACTCGATCGCGGAGACGACCAGGGTTCCGCTCACATCGGCGATATTGTTGCCCTGTTCGTCCTTGCCGAACGGGCGGAACATCATCACCGGGCGTTCGAGGATCGTATGCTCCTGAGAGAGCAACTCGCTTTGTTCCTCACAACTCACCATTGGCGTTTCCGTCGTCAGGGATTGTGCCAACCGGTCAGGCATTAATATTGGCCTCAAGGTCGATGGGGTAGAGCTTCCATGGTGCCCAAGGATCTCGGTCCATAGATTGCTGCAGTGCCGCCAGCTCTTCGCTAAACGCTCGAACGAGGTGGGTGGCTTCCGCCGCACGCTCATCTTGCAGAACCAGGTGGGTTAAGTCGGTCATGAGTGGTGTGCGGACCACGTTGAGAATATAGTTCGAGTTGATCATTCGTTGATACACATCTTCGGGCATACGACGACCGTCACGATAGACCCGCACGGGATGCGTATCTGCCCAGGCTTGATAGTTCCACAGTTGCGTGCCCATCTGTTCATGATGGACAGATTCCAGGTATATGAATTTAGCAATCACCGTGGAGAGCCGACGACAGTCGAGCGCAGCCGCAGGGAGCCCCAGCCCGTTCGGAAGCCATCGATCTAACTCGCTCATCCAGTTCTGAATCTGCTCATCATAGCGTAGTGTTTCGTCCGTATAGTAGAGGCGAAGATAGCGCTCCGCGTGGATTTGAACTATCCGGAACAAACGACTGCAATTGTCGAGTGTCGGAGTGGGCATGGTGCCGAGTACGCCGCGGCGATGTCCGTCTATCGAGGGATCAAACAGACTGAGATCGAAGGTCGAGGCCGATTTGCTGATGAGAAGGCAGAGGCTCTTGTAGGTCAGGCTATAGACTGCTTCAAAATCCCCAGCTGGCACCAGTTGCCCTAAAATGGCAAGCCGATTACTTGCATGTGTTCCAACGATGTGTGGCCACAGCAGGCGACATAGTGGATGGGATTCGGTGAGCTGCGTGCGCGTCGCAAAAGCGACGCATTCTCCGCCCACCATATGTGTCCAGGTCCAATGCCGCACCAAGGCGGTATGAGTAGTGGCGGCGCAGATGGCAATACGCGATGCGAGCATCCACGTGGGGTCGCTAGGAAGGATGGTGCCGAGCTCACATTCAATGCGACAGGGGATGAGCGAGGTCTCGCGCTCATTGAACTCAAACAGCACACGCGCCCAGGGTTCATAGAGGTCTGGCTGCGCCTCATAGGAACATAACTCCCGTAAGTCCCATTCGTACTGCCTTTCCGTACCGTGTACTTTTTTCACATACCCCGCATAGGGCCCACGGAGTGCCAAGGCGCCTAGATCGGGAAAGGTCTCTAGCTCAATTGGCCTCGTCGGTGTGTGTAACATCCGCTTTGAATCCAGGTTCAAGGCGGCGGCCTTCTTCCTGACTGTTCGGCGGTGCCCTGTCGTATACGCCTGATCGAGCGCCGCATAGGGATCAGGAAGAATCCCGGGACGGTCGGGCTGCATCGGAGACAACCTGGTGGGATAGAGACGGGCTAACGTGCGCAAAACCCGTTCTTCACCAGATGATCTAGGAAAGAGCCACGCCACCAAGCGGGTTAGGAGGCCCCTGTCGGCGTACGTTTCATCGGGAGGGGGACGATCGGCGATCAGGATATCGGTGATCGGAATTTCTGGATAGACCTCGGCTAACGGGATCAGTCGAAACGAAGGAGGGGTGAAGGCTACACGATCGACCGGCTTCGGATCGTTACGTCGATATTTCTGCTTGGCCACAAAATTCCAGAAGCCCTTTCGAATTGTCCATTCTAAGGTGCGGATCCAGGACATATAGCCTCCTTCACGAGCAGGACCGAAAGTAGGGTCTCCATCATTCTCTTTAGGAGACAGACCCCCCGGTGGATGAGTTGCGGGCTGGTTCATGGATGTTGTGCCACGGCAGAAACGCATTGCCCAACCCACGTACGGCAGGAGCGAGGGTCGGATAGTGGCGAAGGAGGACGCTCGTCAAGTCATTCGTTTGCACCCATTCGATGCCCAGGGGGGTATACACCTCAGGACGAAAATCCGCAGTGAAGAACCGATCGCTCTTCAATCGTCGTGGTGCCATGAGCGTAAAAATGCGAAACGCCGTGTCGCTGATCGCAAAGCCTTCTGGCGGCTCTTCGGCGAGTAAGCCGACCAGCGTATCGATCCGTTCAATATCATTGTCGTACACGTCTCGGAGCGGTTTGGCCCATTCTGGGTTCAACTCTTCGAAACTCTGGACCGGGCGCATGCGGAGCATGCGTCGAAAATTGTTGTAGCGCGGTACCCCTCGTTCCCGATCTCGGAACACATCGACAGCGGCCACATCGAAGACCTCCTCTTTGCCGTCTTGAAGCGGCTTGACTCGCGTGAACTTCTGCAGGAAGCGTGGGAAGTTGCCCAGAGTGAGTTTCCCGGGATGGGCTAAACCGAACGAGAACCACAGGTTCTCGAGGCCGAGTCTATCGATCAGCGATCGCGTGTTATTACCTTCGACCTCGCGAAAGGTCTTGTAGCAACTAACGGTCGGGTCTGTGAGTGAGTTGAATCGATAGTCGTCTGGCATCAACGGGTGCAGCCGATAGACCGCGACGAATTCCTCGGTGAGCGAGTACGGAGCGCCATGATGATCGGTGGGTGAGCCTGGAATCCCTCCCCATACTTCGCTGTCGGAGAATCGTCCAAATCGCGTACGAATCTGTTCTCCGAACACGCCCCACCAATTGATCCGCATGGCCTGTTCAGTCGTGGGGTGCTGCAGGAGTGCGGGGGTCCACTCCACGGTGTGGATTTTGGCGATGAGCGCGCTGTTAATCACACGGGCTTTCTGAAAGAGCTGTTCGTCTGTCCATGACGGATACTGAGCGTGCAGAGCGTCGCAAATTGCGTTGTGTTCGAGGGCGAAGAGCGTATGGAACATACTCAGGCCAATCCAATAATTGTCGTTGAAGCCCGTGAGATCGATGCCCGCTAGATCTTCGTCAATCGCCACCATTGATGGGAGACGGCCGTCGATGAGGGCGAGTTTGCCGTGCGGTGCGTCTCCGCGAACGAGCCGCTGCCTATCTCCATCGCTTCCGTATAGCTGCGAACCGTCCCACCAGTGGGTCTCAGTGTTGAGAAAGATCGGCATAGTGGCTGGACAGCCATGTGTGCGCGGTGCTTCTTTGGTTTTGCGCACCATCATCCGGTCGTCTCTCCATTCATCACCGGGGCCAAGGGCGATTTCTGTATCCGGATAGTCACTTCGTTCGTGATTGAACCAATCGTGCAATTGAAACTGAATCCATGCGGCGGCGAGCAAATTCAGCGAGGTAGCGGGAATAAACTGCGTACGGGTCAGGAGCACGCGACTGACGGTTTTAGGACTAGGTTTTTCAAAGCCGGGATTCTCCGACGCAAGTGCCACCGTCGATGGACAGTTACGGCCGAAGGGCGTTCCCGCCTGCCCCATGGAGGGGTGTTGGAGGTCGTTATACGATCCATCTATGCGGCGTTCCGACAGGTCGCTCGTATGGAAAGGACATCGCTTGCCGATGTCTTGGATAAACGGGGTCGTATCGTACAAGTTCCACCGCCGAAGATCGTGTCGAAGCGCGATCAGGTTCCCAAGGCCTAAGAGTTTCGGTAATCGATGCCAGGGGGTAATACGGTTCAGGGCCCTAAAGCACCACGCCAGCACGCGCAGCGCGCGATCCGAGTGTTTCATGACACCCTCCTGTTGGTCCCCGTCATTACGAGAAGAGGTTGCTGTGACTCATCCGGTGACAAACCCTAATGCAAGAGTGAGGCGAGGACAAGATTGTCTATTCCCCCTTGTGCAGTGGTATGTAGCTATTCGGTAAACAAGCGGGATGACGAGATTCGCCGGCGCGTGCGATGGTTGTGGGAAAAGAGGGAGACTCGAGTCCATGTTCCCACCCTAGGGCCCGTTGGTATCTATTCAGATACAGCGGGCACACAGAAAGATACAGCTAGTTCTGGAGCAAATGACTCTCCCTGAGGAGCGCTTCAATCATGCGCCGGTATAGCACACTAGCAGGAAAAGTTGTATCTGGGGGGACGTTAAGCAACGGATATTTACGTATGCTACGCACCGACGAGCCTGGCACCAGGGGTTCGGAGCGGACGGAAGTGCCCTTTCGAGACGCGCGTATCGATGCGCCATGTGTAATCTCCAGTCAACCTGATATGGGTGAATCCCACGCGGGTCCAGAAGATGATGGAGCATCAGCACTATGCGACGACGGAGATCTATGATGGACGACCGATCCGGTAAGCGTCACGGAACTGTAAGATAACTCGGTAGCAGGAGAAGCGAGGATCGCACGTGAGTCGCACCCGGTTTGAAATAGATTCCTTCTTGCCCACTCTCTCGACACACCTACACTGAATCTATTCAGATACAGTCAGAATCGAAATAGATACACCTTATGAGGCTCCATCTTCCATAGATGGCAGCACGACCTGGACGATTTATATACGTTCTTACAAATTCCTCCTGGCCCGCTCTTTGCTGAGACTGGGAACAGCATCGACACCATTGTCTAGTCGGTAATTGTCTGGGAGAGGCAGGAGCTATGATTAAGTGGCCCTAGTCATCTGTAGGGCGTGGGTTCAACCCCACTTTCACGTACATCGAGCTAAACCACCTACCGAGCTAGGATGGTGACCTGTGATTTATTCAAAGGTTACGGTAGGTACGCGCAGTGCCTAGACGTCATTCCGTACAAACGGTATCGCTATGGTTAGATTGCTTCAGGGGGACGTGGATCAGAATTCAAGGCAATTCTAAAGAGGTAATAAGGCACATGGGCAGGAGTTTCTCAGATCGTGAAAACAGACCTGGCAGCTGTTCCATTTCAAACAATCACTGTAGGGTTGATTCCAGATTAAGGAGATGAATCCATGAATTCTTTCGAGCAACCAACAGGAATGAGCCGGCGGGTATTTCTCAAAGGGTTAGGGTATGTCAGTGTAGCGTTCATATCTTCCACCATGCTCGGCGGGTGTGAAACGCTGATCAAGCAAATTCAGAACCGACCCATTCGGCGGAGGTTACGCACGGGTTCGACCGAGGTCGATACGGCTATTGCTATCTACAAAGACGCCGTCGCCACCATGAAAGCGCTTCCAGCCAGTAATCCACGTAGCTGGGCTGCTCAAGCGGCTCTACACGGAACCGTAGCCGGTGGGTTTAACTTCTGCCAGCATGGAACGGACCATTTCTTTTCCTGGCACCGCGCCTACCTTCTCTACTTTGAACAGATCTGTCAGGAGTTGACGGGAGAGAAGACATTTGGATTACCCTATTGGAATTGGAACCAGAATGCCGCTATGCACCCAGAATTTACCAATGCCGCCAGCCAGTTATTCCACCCACGTAACAATACCAGCGTGGCGGGGTTTTCTGCGTTTACCAATCCGACGTTAAATCCCATGATGGGAGATGACAATTTCTTTACCTTTAGTTCTCAGATCGAAGGCACCCCGCACAACACCCTCCACGGTGTTGTGGGTGGCGATATGGTAACAGGTGGCTCTCCACTTGATCCGGTGTTTTGGGCCCATCACTGCATGGTCGATTATTGCTGGGCTAAATGGAATCTCGAGTTAGAACACGACAACACGAATGATGCGACATGGCTCAATACATCGTGGGATCATTTTGTAAATGGCAAAGGGAACCCAGTTGATGTCACCGCAGGAGCTACAATCTTAATGCCTTTACTCAGCTATCGCTATGAACCGAGTGCCATAGGAGGGTTTAGTGCCACCACGGATCTGACGGCCGCCAGTGCAGCGGAGGTGAAAAAGCTTGAACAGCGTTTGAGGAAAGGGGTTGATGTTCGCGTTGAAATCAGAAAACGCATTCCTATTGCCAGAGGGACACAATTGTCCCTTGCAAAACCGTTTGCATCTCAGACTCGGATCGCCGGCGACGACGTTGCGGCCCTGCTCGAGAGCCATCAGCGTAATGAGCGGGTGTTTGTCAGGATCAACCATGCACAGCTGCCAGCTACGAATGACTTCTTTGTTCGGGTCTTTATTAACTTACCCACTGCAAACAGACACACTCCTATGGATGACATCCATTATGCCGGGAGCTTTGCATTTTTCGGTACCGAGGATCAGACACACGGTCCGCAAGCGGGGAAGACAGACTTTTTGGTGAATGTGACCGACACATTGCAGAAGCTCAGACTAGGAGGCCAATTGCAGAATGGCGAGCCGATCACGGTTCACTTGGTGGCCGTTCCTATAGCCAATGAGTTTATTCGTCCTGAAGTGGAGCTGACACTCGAGGATATTGAGTTACTCGTGACCCCTGTGGACATTCACTCCAAACAGGATGAGAAATGAGAACCCATTGTAACCTGAACAAAAGATGTACAGCACAGTATTAACGTAATGAAACTCTGTTATAGAGTGAGTGGTGTGCTGCTGCTTATCTACGTAGGCAGTGCTTGTGCCGGCAATCATAGCGATGACGCACTCTTGCCTGTAAATGGGTATCAGCTAGACTCGGCCAATCGAGAAGTGGCTCAGACAATCGACCCAGAAATTGCGGAGCCACAACACAAGAAGTTTGTGAAGATCGAAGTCGTGACGGTCGTCAATCCACGGAACATTCCACTTTCTTTTGAGGTCCACTATCAACCCGTCAAGGGGAAACCATTCTTGCTAGGTACGTTCTCACTGTTTCCACCCAATAACCCCGGAGGCTTCATCATTGCCACCAAAGGCCAGCTAGAAACGGGTGGCGTCATTATCGTGTCGTTGATGCCGTTAACGAAATCAAAAGATTTGCCTGACATCCACGTGCGCATCAAACCCATTTCATTTTTAAGCCATTGACAGTGCATCGAGCCAAGGACAATCTATTGTGATCCATCGCTATTCAACCTTCGGTTCCTGCTGTTCAGGCTGAAATTCCCAAGTGACCTTCGAACCATGCCAACGTTCCAGGTGTTTCGGAATGTCCTGGTGACTACTGCTGGCGTTGAAGCGGCAGGTTCTGATGCGCATCGACCGTGCCATTAAAGATCTTCACCATCACAGCACAAATCCGAAAATACCACCTAAGGAATGTCTGAAGTAATAGTGGCAATTCTCGTCTGGACACCACACAGATATTCTCCCTTCTTTCCTTCAAAAACATTTCTTGCGACAGAACCCAGGTCCAAGAGCGACAGAGAGGTACGGACAGGCTATGCGATGGTCTGCCTGACAGCTAGCGCGCCCCGTTCAGTATCTCCTTTTATCTGCCTTGTCGGTTCACCATGATGCTGTAAGAGCCGTTACCACGAGCCTTGTTGAAATACCGTACCTGTGCGAAATATCGACCTGGAATCAGGTTGGCAATGATTCAGGCATTCAGTCCGACACCGCCATTATCATCCTCGGAGAGAAGACTAGTCTGACTATTTGGGCCAAACAGTCTCATCACCACATCGGTCTGGCCACTCGTCTGAATGACGTGACGGCCGTCGGAGGTCACGGTGATCATAAATAAGTCTTCTTCTCCGGGTACGCCAATCGGAGCCTGCATCGGTCCTGCGGTGACACCCAACTCCACCGCAGTACGCGGATAAGCAGCTTCGCTGTCAATAAAGGGGCAACGGGACGGACGGTGCGCGCAAGTGTCACAAGACTCGCGTTTACTTGCCACAGCTAAGGGATGTCCTCCGTCGATTCCTGCGGCTTGCCCTGACCAATGGGTCACCCCGTCGTTCATGATGGCACAGAATCAACCACATCGGCACGGTGTGATGGTGCGGGTGGCACATCATCGCAGGTTCAAACCCGTTGAGCCAATGCGTGCGCAGGCATCTTTACGAACTCGGCATTCGCCTTTCTCCCACGGCGGCGAGTGAAGCAGGGAGTGAACCAGGGAAACGATACAACGAGACGTCAAACTCAAAACTATCCGGCGTAAGACGGACGCGATTTAATACTGGGAAAAGCCACCAGTCCGAGAATTGAATGCTTTTCATGAGTTCCCACGAGGGTTGTGCCGGCCGATCCTCTATCGATCGGCGCATTTCTTGACAGAGGGCATGAATCCATCCTTGAGGATCTGTTTCGCTGGCTATTTCGTCCCGCCAACGCTCGACCAGGGTGAGGTCCGGGCGACCCGCATCATAACCAAAATATTGTAACGCTTTCCCGAAACTATCGATGACAGTGGCGTTGCGACGTAGGAGATCAAACGCCTTACCCTGGGCCCCATCTGCATCGGTATCCTTCAGGCAGTCCTTAATTTCTTGAACCACCGTAGATTGAATTCGCAGCGTGAAGCGATCCCAGCGGGACCGTTCTTCTTCTGGTCCCTCTGGTGCAAATGGCCTTAAATCGTTCCACAGGTGCTCGGTGCGTTCGGCGAGAATTTCCGAACTAACATCAGGCTGGTACGGCTCTCCCTCTCTGAAGAAACCGACATGCCTATGGAATTGCTCGACAAACTTGCCAATATCGTCGCGGGTAAGCTTGAATACCGTTTCACCCTCGAACACACGGCT
>Ga0224505_10001665_pt1 | contig 13763 bp, 13 predicted proteins | sample SF_Jan12_sed_USG_FD_169102 | JGI IMG/M metagenome (GOLD analysis project Ga0224505, IMG submission 169102) | Sediment microbial communities from San Francisco Bay, California, United States - SF_Jan12_sed_USGS_4_1 | ecosystem: Environmental > Aquatic > Marine > Sediment | place: USA: California... | reverse complement strand
GAACGGTGCACGACCACGGCCAAGACTCTAGATGAGCCGCCCTGGCCCATGCGATTCCTCGGCCGTACGGGTGCGGTCCTTCGCCTGGGCGATCCAAGCCGACACGGCCACGAGCGTCGGCGGTCTCGTCGTGAGCCTCACCCCGGCGTTGATACCGGCGAGCGCCGCGTGCAGGCGCTCGGGCTCGCGCCGGGCGAGGTCGGGCACGGAGGCGACCCCCGCCTCCTCCAAGAGCCGGCCGTAGATCGACGAGACCCCCCGGATACGCCCGATCTCGGCACGGTTCACCCAGGCCTGGAGGTCCTCGGCGGACAGCCCGGTCACGCTGGCCAGGCGGCGGCGCTCCGCTGGCGTCGACCCGGCCGCCACCAGTTTGTCCTGCGTTCCCACCCCGACGGCCCGCAGCCGCTCGGCCGACGCCTCGTCCAGCCCCCGGATGCCGGTCAGCTTCGCCAACTCTGCAGATCCTCCTCCGCGCGGTCCGCCCACACGACGAACTGCGGCGCCAGGGTACGAGGTGACCGCGTGGGCCCCACGGTCGGACGGGACGAGGAGGAGTCCTCGACGTTGCGGGTACCGTCACCACCACGCAGAGTCACGAAGTCTCGCTGGCGGCCACGAGACCGGACGTCGCGGCGGGCTCAGCCGGACGGCGGCTCGCTGGGGCTCGCGGTCCGTTGGTCGCCGATCACCCGCGCCGGGACGCCCGCCGCGATAGCGAAGTCGGGCACGTCGCGGGTCACCACCGATCCGGCCCCCACCACGGCGTGGCGACCGATCCGTACACCGGGCAGGACGGCCACTCCGGCGCCCAGCCACGAGCCCGAACCGATCTCGACCGGACGCTCGGGCGCCGCCTGCCTACCGACGGGTGCGTCGAGGTCGCTCCAGTCGTGGTTCTGGTCGGTGATGTAGACGTTCGGTCCGGTGTACACGTCGTCGCCGACGACGACCGACAGGTGGCCGACGATGCTGCTACCCCGTCCGATCACGCACCGGTCGCCGATGACGACCACCCGGTCCGAGAGCAGCGGCTGGCCGGGCACCATACCGGCCGACAGGCTGGCGAGTGGGCCCACGATCGTGTCGACGCCGACCCGGATGCCGCCCTCACCGTAGAGGGCGGTCCAGGGGAAACAGACCAGGCTGCCGGGCCCGAAAGCCGCGAAACGCTCGGCCCGTCGCGACTCGGCCGTGATCGAGGCCCAGACCCCGCCGCGCTCCCAGGCCGCGTGCAGCGTGTCGACGACCAGGCGGCGGGCGCGTACCATCGCAGGGGACGGTACCGCACCCGGGCTGGCGACGACCGCCGATCAGCTCAGGGCAGGATGTCGCAGCTGTCGGCCGCCTCGGCACCCGTGCAGGTGTCGATGCCGGCACCACCGCGCAGGTCGTCCGTTCCGGGACCGCCGTCGAGGTCGTCGTCCTCGGAGCCGCCGACGACGATGTCGTCGCCGTTGACGAAGTCGCCGCTGGCGTCGCCGTAGAGGAGGTCCTCGCCCTCGTTGCCGACGACGGAGTCGTGACCCCAACCGCCGAGGATCGTGTCTGCGCCGCCCTCGCCGTAGATGCGGTCGTTGCCGATGTTGCCGTAGATCTTGTCGTCGCCGGCGCCACCGCGGATCAGGTCGTTGGCCGCGATGATCCGCCAGAGGATCCCGTTCTCGTAGCGCCACAGGACGCCCAGGTCGTTGACCGGGTCGTAGACGTCGGGCGCCGAGTAGTCGTCGCCGACCTCGGGATCCATCGACAGGTCGCCACCGATGACGTCGGCCCCCTCGTTCCCGTTGATCGTGTCGAAGCCCTCGTAGCCCATCAGCACGTCGTTGTCGGCGCCGCCGGCCATGTAGTCGTCGCCGGTCCCTCCGTCGAGCGCGTCGGTGCCGGCATCGCCGTAGACCTCGTCCTCGTCGTTGCCACCGAAGCCCACGTCGGCGCCCGCGCCCAGCTTCAGCACGTCGTTGCCGTCATCGCCCCACGCGTAGTCGTCACCGTCGCCGCCGTGCAGGCTGTCCCGACCGGATCCGCCGGCCAGGACATCGGCGCCCTCGGCTCCGTAGATGGCGTCGTCGCCGGCGCCGCCGTCGATGAGGTCGTTGCCGGCGTGGCCGTAGAGGATGTCGTTGCCTGAGCTGCCGTAGATGATGTCGTCGTAGCGGGTGCCGTAGACGATGTCGTCTCCGCCCTTGCCGTCGATCCCGATGCCATCGATGATCGAGCCGTCGGGCATGAGCGCCGGCGATCCTCCACCGATCAGGCAGATCACGTCGTCACCCGTGCTGCCGTCGATGTATCGCTCGCCGTTGTCGTTGAAGATGTCACAGCCGACCAGCACGGGCGTCAGAGCGCCAGCTCGTGGCGCGAAGCCCACGACGCCACCGAGTGCCACCCCAGCCGTCGCCACCGCCGCCACCGCTCGCCGGGTCACGAGTTGATGCTGCATCTCTTCGCCGCCTCCGCCGCTGCGCATTCCATGGCCGCTCTCCGCACGCAGCGGGGCGAGCCACCAAGTGTGAGCATCACACTCCTCTGAGTGAGATACTCTAACGACTTCTTCAAATGAGCAGGCGCCGATCGGGCAAATATTCATGACGCCCATCAGAAAAGGCCGGCACGTCACGGCTTCGCACGGCACGGACCAGCGTTGGGGAGGCAGCCGTGCCCGGGAAAAGGAACACCGGCGCCCACGGTGGGGCGCCGGTGCACTTCGGTCGCATCGCCCCCTCCCCCCGGCCGAGAGCGGTGCAACCCAGGTGATCCTGATGTGCTGCGCACGGTAGCCAGAACCTGACGTCGCTGTCAAGATCGGTGTGCCGCCCCGGCGGCGTCCGCGCTCAGCGTCGGCCGAACCAGGCCGCGACGATCAGGACGAGACCCAGCACGGCGACGATGAGAACGAGTGCCATCGACCCAGAATACGGGCCGTCGCCAGGCCGGGCCGCCCGCGCCGCCTCGACGCTGGGGCCGTCGGCGGACGCGCGCTCCCGCTCGGACGTTGGGCTGGGCCACCCGGGTAGCCTCGCCGTCCATGGTGGCCGAACCCCCGCACGCGCCGGTCGCGTCACCGACGACCGGCGCCGTCACCTCCCACGCCTCGCGCATGACCGACGCAGAGGCGCTCATGTGGAACCTCGAACGCGACCCCAGGTTGTCCTCCACGTTCGGCACCGTCCTCGTCTGCGAGGGCGAGATCGACCTCGACCGCCTGCGCGCGAGGCTGCGCAGCGCGCTCGCCGGGCTGCCCCGGCTCACCTCCCGCGTGGCACCGCCGCCCGGCGGCCTGGGTAACCCGTCGTGGCAGCCGGACGACGACTTCGAGCTCGAACACCACGTCCGGGCGGTGTCCCTGCCGGCGCCCGGCACCCTCGCCCAGCTGAGCGAGTTCACCGCCCGGCTCGTGCAGGAGCCCTTCGATCGGACCCGACCGCTGTGGGAGTTCGTCGTCGTCTCCGGCCTCGCCGCGCCGGGCGGTCCGAGCGCGCGCCCGGCCGGCCCACGACCAGCGCCCGATCTCCGGTCGGCGCCGGGCGACAGCGCGCTCGTCATGAAGGTCCACCACAGCATCGCCGACGGCAACGCCGCCGTGAAGATGGCCGAGGCCTATCTCGATCTCGAGGCGCTGCCGGCCTGGCCCGCGCCCCCGCCCGGCGACCCTGCCGACGCGGCGTCGCCCGGTCCGCCCTCGGATGCGCAGCGCGACGCCGAGCAGGCTGGCCGGCCGGGCTGCGGCACCGAACACGCGCTCGACGGGGTCCGCGGCGCGGTGGGGTGGCTCGTCGCGCGCAACGTCCGGCTCGGACGCCGGCTCGCCGGTGAGATCGGGATGGCGTTCGCCGATCCCGAGCGGATCCCCGAGGCGCTGCGCCTCGCCGGCCGCGGCCTCGCCAGCGCGTCGACCCAGTTGGCGCCACCCGACGACGCCGCCCACTCGACGCTGTGGCGCGCGCGGTCTCGGCGCCGCCAGCTCGAGCTGATCGACCTGCCACTCGAAGCGGTGCGGCGCGCGGCCAAGGCGCTCGGCGGCTCACTCAACGACTTCTTCGTCGCCGGAACGCTCGACGCGTGCGTGCGCTACCACGAGCGGCACGACTGCCCGCTCGAGGCCCTGACGTTCACGTTCATCGTGTCGACGAGAACCGACGGGAGCACGGCCGCCAACGCGTTCACGCCGTCGCGCGCCACCGTCGACGCCGCCTCGACGGACCCTGCCACCTACTTCTCGCGCGCCCAGCAGGCCATGGCTCCCGGTCGTTCCAGCGCCCGCAGCGGCGCGCTGTTCACCTCCCTCGCCGGCCTTGCCGGCCTCCTGCCGACCTCGGCGGTCACCCGCCTGGCCCGCAGCCAGGCGGCGGCGATCGACTTCGCCACCTCCAACGTTCGCGGCGCACCGTTCGAGGTCTTCGTCGCCGGGGCGCGGGTACGCAGGGTCTACCCGGTCGGGCCGGTGGCGGGCACCGGCTTCAACCTCACGCTGATGTCCTACAACGGCCAGCTCGGCCTCGGCCTGCACGCCGACCCCGCGGCGGTGCACGACCCCGCGCTGCTGCGCGACCTGCTGGAGGACGCCTACCGCGACCTGATCGAGGCGGCCGACGAGGTCGCCGCTGCCAGGGCCACCGAGGCCGCGCCGTGAGCGGTGCGGCGTTCTTCGACCTCGACCGGACCCTGCTCGCCGGCGCCTCGTGGCCGGTCTACAACCGGGCGCTGCGCCAGACCGGCGTGGTCGCCGACCGCGACAACCCCGTGCTCGACGCGCTGTTCGGGATCTTCCGGGTCTTCGGCGAGTCCTTCTTGACCATGCAGGCGACCCGGCGCGCCATCGGCCGGACCCGCGGCTGGCGGCTCGACGGCGTCGACGCCGCGGCCCGCCTCGCCGTGCCCGAACTGCTCGGCCAACTCCAGCCGTTCGCGGGTCACGTGGTGGACGAACACCGGCGAGCGGGACGACCGGTCGTGCTGGCGACGACCACCCCGGAGCGTCTGGTCCGTCCCCTCGTCGAGGCGCTCGGCTTCGACGACGTCGTCGCCACCCGTTACGGCGAGCGCCACGGCTGCTTCGACGGCACCATCGACGGCCCCTTCGTGTGGAACCGGGGCAAGCTCGACGCCGTGCGGCGTTGGGCGGCCGAGCGGGGGATCCGCCTCGCCGAGTGCTTCGCCTACTCCGACAGCTTCTTCGACGCGCCGCTGCTCGACGCGGTCGGGCACCCGACCGCGGTGAATCCCGACATCCGCCTGGCGGCGCTGGCACGGCTACGGGGTTGGCCGCTCCGCTGGCTCGACAAGCCCGAAGGCGTGCCCAAGTTCGCCGGGCTCGAGCTGCAGGAGCTGGTGCGGCCGTACCTGCACGAGGCGTTGTTCCCGTTCGTGCGCTTCGACCTCGACGGGCTCGAGCACCTCGCGGCCCCCGGCGGCGCGGTCGTGTGCGCCAATCACCGCAGCTACTTCGATCCGACCGTGCTGGCGCTGGCCGCCGCGCAGGTCCGGCGCCCGCTGCGGTTCCTCGGCAAGAAGGAGGTCTTCGACGCGCCGATCGTCGGCGGCATCGCGGCTGCGGCCGGCGGGATCCGCGTCGATCGGGGCTCGGGGTCCGACGAGCCGCTGCTCGCGGCGGCCGCGGCGCTCGGAGCCGGCGAGCTCGTCGCGATCATGCCGCAGGGCACGATCCCGCGAGGACCGGCGTTCTTCGAGCCGCTCCTCGCCGGGCGTCCGGGCGCGGCCCGGCTGGCCTGCCAGGCCGCGGTGCCCGTCGTGCCGGTCGGCCTCTGGGGCACCGAGGCGGTCTGGCCGCGCTCCTCGAGGCTGCCCCGCCTCGAGCTGGTCGATCCTCCGAGGGTGCGGCTGCGCGTCGGCGCTCCCCTCACGCTCTCGGGCGAGGACGCCGACCAGGACACCGCGCGGATCATGTCGGCGATCGCGGCGCTGCTTCCCGACGACGCACGAGCCCGCCGAACGCCGAGCGCCGAGGAGCTCGCCCGCACCTATCCACCGGGCTACGACCCGAACAGGCCGCCCGGCGCGGGCCGCTAACGTGGGCCCGTCGCCCCGTGCCCGGAGGAATCCCATGGCCGCACCCGCGTTCCTGCACCCGTTCGCCAAGCCCTCCAAGCCGGCGGCGGACTTCATCAAGCTGGTCGGGGGGAAGGGCTCGACGCTGTGGGACGAGGCGGGCAACCGCTACCTCGACGGAATGGCCAGCCTGTGGTACTGCAACGCGGGTTACGGTGAGCCTCGCATCATCGACGCGGTCAAGAGCCAGCTCGACCGGCTCGTCGTCTACAACACCTTCGACCCGTGGACGAACGAACCCACCGAGGCCCTCGCCGAACGCATCGCATCGGTGGCACCGTTCCCCGACGCCAGGGTGTTCTTCGGCGGCTCCGGTTCCGAAGCGGTCGACACCGCCCTCAAGCTGGCCCGCGCCGCGCAGCTGCGCCGCGGTCAACCCCACAAGCAGATCCTGGTGTCGCGCGAGGGCGGCTACCACGGCACGAACTACGGCGGCACCAGCGTGCAGGGCATCGTCGCCAACCGCGAGGGATGGGGCGAGCTCGTCGGAGGCGTCAGCACGGTGCCGGGTGACGACATCGAGGCCGCGAGCCGGCTCTTCGCCAGCCAGGGCGACCGCATCGCCGCCGTCATCGCCGAGCCGGTCCAGGGTGCCGGCGGCGTCAACCCGCCGCCCGAGGGCTACCTGGCCGGGCTGCGCCGGCTCTGTGACGACCACGGCGCGTTCCTCATCGTCGACGAGGTCATCTGCGGCTGGGGCCGGTTGGGCGAATGGTTCGGCTGCCAGCACTACGGCGTCACGCCCGATCTCATCACGTTCGCGAAGGGTGTGACCTCGGGGTACCAGCCGCTCGGCGGCGTCGTCGTGGCGCCGAGCGTGCACGAACCGTTGAGCGCCGATCCCGACTTCCTGCTGCGCCACGGATACACCTACTCGGGCCATCCGACCTGCACGGCCGCGGGCCTCGCCACGCTCGAGGTGTACGAGCAGGACGAGCTGTTCGCCCGCTCCGAGGCCATCGGCAAGCTGCTCACCGATGGGCTCGCCAGCCTGGCCGCCGACGGCATCATCGCCGGGTACCGCGGCGCGGGCGCGGTGTGGGCCGCGGTGCTCGAGCCCGGTCGCGACCCCTACGCGGTGCGCGACCGCATGCTCGCCGACGGTGTCATCTCCCGTCCCCTCGCCGATGCCATGGCGTTCTGCCCACCGCTGGTCATGACCGACGCCGAGGTGACGCGCTGCGTCGACGCACTGGCACGGGCGCTCGGCTGACCGTGCTCCCGAGCCCCCGCTACGACGGTTTCCCGGAGTGGTTCTTCCTGCGCCTCGACGAGGACGACGACGGGGCGTTCTACGTCGAGGAACGCCTGGTCACCCACATCGACGACGGGGCCGTCGAGGCCGTCGGCTCGTTCTACGCCGAGCTCGGCCTGGGCAACGGCGACGTTCTCGACCTGTGCTCGAGCTGGATCTCCCACTTCCGGGCGCCGCCCCGCTCGCTCGTCGCGCTCGGGATGAACGCCTCCGAACTGGCCCGCAACGCCGACGCCACCAGCACCGTGGTGCACGACCTCAACCAGCGGCCCCAGCTGCCCTTCGAGGACGCCTCGTTCGACACCGTGACCTGTTGCGTGTCGGTCGACTACCTCACGGCGCCGCTCGAGGTGTTCGACGAGGTGGCTCGGGTGCTGCGCCCTGGCGGCGTTTTCGCCTGCACGTTCTCGAACCGGTGCTTCCCCACCAAGGCCATCCGCGGGTGGCTGGCCAGCGATGACGAGCAGCACTGCGCGCTCGTCGCCGAGTACTTCCGCCGATCCCCCGGCTTCGAGACGCCCCAGGCCCGCCACTGCAACCCGGGCGCGATCGGCGACCCGTTGTTCGCGGTCTGGGCTCGGACCCCTCCGCTCGTGTGACCCCCGGCCCCGGCGATCGCACGCGGCCACGGCCATCCGCCGACACCGCTGGCGACCTCGCGATACTGAGGGGCGTGGTGGCCCCCCAAACGCATCCGGCCGGCCGCGCCGGTCGGCGGCACTCCCGGCTGCGGGCGTGGACGGCGGTGGCCGGCGTCGTGGTCGCGGCGGCCGGCTGCGGGGGAGGGGCCGAGCCCGCCTCGGCCGGACCGGCGACCGCGGTGCTCGTGCCCACGTCGATCGAGGAGACCACCCGCCGGGTGCTTCCGGCCGACCAAGCCACCACGACAACGGTCGAGCTCATCGCCTACATCGTCCAGCCGGGTGACACGCTCTACGGGGTCGCCGCCATGTTCGGCGTGTCGATCGAGTCGGTGGCGAAGGCGAGCCGCATCAGCGACATCGCGGCGCTGCACAACGGCCAGACCCTGCTGATCCCCGTCCCTGCCGAGCCAGCCGAGCGCGCGGACCCGGCCGAGACGACAACCACCTCGGGCGCTGCACCTCCCGCCGACCCGGCCCAGACGACCGCTCCGGGCACGCCGACGCCGAGCGCGCCGACGGGCGTCGTCCCGTCGACCACCTCGGGAGCAGCACCCCCCGCCGCGCCGGCCCCGGCGCCACCACCAACGAGCACGACCGCCGCGGCACCGACGACGGTCGGCGGCGGTTGAGCTGCGAACCCGTGCGCGGCGGCGCCACGGTGCCGGCCCATGCTCCGAGAGCGCGCGCACACGGCCGGTAGGGTCCCGTCCATGACGTCCCAGCCCGCGCCCAGCGACCACCAGGCAACGATGCCGCTCGGCCGGGCGGACGACGTGGTCGCAGCGGTCGACATCGGCACCAACTCGCTGCACCTCGTCGTGGCCCGCGCCCTGCCCAGCCGCCGCTTCCAGGTGCTGACCACCGAAAAGGAGATGGTCCGGCTGGGTTCGGGGTCGGGCGAGATGAAGCACCTGGAGCCCGACGCCATGGACCGCGGGGTACGTGCCCTCGAACGTTTCCGGCACACCGCCGCCGCCCACGGCGCGCGCCTGCGCGCCGTGGCCACCAGCGCCGTGCGTGAGGCCGAGAACCGCAACGAGTTCCTGGAACGGTGCCGCAAGGAGGCCGGCGTCGACGTCGAGGTCATCTCCGGCGTCGAGGAGGCGCGCCTCATCCACTTGGGCGTGCTGCAGGCGCTGCCCGTGTACGACCGCCAGATCCTCTGTTTCGACATCGGCGGCGGCAGCACGGAGTTCGTGATCGGCAAGGGGCCGGACGTGCTGCTGGCCCGCTCGCTGAAGGTCGGCGCGATCCGGTTGACCGACCGCTTCTTCCCCACGGGCGACACCGACCCCTCCTCGCTGGCGCACTGCCGCGCCTTCCTCCGCTCGTTCCTGGCGCCGCTGGCGAGCGAGGTGCACGCGCTCGGCTTCGAAACGGCAGTGGCGTCCTCGGGTACGGCGGAGTGCGTCGTCGCGGTGGCCGCGGCGGCGGTGGGCGACGCGCCCCGGAACCTGAACGGGTTCACCGTCGACCGCCAGGCGCTCGGCGACGCGGTGGGTCGGCTCACCGCGGCGACGACGCCCGCCGAGCGCATGTCCATCCGAGGCGTCGACGCCCGCCGGGCGGACATCCTGGCCGCCGGCGCCGTGTGGCTCGACGTGATCTGCGACAGCCTCGGCATCAGCGAGCTGACCATCTCCGAGTACGCGCTGCGCGAGGGCGTGTTGTTGGATCAGCTCCGCAGCACCGACGGTCCCCACGACGGCCTGCACCACCTCAGCGACCTGCGCCGCGCCAGCGTGGAACACCTGCTCGACCAGTTCGAGACCGACCGCGCCCACGCCTTGTGGACCACGGAGCTGGCGTTGCAGCTGTTCGACCAGACGCGCTCGCTGCACGGCCTCGACGAGCGGAGCATCGACTACCTCGAAGCGGGAGGGCTGCTGGCAAACGTCGGCCAGTGCATCGCCCACAGCGGCCACCACAAGCACTCGTACTATCTGATCCGCAACAGCGAGCACCTGACCGGATTCACCAGCCGCGAGATCGAACTGATCGCGCAGGTGGCCCGCTACCATCGCCGCAGCCCACCCAAGCCGAGCCACGCCGAGTTCGCGGCCCTCGACGCCGACGACCAGCAGACGGTGCGGATCCTCGCCGGGCTGCTGCGCGTCGGCATCGGACTCGACCGGGGGCACCGATGGGCGGTGCAGGGAGTGCGGGGCCGGCGCGGGACCGACGGGCGCTTCCATATCGTCGCTCTGGCCGACGACCCCGACCGGGCCCAGCTCGAGCTCTACAGCGCCGACGCCCGCAAGGGACTGCTCGAATTCGCGCTCGGCGTCGACCTGGAGCTCTCCGTCGAATGAGGCGCGACCGGGTACCCGTCGACGGGCCGGAGCGATCCCGCTGGCGTCTCCGCCCGTCACGCCGGGTCGCGGGCCGCTGCGCCGTCGCGGCGGCCGGCGGCGCGCTCGCGCTGCTCGTCCGCTCGCTCGGTGCGCCGTGGTGGCTCCTGGCCGCGGCCGCGACCGTCGTCGCCTACCTCCTCGTGTTCGAGACCTGAGCATCGATGCGTGTCGTCACCTGGAACTTGCGCCAGGGCACCGATGCCAAGTGGGACCACGTCGAGGCCCTGGCGCCCGACGTCGCCGTGCTCTGCGAGGTGGCGGAGCGCCCCGTTCGAAGTGAGGCGACGCTGCTGGGGCCCGGCGTGTCCTGGGAGTGGGAGGGCGTGACCGCCACCAAGGGCCTCGCCATCGCCGGCTTCGGGCCGACGTTGCGGCGTCGGGTGGCCCGGGGTGCGATCGGCCGCTGGTCGATCGCCGCCGACGTCGAGGGCCTCACGGTGCTCGGCATCTGGTCCTGTCCCGCCCGGGGAGGGAACTACGCCGCCGAGGTCGTGCGCGGGATCGACAGCTTCTCCCATCTCGGCCTCGACACCCGCACCGTCGTCGCCGGAGACTTCAACGCCGCCCCCTCGGGAGCGGGCTGGCGCGCCCTGGCCGACCGGCTGTCCGCGCTCGGCCTGGTGTCCTGCTACCACCGCTGCCACCGCGAGGCCTTCGGCGCCGAGAGTCGGCCGACGTTCCTCGCCCGCCACGCCGGCGAGCGCAGCTTCCACATCGACTACTGCTTCGTGTCCGCCGACCTCGTCGACGCCGTGTCCTCGGCCGAGATCGGCCCGGCCGACCCCGCCGTCTCCGACCACGCCCCCGTCGTGGTCGAGCTCGACCGGTGAGACCGACCGCTGCGGCTCAGAGCTGGGCCAGCATGTCGAGACCGGCGTCGGCCAGCGCCTCGATCTGGACCTTGAACTCGTCGGTGTCGGCCTCGGCGCCCATCTGGCCCTTGAGGTAACGAGCCATGACGCCCTCCACGATCGCCGCGAGCCGCCAGTACTGGAACGCCCGGTAGTACGGAACCGTCGACAGGTCCCGGCCGCTCAGCTGCTCGTAGCGGGCGAGGAACGCGTCGCGGTCGCCGAAGCCCCCGGCCTGAGTGGGGGCCTGGGCGGCCCCGCGGCTGGTCGGCCCGTCCTCACCAGGCATCGCCCAGTTGTTCATGATGTAGCCCACGTCGGCGAGCGGGTCGCCGAGCGTGCACAGCTCCCAGTCGAGCACCGCGGCCACCCGACCGTCGGGGGTGGACAGCATGTTGCCGAGCCGGTAGTCGCCGTGCACGATGCCGGCGCCCTGCTGGGCGGGCTTGCGCTCGGCGAGCTTGGCCGACAGCTCGTCCATCGTCGCGAGCTCGCGGGTCTTGGAGTTCTCCCACTGGGTGCTCCAACGCCGGATCTGGCGGCCCAGGTAGTCCTCGCGCTTGCCCAGGTCGCCCAGGCCGACGTCGTCCGGCTCGATGGCGTGGAGGCTGGCGAGCACCTCGCACGCCTGACGGCCGATCGACGCGCGGGCGCCGGCGTCGGTGATCGTGGCGTCGACCGTCTCCGCCGAGTCCAGCACGACGCCCTCGACGTAGCCCATCACGTAGAACGGCGCGTCGTTGACCGAGTCGTCCTGGCACAGGCCGAGCGCGGCCGGCACGGGCACGCCCTCGCCGCGCGCCACGCCGGAGATGATCTTGTGCTCACGGGCCATGTCGTGGGCGGTCGCGAGCAGCGCACCTGTGGGCGGCCGGCGCAGCACCGTCGGGGTCCCGGCGGCATCGACGACGCGGTAGGTCAGGTTGGAGTGCCCTCCCGCCAGCAGCTCGAAGCTGAGCGGCGGGCGGGCCCCGGGGATGTTGGCGGCATACCAGTCGCCGACCGCGGCGGCGTGGATCCCCACGATGTCCAGACCTGGCTGGCCCTGCGTCGGCTCGTTCATGGTGTTCGCTTCCTCCGACCTCGTCGCGCCCGGGGGCGGGCGCCGGCACCCCTGCTGGCCGCACCCTAGTTCGGGGTCGAGCCGGCACCCAGCGGCTCGGCGGGACGTCGACCCGGTTGCGCGAGGGGTGCGCCTATCGTGGCCGTCCATGTCCTCGGATCCCGCCGCGTCGGCGTCCTCCCTGCCCGGCCAGACCGTCCCCTTCGCGGCGCACACCGTCGCCGCCACCAAGGTCTACGGCTCGGGTGACACCGAGGTCGTGGCGCTGCGAGCGGTGAGCATCGGCTTCGAGCGGGGGGTGTTCAGCGCCATCATGGGCCCCTCGGGGTCGGGCAAGTCGACGCTGATGCACACGATGGCTGGTCTGGACGAGCTCACCTCCGGCAGCACCTTCGTCGGCGACGTCGACCTCACCACGCTGAGCGAGAAGCAGCTCACCCAGCTGCGGCGCGACCGTATCGGGTTCGTGTTCCAGGCGTTCAACCTGATCCCGACGCTCAACGCGATCGAGAACATGACGCTGCCGATGACGCTGGCCGGTCGCAGCCCGGACCAGGCCTGGCTCGACGAGGTCGTGCGCACGGTCGGGCTGGGAGACCGGCTCAAGCACCGCCCGAGCGAGCTGTCGGGAGGCCAGCAGCAGCGGGTCGCCGTGGCGCGCGCTCTGGCGAGCCGGCCGGAGATCATCTTCGCCGACGAGCCCACCGGCAACCTCGACTCGCGCAGCTCCGGCGAGATCCTCGAGTTCATGGCGCACGCCACCGCCACCCTCGGCCAGACCATCGTGATGGTCACCCACGACCCGGCCGCGGCGAGCCACGCCGGCCGGGCGGTGTTCCTCGCCGACGGCCAGGTCGACGGCGAGCTGCGCTCCCCCAGCGCCGAGGCGATCCTCGACCGCATGAAGCGCATGGGGGACTGAGCGGGTGCTCAAGCTCAGCCTCCGAGCGCTCGGCCAGCACAAGATCCGCTACGCCGCGGCCGCGTTCGCGGTGCTGCTCGGCGTGAGCTTCGTCGTGGCCTCCTTCGTGCTCGCCGACAGCCTCCGCAAGGTGTTCGAAGGCATCGGGGACGACATCGGCGATCCGATCGCGGTGCAGGTCCGAGCGGTGGACCCCTTCGGCCGCGACGCGTCGATCGCCAACGAGCGGCCGCCCGTTCCCGCCGCGCTGCTCGACGAGCTGGCCTCCGTCGACGGTGTCGCGATCGCCTCGGGCGACATCGGCCGCTTCGTCTCGCTCGCCACCAAGCCCTCCAGCGGCGAGCCGGAGGAGGTGACCCCCAACGGTGGCGCGCCGATCGTCGGGGTCAACTGGGACGGGCCCGACGCGTCGGTCAGCGCTTTCACCCTGGTCGAGGGCGAGTCGCCACGCGGCCAGAGCGTCGCGATCGACGTCGACACCGCCGCCACCTACGACCTCGGTCCCGGATCGGTGGTCACGGTGACCGGTCCGGCAGGCCCCGAGGACTTCGACGTCTCGGGCACGGTGCGCTTCGGCGAGGAGGGCGGCGGCGGCGCCATCTACG
>Ga0224505_10001664_pt1 | contig 13763 bp, 14 predicted proteins | sample SF_Jan12_sed_USG_FD_169102 | JGI IMG/M metagenome (GOLD analysis project Ga0224505, IMG submission 169102) | Sediment microbial communities from San Francisco Bay, California, United States - SF_Jan12_sed_USGS_4_1 | ecosystem: Environmental > Aquatic > Marine > Sediment | place: USA: California... | reverse complement strand
GTCTTCTTGGGCATGGGAGCCGAGCTGGCCGCCCGGGTCTCCGAGCGGTGCTTCTACCGGCTGGAGGCACCGGTGCTGCGCGTCGGAGGGTTCCACACGCCGTACCCGCCGTCGAAGCTGGAGAAGCACTACCTCCCGGACCTCGACCGCGTGCTGGACGCCGTCGACCGGTCGCTGGCGCACGGATGACCGGCCCGCAGAAGGGGGATGCAGCGTCATGACGCAGTCGAACCAGTTCGCCCTGCCCGACCTGGGCGAGGGGCTCACCGAGGGCGAGGTGCTGCGCTGGCTGGTGGCCGTCGGGGACGAGGTCTCGGTGAACCAACCGCTGGTGGAGGTGGAGACCGCCAAGGCCGCCGTCGAGCTGCCGTCTCCGTACGCCGGCACCATCGAGCAGCTGCACGCCGACGTCGGCACCGTCCTGCCCGTCGGCTCCCCGCTGGTCACCTTCGCCCACGCGACCGCCGACGCCGGGGCACCGGAGCAGTCCCCCGCTCCGGCGGCTCAGGAGGAGGCCACCTCGGCCAGCGGGCCGGTGCTCGTCGGCTACGGAGTGGCCGCCGCGCCCACCCAGCGACGCCGACGGGCGGCGTCCCCGCACGGCACCGTCCGGCCGGAGGCCGGTCCCCCCGGCGAGGCGGCCAAGCCGGTGCGCCACGGCGGTCTGGAGATCGGCCGGGCGGCCGAGCGCCGGTTCGCCGACGCCACGCCCGACGCCCTCCCGCGCGCCAAGCCCCCCGTCCGTCGACTGGCACGCCAGCTGGGCGTCGACCTGGGCCGGGTCCGTCCCACCGGACCCGACGGTGTCGTCACCCGCCAGGACGTCGAGGCCGCCGCCGCCCTGTCCACCCCCACCCACGCCCCGGCGCAAGGGCCCCCTGCATCGCCTCTATTGAGGCAGGGCGCCCCAGTGGACCGCGGGGAGCGACGGGAGGACGTGCGGGGAGTCACCCGGCTCATGGCCGAGGCCATGGCGCACAGCGCCTTCACCATCCCGCACGTCACCGAGTGGCTCGAGGTGGACGTCAGCAGCAGCGTCGACCTGCTCGACCGGCTGCGCAAGGCGTCCGCGTTCGGTGACGTCCGCGTCACTCCGATGCTGCTGGTGGCGCGCGCCACGCTCCTCGCACTGCGGCGGCACCCGCTGCTCAACGCCGTCTTCGACGACCAGGCGCAGCAGATCGTGCACCGAGGCGGCGTCAACCTGGGCATCGCGGCCGCCACGCCGCGCGGACTGGTGGTGCCGTCGGTCAAGGACGCCGACCTGTTGTCGCTGCCTGAGCTCGCGGCCGCCCTGGCGGAGCTGACCGAGACCGCCAAGGCGGGCCGGTCGACGCCGGCCGACCTCACCGGAGGGACCTTCACGCTCACCAACGTCGGCGCCCTCGGCGTCGACGGCGGGACGCCGATCATCAACCCGGGACAGTCCGCGATCCTGGCCATCGGGGCGTGGCGACAGAAGCCCTGGGTCCACCGCGACCAGCTCACCATCCGCACGGTCTGCACCCTCGCGGTGTCGTTCGACCACCGGTTCATCGACGGGGCCGCCGGTTCCCGTTTCCTGGTCGACGTGGCGTCGCTGCTGGAGCAGCCCGCGGCCGACCTGGCCTGGTGACGACGCCCGGGGCCTGACGGCCCGGTCAGGGGCGGCTTGCACAATGGGGGCGTGACGACGCTGCCCCTCGCCTGGGCACGTGGCTGGGCTGCCGACCCGGGCCGCGCGGTGCTGCTGACCGACCACGACCTCTGGTCCGCGCACGACGTGGCCGAGCAGACCGCCGTACGCGCTCGCCGACTTGCCGGCCTCGGCGTGGTGGCCGGCGACCGCGTCGTGGTGTCCGCCCGGACGACGCCGCACCTCGTGCTGGCACACGTGGCACTGCTCCGCCTCGGCGCCGTGGTCGTGCCGGTCAACCCGGCGGCCGCACCGCGCGAGGTGTCGCACGTGGTGAAGGTCGTCCGGCCCGTGGCGGCGGTCACCGACCGCCCGGACCGGTTCCCCGGCCCCGAGCTCCTGGTGACCACGCCGGACCTCCCGGTGCTGGCGGGCCCCGACGTCCCCCTCGACCACGCCCCGCCCGGCGCCGCCGCACTGATCGGCTTCACGTCCGGGACGACCGGCGCTCCGAAGGGCGCGGTCCACACCCACGCCACCCTGCTGGCCGGGTGCCGCTCGCTGGTGACGGCCTGGCAGTGGACACCGCAGGACCGGCTGGTGCACGCCCTGCCGCTGTTCCACGTGCACGGGCTCGGCGTGGGTCTGTACGCGAGCCTGCTGGCGGGCGCCTCGGTCCGACTGCTCGACAAGTTCAGCGTGGACGCCGTCCTCGACGCCGTGTCGGAGCCCGAGTCGACGCTGTTCTTCGGAGTGCCGACCATGTACGACCGGCTGCTGCGCTCCCCGCGCGCCGGTGAGCTCGCCCGCCTTCGGCTGCTGGTCTCCGGCTCGGCCCCCCTGCCCCCGGAGCTGTTCGCGCGGATCGAGCGGGTGACGGGGAGCGCGCCAGTGGAGAGGTACGGGATGACCGAGACCCTGATGCTGACGTCGAACCCGGTCGACGGCGCTCGTCGCGCGGGCACGGTCGGTCTCCCCCTGCCCGGCGTCGAGCTGCGGCTGACATCCGGCGGCCAGGTCGAGGTGCGCGGACCCAACGTCTTCGAGGGCTACTGGGAGGACGCCGACGCCGACCGTGCGGCGTTCACCACCGACGGCTGGTTCCGTACCAGGGACGTCGGCGAGCTGCCCGACGGCGGCTACCTCCGGCTCGTCGGGCGATCCAGTGAGCTGATCATCACCGGCGGGTTCAACGTGTACCCGCGCGAGGTGGAGGACGTCCTTCGGCAGGTTGACGGGGTGACCGACATCGCGGTCGTGGGGCTGCCCGACGACGAGTGGGGCGAGGTCGTGACGGCGTTCGTCGTCGGGCGGGCCAGCGAAGCCGACCTGGAGGCGGCCGCCGAGGCAGGGCTGTCCCCGTACAAACGACCCCGGGTGTGGCAACGGCTGGACGCGCTTCCGCGCAATGCGATGGGCAAGGTGGAGCGGCGGCGCCTGCGCCCTGCGTGAGACGCTTCGGTCATGAGAGTCGCCGCCCTCCAGCTGGACTTCGACCCGGCCGAGCTCTACGAGGACCGGGTCGGTCGCACGGTGGGGCTGGCCCACGCGCAGCGCGGCTGTGACCTGGTGGTGCTGCCCGAGCTGTGGCCGAACGGCGGCTTCTCGTACCGCAGCTGGGCCGACACCGCCGAACCCCTCGACGGACCGCTGGTCCAGGCGCTCGGCAACGCGGCGCGGGACATCGGCGGCCATGTCCACCTGGGCTCGTTCGTGGAGCGGCACCCCGACGGCTCCCTGACGAACACCGCTGTGCTGTTCGGCCCGGACGGTGGTCAGCTGGCGGTCTACCGGAAGATCCACCTGTTCGGTTTCGGCGAGGGCGAGCCGCTGCTGATGACGGCCGGCCGCGACCTGTCGGTGGTGGACACCGCCCACGGTCGCTGGGGCCTGGCGACGTGCTACGACCTTCGCTTCCCCGAGATGTTCCGCAAGCTCGTGGACGCCGGTGTGGAGCTCGTCATCGTGCCGGCCGCCTGGCCCGCGGCGCGCGTCCAGCACTGGTCACTGCTGGCCCGCGCCCGCGCGGTGGAGAACCAGATGGTGGTGGTCGCGGTCGGCACCGCGGGTGAGCATGCCGGCAAGCGGATGGGCGGGCGGAGCGTGGTGGTCGATGCCACGGGCGGCGTCCTGGCCGAGGCCGGCGACGACGCGCAGGTCCTCGTCGTCGAGGTCGACATGGGTCACGTCGCGCGCTGGCGCAAGGAGTTCCCCGTGCTCGGCGACCGTCGGCTGTAGCCGGACGGCGGCATCGACCCAGCTCAGCCGGTGACCACCTGACCACCCGCTGACTGCCAGTCGACGATCCCGCCCTGCAGGTCGTAGACGTCGGTGAACCCCAGCTCGGCCATCTGGTCGGTGGCCACCCCGGAACGGTTGCCGCTGCGGCAGTAGACGAAGTACGTGCCGTCCGTGGGCAGCTGCTGGATGTCCTGCTCGAACGACCCGCTCTCGACGTCGACGTTGACCGCGCCGGGAAGGTGGCCTTCCGCGTACTCGGCCGGTGTGCGCACGTCGACGACGGTCACGCCCGGCTCGGACAGCACCGCGGACGCTTCGGATGCCGTGACGTCGGTGACGGAGTCGGAGCCGCCGGAGCACGCAGCGAGGGGGGCGATGAATGCCAGCGTGGCCAGCACGGCGGCGATGGATCGGCGTCGGATCTGCATACCCCGGAGGGTATCAGTCGGCATGGGTGGTGGGTCCCAGTAGGGCGGTAGTCGTGCTCCGGTGAACCGTTCGGCGGCTTCGGACCGACAAGGGGGTGAAGCGACCCCACCGGAGGCCCCCATGAAGCTGTCGTCCCGCTCGCTCACTGTCGTCGCAGCCACCGCCGGCGCGCTCGCCGTGGTCGCCGCCCCCGCGGCCGCCGTGACCGCCCCGGTGCGCGCAACGGCTGCCACGTCGGTCGACGGGTCGTCGGGTGCGTTCACCTACGACCCCACCCAGCTCCCGGTCGGCGCTCGGCTGTCGGTGACCGCGGTGTACCCCGGCAACGGAAGCAGCATCGTGACCCTGCACGTCAAGGGTGCGGTTGCCAACCGTGACTACGGAGCGCACGCTCACGTCGCCGCCTGCACGTCCTCACCGCTGGCTGCAGGAGGCCACTTCCAGTTCACCCCCTTCCCGGCCGGCAGCTCGGCGACGGACCCGGCCTATGCCAACCCGTCCAACGAGGTCTGGCTGGACCTGCGGACCGATGACGACGGCAACGGCACGGCCAAGGCGGTCGTGCCCTGGCAGCCTGGCGAGCGGCGCCCGATGTCCGTGGTCGTGCATGCGATGCCCACTGCCACAGCGCCGGGCAGCGCAGGCACCGCCGGAGCCCGGCTGGGCTGCCTGTCCGTCGGCTTCTGACCCCGAAACCTGGTCGCACCCCCCTGGTGAGGTCCACAGTGACTGACATGCCCGCCGAGGAGCTCGCCGACGCGGTGCTCCTGGCTTCGGTGGCCGACGGTGACCGAAACGGGCTGGAGCTGTTGTACCGGAGACACGCCCCCTGGCTCTTGCTGCGTCTCCAGCACCGCTGTGCGGACCCCGGCCTGGTGGACGAAGTGGTCCAGGACACGTTCGTCGCCGTCTGGCGCAGCGCAGGCCGCTACGACGGTCGAGGCGAGGTGGCGGCCTGGATCTGGGGGATCGGCGTACGGCGCCTGGTCGACGCGCTGCGGCGCCAGCCGCGACGGCTGCCCGAGAGGTCACGCCGGCAGCCGGCGCTGGAGCTGTCGGCCGAGGAGCGGGTGCTGCTGGGCGTGGAGTACGGCGACCTCGGTGGCGCCCTGGACCGGCTGTCCCCCGAGCTGCACGCGGTCGTCCAGGCCACAGTCCTGGACGGCCTCACCACCCGCGAGGCCGCCCGCCTGCTGGGTATCCCCCAGGGAACCGTCAAGACCCGGATGATGCGCGCTCGCGCACAGCTCAGGGAGGAGCTGGCATGACCTGGCACATCACCCCGGAGCTGGCCCGCAGCTACGCCGACGGGTCCGCGGCCGGCGCGCCCTCGTCGTCGGTCGAAGCGCACCTCCTCGCCTGTGACGCCTGCCGGGCCCTGGTCGCCAGCGAAGCACCGGCAGGACGGTTGGACGCGGTGTGGGCCGAGATCCAGGAACAGGTCGACGCACCCCGCCCCACCTGGGTCGAGCGGCTGCTCACCAGACTGGGCGTGTCCCCAGCGGACGCTCGCCTGCTTTCCGCGGCTCCCTCGCTCCAGGTGTCCTGGCTGCTCGGCCTGGTGGCGGTTCTGGCCTTCGCCGCCGCTGCCGCCTCGTCGGACGAGCGGGGGCTGCGGGCGTTCCTCCTGGTCGCTCCCCTGGTCCCGGTGATCGCCGTGGCCGGCGCCTACGGGCGGCGGATCGACCCGACGTACGAGGTGACGCGGTCCACGCCGTACCCGACCTACCGTCTGCTCCTTCTCCGGGTCGTCGCCGTCTTGTCGGTGTCGGTGGCCCTGACCGCCGTCGTCTCCCTGTTCGTCGGGGCTGGCTGGATGGCGATGGCGTGGCTGCTTCCCTCGCTGGCCATGGTGGGCGTGGTGCTGGTGCTCACCAGGTATGTGGAGCTCCCGGTCGCCGCGGGCTCTGTGGTGGCCGGCTACGCCCTGGCGGTGACGGCGATGGTTCCTCGGAACGAGGTCGATGTCGTCGCTCTCGCAGAAAGCACCCAGCTGGTGTCGCTGTCGGTTGCGGTGGCCTGCCTGGCCGTCGTCGTGCTGTCCCCCGCCCGCCGGGCGGCCTTCCGGAGGTTGCCATGAGCCCCACCGTCGTCGTCAATGACGTGACCAAGCGCTTCGCGCGCACGCAGGCGCTGGCAGGAGTGACCGTGGAGGTCTCCGCCGGCGTCACGGGTCTGCTGGGCCCCAACGGCGCCGGCAAGACCACCCTGCTTCGCATTCTCGCTACGGTGCTCGGCCCGGACAGTGGATCGGTCCGAACGCTGGGGCTCGACCCCGCCGACGCACGCGACCGAACCCGGATCCGCCGCTCGCTCGGCTACCTCCCACAGGAGCCGGGGTTCCAGCGGGGGTTCTCGGTGTTCGAGTTCGTGGACTACGTGGCCATCCTCAAGGAGCTGACACCCGCGCGGCAGCGACACGACGAGGTCCGGCGGGTGATCGCCGCCGTCGACCTCACCTCAGTCAGCGGCAAGCGGGTTCGCGCGCTGTCCGGTGGGATGCGACGGCGAGTTGCGCTGGCCGCAGCGCTGCTGGGTGACCCTCAGCTGCTCGTCCTGGACGAACCGACGGCGGGGCTCGACCCCGAGCAGCGCCTGCGGTTCCGGGAGCTGGTGTCCCAAGCCGGCGAGGGGCGGGCGGTGCTGCTCTCCACGCACCAGACGGAGGACGTGGCCGCGCTCTGTCACCACGTGGTCGTCCTCCACGAGGGCTTGGTGCTGTTCCGGGGATCTCCGTCGGAACTCGCGCAGCGAGCGGAAGGCCACGTGTGGTTCGCCGAGGACCGCGACCCAAGTGCTCGGATCGCCTGGCGGACCGGCGACGGCTCGCATCGAAACCTCGGTGATCCGCCAGCGGGAGTCGTGACGGTGCCCCCGACTCTGGAGGACGGCTACTTGCTCCTCGTCGGCGCCCGCGACGAGGAGGCGGCGGCATGACTGTCGAGATGGTGGATGTCCAACCACGCGAGGCAGTCGGTGCTTCCCGCACGGCCGGACCGTTGCTTGCCCTGGGGCGACGCGAGGCCCGTCGCATTGTGCTCTCACCGGTGTACGCCGTGGGCTTCGGTCTGGTGTTCGTGACGACGGGGATCGGGTCGTTCACCGAGGGCGCCCTGCCCACGGCCGAACACGTCTACGAGTTCATCGGCCTGATGCTGGTGATGATGGGTGGCCTGCTGACCTATCTGGCGGCGCACCTCGTCACGTCCTCGGCCCGGCGCACGAATGCGGACCGCCAGCTCGAGTCCTCGACCATGTCGAGTCGGTCCCGGGGCGGGGCGTTGTGCCTCGGGGTGGTGTTCGGGCCGTCCGCGGTTGCCGCGGGCCTGCTGGTCGTACTCGCCATCATCGGCAGCAACGCAGCCTTCCCGGACGGTTCCCAGCGCCTCGCTGTGGTCGAGCTGGTCCAGATCGCGCTGCTGATCGTCGGGGGTGGTGTCTTCGGCGTCATGACGGCTACCTGGCTCCGGTTCCCGGGCTCCCTGCTTCTCGGGTTCCTCGTCCTGGGGCTCGGCACGCCCCAGATGTACCAACCAACGGTTGGGCCGGTCGACACGCTGCCGTGGTTTGCACCCTTCGTGACCGGTCCCGGCTTCGCCGAGGACTCCTGGGTCAACCTGGGCTCGCAGTCGTGGCACACCGCGTACCTGGTGGGACTGTGCTGCCTGGCGGTGTGCGCCGTCATGCTCCACCGCCGGGTGGGGCGCGGGCGCTGGCTGCTGGTAAGCGCTGGGGTGTTCGCTGCGACTGCCTTCTTCGGCTGGATGCAGGTATGACGCTGTCCACGTCGGCCGCCCCGGTCGGTACGCGTGCGGCGACGACGCGGGCGGTCCTCGGCGTCTACCCCAGCCTGCTCAGCTGGGGGGTGGCCGCCGGCGCGATCGCAGCTGCGACGGCGGTGGCGGCGTGGCGCAGAGGAGACCTAGATGGCGTGGACTCCGCCTTGTGGCTCCTCCGGATCGCCGGACTGGTCGTGGCTGCCGGCACTGTCGGGTTGCTGGACGATGCTTCGCGCAACGTCACGCAAGGGGTGGCGTTCCCCACGTGGGCCAGGACTGGTCTTCGCATACTGGCTGCTGCTGCCGTCTTCGTTGCTGGTTGTCTGCCTGCCTTCGTTCTGGTGCAGACCTCGGTGCCACTGGGAGCGGCCTGGCCGGGCATTGCACTCGAGCTGACCACGATTGAGGTCGTCGCCATCGCCGTCACGCTGGGCATTCAGCGCTGGGGGGACATCGCCGAACCCGGGCAGTTCGGTGCCGTCGGCGTCGCGCTGGCCTTCCTGGGTGCAGTCGTAGCCAGCAACTTCTGGCCGATCTTCACGACCCCCGGACCGGAGTGGGGGGCTGCCCACCTGCGCTGGGTCGCCATCGGAGTCGTGAGTGCGGTCGTCACCGTGGGCGCGCTCCGTGACCCGGCCGCCATGGCCGTTCCCCGTCGACTGCGATTGCTGGCATCCGGGCCGCCCAGAGCTCGGTGACCTCGGACCAGGGACAGCTCAGTAGATGACGAGGCGGGTCCAACCGACCTTCCGTCGGCGGACCCGCCTCGCCACGTGACCTATGCGGCGGGCGTCAGCCCGAAGCCGGCCAGCCAGTCCTGGACGACCGGGATGTCGACCCGCTGGTAGCCACCGAGGTACCGGCAGTTGCTGGTGTAGCCGTAGCTGGTGTCAGCAACGAGATACCCGTCCTTGAACACCGGACCGCCGGAGTCACCGAAGCAGGTGCCGCCGCCACCACGTGTGTCGTGGAAGTTGCCGTTCATCTGCAGGATCTGCGGGTCCAGCTTCTGTCCGACGGAGTCGGTCGTGCGCCGGAGCAACGGGTAGGACATCGGCACCGGCTGTCCGGTGGTCCCGTTCAGCTTGCGCACCTCGGTGCCGTAGCCCACGACCGTGAACAGGGTGTGGTTCAGCTTCGGCTGATTGAACTGGTTGAGGTAGTTCGTCGGTGCCAGCGGTGACGGGGTGATGCTCATGACCGGCGCATCGAGGACGATCACGCCGACGTCGTTCCAGTTCGCCAGGTCGGTGAAGTCGGAGTAGTCGGGGTGCGTGTGAGCGGTGCCCGACAGAAGTCCGGTGCCGGCCAGGTCGGCGTCGGTGTAGCCCTGGGCGGGGTCCGCGGCGCGCGGGATGGGGAAGGGCCCGTCCTCGGACAGGAAGGACTGGAAGGTGACCGCGGTCTTGCCGACCGTGCCGTCGGTGCAGTGCGCCGCGGTGACGAGCACCGTCGGGGACGCCAGGGTGGCGCTGCAGCGGTACCGGCCGGTCGCGTCGTAGAAGACGATCATGGCGACGTTGGGGTGGCCGTCGCCGTCGGGTTCCCCGCCGGTGATGGCCATGGCGGGTACCGCCGCGACCGACAGCAGGAGGGTGGTGACAGCAGCGCCGATCGTGGCGCGCAGAGGTCGTCTCATCAGAGGAGGGATCCTTGTTCGAGGGACGGTGGGCTGTTGCAGGCTAGCCCGGGACCCACGCCACCGTGACAGATTCGCCGACCCGGTGCTCCCCGTTCTCCCTCGCCGCCGCGGATGTCCGGTTTCTCCCGGTTCTCAGGCCCGCGCCCCACGTATCGTCGCGGCATGGGCAGGGACTCCGACCGCCGGGTGTACTGGTTCGCCGCGACGGCTCTGCTCGTCGTGGTCGGCCTGGTTGCGGCGTTCCTGTGGTACCTCGACTCCGTGGGGACCTCGGAGGCGCCGGGCGAGGGCCGGGCTCCGGCCGACCAGGGAGTGGAGGCCTCCGCACCGTTGTGATCGTGGCTCGGTCACCCTCTCGGGCGGTGAGGCTGGGGTACCAGGTCGACCCACCGAGGAGAATCCAGATGCGGCGCTGCTGGCGGCGGTGGGCGGCATGCTGCATCCAGGCGGGCGCTCCGCGGACGCTCGATGCTCGGCGAGAGGAGCACCCATGAGCTACGCGCTGTACGTGGGCCGCGAGCTGACCGCAGAGGGGGTGGGCTTCCTCGCGGGGTACGGCGATGAGCCTTCCAGCCACTGGCTGGAGATCGTGCCGCGTCAGCACCACATGGCGGGCACCGAGATCAAAGTGGGCATGACTCCGCAGGCCCGCATGCCGGGGGTGCGGAGCAGCATTCCTCAGGTCGGCACCACCTCTCGACACCTGTGCGTCAGCTACTCGCAGTACTTGGGAGCACCCTCGCCGCTCACCAACGGTGGTCTGAACGAGCACGGCGTTGCCGTGAGAGATGTCTGGTCACCCAGCCACCCGCGGCTGGTGGATATGACTCCGACGGACCAGCGGGGACCCAACTACAGCGATCTTGCGCGTCTCGTGCTGCAGCGATGCCGAACTGCACGACAGGGAGTCGAACTCATCGGGCGGCTGATTGCAGAGCACGGGGACTCCACGTACGGGGGGAACTCACACCTGATCGCAGATGCAGATGAGGCGTGGGTGGTCGTCGAGTTCGCAGGAGGTGCGGGGCTGTGGGTGGCGGAACGTCTCGGGTCCCGCAGCATCCGGGTGAGCCGTCCGGGATACGTCAGCGTCGTGCCGGCCGACTTCGCGGAGCGCGAGGACTACGCGGGAGCCGCGCATCTGATCGAGTTCGCGGTCGACCGCGGGTGGTACCGACGGTCAGACGGCCCATTTGACGCGAACGTTGTGTATGGCGACGGTCGGGGCAGGTGGGATGGGGTCGTCTGGATGGAGGACGAGCTCGCACGCCGAGCCGCCGCCCCGGAACGCCTCGCTTTCGAGGACATCTGTTGGGCGCTGCGAAGCGAGCGGCTCACGGGCGACACCGCGGGATACGGACAGGTCGTGCCGCTGCTCCCGGCAAGTGAGCTCTCGCAGCTGCGCATCCTGTGGCATGCCGTGGTCGGACCCGTTGCGGCCCCTTTCGCTCCGGTCCCACTCGGTGTCGCCCGGGTGGAGCCGGAGTTCGCCAGACACCGGTATCTCACCGCTGGCGAGAGCTCAGCATTCGTCGGGGGTGATCTGGCGGACGGAGATGTCGTGAGCAGCGTCCCGCAAGCAGTCGAGGCGACCAGGTCCGCCGTGGCGGTCCACAAGCGCCTCCTGTACCTGCTGGCCGAGCACCACGAGGTCTTTCTGCCGGAAGTGACGCCGGTCTGGACAGCCCTGGAAGGTCAGTCTGCTTCTCGTCTGGCTTCGGTGCTGGAGTCCGCGCGCCTGTTGATCGAGGGCGGTCGGCTCGATCTCGCAGAGGAGCTCCTGACGCGCTTCAGCAGTGACGAGATGCTCCGTGGCCTTGATCTTGCAGAAGCGATGGTCGCCAGCATGGAGGCTCGCGCTCGCCTGCTGTTCGGGGTCCGGGAGTCAACCGGTTGGCGGGGACCCGAGGTCATCTGGTGACGGCGGCCGAGCACGCCCCAGTGGCACGATGACCTGATGGCTTCACGACTTCGCGCCCCCGAGCTTCGGGGTCGGGCCTGGCTGAACACCGGCGGGCGGGACCTGTCGCTGGCCGACCTGCGGGGCAAGGTCGTCGTCCTGGACTTCTGGACGTTCTGCTGCGTCAACTGCCTGCACGTCCTCGACGAGCTGCGTGCCCTGGAGGCGAAGTACGCCGACGTGTTGGTGGTCGTGGGGGTCCACTCGCCGAAGTTCGTCCACGAGGCCGACCCGGCAGCGCTGTCGGCGGCTGTCGAGCGCTACGGGGTGGAGCATCCCGTCCTCGACGACCCTGAGCTGGCGACGTGGCAGCAGTACGCCGTTCGCGCCTGGCCGACGCTGTCGGTGGTCGACCCTGCGGGCTACGTCGTGGCCCAGCTGTCCGGGGAGGGGCACGGGCATGCTTTGGACGCCCTGATCGGCGAGCTGGTGAGGTCGCACGAGCGGGCCGGCACGCTTCACCGGGGACAGGGTCCGTTCGTACCGGCTACCCCCGAGCCGTCGACGCTTCGGTTCCCCGCGAAGGCGGTGCGGCTCCCGCACGGCACCTATTTGGTCGCCGACGCCGGCCACCACTGCGTCACCGAGCTCGCCTCGGACGGGGAGTCGCTGCTCCGACGGATCGGCTCAGGCCAGCGCGGTCTGGTGGACGGTTCGGCGGACGCCGCACGCTTCAACGAGCCCAACGGCCTGTGCCTGCTGCCCGACGAGGTGGCCCGCGCCGTCGGGTACGAGGTCGTCGTCGCCGACACGGCCAACCATGCGCTGCGGGGTGTTCGGCTCGACACCGGACACGTGACCACGGTCGCGGGCAACGGCGAGCAGTGGATGCGCGGTGGCGACACCTCCCGCCTGTCATCCCCGTGGGACGTGGCCTGGTTCGGCGACCGCGTCGTCATCGCGATGGCCGGCGTCCACCAGCTGTGGACCTGTGACCCGACGTCAATGGAGGTCGAGGTGCTGGCGGGCACCACGAGCGAGGGGCTGGTGGACGGTGACGCTGGCCAGGCGTGGCTGGCGCAGACGTCGGGACTGGCCGTCGACGACGAGACGTTGTGGTTCGTCGACTCCGAGACGAGCAGCCTGCGCCGGCTGCGCAACGGTGTTGTGCACACCGCCGTCGGGAAGGGGCTGTTCGAGTTCGGTCACGTCGACGGACCGGCCGACGAGGCCCTGTTCCAGCACCCCCTCGCCGCGACCGTGCTGCCCGACCGCAGCGTTGCGGTGGCCGACACGTACAACGGTGCCGTCCGTCGCTTCGACCCGGCCACCGGTCTGGTGTCGACGCTCGCTTCTGGGCTTCTGGAGCCCAGCGGGCTCGTCGTCGATGGTGAGCACATCGTGGCGGTCGAGTCGAACGCCCACCGGTTGACGCGGCTTCGCCTGCCGGACGAGGCGCTGCGCGTCGTGGACGCCTCCTACCGCACGCACCGGCCGGCGACGAGCGTGGCGCCCGGTGATCTGACGGTCGACGTGGTGTTCGAACCGCCGCCAGGCCAGAAGCTCGACGACCGCTACGGGCCGGCCACGCACCTCGTGGTGTCCGCTTCACCTCCGGAGCTGCTCGCTGGCGGCGCCGGGCCGGGAACCGAGCTGCGCCGGACGGTCACGGTGAACCCCGACGCCGAGGCGGGCGTCCTGCATGTCAGCGTCCGGGCGGCGTCGTGCGATGGCGACGACGTCCAGTTCCCGGCATGCCACGTGCACCAGCAGGACTGGGGGGTGCCCGTCGTGGTGTCCGACTCCGGAGACCGGGCGCTCGTGCTCGTCCTGGCGGGCGCGCCCGGTGGCGGTCCCGCGTGACCGGCGAGCGCGCCCAGCACTGGGACGCGGTCTACGGCAGCAAGGCCGAGGACGCAGTGAGCTGGTTTCAGCAGTCGGCGGACACGTCCCTGGAGCTGTTGGACGAGCTGCCGCTGCCCTCGCTGACCCGGCTGGTGGACGTCGGTGGCGGGGCCTCCCGGTTGGTGGATGCGTTGCTGGACCGGGGTGGGTTCGAGGTGACCGTCCTGGACGTCGCCGCCGAGGGTCTGTCGCACGCCCAGAAGCGGCTGGGCGAGGGCGCGTCCGTCGTGGACTGGGTCGTGGCCGACGTCA
>Ga0224505_10001659_pt1 | contig 13778 bp, 13 predicted proteins | sample SF_Jan12_sed_USG_FD_169102 | JGI IMG/M metagenome (GOLD analysis project Ga0224505, IMG submission 169102) | Sediment microbial communities from San Francisco Bay, California, United States - SF_Jan12_sed_USGS_4_1 | ecosystem: Environmental > Aquatic > Marine > Sediment | place: USA: California... | reverse complement strand
CCTTCGGCGAGGTGGTGATGGTCTCGGTGCCCTACCGCGCGCTGCCCGACGTCGGCAAGGAGCACGGCGCCCTGCTCAAGGGCAAGGTGGTGATCGACACCTGCAACCCGTTTCCCGGTCGCGACGGCGAGATCGCCAACTGGGCGCGCGCGAAGGGCGCAGGCCTCGCCTCGGCGGAGCTGCTGCCCGGCGCGCGCCTGGTGCGCGCCTTCAACGCGATCGGCGCCGCGAGCATGGGCGCGGCGCACCAGGCGCCGGGGCGCGTCGGCATGCCGATCGCGAGCGACGACGCGAAAGCTGCCGAGATCGCCTCGCGCCTGATCCGCGACATGGGCTACGAGCCGGTGCTGATCGGCGGGCTGGCGATGGGCAAGTACCTGATGCCGGGAACGGCGCTCGCGGGCGAGCGCACGGCGGAGGAGATCCGCAGGATCGCGGGGACGCTGCCTAGAAGTTGACCGCCGCGCCGCCCGCGGCCGCGAGCTTCCTCGCCGCCTCGCGCAGCACGAACTTCTGGATCTTGCCGGTCGCGGTGCGCGGCATCTGCTCTACGACCTCCAGCCGCTCGGGCCAGAAGTGCTTGGAGAACCCTTGCGCCGCGAGGTGCCTGCGCACCGCGTCGAGCGACAACGAGCAGCCGGGCTTCAGGGTGACGAACGCGCAGGCGCGCTCCTGCAGCCGCGGGTCGGGCATGGCCACGATCGCCGCGTCGGCGACCTCGCGCATGCCGTAGAGCGCGCTCTCGATCTCGACCACCGGGATGTTCTCGCCGCCGCGGATGATGACGTCCTTGCTGCGGCCGCAGATGCGGATGTAACCCTCGTCGTCCATGCGCGCGACATCGCCCGTGTCGAACCAGCCGCCTTCGTGCAGGCGCGAGAGCTCGGGGCGCTTGAGATAGCCGACGAAAAGCGAGCTGCCGCGCACCTGCAGCGCGCCGACCGTCCCGCGCGGCGCCTCGCGGCCATCGGCGCCGAGCACGCGCACTTCGCCATTGGGCAGCGCGCAGCCGTCGGACTCGAGCACCTTGTGCTCGTCGGGCGGCGTGATGGTGACGCTCGCGCATTCGGTCATGCCCCAGCAGGTGGCGACCTTCACGCCGAGGCGCCGGCGCGCGGCGTCCACCACTGCGGGCGGGATCGGCGCGCCCGAGCTCGCGAACAGTCGCAGCCGCGGCGCGCGCCGCGACTCCACGCCCGGCAGGCTAGCGAGGTCGGCGAGGAACGGCGTCGCCCCGCAGGTGTAGGTCGCGCCGTGCGCGCGCATCAGCTCCAGCGCGCGCTCGGGGTTCCACACGTCGGCGAGGACGAGCGGGATGCCGAGCATCAGCGCCATCTGCAGGCCGTAGCAGAAGCCGAGCTGGTGGCCGAGCGGCGAGGGCATGAAGATGACGTCCTGCCCGCCGATCTGCATGCGCTTCGCGTACTCGCCCACGGCGCTGAGGAGCGTGTTGGAGGTGTGCAGCGCGCCCTTCGGCTCGCCCGTGGTGCCCGAGGTGTACAGGAGCTGCATGACGTCGTCCGGCTCGAGGCGCGCGCCGCGCGCGCAGGCCGCGCCGCCGGCGGCGTCGAGCGCTGCCTCGAAGGAATCCTCGCCGTCGCCGTCGGCGACCAGCACGCGCGCGAGATTGGGCAGCTCGCCCAGGAGCCGCCGCGCGAGCGCGCCGTGGTCGAAGCCGCGGAACGATGCCGGCGCGATCAGCACGCGCGCGTCGCCGTGGCGCAGCATGAACGAGAGCTCGCGGTGGCGGAAGATCGGCATCAGCGGGTTGCTGACCGCGCCCAGGCGCACGCAGCCCAGGTGCGCGGCGACGAACTGCCAGCAGTTGGGCAGCTGGAACGCGACCACGTCGCCGCGGCCCACGCCGCAGCCGGCGAGCGCGCGCCCGGCGCGCGCCGCGCGCTCGGCGAGCTCGCGGTAGGTGAAGCGCAGCAACTGCCCCTGCTCCTCGCGCCAGGTGACGAGCGCGCAGGCCTCGGGCTTCTCGGCGACCCAGCGGTCGAAGTAGTCGGTGATCACGCGGCCGGGCCACAGCCCGCGCCTTTTCTCCTCGTCGAGCCGTTCCTGGCCGAGCAGGAGGCGGTCCATGGCGCTAGCGGCGCTTCTCCAGGAACGCGCGCACGCGCCGTTGCGTCTCCGCGCCGGCGAGCAGCATGCCGGTCGCCTCGAGCTCGAGCTCGTAGCCTTCGGCGCCGTGCGCCGCGGCGATGCAGCGCTTGCAGGCGGCGAGCGACTCCGCCGGCAGCGCCGCGAGGTCCTGCGCGAACTGCATCGCCCTCGCGGGCAGCGCCGGCGGCGGCACCGCCCAGTGCACGATGCCGAGCCGCGCGGCTTCCGCGCCGTCCACGACTTCCGCGCCGAGGATGAGGCGCTTGGCGGTCGGCGCGCCGCACAGGCGCGTCAAGCGCTGCGTGCCACCCGCACCCGGCAGCAGGCCCAGGCGCGCCTCTGGCAGGCCGAGCTTCGCGTCGAGCGATGCGACGCGGAAGTCGCAGGCGAGCGCGAGCTCGAGGCCGCCGCCCATGGCCGGGCCGCCGATTTCCGCGATCGAGACGACGGGCGAGGCTTCCAGCGCCGCGTACGCGCGTTGCATGGCGCGCGCCAGGGCCACCATCTGCGCGCGGCCCGCCTCGCTGTCGAAGCGCGCGCGCATCAACGCGAGATCCGCACCCGCGCTGAAGGCTCTTTCGCCGCTGCGCACGAGGAGCACGCGCGCGCTTCCCGGGGCGCGCACGACCTCCTGCAGCCGTTCAATCCACGCCTCGTCGATCGCGTTCACCGGCGGCCGCGCCAGAGTCGCGACGGCGATCGGTCCTGCGATCTCGAGGCGGATCATCAGTCGCCCTGGAACGCGGGCTTCTGCTTGGCGACGAACGCGTTGTAGGCGCGCTCGAAATCGTTGGTCTGCATGCAAATGGCTTGCGCCTCGGCCTCGGTCTCGAGCGCCTGCTCGATCGAGAGATTCCACTCCTGGTGCAGGCACTTCTTGGTCATGGCGTGCGCGAACGCGGGCCCGTCGGCGAGCGACTTCGCCATCTCCTGCGCGCGCGCGAGCAGCCTGTCCGCCGGCAGCACCTCGTTGAAGTAGCCCCAGGCCAACCCCTCCTCGGCGGAGAACGAGCGGCCGCTGTACAGCAGCTCCGCGGCGCGTCCCTGGCCGATGATGCGCGGCAGGATGGCGCAGGCGCCCATGTCGCAGCCGGCCAGCCCCACGCGCACGAAGAGGAACGCGGTCTTCGCCGCCGGCGTGGCGTAGCGCAGGTCGCTCGCCATCGAGATGATGGCGCCGGCGCCCGCGCACACGCCGTCCACCGCCGCGATGACCGGCTGCGGGCAGGTGCGCATTTCCTTGACCAGGTTTCCGGTCATGCGCGTGAAGCGCATCAGGTCGGGCATGTCCATCTTGACCAGCGGCCCGATGATCTCGTGCACGTCGCCGCCCGAGCAGAAGTTGCCGCCCTCGCCGGTGAATACCACCGCGCGCACGTCCTCGGCGTACTGCAGCCTGTGGAAGGTGTCGCGCAGCTCGGCGTAGCTTTCGAACGTGAGCGGGTTCTTGCGCTCCGGGCGGTTGAGCGACACGGTCGCCACGCGGTCCTTCACCTCCCACCTGAAGTGCTGCGGGCGCCAGTCGGCGGCTTTCAGCTTGTACATGCGTCGTTCTCCTTGTCGAAATACGGTCAGCCGGCCATGGTAAGGCCGCCGCTCACCGACAGCACCTGCCCGGTGACGAAGTCCGAGCGCGCGCTGGCGAAGAACAGGATCGCGTCGGCAACCTCCTGCGGTTTCGCCAGGCGGCGCATGGGCGTGACGCGCTCGAAGGCCTCCTTGATCTTGTCGGGCACCGCGGCCATCAGCGGGGTATCGGTCGGGCCGGGACAGACGCAGTTGACGGTGATGTTGTAGCGCGCGAGCTCGCGCGCCAGCGCCTTGGTGAAGGAGATGACGCCGCCTTTCGCGCCCGAGTACACGGTCTCGCCCAGGCTGCCCACGCGCCCGGCGTCGCTCGCCACGCTCACGATCTTGCCCTGCTGGCGCTCGATCATCGGCTCGATGAAGGCGCGGCACACGTGGATCGGGCCCATGAGGTTCAGGTCGACGAGCTTCTTCCAGAGCTCCGGCGTGTTCTTCACGAACGGCTCGGTGCGGCCCCAGCCGGCGACGTTGGCGACGATGTGCACCTCCTTGCGGCGCGCGAGCGCCTCGCGGCGGAAGTCCTCCACCGAGGCCGGGTCGGTGACGTCGAGGTAGAGGAAGTCCGCGCCCAGCGTGCGCACGCGCAGCGCGTCCGCGGCCGCCTCGCCCAGCTCGCGGTTCACGTCGCCGAGGATCACGTGCGCGCCCGCGGCGGCGAGCGTCTCGGCCGTCGCGCGCCCGATACCGGAAGCGGCGCCCGTGACCACAGCAGTCTTTCCGTCCAGCTTCATGGCAATCTCCTTTCAGGTCACGCCGCGCGCGCGCAACTGCTCGGCGAAGGGGCGGTCGTCCTCGTCGATGTGCCCGAGCAGCCACTCGCGCAGGAAGCGTCCCGTTGCGCCGAGGCCGGCCGCGTCGAGGGGCACGTCGAAGCGCTGGATGGCCTCGAGCATGCGGCGGTGCTCCTCCTGGTGCTGGCCGAGCGCGAGCCCGTGCTCCTGCATCAGGCGCTCTTCGGTGGCGAAGTTGTGCTCGGTCGCGCGCACCAGCTCGCGCAGCGTCTCGACGAGCTCGTCGCGGTCGCGGCCCGCCTGCAGGCCCGCGAACAGGCGGTTGACGAGGTCGAGCATCTCGCGGTGCTGGCCGTCGATGATGGCGACGCCGACCACATAGCGCTCGTGCCACTCGAGGAAGGGCCCCGGCGGCTGCAGTTTCATGACAGCCGCTTGACGAACGCGAGGCGCTGCGCGGGCGCAAAACCGGCGTCGAGGAAGAAGCCGAGCAGCGGCAGCGCCTGCACCGCGACCACCGTCTCCACGCGCTCGATGCGCAGCGCGTTGAGGTTGAGGAACAGCTGCTGCAGCAGCGCATGGCCCACGCCGTGGTGCGCGTACTCCGGCGCCACGCCCAGCGTGTCGATCACCGCCACGGGCTCGGTGCGGCCGAAGTCGCCGAGGTCGGCGCGCGCCATGACGTAGCCGGCCATGATGCCGTCCTTGCGCGCGGCGAGCGAGATGCGCACGCCCGTCTCGCGCAGCGCCTCGTCGAGCGCGTGCTGGACGAAGGCGCGGCGGTCGCGCCCGGTGACGTGGTGGTCGATGCGCACCACGTCGTCCAGGTCCTTCGCCGCCAGCAGGCGCACGTCCGCGGTATCGCGGGCGAGCTGCTCGTAGTCGTTCGCCTGCGGCGCGCTCCAGTCGTTCGGGTCGCCGGGCTTGTCGCGCGAGGGCGAGGCGACGGACTCCGGCCGCGTGAGCAGCGGGTTGTCCTGCAGCGCGCTCTCCAGGACCAGCGCGCCGGACAGCGCGTAGCCGGTCGCGGCGAGAAAGCGCAGCATGGCCGTGTCGCGCCAGGGCGCGGCGGTGCGCAGCTCGGCGAGGCCACGCTTTCTCGCCGCCGCCTCCAGCGCGGCATGCAGCGCCCAGCCGACGCCGCGGCCCTGCGCGCCGCGCGCCACGCTGATCACCTCCAGCCGCAGCCCGGGCTGCGCGCGGCCGAACTCGCCCTCGAGCACGCGCCCGAGCGCGTGGCCTGCCAGCCTGCCGTCCACCTCGGCGGCGAACTGCAGGTGGAGCTTGGGCTGGCGCAGCGCGGCGTTGAGCCGCCGCTCGAAGTAGGCGCGGCGCGTGCGGCCCATGAGCTCGGCGTCGATGGCGACCACCGCGTCGAGGTCGGCGGGCGCGAGCGGCCGCGTCTTCGCCGCCGGGGTGAGCAGGCGTGACTTCGTTGCCGCTGGCGCGGAGGGGCGTTTCTTCTTTGCGTTCATACGTAGCTCCCGGCGAGTGCCTGGTCGGTTTCCTCGTCGAGCAGGTCCTCGAGCGAGGGCAGCAGCGACATCTCTTCCTTCTGCACGTGGCTCACCAGCCGCTCGGCGAGCTCCAGCGCCAGCGCGCGCGCCTCGGGCCAGCGCGCCTGCAGGTCGGCGGACGGTTGCGCGAGCTCGCCGAAGCGCCGCGCGGCCTCGCGGATCGTCGCGTGCTCCTCGGCGAGCAGCCCGGCGATGTCGCCTTCGCCGGAAGCCGCGAGCAGCGGAAACAGGTCCTTCTCCTCGAAGGCGAAGTGGCGCGTCACCTCGTCGGCGATCTGGGCCGTGCAGTCGCGCACCAGGCGCAAGTCTTCCTCGGTGGGCGGCTTCGCGCCGCGCATGGCGAGCGCCTGCTCCAGGCGCCCCCAGAGCGCGAGCGTCGCCTCGTGCTCCTCGTGCAGGCGGCGGCTGATGTGGCGGTTGAAGTCCATGGGGCGGTCCTCAGGCGTGCGCGGGCACGCGCGCGCTCTTCAGGCGGCCGAGCACGCCGGCGAAAAAGGCGGCGAAAGCAAGCGCGCCGGCAAGGCCGGCGGCGGCTGCCACCTGCACCAGCCACAGCGCATCGAGCGCCACCCCGGCGAGCAGCCCGGCGAGAGCGGCGAAATGCAGCACGCGGTGCGCGGCGAGCGGCCCCTGCGGGCTGAGCGCGGAAGCGAGCGGCGGCGCGCGGGCGCCCGCGTGCACCGAGGCAAGAAAGGGCACGATGCGCTGCAGCACGCCGAGCAGGAACGTCAGCAGCCAGCCGGGCACGAGCAGCACGATGAACAGCACGCCCGCGCGCGGCGGCGCCCAGCCGAGCGCCATGGCGAGCGCGAGCGCGAGGCTGGCGAGGAGCAGCGCCCAGCTCGCGCGCACCAGCTGGAACGCGGGCCCGAGCGCCGGGCGCAGGCGCGCGCGCAACGAGCGCTCGAGCGACACGACGTGGATCGCCGCCGCCACGAGCCCGGCGAGCGCGGCGGCGCCCAGGAAGCCGCCGAGCGCAAGCAGGATGGCGGCGAGCGCCGTGCCGAGGGCGGCGTAGGCGCTGCGCGGCGCGGGCGGACGCGCGACGGCCAGCATCGGCAGCAGGAACTGCGACAGGCCGAGCGCCAGCAGGCCCATGAAGCCGTAGGCGGCGAGCACGAGGTGCGCGACGCGGAACGCCGAGTGATCGAGCGCCAGGCCGTGCTCGTAGCGCGCCACGAGCGCAAGTCCCGTGAAGGCGAGCCCGGCGAGCGCGGCGAGCGCCGCCCAGCCGTGCGCCACCACCACCGGCATGCCGCGCGCGCTCCACAGGTTGCGCGCGAGCAGCCAGCCGTACAGGGAGAGCGCCGCCAACGCAAGCACGGCGCCCGGCGCCATGGCGCGCGGCGCGTAGGCCGCCGCGCCGCCCCCGAACAGCAGCACGCCCGGGACGAACAGCCACCAGACGAGCTTGGCCGCGCCCACCGAGCGCACCGGCTGGCGCGTCGCCACCGGCAGCAGCTGCAGCGTCGCGCCGATCGCCGCCATCGCCAGCACGCCGAGCGTCGCGAGGTGCAGCGCCGCGAACGGCCAGCCGAGGCCGCCGGGAAAGGCGGCCACGTCTCGCGCCCCCGCGAGCAGCGCCGCCCAGGCGGCGATGTGCAATGCCACTGCCGCGCCGAAGTAGCGGAACGGCACCGACATCGGCAGCAGGCGGCTGCGGGCGACGTTGGCGAACATCAGGCCTTTTTCGGACGCAGGTCGCGCACGCGCACCGCCTTGCCCTGCGAGCGCGGCACTTCACCCGGCTTCTTCGCCACCACGCGCGTGGTGACGCCGATCATGGACTTGATCTGGTGCCGCACGCGCTCCTGCAGCTCCTCGAGCGCGTGCTCGAGCGTGGCCGCCTCGACCTCGACGGTCAGCTCGTCGAGGCTGCCGCTCCTCTCGACGACCAGCTGGTAGTGCGGCGCGACGCCGGGCAGCCCCACGAGCACCGCCTCGATCTGCGACGGATACACGTTCACGCCGCGGATGATCAGCATGTCGTCGTTGCGGCCCGTGATGCGCTGCAGCCGCACGTGGCGCCTGCCGCAGGCGCAGCGCGCGGTGGTCACGCGCGTGATGTCGCGCGTGCGGTAGCGCAGCATCGGCAGCGCCTCCTTGGTGAGCGTGGTGATGACCAGCTCGCCCGCCTCGCCCTCGGGCAACGGCGCCCCGGTGTCCGGGTCGATGATCTCGATGAGGAAGTGATCCTCCCAGGCGTGCAGGCCGTCCTGCGCTTCGCACTCCACGGCGACGCCCGGCCCCATGATCTCCGAGAGCCCGTAGACGTCCACGGCCTTCAGGCCCATGCGCGCCTCGATCTCGCGGCGCATCGCCTCGCTCCACGGCTCGGCGCCGAACAGGCCGACCTCGAGCTTCGAGGCGCGCAGGTCCACGCCCTCGCGCTCGGCGACCTCGGCGATGGCGAGCGCATAGGAGGGCGTCGCGCACAACACGCGCGCACCGAAGTCCTGGATCAGCAGCACCTGGCGCTCGGTCGAGCCGCCCGACATCGGCACCACGGTGGCGCCGAGGCGCTCGGCCCCGTAGTGCGCGCCCAGTCCGCCGGTGAACAGGCCGTAGCCGTAGGCGTTGTGCACCACGTCGCCGGGGCGCGCCCCCGCGCAGGCCATCGAGCGCGCCATCAGGTCCGCCCAGGTATCGAGGTCGCGCGCGGTGTAGCCGACCACGGTCGGCTTGCCGGTGGTGCCGGAGGAGGCATGCAGGCGCGCGAGCTGCTCGCGCGGCCGCGCGAACATGCCGAACGGATAGTGCTCTCGCAGGTCACCCTTCAGCGTGAAGGGGAGCCTGCGCACGTCCTCAAGAGACTTGATGTCCTGCGGGCGCACGCCGAGCGTCTTCATGCGCTCGCGGTGCAGCGGCACCTTGTCGTAGGCGTTCTTCAGCGTCTCGCGCAGGCGCTTCAACTGCAGCTTCGCGAGCGCGTCGCGCGACAGCGTCTCCGCCCCGCGGTCGTGGAAGAAGCGGCTCTTCGCGGCGCGCGGATGCACTTTCGCCGCGTACTGGGGCTGGAGCATGGCGGTCATCGTTGGTTCCTCCGATCAGCGCGCGCCGCGCACGGGCAGGTGCGGCAGGTGGAAGCCCTGGTTGAGCGAGGCGCGCGTCACGAGCGCGAACTTGAGCCACAGGCCGGTGACGAGCGCGGCGGCACCGGCAAGCAGCGCCAGGTCCGGCATCCAGAAGGCCATGAGGGTGAGCAGCAGCACGCCGACCGTGCCGATCTGCACGAGCATCTTGGCCGGTGCGACCAGTGCCGGGCTCTGGACCGCGGACGCGTAGCGTGACCAGGCGAAAGCCCTGAGGATCACCGCGAGGCCGAACCAGGCGACGAGCAGCGGCGCAGTGGTGAAGTAGAGCGCGATGCCCGCGCCCTCGGCGAGGCCGGTGCTCACGATGAGCAGCGTCACCTGCGGCGCGCGCCAGGCGGGGATGCCCTTCGAGGCACGCAGGATGCGCCCCTGGCAGAAGACGAAGGCGAGCGCCGCGGCGGCGGCGAGCGGCAGGAACGGCCGCGGCTGCCACAGCGCGGCGGCGCCGAGCGCGAAGACCAGCAGCGCGGCGAAGGACTCGCGCGTCATCCAGGACGTGAACGGGTTGAAGAAGACGTTGACGGCGCGCAGCTTCCTGCCGATCTCGAGCCACACGGCGGCGAGGCCCGCGGCGATCATGCCGAGCGCGAGCAGCACCGGCGCGCGGCTGTCGGGATAGGCGAGGGCGGCCGCGATCATCAGCCCCGCGCCCGCGCCGCCGAGCATGAAGTTCGCCGCCGCGCGCGCGTCCCAGTGCTGCTGGACCCAGGCCCTGGGGCCGAAGCTCATGGCGCCTTGTCCCAGAGGTAGTAGAAGCGCGGGCCGGTGCCGAGCTCCTCGTGCATGCGGAAGTGCTGGTTCTCGGCGAGCAGCGCGGAGACGTTACTGGTTGCATCGGCCACGTCGCCGAAATGCAGCGCCTGGGCGATGCACGAGTTGACGCACGCCGGCGTCGCCTCCGGGTCCACGCCGGGCGTCAGGCCCTTCGCCAGCCCGGCGTCGATGCGCTCGACGCAGAACGTGCACTTGGTGGCGACGTCGGGGCGCTTCGCGTCCTCGCTCGACTTGTAGCGCGCCTGGTAGGGGCAGGCGACCGCGCAGTAGGCGCAGCCGATGCACAGGTCGTAGTCGATGGTGACGATGCCGTCGGCGCGCTTGCGCGTCGCGGTGCTCGGGCACACGTGCATGCAGGGCGGGTCGTCGCAGTGCATGCAGCCCACCGGCACGAACGCGCGGCGCACGTCCGGGTACTCGCCGACTTCCATGTCGAGCACGCGCCGCCATTGCACGCCCACGGGCGTGTCGTTCGTCTGCTTGCAGGCCGCGGTGCACGTCTGGCAGCCGACGCAGCGCCGCAGGTCCGCGACCATCGCCCACGTCGTCATGCCGCCTTCCTCAGGGACACACGCGCGATGTCGGCGGCGGAGCCGGTGGCGTCCGTCAGCTCGAGCGACATCGGCACGAGGCTGTTCATCGAGGGCATGCCGAAGTCCTTCGCCACCGGCGTTTCCCAGTGGCCGAACTGGCCGAGCAGCAAGAGCGTGTCTGGGCGGATTCCCTGGCGCAACACGGCGCGCGCGCGTACCGAGCGCTTGGGCGTGGCGATCTCGAGCCAGTCGCCTTCCTCGATGCGCAGCTCCTTCGCGCGGCCGGCGTTGAGGATGACCCCGCTGTGGCCCGCGACGTTGTCGGCGACCTCCTTGATGAACTGCATCCCTACGTTACCGCCCCAGGCGTACTGCATCGAGCGCGAGGTGAGCAGCCAGAACGGGTAGTCCTGCAGCGCGCCGCCCATGGCGACGAGCGCCTGCTCCCATTCGCCGGGGAAATCCTTGTAGGCCGGCAGCGCCTGGTACTCGGCGAGCTGCTTGTCCCACCAGGTCATGCCGTGCTCGTGCAGTCGCCGGCCGAGCTCGGTGCCAACCCGCAGCAGCCGCTCCTGGTAGGGCATCTCGAAGCGCAGCCCCTTCACGGCGAGCGTCGGGAAGAGGTACCACGCGGTGCGCGGGAAGGGCCTGGTCGCGAGGCCGTGCTCTTTCCACCAGGCAAGGCCGTTCGCTTCCTTGCCTTCCGAAAGCTCGAAGCTCGCCGCCTTGCACGCCGCGTCCCAGATCTCTTCGGCCGGGTGCGCGCGCGCAGTGTCGAGCGCGAAGTCGCCGAGCCGCACGCCGAGCGTGCCGCGGTTGATCGCGGCGTTGTACGGCTCGAGCAGCCCGGTGCGCTGGGCAAGTGCGGTGGCGATGTCGGTGAAGTCGCGCGCCTCGCCGCGCGGCGCGATCGCCGGCTGGCGCAGCGCGAAGCCTTCGCGGTCCCAGAACTGCTCGATGAACTTCGAGCCGCCGATGCGGATGAGCTGCAGGCTCTCCAGGTCGGTGGCGTCCGGCAGCAGGAGATCGGCGAAGTGGTTGGTCTCGTCGCGCGTGAAGGCGAAGGCCACCACGAACGGAAAGCGCGCCATGCGCTCCTCGATCGCCTGCGTGTCCCAGAAGGAGATCGCGGGGTTGGTGCGATAGAGGAACCAGACATCCGGCAGCGTCACGCGCGGCAGGCCGGGCGGCGTCTGGTCGAGGAACATCCACGAGAAGTGCGTGGGCCCGAGCGCCTGGCTCCAGGCGTTGTCGCCCACCAGCGGCACCATCGAGCGGTAGGCGTTGCGGATGTTGGGCTGCGCGCTCCAGTGCGCCTTGTCCGTGGGATTGAAGGGGTGGCCCATCAGGCCATCAGGCCCCGAGCGCACGCTGCGCTGGCGCTGCGAGAGCGGGCTATTCAGGCGCACCGTCGTGCCGAGGATGCCGCCGGGGGTCTCCAATGCACCTACGAGCGCGGCCAAGAGAGTCCGCGCCCAGCAGCATTCGTAGCCGCCCCAGCCGTTGGTGACCGTCTTGCCGAGGCTCACCGCGACCGGGCGGTAGGGCAGGGTCTTGCCCTCGATCTCGATCGTCTGCCCGACGCACGCCGCGTCGAGGTACTCGTTGGCGATGCGCCGGACGCGCGCGGCGGGCACGTCGCAGATGCGCTCGGCCCACTCGGGCGAGTAGGGCTTCATGTGCGCGACCAGTTTCGCGAACGCCGTCTCGCCCTCGAGCGAGCCTTCGGCGAGCAGCTCGCCGTCCGCGCCGGTTTCGAGGCTGACGTGCGTTTCCTTCGCTTCGAGCGCTGCGGCGACGATCGGCTGGCCGGTCGCGGGCTCGCGCAGGTAGAAGCCGTTGGCGCCCACCAGGTAGGGCGAGGACGTATGGCGATAGAGGAATTCGAGGTCGAGCTTCTCGCGCGGCGCCTCGTGCAGCATCACGTGGATGAGCGCGTAGAGGAACGCGGCGTCGGTCTTCGGCTTGATCGGCACCCACTCGGCCGAGCAAGCCCCGGTGACCGACAGGTGCGGCTCGACCTGCACGCGCTTCATGCCGCGCTCGCGCGCGTTGGCGTGGCGCCAGACGCCCGCGACGCCGCCGGAAGCCTCGACGTTCGCGCCGCACGAGATGAGGTAGTTGGTGAGCGGCGTGTCGGGCGACACGGTGAACCCGCGATGCCAGAGCTCGCCGTAGAGGTGCTCGGAGTGGTAGCACTTCACGCCCTGGCCCGAGCCGAAGCCCATGTCCACCGGGCCCCAGGCCGAGAGGAACGCGGGGAAGCTCCCCATGTAGGACTGCGGCGTGCCGCCGCCGCCGAAGCTCGCCGCGACGCGCGGGTAGCCCGACTCGTCCACGAGGCCGCGCGCGCGCACGTCGGCGAGCTTCGCGGCGACGGTGTCGAGCGCCTCGTCCCAGGAGATGGGCACGAAGCGCGGGTCCTCGCCGTGGCCTTTCTTCGGATTGGTGCGCTTCATCGGCCGCAGCACGCGGTCCGGGTGGTAGGTCTTCTGCACCAAGCCGTAGGCCTTGACGCAGACCTTGCCGCCGCCCGGATGCACGTCCGCGGCGGAGAAGTTGGGCTCGACCTCCGTCGCCACGCCGTCGGCCACCTTGACCGTCAGCAGATCGGGCCCGGCGACGCACTGGTAGCAGTAGGTGGCGACTTTCTTCATGCGCTCATCGGGCTGCGGCCTTCGCCTTCTTCTGCTGCAGGCGCTGCTTGACCTGGTCCACGTTGGCGACGAAGCGCATGTGGCGCCCGCGGCAGATCTGGTCGAGGCCGTCGGTCGCCGTCACGTCGAACGTGACCGCGCGGCCCTTCACCTCGGCGATCGTGGCGCTGATCGTGGCCTGCATGCCCATCAGGGTGGCGGCGAGGTGGTCGATCTCGACGCGCGTGCCCACCGAGTCCTCGCCGGCATCGAGGTGCGGCAGCAGCATTTCGCGGCACGTGACCTCGATGTCGCGCACCAGCATCGGGGTGGCGTACACGCGCGCGTCCTCGCCCATGAAGTCGATGGTGCGTTCCCGGTCGACGAGGAATTCCCGGGTGCCGGCGACGCCGGCGGTCAGGGTGGGTTTCATCGGGCTATCCGACCACGACCCGCCGGGGCGGGACTTGATCCAGGTTAAAGGCCGAGATAGGCGCTGCGCACGGCCTGGTCGGCGAGCAGCTCGGCCCCGGTGCCGGCCAGCACTATGCTGCCGGTCTCCAGCACGTAGCCGCGGTCGGCGATGGCGAGCGCCGCGCGCGCGTTCTGGTCCACGAGGAAGATCGCGGTGTCGTCGCCGCGCAGCTTCGTGATGCAGGCGAAGATCCCGGCCACCAGGCGCGGCGCGAGGCCCATGCTCGGCTCATCGAGCAGCAGCAGCCGCGGCCTCGCCATGAGCGCACGGCCCATGGCGAGCATCTGCTGCTGGCCGCCCGAGAGATTGCCGGCGGGCTGC
>Ga0224505_10001658_pt1 | contig 13785 bp, 15 predicted proteins | sample SF_Jan12_sed_USG_FD_169102 | JGI IMG/M metagenome (GOLD analysis project Ga0224505, IMG submission 169102) | Sediment microbial communities from San Francisco Bay, California, United States - SF_Jan12_sed_USGS_4_1 | ecosystem: Environmental > Aquatic > Marine > Sediment | place: USA: California... | reverse complement strand
TGAACGGCGACGCGGTGGGCGTGGGCGAAGATCTCGGGCAAGCACTCGAGGCCGCGGTGGAGGGGGCTGAGCCCGACGGAGGCGGCCAACCCGGCGATGGTGGCGGTCAGCTCGATCGCACCGTGGCCGAGCTGCTCGCCGAGGCCGCCGATCGCTTCGCGGCTGCCGATGCCGCACTGCGCGCGGGCGATCTCGCCACGTACCAGCGCGAGGTCGAAGCGGCGCAGACCCTCGTAGCTCGGGCGCTCGAGCTCTCGGGCGAGGTACCGGCGCCCGCGGGTGAGGCGACGACCGGGCCGACGCCTTCGCCGTCCCCCTCTCCGTAGGCCGCGCGGCTCCTCAGCTCGGAAGCCGGAACCCCAGATCGGCGTCGACGTCGACGATGTCCATCTGTGCCTTCTGCAGGTGACCCGAGTAGTCCCAGTTCATCGACTGCCAGCGCGTGAACTGGTCGAGCACCCAGATGCCCGACTGACGGGAGCCGTTGCCGCTGCGGCCGTTCCCTCCGAACGGCAGGTGCGCCTCGGCACCCGACGTGGAGTTGTTGACGCTTACCATCCCGGCAGAGATGCCGTCGCGGAACCGGAACACGTTGAGCGGATCGGACGTGTAGATGCTGCTCGACAATCCGTACCCGTGCCCGTTGGCCAGCGCAAGGGCCTCGTCGAAGGTCTCGAAGGTCGCGACTCCGACGAGCGGGCCGAACGTCTCCGTGGCATACAGGTCGTCCCCAGCGAGCACGCCGTCGACGATCGTGGGGTGGTAGTACAGGCCGGCGTCCGGATCGCCTACGAATCCCTCGCGGGGGTTCGAGGCACTGCGGATCCGCCCGACGCCGGTCGAGCCCAGCAGGGAGTGATGCGGCGCCACGAGCTCGAGCCATGTCTCGAACCGTTCACAGAACCGAGACGAGATCATCGGTCCGTAGAGCACCTCCGCCGTCGGGTCGCCGATCGGGGCTTGGGCGGCCGCTTTCGAGAGCCGCCCGAGGAAGTCATCGTGCACATCGGTGTGCACGATCACGGTGCCGAGCGAGGTGCACCGCTGCCCCGCGGTGCCGAAACCACTGAACAGCGCACCTTCAACGGCGAGATCGAGGTCGGCATCGGGCATCACGACGAGCGGGTTCTTGCCGCCGAGCTCGAGGCACGGTGTCTGCAGGTGACGGCCGGCGAGCTCGCCGATGCGGCGCCCGATCTCGGTCGACCCCGTGAACCCGATCTTGTCGATGAGCTCGGCATCGAGCGCCTGTTCGAGTCCTTGGAAGGTCGAGGGTCCGTCAGCGAGCACCATCGAGAACACCCCGGCCGGCACTCCCGAATGCAGCAGCAGCTGTGCGAACGCCTCCGCGGTCGCAGGGGTGTACTCGGCCGGCTTCCAGACGACGGCGTTGCCGCACACGAGCGCCGGCACGATGTACCAACTGGGCACGGCAACGGGGAAGTTCCCGGCGGTCACGATCGCCGCAACCCCGACCGGAGCCCTGAACGTGAACAGCTGCTTGTCGCGCATCTCGCTCGGCACGGTCTGGCCGTAGAGACGCCGGCCCTCGGACAAGAAGAAGTTGCAGGTGTCCACGACCTCCTGCACCTCGCCGCGCGATTCCCGGATCGGCTTGCCGATCTCGCGGGTGATCAGCTGGGAGAGCGGTTCGGCGTTCTCCTCGACCAAGCGGCCGAACTGCTGCACCACGCGTCCGCGGGTGGGCGCGGGCGTCGCTGCCCACAGGCGTTGTGCTTCGCGCGCGACGGTGCAGCCGCCGACGAGCGTGGAGGCGTCGCCCAGTGCGGCCTCGCCGATCGTGTCGTCGAGCCGGGCCGGGTTCGAGCTCGTCAGCACACCGCCGGGCGCTCCGTCGATCGGTGTGCCGTTGACGAGCGATCGGATGGTGGGCATGCGGCGATGCTACGACGAGGATGGGCACCGCATCTCGTTTGATTGGATACGAGGGTGATCCCGAACCGGCTGCACCAGATCTGGCTCGGCCCGCGACCGGCGCCGATCGCCTGGGTGGAGACGTGGCACCACCTGAACCCCGACTTCGAGCACCGTCTCTGGGATGGTCCGGCGATCGACGGGCTCGGGCTCGAGAACGAACGCCTCTTCCGGCGCTACCTCGCTGCCGGCATCTACGACGGCGCCGCCGATGTGGCGAGGGTGGAGATCCTGCATCGATCGGGTGGCGTCTACGCTGATGCCGACTCGGTTGCCCTGCGGCCGCTGCGCGAGGCACCGTTCCTCGAGGCCGGGTTCTTCGCCCAGTACGAGGCGAGCCAGCGGCGCGCGCATCTGATCACCAACGCGTTCATGGGAGCCACCGCTGGCCACTCCGTGCTGCGGCGGTACATCGACCGGCTGTCGCGTGTGAGCGAACTCCGGCCCATGTGGCGCCTGACCGGCCCCGGCGCCCTGACCGATGTGCTGGAGCAACGATCGGACGCCGACGTCATGATCCTGCCGCCGTGGACCTTCTTCACGCATTCGCCCGACGGGAAGGAGCTGAGCGGAGGAGGCGAGTCATACGCGCGCCACTTCTGGTCGACGACCGCCGAACGCTGGGGACACGAGGGCACGACCCCGTACCCCGACGACGGCGGGGTTCCGTGAGCCGAGCGCCGTTGGGTCTGCGCTGGGGGTTTGCTAGCATCGTCGTGCGGGGTGGAGCAGTCCGGTAGCTCGCTGGGCTCATAACCCAGAGGTCACAGGTTCAAATCCTGTCCCCGCGACGAACGACGAGGGCGCCGACATGCTCGGCGCCCTCGTCGCGTTCCAGGGCCCCGTATGACCGACCCTCCGTCGGCCCGATGGGGTCAAGCGCCCGGTCGTTTCGGACCGAAATCGTTCGTGTGCTTAGACTTCGGCCGATGCGAAGCATGCGGCGCCCGGCCAGGTTCGCGCTGACGGTCCTAGCGGCCGTCTCCGTGGGCTCGGCACTCTTCGTCATGCCCGCCTCCGCGGGCGTTCCGATCGAGCGCACGCCGGGCGAGACCAGTTACGACTACCACTTGCGGGGCAACTCCAACGGCAAGACCTGGCGGGGGACCGGCTCCATCACCTTCGCGAACACCGGCGCCGACCCGCTGCCGGAGGTCTACGTTCGGCTCTGGTCCAACGGCGTGCTCGGCTGCGAGGGATACTCGATCGCCGTGTCCAACATGCAGGGAGGCGCGGTGACCGCCTCTCGCCTTGCATGCACGGAGCTCGAGGTGACGCTCGATGCTCCGCTCATGCCCGCTGCGAGCACGACGATCTCGTTCGACCTGCGGATCAGGCTGCCGGCCGTCGACGACCGGTTCGGCTTCCACGACGGCCTGGCGCTTGCCGGCACGGCGCTGCCCATCCTCGACGTACGTGACGACCGCGGATGGCACCACGCACCGTTCGAGAACCTGGGCGAGAGCTTCTACTCGGTCGTGGCCGACTACGAAGTGACGCTCGTGACGCGACCCGCGCTCGACACCGCGGCGACCGGCGTCGTCACCGATCGGAGACCGACCGGGCATCATCGGGTCAAGACCACGTACACGGCCGAGCAGGTACGGGATTTCGCATGGGCGGCAGGCTCGTTGCGCACCGTGGTTCGATCGGCTCGGGGCACCGACGTCGTCGTCTCGTATCAGCCCACGGCCGTGCCCAAGCGGAAGGCGCGCGATGCGGCCGATGATGCGATCAGGGTGTTGCGAACCCTCGGTGACGCGTTCGGAGACTATCCGTACCCCGAGGTCGACGTGGTGCTGGCCGGCGACGCCACCTTCGGCGGCATGGAGTACCCGACGATCGTGTTCTCCGTGCCGAACCGCCTGACGATCGCGCACGAGCTCGCACACCAGTGGTTCTACGGAACGGTGGGCAACGATCAGTATCGAGAGCCGTGGCTCGATGAGTCGTTCGCGACCTGGGCGATGCGGTTGCCGTTCGCACCCCGCGCGGGCTGCAAACGCATCTCCTGGCCGAGCGCGCAGGCGGCGCTCACGAACGACATGGGCTACTGGGCTCGGCACCCGACCCAGTACGGCCTCGTCTACGTCGGAGGAGCGTGCATGCTCGCGAACCTCTCGAAGCGGTTCGGATCCGAGCGCTTCCTTCGAGTCGTCGGCCGCTACGCCAGGGGGCACAGCATGGACATCGCGCGCACCGAGGATTTCATGGGCGCGATCGAGAGGGCTGCCGAACGACACCTCGATGGGTTCAACGCCGCTGCCTACTGGGCGCGGTGGCGCGTCGAGCCTTCCTGACCGCCGGACGAAGGCGGGGGCTCCACGGCGGGGCGAAGCCGACTAGGATGACTCGGTCGCATCCGAACGAAGGGGGACCGGCGTGGCCAGGCATGACGTGGTGGGGCAGCTCTCGCAGGTTCCGCTGTTCGCGGGATGTTCCCGGCGGGATCTGCAGACGATCTCGCGGGTCGTGAAGGACATCGATCACTCATCGGGGACGGTCATCGCTCGGGAGGGCGAGCCGGGCGTCGGTCTGTTCGTGATCGTCGACGGCACCGCCGACGTCACGATCGGCGGCTCGAGGAAGGCCAAGCTCGGTCCCGGCGATTTCTTCGGCGAGATCGCCCTGCTCGACGGTGGACCGCGCACCGCCACGGTCACGGCGACGTCCGACATCCAGATGCTCGGGCTCACGGAGTGGGTGTTCCGCGGCTTGCTGCAGGAGCACCCTACGATCGCTGTGAAGACCCTCCAGCAGATGGCGAGCCGTCTGCGCAACGCGACCAAGACCGCGACCGCCTGATCGATCGGAGGAACGCAGGGCTGCTCGCTTCGCGTATCCCGAACGCCGACCTGCTCGACTCCTTCGGACAGGGGTCATGATCGGCGTGCCGACGCCCGATGTGACCGCGCTCGCCGACGCCCGCGCTCGGGCTCGCGCCGAGCGCGACTTCACGGCGGCAGACGCCCTGCGCGACGAGCTCTCGGCGGCCGGCTGGGCGGTCATCGACGAGCCCGGCGGCACATGGCGACTCGTCCCGGTTCCCGACGAGGCCGAGACCGGCGAGGGGCCCCTGGCGCCGCACGACGTCCCGTCGGTGCTCGCCGATCCGGCGACCGACGACGTGAGCGCGCACTGGGTGTCGGAGGGCTGGCCCGACGATGTCGCGCGCGCGATCGCGTCGTTCCGTGCGCATGAAGGCGATCGCCGCGTCCGCTACGTGGTGGCCGACGTGACCGGCGCCGATCCCACGACCTTCGGACCCGACGTCGAGGTGGTGTCGCTCGTTGAGGGTACGGGCTGGGCGGCGGCGGCCAACGCCGGACTCCGGCGGGCGACGGGGCGCATCGTGCTCGTGATGGACGGATCGATCGAGGCCTCGGGCGACGTGTTCGGCCCGCTCGAGCGTTCGCTCGCCGACGTCGAGGTCGGCATCGCGGGTCCGTTCGGCATCGTCACGCATGATCTGCGGCAGTTCGACGAAGCGCCGGGCCCGGGGCCGTGCGATGCCATCGAGGGCTACTGCATGGCGATGCGCCGAGATCTGCTCGCCGCCGTCGAGGGTTTCGACGAGAAGTTCCGCTGGTACCGGACCGCCGACATCGAGTTGTCGTTCCGGGTCAAGGATCGGGGTCTCCGCACCGAGGTCGTGGGGCTGCCGCTGGTTCGGCACGAGCACCGCATGTGGTTCGAAACGGACCCGGCGGACCGGGCGAAGTGGTCGAAGCGCAACTTCTACCGGTTCCTCGATCGGTGGCGAGACAGATGGGATCTGGTGCTGGATCCGCGGCCGCCCGAGCGCCCGTAACGAGCGGGAACCTGCCTCAGTCGATCGTGGGCATCGGCGGAGCGGGCGGCATCGCGATCTGCGGCGTCGGCGCCCGCTCGCGATCGCGGTGTTCCTTCGCCACGGCGGCCGCGGCCGCCGATTCGCGCTCTTTGACCTCTTCCTGCCGGCGCAGTTCGTCGGAGTCGGGGATCGGCTTGGTGCCGCCCGTGTAGGCCTCGAGGTCTTCACCGTCGATCGTCTCGGTGACGAGCAGCAAGGCCGAGAGACGGTCGAGCATGTCTCGGTGGGCCATGAGCACCTTCTCCGCCTGGTCGTGCGCCTCGTTGAGCAGGCGGCTGACTTCGCGGTCGATCTTCTCCGCGGTGGCTCCGGAGATCTTCGGTCCGCTGAACAGAGCGTTCGGATCGTCCTGGCCGAGCGAGAACGGGCCGACTTCTTCGCTCATGCCGTACTGCGACACCATGGCTCGCGCGATCTGGGTCGCCTTCTCGAGGTCGTTCTGTGCTCCGGTCGAGATCTCGCCGTAGACGATCTCCTCGGCGACCCGCCCACCCATCGCGTAGGCCAGCGTCTCCTTCAGCTCGGGCTCGGTGGCGAGGAAGCGGTCCTCGAGGGGCCGCGTCATCGTGAGTCCCAGGGCTGCGGTGCCGCGGGGGATGATGGTGATGCGGTGCACGGGGTCGAGGTTCTCGGAGTAGTGCGCGACCAGCGCGTGTCCCATCTCGTGCGTGGCCACGCGTGACTTCTCCTTGTCGTTCATCACCCGCGACTTGCGCTCGAGACCCATCGAGGCGCGGTCGATCGCTTCTTCGAGCTCGTCCATCGTCACGGCGTTCTTCTCGCGTCGAGCGGCGAGCAGCGCGGCCTCGTTCACGACGTTCTCGAGGTCTGCGCCGGTGAAGCCGGGGGTGCGGGCGGCGATCGTGCGCAGCTCGACGTTGGGCGACAGCGCCACGCCACGAGCGTGCACCCGGAGGATCTCCTCGCGTCCCTTGAGGTCGGGGCGGTCGACGACGACCTGCCGGTCGAACCGACCCGGTCGCACGAGGGCAGGGTCCAGCACGTCCGGACGGTTCGTCGCGGCCATGATGATGACGCCCTTCGAGGCGTCGAACCCGTCCATCTCGACCAGGAGCTGGTTCAGGGTCTGCTCACGCTCGTCGTGGGCACCGAGCCCGGCGCCACCGACCCCGCCGCGACCCTTGCCGATCGTGTCGATCTCATCGAGGAAGACGAGCGCCGGCGCCTTCTCCTTCGCCTGCTGGAACAGCTCGCGCACGCGCGCGGCTCCGAGTCCCACGAACATCTCGACGAACTCCGAACCGCTCATGAAGAAGAACGGCACGTTGGCCTCTCCTGCCACGGCACGGGCGAGCAGCGTCTTGCCGCACCCCGGCGGCCCGAGCAACAGCACACCCTTGGGGATGCGCCCACCCAGGCGTTGGTACTTCTTCGGGTTCGAGAGGAACTCGACGATCTCGCGAAGCTCGTCCTTCGCCTCGTCGACGCCGGCCACGTCGGAGAAGTTGGTCTTCATCTCCTTGCGGTCGTAGATCTTGACCTTGTTCTTGCCCATGTTCAGGGCCCCCGACGCCCCTGCGCCCATGCGCCTGAACACGAACCAGTAGATGCCGATCATGATCAGCGCGAACGGCAGGATGTTGATGATCAGCGACAGGAAGACGCTCGGCTGCTCGAATTCGAAGTTCACGTCGCGCTCCTGCAGGAACGTCGCGAGGTCCTGCGTCTGGAAGTTGGGCGCGAGCTGGGTGCTGAACTCCTGGATGCCCCCGTCGGTCTTCAGGGCGCCGCTGATCGACGAGTCGGAGATCTTGACGGTCGTCTCGGGGTCGAGGCGATCCTCCTCGACGGCGCGGATGAACTCGTTGTAGGTGACCGAGTCTCGCTGGGAGCTCGACAGCAGGTTGTTGAACACGAACAGGGCCACGAGCAAGATCGGGATGACCAGCCACGGGGCGAATCGCGGGCGCGGGGTGCCGCCACTTCCCCCGTCGCTGCTGCCACGGCGCGAGAACGGGTTGCGGTCGTCGTTGTCGGGCATCGTGCTCCTATCCTCCCATCGTCGCCGAGATATGCCAGGCTTCCCGGCGAAGCGGTGCGCGAGCACCATGGTTCCTCCACACCCCCATCGGCAGGGTCGGCTCCGGTCTGGATGCGCGATACTGACCGCCGATGGCCCAGACCGCCGCCGCCGAGGACCCGGCCCTGCGCGAGCGCTTCGAGCGCGACGTGCTGCCGATGCTGCCCAGCCTCTACGCTGCCGCCCTTCGCATGACGCGAAACCCGGCCGACGCCGAGGACGTGGTGCAGGACACCTACCTTCGGGCGTTCCGTGGGTTCGCCGGGTTCCAAGAGGGAACCAACCTGAAGGCGTGGCTGTACCGCATCCTCACGAACAGCTACATCAACACTTACCGGAAGCGACAGCGCGAGCCCCAGACGGTCGACGGCCCTGACGACATCGACGAGTGGTACCTCTACGACCGGCTCGGGGGACGAAACGTCGAGCTCTCGGCCGAGACCGAAGTGCTCGATCGCATTCCCGACGAGGCCGTGAAGGAAGCGCTGGAGTCTCTGCCGGAGAACTTCCGGCTCCCCGTGCTGCTCGCCGACGTGGAAGGGTTCAGCTACAAAGAGATCGCCGAGATCATGGACACCCCGATCGGCACGGTCATGTCGCGGCTGCATCGGGGAAGGAAAGCGCTGCAACGCGCGTTGTGGGACACGGCGAAAGAACGAGGACTGGTCGACGATGACGACGCCTGAGCTTCACCACAATTGTGACGAGACCCTCCGAGACATCGAATCATTCCTCGACGGCGAGGTCGACGTCGTGGTGCAGCAGCGCATCGAGGTGCATCTGTCCGACTGCAGCCCCTGCATGAAGCGAGCCGAGTTCCGCCGGCACGTCAAGGTCATGATCAGGTCGAAGTGCGCCGGCGACGACGTTCCTCCCACGCTCGAGCGGCGCATCCGTTCGCTCCTCGACGAACCACCGGTCGTTCAGTAGACCCTTCCTTCATGCACACGCTCGGCACGATCTTGGGGGTGTGGGCCCACCCCGACGACGACATCTACCTGTCGGCCGGTCTCATGGCGGTGGCCTCAAGTGCGGGCGATCGCGTCGTCGACATCACCGCGACGCGCGGTGAGGGTGGCTCCATGGACGAGGACCGCTGGCCGCCGGAGGGCATGGCCGAGGTCCGGACCGTCGAGATGCGCCGCAGCCTCGACATCCTCGGGGTCGCCGAGCACCGGTTCCTCGAAGGACCCATCGACGTCGACATGCAGACCCCGCTCGACCCATCGGGTGCGCCGCAGGTCCTGGAGATCATGCGGGAGGTGCAACCCGACACGGTGCTGACGTTCGGACCCGACGGCATGACCGGGCACGAAGGGCACAAGAGCGTATCGGCCTGGGCCGGCGCCGCCTTCGAACGAGCCGCGAAGCCGGGCGCCCGGCTGTTCCATGCGACCGTGACCCCGGAGTGGGCCGAGGTCTGGTTGCCCAGGCTGCAGCCGTTCGATGTGTTCCTGCCGGGGACGCCACCGATCGTGCCTCGCGAGCAGCTGGCGATCGACTTCGCGCTGCCCGACGACGTGCTCGACATGAAGTTCGAGGCGATCCAGGCGCACGAGAGTCAGGTCGAAGGGCTCATGGAGGTGTTCGGTGACGGAATGCGCGAGTGGATGTCGGTCGAGTACTTCCGACTCGCGGCCGTGAAGGAGGCGTGACCGTGGTCTCGCGTCAGATCTCCGAGCAGTACGACTCGTGGCTCGGTGGCTTCGCGCGGTGGAGCGCCTCGCTGCCCGAGGACCGACCCGTCGACATGCTGTTCGGCAACCCTCACGATCTCGTTTCTGCCGCCTACGTCGAGGCCTTGCAGCGAGCCGCGCGGCCCGACGATGCGCACGCCTACGCGTACACGATGGACCTGCCCGCTGCGACCGAAGCGATCGCCGAAGGATTGCGGTCGAGGTTCGACATGCCGTTCGCCGCGGAGCACGTCGCGATGACGAACGGCAACTTCACGGGACTGGCTGCGACGTTGCGAGCCGTCGCGGATCCGGGCGACGAGGTCGTGTACGTCTCGCCGCCGTGGTTCTTCTACGAGTCGCTGATCCAAGCCGGCGGCATGACGCCGGTACGGGTGGTGGCGGTCGCCGGCACCTACGACCTCGATCTCGAGGCGATCGAGCGAGCGATCGGTCCACGCACGCGGGCGATCATCGTCAATTCCCCCAACAACCCCACCGGCCGTATCTACCCGCCGTCGATGCTCGACGATCTCTCGGCGCTTCTCCTCGCTGCGTCGGAGCGCCACGGGGCGCCGATCTACCTCCTGTCGGACGAGGCCTACAACCGCGTCGTGTTCGACGAGCGTTCCTTCCACACGCCGGTGGCGCACTACCCCTATTCGTTCCTGTTGTACACGTACGCCAAGACCCTGCTCTCACCCGGCTCGCGGCTCGGGTACGTTGCAATGTCGCCGACGATGCCCGACACCGAGACGGTCGCGGCGGCCCTCCTCCTTGCCCGCATCACGACGGGGTGGGGGTTCCCGATCTCGCTGCTGCAGCGAGCGGTGCCCGATCTGGAGCGCATGGAGCCGGCCGTTCCGGTGTGGGAGTCGCGCCGCGATCGGCTCTGCGGCGCGATGGCTGATCAAGGCTATGACCTCATCATCCCCGAGGGGACGTTCTACGTGCTCGCCCGCGCGCCGCTCGGGGACGATCGAGCCTTCTGCGACGCGTTGGCTCGCGACGGCGTCTGGGTGCTGCCGGGGGCGATGTTCGAGTCGCCGGGCCGGTTCCGCATATCCCTCACCGCCAACGACGACATGATCGATCGTGCGATCCCGGCATTCGCTCGAGCGATCGAGGCGTTCCGCTCGTGACGGCGTGGGCCCTGTTGGGCTCCGGCGAGTTCGAGCCCTGGTCGGAGGTCGCCGACCGGTGGTTGTTCGATGCGTCGACGGGTGACGGACGCGTCGTGATCGCGCCGACCGCCTCCTCTCGCGAAGGAGACGACGTGTTCGACGGGTGGGGACGCAAGGGTCTCGAGCACTTCGGGAGGCTCGGCATCGCCGCCGAGGTGCTGGAGGTTCGCACGCACGAAGACGCCGATCGCGCCGACCTCGCTGCGCGGCTCGACGATGCATCGGTCGTGTACTTCTCGGGTGGGAACCCCGCGCATCTCGCCGAGGTCCTAAAGGACACGGCGGTTTGTTCGGCGCTGATGAGGGGTCTCGGCCGAGGCATGGGGTATGCGGGCTGCAGCGCAGGGATCGCGTGCCTGACCGAAACGACGTTCGACAGCGACAGCGACGACTTCGAGGCCATCTTCAAACCTGGCCTCGGCATCGTGCGCGGTGCGATGTTCGGTCCGCACTGGGACATGATCGACACTTGGGTGCCAGGTGCCACCGAGTTCATCGTCTCCAGCGTGACCGACGGAGACGTGTTCATCGGGATCGACGAGCGCACCGCGATGCTCGGCGACGGCGAGCGCTGGCTGGTTCGAGGACACGGCGGAGTGCATGTGCGGTCCGACGGGACGTTCACGCGCTACGGCGACGGCGAACGCTTCGATCTGCGGTTGCCGCTCGAGCTGGGAAGCGCAGGGTGACGACGCGACCGAGCGGCGCAGCTCGACGTAGGCGGGCGCGGCAGGCTTGCGTAGGGTGGCGCCCGTGAGCCCCCGCGCCGCACCGAGCCGCACCTCCCCGATCGAGGATCGTGCCCCCGTGCTGATCAGGCGACTCACGAAGGCCTACCCCGACGCCCACGTCGCCCTCAACTTCTCCAACCCGCTCGAATGCCTGATCGCGACGATCTTGTCGGCCCAATGCACCGACGAGAAGGTGAACGAGGTCACCGCGACGTTGTTCGAGAAGTACCGGAGCGCGGCCGACTACCTCGCGGTCCCCGAGGACGAGCTGAAGGCCGACATCCGACCGACGGGGTTCTTCAACCAGAAGGCGGCGTCGGTGCGGGCGGCGTGCGAACGCATCGTCACGGAGTACGGAGGCGAGGTGCCCGACACGATGGAGGACCTGATCACGCTTCGGGGCGTCGCCCGCAAGACCGCCAACATCGTGCTCGGCAACTCCTTCGGAAAGGTCGAGGGCATCGCCGTCGACACGCACGTTCGCCGCCTGGCCAACCGGCTCGGGTTCAGCGAGCACAACGATCCGGACAAGATCGAGCGGGATCTGATGGCGCGCATCCCTCGCACGCGCTGGTTCTCGTTCAGCTATGTCCTGATCGACCATGGACGTGCGATCTGCCAGGCGAAGAAGCCGCGATGCGGAGAATGCATCGTGGAGGAACTGTGCCCCTCGAGCCAGGCGTGAGCGGCGGTCAGCCGACGCCCACGAGCTCGTCGTCGGCGCGATGCGGCTCGGTCGCCGCCGCCGCTGCGGCCCGGCGGCGGGCACGGCGGATCTCGCGGCGATCTTCCTCGCCCAGTCCACCCCACACGCCCGCGTCCTGGCAGGTATCGAGAGCCCACGCCAGGCAGTCCGCCCGCACGGGGCACCCGTTGCAGATCCCGATCGCCCGGGCGGTCTGTTCCATGGCCGAGGTGGACGTGCCGATCGGGAAGAAGAGCTCCGGGTCTTCCCCGATGCAGCTCGCCTGCTCGATCCACCACGTTTCTCCGGGGTCCCGCTTGAACTTCGGTTCAATCATCGTCCGGCCTCGTGACGTGTCTGTCCGGGCATGGGGGCATGAAGACCGCAGCCTAGTATCTGAACCGCCATTCAGTCAATCTGGGGCGGCGTCCTGAGCGTCCGCATGACCATCTTCCGCCGCAAGCGGCTGCCGGCCGGGCTCGTCGGTTCCTTCGAGGCATTCGAGCGGGTGCTCTCCGAGATCGAGCCCGCCAAGGAGGCGCTCACCGAGGTGATGCCGACCACCAGGGTGCCGGGTCGCCCGTTGCCCGACGCGCTCGTAGAGTTCGTGGAGCGGCTCGAACGGGCCCGTGCATCGATGCCTGCGTGGCGCTGCGCCGAGATCGAGCCCGAGTGGTCGGCGTGTGCGAACGGCGTCGACGAGGCGCTTGGGCGAGCTCGGCGCCTGCGGGAGGATGCCCCGGACCTCGGCGGGTTCGAGGGTCTCATCTGGGCCGTGGAGGAGCTGCTCGATCCGCTGGAGCCGTTCCGATCGGCCGCCGAGCGGTTCCGATCCATGCGGGTGGTGACGCGGTGAGCGGGCAACGTCCCGTTGGGCCGGTGGTGCGCGGGGGTCCCGCCGCGCTTCCGGAACGGGCCGCGATCGAGGGGCGGTACGTGAGGCTCGAGCCCCTCGACGCCGAGACCCACGCCCGACGCCTGTACGAACGTTCCCACGCGGACCCCGACGACGCCTCGATCTGGACGTACATGACCTACGGCCCGTTCGAGGGCTTCGACCAGATGCGTGCCTGGCTCGATGGCAACGCCGCATCGAGCGACCCGCTCTTCTTCGCGGTCGTCGAGATCGAAGCCGGTGAACCAGCCGGGGTCGTCAGCCTCATGAACATCGATCTCGAGATGCGCCGCCTCGAGCTCGGGAACATCTGGTACGTGCCCGTGGCGCAGCGCGGCCGGGCGAACACCGAGGCCGCGTACCTCTTGCTGCGTGCGTCGTTCGAGTCATGGGGGTACCGGCGCGTGGAGTGGAAGTGCGACGCACTCAACGCCCGGTCGAGGGCCGCGGCCCTGCGCCTCGGGTTCACCTTCGAAGGGGTCTTCCGCGCGCACATGGTCGTGAAGGGGCGGAACCGCGACACCGCCTGGTTCTCGATGCTGGATGACGAGTGGCCGTCGCGCCGCCGGGCGATGGAGCGATGGCTTGCGTCCGAGCCGGGTGAGGCATCGCTCGCCGACCTGGTGGCGGACGCCGTCGACGAGCGGTAGCGGTACGCGTCCACGGCGTCGCCTCCTCGGCGCTGCTTCCGTATCGTGAAGGCCGTGACCGTCGTGAGCCTGGTGAACGTCGAGAAGTCCTATGGCTCCTGGCCCGTGCTGCAGGGGGCCGATCTCGAGGTGCCC
>Ga0224505_10001656_pt1 | contig 13786 bp, 6 predicted proteins | sample SF_Jan12_sed_USG_FD_169102 | JGI IMG/M metagenome (GOLD analysis project Ga0224505, IMG submission 169102) | Sediment microbial communities from San Francisco Bay, California, United States - SF_Jan12_sed_USGS_4_1 | ecosystem: Environmental > Aquatic > Marine > Sediment | place: USA: California... | reverse complement strand
TCAGAGCCAGGCCTACTCGCAGAGCACCACGGCGACCGGCGGCACTGGGCCGCATACCTTCGCCGTGACCGGCGGCGCGTTGCCGGCCGGACTGACGCTCGCGACCGACGGCACGCTGTCGGGCACGCCGACCGAGTCGGGCACGTTCAATTTCACGGTCACGGCGACCGATGCCAACGGTTACACCGGCAGCCGCGCGTACGCACTCGGCGTGACGCCAGCCTCGACGATCAGTGTCGCTCCGCCGACGCTGCCGTCGGCGGAGCTGGCGCTGTCCTACTCGCAGACGATCACGGCGAGCGGCGGCACCGGCCCTTACGCGTTTGGCGTGACTGCCGGCGCGTTGCCGGCCGGACTGACGCTCTCCGCTGGCGGTGCACTGTCAGGCACGCCGACCGAGTCGGGCACGTTCAATTTCACGGTCACGGCGACCGATGCCAACGGTTACACCGGCAGCCGCGCGTACGCGCTGTCGGTCACGGCCGCGCCGACGATCACGCTCGGCCCGGCCAGCCTCCCCGGCGCGCTGCAGAACCAGTCGTATGCGTCGCAGACGATCACGGCCGCGGGCGGCACCGCGCCGCATACATTCGCCGTGACGGGTGGTGCGCTGCCGTCCGGCCTGAGTCTCGCCGCGGACGGCACGCTGTCGGGAACGCCGACGGCGTCGGGCACGTTCAACTTCACGGTGACTGCAACGGATAGCAATGGCTACGAGGGCAGCCTCGCGTATACGCTCGACGTGACGGCCGCCCCTGCCATCACGATCAGTCCGGCATCCTTGCCGGCCGTGTCGCAGAACCAGCCGTACTTTCAGACCATCGCTGCGTCCGGCGGCACGCCTGACTACACGTACGCGGCGACGGGCGGCGCCCTACCGGCCGGACTCGCGCTCGCCAGCGACGGCACGCTGTCGGGGACGCCGACGGTATCGGGCACGTCCGACTTCACGGTGACCGCCGCTGACGCGAACGGCTACACGGCGAGCCAGGCGTTCACGCTGACCGTGAATGCTCCGCTGCAGGCCGTGGCGGCCGATCCGGTGCCGTCGATCACTGCGGGTGGCGCGATCACGCCGTTCATCCCGGTAACAGCATCGGGCGGCACGGCGCCGTACACGTACTCCATCTCGCCGGGACTGCCGGCGGGCATGACCTTTGACCCCGCCACGGGCCAGATCGCGGGAACGCCGACACAGAGCCAGCCGCTCACCACGTTTACGGTGATGATCCAGGAGGCGAGCGGCGAGACCACGACGAAGACCTTCGACCTGGAGGTGCTGGCCTATACGGTGAGCTTCACGCCGGCTTCGGCTGATCTCGGCCGCGCCGGCTTGCCAGTCGATCTCACCCTCGCCGGTGAGGGTGGGTATGCTCCGTACGAGTTCACGCTCGAAAGTGGCGTGTTACCCGGCGGCCTCTCGCTCAGTCTGGCTGGCGAGCTGACGGGCCGGACGGCGCAGGCGGGCACGTATCCGATGCAACTGCGCGTGACGGATGCGAACGGCGTGACGGCCGTGCAGGCCGTGACCTTCACGGTCGGCGAGCCGCGCCCGGATCCGACGCTCGACGCGGGCGTGAATGCGCTGCAGACGGCGCAGGTGGACTCGATCCGCCGCTTCGGCCAGGCGCAGACCGACAATGCGGTGCGTCGCCTCGAGCAGTTGCGCGGCTGCTCGGCGCCGGGTAACCAGCTCAACGTGCAGGTCGGCAACCAGGGCAACGTCCCGGTCGGCCAGCTCGCGGCGGACGCGAATGAGGCGGATTGCGAGCAGGCGCGCTCGGGCTGGGTGGCCGGCACCGTGGTGCTCACCGACGGGATGGAAAGCGGCGACAGCCTGACCACCGATGGCGTCACGGTCGGCATGGACCTCCGGGTCAGCGACACGTTCGCGCTCGGCGCGGGAATCGGCTACTCGCGCGAAGGCGATAGCCGGCTTGCGGGCGGCGCGAAGCTCGCCGGCGACGGCTACAACGCGCTGGCCTACGGTTCGTGGCAGCTGCAACCGCGACTCTACGTCGAAGGTCTCGTCGGCTACGGCACAGCGAGCTACGACATCAGCCGCCTCATCGCCGAGGAGGACGTGCGCGCCACGGCCAGCCGGGATGCGTCGCACTGGTTCGGGTCGCTCGGCATCGCTGCGAACATGACGCTGGCGAACGCGTTCCTGCAGCCTTACCTGCGCGCGGACTACCAGGCCGCCAGCTTCGACGCCTACCGTGAGAGCAGCGTGAGCAGTCTCGCGCTGCGGTACGCAGGTCTGGATTCGGAGACGATGGGCTACACGGGCGGCGTGCGTGCGAACTGGTCGATCGAGAGGTCGTTCGGCTCGTTCGACCCGATGCTGCGCCTTGAGTACCGCGGCGAAAATCGCTCCAGCCTGCACCAGCACCTGCAGTACGCGGACGGGCTCGACGGGATCGACTACCAGCTGAAGAGCGGCTCGGATGACGACACCAGCGGGCTGGTCGGGGCGGGCTTCGGCCTGCGGTTCCTGAACGGCTTCAGCGCAGAACTGGAGTACCAGACGACCTTCGGGTCGGATCTGCGGGATGAACAGTCGATCGGCGCGATCGTGAACTGGACCTTCTGACGCACGGGCTTTTCGAGCGCAGACGGCAAGACCCCGGGTCGCGCCGTCGTTGTCGACTGCCCTGCCCTGGCGCTCGGCCAGCGCGAGGATGGTCATTGCGATGCTGCGGTCCCTGGCCTTCCAGGTTCTGCGCGAAGGAGCGGTCGACCGTGAGACGACTGAGGGGGAGACTCTGGAGCCGGCTCAAGCTCGAGCAGGCACGGGGCGAGACCGTTCTCGCGCGACACCCTGTCGACAAGGTCCCGGAAGTCGTGCGGTACGAACTGCGTGCCTGATACTTTCACGGCCATCAACCCGAATGGCAGGCCTTGATCTTGCCAGGCCTTGGCCTGGGCACATGCCGTGTCGCTCAGGTGGCATGATGGCCGCGTCCGGTGCAGAGGGTGACTCGTTGCGATCGATGCTCGCCAGTGTCGTGTTGTGCGTCGCGGTGGCCACGTCCGCGACGGCATCGCCGACCCTGGCCGACTGCGATGCGGCTGGCGACGCGACCGTGCTGCAGCCCGCACCTGCGGCCGCACTGCTCGAGGCGCGCGCAATCTGGCTCGATGCCCGGCTGCTGCGCTGGCCCGGCGTCGAACCCGGCGGGCGGTTCCGGCTGCATCATTCGGCCAGCGGCCAAGTCATTGCGCTGCCGGGCTTCCCGGTGAGTGGCGCCGATGGTGCGCTCGATCTGGCGGCCCATGAGGGCGCCTTGCCGCCCGCCGTCGCCGGACGCTTGCGTCATGTCGCAGCAGGAATCACGCTGCGGCTCCAGGCGGACGCCGACGCCCTGCGCAGGCTCCATCAAGGGCAGCTGCTGCTGGTGCAGGAAGACGCGGGCGGCACGGTGATGCGCGCAACACGCCTGCAGGCACCGGCGGCGCTCGACGATCTGTACGCGGATGCCGCCAACGCGCAACTCGGCGTGACGGTCGCGCCGGATCGCACGATGGTTGCGCTGTGGGCACCGACCGCGCGCAACGTGGCGCTGTGCCTGCACGACGCCGGCGACGGGCCAGCGCAGTCGCTGCAGCCGTTGCAACTCGACGCGCATACCGGCATCTGGTCCGCGGCCGTCGACCGCGATCTCTCCGGCTCCTACTACACCTTCCTCGTCGACGTGCACGTGGACGGCGTCGGCCTCGTGCGCAACCGCGTGACGGATCCCTACGCAGTCAGCCTGACGACTGAGTCACGGCGCAGCTACGTCGCAGACCTGCAGGCGCCGCGACTCAAACCGCCGGACTGGGACCGCACGCCGTCGCCGCAACGTGTGCGGACTGCCACCGACGCCGTGATCTACGAACTGCACGTGCGCGATTTTTCGGTCGGTGACGCCACGGTACGACCGGACTACCGCGGCAAGTACCTCGCCTTCACCCTCGACGGTACCGACGGCATGCGGCACCTGCGGTCCCTCGCCTCGGCCGGTATCACCGACGTGCACCTGCTGCCCGTGTTCGATTTCGGCTCGGTGCCGGAACAGGGTTGCGTCACGCCCTCGCCTGCCGGCGCGCCGGACAGTGATTCGCAGCAACAGGCCGTCGCCGCCGTGAGCGCGCGCGACTGCTACAACTGGGGCTACGACCCCGTGCACTTCACCGCGCCCGAGGGCAGCTACGCGACGGATCCGGCCGATGGCGCCGTGCGCATCGTCGAGTTTCGCCGCATGGTGCAGGCGCTGCACCGCGCCGGCCTGCGTGTGGGCATGGATGTCGTCTACAACCACACGTATGCGTCCGGGCAGGACCGCTGGTCCGTGCTCGATCGCGTCGTGCCCGGGTATTACCACCGCCTGGACGCAGCTGGACGAGTCGCCACCTCGACCTGCTGCGCCAATACCGCAACCGAACATCGCATGATGGCGAAGCTGATGATCGACTCCGCCGTGACCTGGGCGCGCGACTACCGGATCGACTCGTTCCGCTTCGACCTGATGGGTCACCAGCCCCGCGCGGCGATGGAGGAACTGCGCGCGCGCGTCAACGACGCGACCGGGCGCGACGTGCTGCTGATCGGCGAAGGCTGGAATTTCGGCGAAGTCGCCGACGGCGCGCGCTTCGTGCAGGCCTCGCAGCTGTCGCTCAATGGCAGCGGCATCGGCACTTTCAGCGACCGCGCGCGTGACGCGATCCGCGGCGGCGGGGCCGGCGACGACGATGCGCGCCAGGTGAGCCTGCAGGGCTACGTCAATGGACTGCACTACGACCGCAACCCTGACGCGCGCGCCGACGTGACCGTGGCGGACCTGATGCGGACAGCGGACATGGTGCGGGCAGGACTGGCGGGCTCGCTGCGCAACTATCGCATGCTGACGTTCGACGGGCGGGAATTGCCGCTGGAACAGCTTGGCTACGCCGGCAATCAACCCGCCGGTTACGTGACATCGCCGGCAGAGGTCGTCAACTATGTCGAGAACCACGACAACCAGACGCTCTACGACGTGAACGCCTTCAAGTTGCCGCCCGGCACGTCGACTGCCGAGCGCGCGCGCGTGCAGATCCTGGCGGCGGCGCTGAATGCATTCAGCCAGGGCATCGCCTACTTCCACGCGGGCATGGAACTGCTGCGCAGCAAGTCGATGGATCGCAACAGCTTCGACTCGGGCGACTGGTTCAACCGCCTGGACTGGTCGGGACGGGACAACTTCTTCGGCACGGGCCTGCCGCCGGCGCGGGACAACGCCCCGAGCTGGCTGCTGATGCGGCCGCGACTCGCCGATCCCCGGCTCCGGCCGGCGCCTGCCGACATTGGGTGGACCAGGGGCTCCTTCAGCGACCTGCTGCGAATCCGGTCGAGCTCGACCCTGTTCCGGCTGCGCAGCGCCGCTGACGTCATGGAGCGCCTGCGCTTCCTGAACACGGGTCCGCAGCAGGTCCCGGAGGTGGTTGCCGGGCACTTGCTGGGCGACGGGTATCCGGGAGCCCGCTTCAGCGAGATCCTGTATCTCGTCAACGTCGATACCGAACCGCACACGCTGCAGTTCGATGGCGAGCGCGGCAAGCGCTACGTGCTGCACCCGGTGCACCGCGCATCCGGTGCGACGGATCGCAGAGCGGCAGAGCACGTCAGCTACGACGCAATGAGCGGACGCTTCACCGTTCCGGCGCGGACCGCGGTGGTGTTCGTGGTGGAGTGACGGGAGGCAGCCCATGGTTCCGCGACGCCTGTTGCGCGATGTCCCGGCAGGCAGGATCATGTTGCCATCCGTGGCGAGCGCAAGGCTTGCGTCCGTTGGCAGCCCCGCCCATGCTGCGCGACTGAAAGATCCTTCGATCGCGGGAGAAAACCATGCGCCTGACCATCGTCGCCGCGACGCTTGCCAGCGTCGGCTTGTTCGGCGGAACACGATTGCACGCCGACGATCAGGGTGGGCTGGACCAGGCCGCGCACGCGGCACTCGAGCAAGCCGTCGCCGGCACGCAGCGTAGCGACGCGAACCGTGCCCGCGACCAGTACCGCCACCCCGTCGAGACGCTCGGCTTCATCGGCGTCAAGCCGACGGACACGGTCGTCGAACTCTGGCCGGGCGGCGGCTGGTACACCGAGATCCTCGCGCCCTACCTCGCCGGGAAGGGCAGGCTGATTGCGGCCGCACCGGCGGGCAAGGGTGCGGAATCGATGGCCAGGCGGTTCGATGCCAACCCGGCGCTGTACGGCAGGGTCGAGCGCGCCAACTTCCCGACCGTGCTGGGCGGCACCGGCGTCGCGCCGGGCACAGCCGACGTCGTGCTCACTTTCCGCAACGTGCACAACTGGAAGATGGGTTACATGCAGGCCGACAAGGCAGATTACAGCGAAGCGGCCTTCCGCGAGATCTTCGCCATGCTCAAGCCGGGCGGCGTGCTCGGTATCGAGGATCACCGGCTGCCCGAATCCGCGAGTGCCGACCGCGAGCGCGACAGCGGCTACATCAAGGTCTCGAGCGTGCGTGCGCTCGCGGAGCAGGCCGGGTTCAAGTTCGATGGGGCGTCGGAGGTCAACGCCAACCCGAAGGACACGACGGCATGGCAGGAAGGCGTATGGACCTTGCCGCCGACGTTCGCCCTCGGCGACCAGGACCGGGCGAAATACGCGGCCATCGGCGAAAGCGACCGCATGACGCTCCGGTTCGTGAAGCCGAAGCGCTGACCAGACGACGAACTGCCGTCAACCGGCATCCTCCCAGGAGCCCCCATGATCACACTGACCGTCAATGGCGCCCGTCGTACCTTCGATGGCGATCCCACCATGCCACTGCTCTGGTTCCTGCGTGACGAACTCGCGCTGACCGGGACCAAGTACGGCTGCGGCGTCGCACAATGCGGCTCCTGCACGGTGCACGTGGCCGGGAAACCCGTCCGCTCCTGCCAGGCGCTGATGTCCGAGCTCCAGGACGCGACAGTCACCACGATCGAAGGCCTGCACCCGACCGGCGAGCACCCGCTGCAGGTCGCCTGGCGCGAGATCGACGTGCCGCAATGCGGGTTCTGCCAGCCCGGCCAGATCATGCAGGCCGCCGGTCTGCTGCAGCGCAAGCCGAAGCCCACCGACGAGGACATCGACGCGGCGATGAACGGCCACATCTGCCGCTGTGGCACCTATCCACGCATACGCGCGGCGATCAAGGCCGCGGCGGAGAAAAGCCCATGAGCGCAAACGAGTTCCTGCCGTGGGTGCGTCGTGCAGTCGCGCCGCATGCACCTGCCGACGAACCCACTTCACTCGATGCAACCCGGGACAGCACCGACCAGCCGCAGGACCTGCAGCGCCGCACCTTGATCCAGCTGCTCGGGCTCGGCGGTCTCGTCATCGCATTCGGGGCCGGAGGTGTGCGTCGTCTCGAGGCCGCCGAGCTTGCCGCAGGCACCGCTGCCAACCCATGGTCGCCGCATGTCTACGTGCGGGTCGCCGACGATGGCATCGTCACGATCGTCTGCCACCGTTCGGAGATGGGCCAGGGCATCCGCACGACCATGCCGATGATCATCGCGGACGAGATGGAAGCCGACTGGGCCAGGTGCCGCGTCGAGCAGGCGGTGGGCGACCCGAAATACGGCTCGCAGAACACCGACGGCTCCACGAGCATTCGCGACTTCCTGCAGAAGTACCGCGAGGCCGGCGCGACGACGCGTACGCTGCTGGAGGCTGCGGCAGCCAGGGAATGGAACGTCGACGCAGCCGACGTGTTCGCCCGGCAGCACGAGGTCGTGCACCGCCCGACCGGCCGCACGAAGTCGTTCGGCGCGCTCGTCGAGACCGCACGCACCGTCGCGATGCCCGCGCCGGAGAGCGTGCGCATCAAGCGCCCCGAGGAGCGCCGCTGGCAGGGCAAGAGGATGCCGTCGATCGACCTCGTGCCGATGACCACCGGCACCGCCGTCTACGGCGCCGACCTGACGCTGCCCGGCATGAAGTTCGCTGCAATCGCACGTCCGCCGGTCTGGGGCGGCAAGGCCATGGCGGTGGACGACACCGAGGCGCGCAAGGTGCCCGGCGTCGAACGCATCGTGCGCATCCCGGAGACACCGATCCCTGGTGCCTTCCTCCCGCTCGGCGGCGTTGCCGTGATTGCCAGGAACACCTGGGCGGCATTCCGCGGGCGCGACGCGCTCAAGATCACCTGGGACGCGGGCCCGAACGGTTCGCACGATTCGAAGACGTACCAGGCCGCGCTCGAGACGAGCATCCGCGCGCCCGGCAAGCCGGGCCGCACGAATGGCGACGTCGCAGCGGCCCTTGCGGCCGCGCAGCGCAAGGTCAGCGCCGAGTACCACATCCCGTACCTGTCGCACGCGCAGATGGAGCCGATGGCGGCGATCGCACGCGTGCGGGACGGCAAGGTCGAAGCCTGGGCGCCGACGCAGTCCCCGAACGACGCGCGCAACACGATCGCCGATTACCTCAAGGTCGACAAGGCCAGCGTCACGGTGAATGTGACGCTGCTCGGCGGCGCATTCGGCCGCAAGTCCAAGCCGGACTTCATCTGCGAGGCAGCCTATCTAGCGCGCGAGACCGGCGCCCCGGTGCGCGTGCAGTGGAGTCGCGAGGACGACCTGCGTCACTCCTACTACCACTCCGTCGCCGCACACCGTTTCGAGGCTGCACTGGATGACGCGGGCAAGGTCACCGCCTGGCTGCATCGTTCCGCGTACCCATCGATCAGCGCGACCTTCGCGCCGAACCTGGCCGGCCCAACGCCGGACGAGCTGACCAACGGCGCCAGCGACGTGCCGTGGGACGTGCCGAACATGAGCGTCGAAGTCTGCCCCGCCGTGGCGCACGCGCGGATCGGCTGGTACCGCAGCGTGAACGCGATCCATCACGGGTTCGCGATCGGTTCGTTCGTCGACGAACTCGCGCACGCGGCCGGCAAGGACACGGCGGCCTTCCTGCTCGAGCTCATCGGCCCGGATCGCAAGGTCGACCTGTCCAAGGCCGGGCTGGTCGATTCGGGCGAAACCTATTACGGAGCGCCGTGGGCGGAGCAACCGCTCGATACGGCCCGCGCGCGTCGCGTGGTCGAGTCGGTGCAGCAGCGCAGCGGCTGGGACACGCCGCTCCCGCGCGGCCGCGGTCGCGGCATCGCGGTGCATCGCAGCTTCCTGTCGTACGTCGCAATGGTCGTCGAGGTCGAGGTGAAGCCGGACGGAACGGTGCTCGTGCCGCGCGCGACCGTCGCAGTCGATGCCGGCTTCGTCGCGAACCCCGACCGTGTGAAGGCACAGATGGAGGGTGCGCTCATCATGGGGATGAGCAACACGCTCTACAGCGGGATCACCTTTGCCGAGGGCAAGGTGGAGCAGTCGAACTACGACGACTACCGCGTCGCTCGCATGCGGGCGTCACCGCACGTCGTGGACGTGCACGTGGTCGAGAGCGAGGGATCGCCAGGTGGCATCGGCGAGCCAGGCGTGCCGCCCGCGGGTGCCGCGATCGCGAATGCGATTTTCGCGGCGACCGGAGTGCGGGTGCGCGAGTTGCCGGTGGGACGCCAGCTCGAAGGCTGGGAGACGAGGGCGGGCGACAAGGGGCGCGCCGTAGCGGGGTGAAATGCGATCACGGCCTCGCGCCGTCCAGCCACGGGTCGAACCGCGCGAACTGCGGCCGGAAGTAGGCAATGACGCGACCGTGCCGCGGCGCGACGGCGCCGTCGGCCCACGGCGCCATGCCGTGCAGCAGGTGACGGTGGAAGAGAATCGCCTCGCCCGGGCGCGCCTCGATGACCACGCGGCGGCAGGCGCTGAAGACAGCCCGGCGTGCCTCGGCATAGATCGCAGTGAGATCGATGTCGCGCCAGGTGTCGGGAACGTGCCCTGCGAAGGCCTGCTGGAAAGCGGCGCGCATGACCAGGTGTGAGCCCTCCCACAGCACGGGCGGCGAGGCACCGCCCTCGCCCACCGCCAGCGGCAGGCCGAGGATGTAGGCGTGTGGTTCGCGCAGGAAGCGCCTCCTCGCGGGACCCTCGGCCAGCAGGCCGTCGACGTGCGCGGCGTCGCGCTCGCGGCGAAAACGGAACCCGCTTTCACTCTCCCCGGGCGTCGGTTGCGGATAGCCGGGATAGCACACCGAGACCTGCGCCCGGTGGAGCGGCAGATGCCCGCAGCCCAGCACCTCGGCGATGAAATCCGACGCAGCGCCGGTGAGCGGCGGGCCGGCGCCCACTCGGCCAGCTGCGTCGTTGGGCAGGGCGTCGACACCCACGAACCAGGTTCCGCCGCAGCGCTGCCAGCAGGCGTTCACTGGATCATCAGCGGCCGCGCGGGCGGCCGGCAGCGCCGCGGCAGCCCACGCCTGCACCGCCGGATCCATCGCGAAACTCAGCCATCCGCGGGCAAAGAATTCGTCGGCCATGTGGGCTGCAGCGTCCGTGACCACGGGTGACTGGACCAATCGATTACATTGTCGTCATGAGTGGGATCGCCGGGCGACCGTCAGCCAGCGAACCTGGCGGGGCGATAGGGCGCGAGGAGATCGATCTCCACACCTTCCAGGAGTTCCATGGCGGCCAACTCGCCCACCAGCGGCCCGAGCGTCACGCCGCTGTGCATGACGGCGACGTACAACTGTGGAGACTGCGGCGCGTAGCCGATGATCGGAAAGTCGTCCCGTGGCACCGGCCGCCAGCAAAGCGAAACGCTCTCGAGCGGCACGTCGGCCAGCGCTGGAAGGTAGCGCGCGGCCTGTCGACGGATGCGCTGCCCGTGCAATTCGGAAAAGTCAGGCCCGGGAAAATCCGCAGGCTGCGACGCCAACTGCTGATGCGGCTCCGTGGCGGGCGGACCATAGTCGTCGCCCATCAGGACACGCCCATCGGCCTGCTGGTGGAAATGCGAATCCTCGGCGACCAGCACACCCTGCACCCAGGGCGGCTGCGGTGTACTGCGCACCACGATGCCGGGCGATGGCTTGAGCGGCGCGCGCACCTGTGCCAGCGCTGCCAGCCGCGGCGTGTCCACGCCGCAGGCGAGCACGACGCGCTCGGCATGAAGCTCTCCCTGCGTCGTCCGGAGCGTAATCCCGCGCGCTCCCTTGAGCGCAATGCCCTGGACCTCGCAGGGATACAAGAGGGTGGCACCCGCCACCTGCGCGCGGCGCAGCAGCACGCGCGTGGCCGCAGCGGAGTCGACACTGCCTTCGTGTTCGGAGTACGTCGCGACCAGGGTCGTGCCCGGCGTCGCCCGCGGTTCGTGGCGTGCGAACTCGGCCTGGTCGACAAACCGGATCGGGTAGCCCCAGGCCTGCTGCTGGCGCGCCAGGCGGCGCAGTTCTGCAGCCCGCTCCTCGTTCGCGTACCACTCGAGCGTGCCGCCCCAGCGCACCGGCAGTTCGGCGCCGATCTCCTGCTGCAGGTCGTGAAACGCGTGGACACCGAGCCGGTTCAGTGCGTGATAGTGGCGCGGCTGCTTCGAGACGTTGGCGTTGATCCAGGCGAAGGACTTGCCCGTGGCGCCGGCGGCAGGGTGCGACTTTTCGAGGAGCGTGACGCGCGCGCCGCGCCGCGCCAGCTGGTAGCAGATCGAAGCCCCGACGATGCCACCCCCGACGACGATGACGTGATCCGCCGAACGTGCCAGGGCACGAACGCCGTTCATTCCGCCGAGCAGGAGTCCTGCACCGAGCTGAAGCAACTGCCTGCGTTTCATGTTGAGACCCCGCGACCGGATTTGCTGGTGCGTCCGCGCCGGCTTCATACTCCACGGCGCGGCTCCGGATGGCAACTTTGCAGTGCGATCGACGAGAGATCGTTGGTCATGCCGCGGGTTCCGCGTGGCCCAGGTTCTCGACTGCAGGCATGGACATGAAGCAATGATCGATGCGACCAGGACTTGCTTGCGTCTGGCCGCATTGTTGCTTGCACTCGCGGCCTGGGGCACCCAGGCCGCGGAGCCGTCGACGCCCCGCTACGGCATGGAGCTGCAAGAGGCGTGGATCAAGCTGCCCGACGGCGTGCGCCTCGCGGCGGATCTCTACGTTCCTACCGGCGCGCCTGCGGACACGAAGTTTCCGGTATTGCTCGAATACCTCCCCTATCGCAAGACCGAGGGACGCGGGCGCAACTGGCCGCTCTACTCGTACTTCGTGCAGCGCGGCTACGTGGTTGCGCGAGTGGATATCCGCGGCACGGGCAACAGTGAAGGCACGCTCGTGCCCTACGAGTACTCCGAGATCGAACTCGACGACGGCGAGGCGGTCATCGACTGGCTCTCGCGGCAGCCGTGGTCGACCGGCGCGGTGGGCATGTTCGGAATCTCGTGGGGCGGCTTCAATTCCATCCAGATGGCCGGACGGAATCCCCCGGCGCTGAAGGCTTTCATCGCGGTGGATGCCACCGACGACCTCTACCAGGAAGACGTCCACTACATGGACGGCATCATGCATCTCGATTCCTGGGAGATGAGCCAGGACCTGGACAACGCACGTCCCGGCGCGCCGGGGTACGTGATGGACGAAGCCTACTTCAGGGACCGCTTCGACACGCCGCCCTGGATGCTGACCTGGAAGCGCGAGCAGCGCGACGGGCCGTTCTGGGACCGCGCTTCGTGGCGCGACCGCGAGCAGCAGATCACGGTGCCGGGGTTTCATATCGGCGGCTGGTACGACGGTTACCGCGACGTGATCCCGCGCATGCTCGAGCACGCCGGCGGGCCGGTGAAGGCCATGATCGGCCCCTGGTCACATGCCTTTCCGCACGATCCATACCCGAAGCCCGGCATGGAGTGGCGCCATGAGGCCGTGCGCTGGTTCGATCACTGGCTGAAGGGTGTCGACACAGGAATCATGCGCGAGCCGCGCTTCGCCGTGTACGTGCGCGACTGGCATCCCCCGGGGCCGTACCTCGACACCGCGCCGGGGCACTGGCGCTGGGAGGATGGCTGGCCGATCGCGCGCATCCGGGACCGGACGCTGCACCTGCGGAACGATCACACGCTGGGCCTCGCCGACGACCAGCCCGCGACGCACAGGTTGCGCTATGTGGCCGGCACGGGCATCGAGGCCGGCGGCCCCGTGATGTGGTGGGGCGACGTCGCCCACGACCAGCGACCCACAGACGCCTTCAGCCTGGTCTACGACTCCGCGCCGCTGACCGAAGACCTCGAGATCCTGGGGCTGCCGCGTGCGCAGCTGCGCGTGAGCGCAGACGCTCCGCGCGCGAACTGGTTCGCCAGAATCTCGGATGTCGCACCCGATGGCGCCGTGACGCAGGTGGCGGGCGCCGGGTTCAATGGCAACCATCGTCAGTCCGCGCGCACCCCCGAGTTGCTGACGCCCGGCGAGGAGTTCCCGCTGGACATCGAGCTGCACTTCACTTCATGGGTGTTCCCGCAAGGGCATCGCATCCGCGTGGCGGTGAACAACGCGCAGTGGCCGATGCTGTGGCCGTCGCCGCACCCGATGACGACGACGCTTGCGATCGGTGGACCTGACGGCGCGCGCGTGGTACTGCCCGTGGTGCCGAGATCGATACGCCCTGCCCCGACCTTCCTGCCGCCGGAGTCGAGCCCGCGCATGCCGGGCTTCGAGCCACTCGACAATGGCACGCCCTCTGGCTACGGCGAAATCTCTGAAGTGAAGCGTAATCCGCAGACGGGCGCGGTCACCGCGGTCGCGACCAACACCGGCAGCGAACGACACCCCTGGGGCATCGAGCGTTACGATGAGCGGATCGAACACAGCACCTCGGACGCGCACCCCGAGAACACCTCGATGACCGGTACGCACCGCATGGAG
>Ga0224505_10001655_pt1 | contig 13791 bp, 15 predicted proteins | sample SF_Jan12_sed_USG_FD_169102 | JGI IMG/M metagenome (GOLD analysis project Ga0224505, IMG submission 169102) | Sediment microbial communities from San Francisco Bay, California, United States - SF_Jan12_sed_USGS_4_1 | ecosystem: Environmental > Aquatic > Marine > Sediment | place: USA: California... | reverse complement strand
ATCAGATCGAGGCCGGTCAGTACTTCTCCTACCCGGGCCGCAAGTTCCAGCACCAGTTCCCGGAGTATCTCGACACCTTCCAAGGTCTGCCGGTGGTCGTCGATGCCATCGCCCACCTGGTGTGTGACATCGAGGACCGCCTGGTCGGCCGATACGACCACGACCTGTTCTTCGCTCGGGTGAGCGCGGCGCAGGAGGGTCGTCTGAAGGAGCCGCCGCTGCTGTATTCCAGCCGATTGGGCTGGCGAAGCACCGGGGACAAGGCCCGCGAGCCCGGCGTGTCGATCCGCGATCGCCTGCTCGAACGGCTCGACCAGGCCAGCACCGATGGGCCGCCATCGGCGTAGGAACCCGCGTGGATGGGGACGGTCGTGTGGTCCGGCGCCGGGCCCGCATCTCCGCTCACGTTCGCCACGCTCACGGGCCGCTCGGGCCCGGCCGGCGCGAATAGTCTCTCTGGTGCTCGGCCATCCGCTCGGCCCCTAACCCCCGCCTGCGGCGGGCCGATGGGTACCGAAGGAACACCGGGAGAACACGATGGTGCACAGGTCGAGGACGCGACACAACCCCGCCCGTCGGGGTGGGGCCGGCTCCGCTCTCGTGCGCCCGACACCCCCGGCCGAGGCGTCGCGCGCGCCAAGCCGTAGCGTGCACGGCATGCGCCGACGCACCAAGATCATCGCCACCATCGGTCCTGCGTGCGAGGACGAAGCCTCCCTTCGGGGGCTCATGGAGGCGGGCATGGACGTCGCCCGGTTGGGACTGGCCCACGGCGATCTCGACGGCCACCTCGAGCGATACCACCGCATCCGGCGGGTGGCAGCCGAGTCCGGCCGACTCTGCGGGATCCTGGTGGACCTTCCCGGCCCCAAGATCCGCCTGGCCGACTTCGGCACCGCTCCCATCGACTTCGAGAAGGGCAGCCGCTGCAACGTCCGCGTCGGCGCCGATTGCAGCACGATCGATGACATCGAGATCGAGTATCCCGGCCTGCTGTCCGATGTGCAGGTCGGCGACCGGCTCAACATCGGTGACGGCCGCTTGCTCATCGACATCGTCGAGAAGGGCAACGACCTTCTCGTGGCCGAGGTGGCCCACGGGGGTCGGCTCAGCGGCCGACCAGGCGTCCACGTCCCCGCCGATCGGCTCCAGATGGCCACCCCCACCGACGAGGACCTGGTGGCCCTCGACGCCTTCATCGAGGTCGGCGTCGACATGGTGGCCGTGTCATTCGTCCGCTCGGCCCACGATGTCCGCCGCGTGGGCACCGAACCCCATCCCCGCGGACCCCTCGTGGTGGCCAAGATCGAGACCCGTGCGGCGGTCGACAACCTCACCGGCATCATCGAGGCGTCGGGCGCCGTGATGGTGGCTCGTGGCGACCTCGGCAACGAGTGCAGCATCGAGGACCTTCCCCCGCTGCAGAAGGAGATCATCCGCGAGTGCATCGCCCTCGGGCGGCCCGTGATCACGGCCACCCAGATGCTCGAGTCGATGATCACCAATCCCGCTCCGACCCGAGCCGAGGCGTCCGACGTGGCCAATGCGGTGTGGGACGGCTCCTCGTCGGTCATGCTCTCGGGAGAGACCGCCATCGGCCACGATCCCATCAACGTCGTCCGCACCATGAGCCGCATCGCCCGCCGAGCCGACGAGGAGTTCGATCACCATGGTTGGGCGGCCGAGCTGGCCGAGCTGCGCATGACGGATCGGGACGGCTCCAGCAGTTCGGTGACCGACGCCATGACCCTGGCGGGATGGCGGGCAGCCGAGGAGCTCGGTGTCGACACCATCGTCTGCATCTCGGGCTCGGGCTTCACGGTGCGGTCCATGGCCCGTTTCCGGCCCCGTGCCCAGGTACTGGGGTTCTCCCAGGACCCGCGCACCGTGCAGCAGCTCACCATGAGCTGGGGCACGGTGCCCATCCAGCTCGATCCCGAGATCGGCGAGAACGATCGGGTGGCCGAATCGCTGATCGCCGCCCGCGAGCAGGGCCATGTGGCCAGTGGGGACCTCGTGGCGGTGCTCGCCGGGGCGGCCAGCACCGCCCCCAGCACCAACATCCTTCGCATCGAACGGGTGCCCTGATCGGTCGACGCGGCCGTCGCCGGGCCCGTCAGTCCGTGGCGCAGCGCGGGTTCTTGTCCACCGGGATGTCGACTTCTTGGCCGTAGATACGGCACTTGCAGGTGTCGGCGCAGTCGGCGAGATCGGCTCGCTGGACCCACAGACTCACCCCGATGAGGGCCATCACGGTCAGCAGCGACGCCTTGACCGCCATCTTGGTGACGAACCTGGCCACCAGGACCATGCCGACGAGGAGCAGCAGGAGCAGCACCGGTATGAGCCAACGCAGGGTGTCGACGTCCAGGAAGTCAGGAACCATGGCGCCACGGTACCGGGACAGATCGGGCCGGCCGGGTCACCCGGTACAGTTGCGGCCCACCGGCCATGTCTGGAGCACGCGTGACTGAAGATCAGCCCATCTCGTTGTCGTCGACCGGCCCGCCGGAGACGATCCTCAACCACGACGAGCACGAGCTGCGCACCGCCCTGGCCGAGGCGTTGTCCGCCCCCGGCGACGAGCAGCGGGCGCGGGTCGTCGACGTCGCCGTGCGCTGGCCCCGATCGCTCGACGCCTGGGCCCATCTGGGTCGCCTGGCTCGCGACGACGCCGAGGCCTATGCCGCCTTCCGGGTCGGCTATCACCGTGGCCTCGACCGACTTCGTCAGGCCGGCTGGCGGGGAGCCGGCTTCGTGCGGTTCCGCCACACGGCCAATCGCGGCTTCCTCCGCTGTCTGGCCGGCCTGCAGGCCGTGGCCGAACGGATCGGCGAGGAGGACGAGGACGAGCGGTGTGCGCTGTTCCTGCGCCAACTCGATCCCGACTGGCCGCCGCCCGATCTCTGGAGCGACGACTGACCGAGCGGGTCGGCGCCGTCCTCTGCGGGGGCAACAGCCGGCGCATGGGCGAGGACAAGGCGCTGATCGTGATCGACGGCGTGGCGCTGGTGGCACTGGTCGCCGAGCGCTGTCGGCGTGCCGGCTGCGAGCGGGTGGTCGCCGTCGGGGGCGACCACGCGGCACTACAGGCCGTGGGCCTCGACGTCGTCGATGACCGTCATCCCGGTGCCGGCCCCCTCGGCGGCATCATCACCGCGCTCACCGAGGCCGCACCCGACCAGCTGGTGTTCGTCGTCGCGGTCGACCTACCCGGCGTCGAAGCAACCGACATCAGCCGCACGCTCACCGCGCTGGACACCCGGCCGGACGCCGACTTGGCCGTCCCCCTCACCGCTGACGGGCGACGCCATCATCTGCACGCGGCCTGGCGGCCCCGGGCCCTCCGCACGCTGGAGGCCGCGTTCGAGGCGGGCGAGCGCGCCCCCCGTCGGGCACTCGGTGGCCTCACGATCGTCGACGTCGCCGCAATCGGCGCAGCCGGCCTCACCGATGTCGACACCCCCGAGGACCTGCAACGATGGCAGCGTGATCGCGGCATCAGGGGCCCCGACCGGTAACCTCGCGCCGAACACCATGCACGACCACACCGTTCCCGAGATAGACGTCGATCAGCTGGAAACGCTTCTGGCCGCGGGCGCCACCGTGATCGATGTGCGGGAGCCCCACGAGTACACCGAAGCCCGCATCGCGGGTGTCCGCCTCGTTCCGCTCGAGACGGTTCCCGAGCAGGTCGACCAGTTCCCCCGGGAGGGACCGGTGTACCTGGTCTGCGCCATGGGCGGACGCAGCTTCCGCGCCGCGGAGTTCCTTCGCGGGCAGGGCGTCGACGCCGTGAATGTCGCTGGAGGCACCAAGGCGTGGATCGAAGCCGGCAAGCCCTTCCAGACGGGATGACCGACTACCGGATGGTCGATACCGACGCCGCGCTGGCCGAGGTGATCGACGCGCTGATCGAACAGCCCCGGTACGCCATCGACACCGAGTTCCACCGCGAGCGGACGTACTACCCCAAGTTGGCGCTGGTCCAGATCGCCTGGCCCGATGACCTGGTCCTCATCGATCCCCTCGCCGTCGATCTGCAACCCGTCGCCCAGCTGCTGGCCAGCGACACCACGGCGGTGATGCACGCGTGTGGCCAGGACCTCGAGGTGCTGGAGCTGGCCGCCGGCACTGTTCCGGTCGAGCTCTTCGACACGCAGGTGGCCGCCGGCTTCCTCGGCATGGCCACGCCGTCGCTCTCGTCGCTGCACGAGCGCTTCCTCCAGAAGCGCCTGCCCAAGGGTGATCGGCTCACCGACTGGCTGGCCCGGCCCCTCAAACAGGGCCAACTCGACTACGCCGCCTCCGACGTGCGCTACCTCCTGCAGATCCACGACATGCTCACCGAAGAGCTCGAGCAGCGGGGTCGACTCGAGTGGGCCGCCGACGAGCTGGCCGAGGTCCGCGAGCGGGTGCGGACCGTGCGCGACCCCGACGAAGCGTGGCGCAAGATCAAGGAGACCCGCCATCTCAAGCCCAAGGCCATGGGGGTGGCGCGGGCGGTGGCGGCCTGGCGCGAGCGCCGGGCCGCCGAGATCGATCAACCCGTTCGCTTCGTTCTACCCGATCTCGCGGTGGTCGCCCTGGCCCAGCGCACACCGTCATCCACCGCCGAGCTGAAGGGTCTGCGCGGTGTCGATGACCGCCATCTGCGGGGCCGTGTGGGCGAGTCGGTGCTCGAGGCGGTGGCCGAGGGACTGGCCGCACCAGTCACCAAGACGCCGGTCAGTCGCTCGTCGGAGCCACGACGTGAGCTGCGGCCGGCCGTGGCGCTCATCAGCGCCTGGGTCTCGCAACGGGCCCGCGAGCTGGAGATCGACACCACCCTCCTCGCCACGCGAGCCGACATCGAAGCGTTCGTGCGGGGCGACGACGACGGCCGGCTTCGCCACGGTTGGCGGGCTCAGGTGGTGGGTGGGGGCCTCACCCACCTGCTCGAAGGCGAGGCCGCACTGGCCTTCGATTCGGACAACGGCCTCGTCCTCGAGGAGCGGACCGGCCGGCTTCACACCGGTTGATCGGCACGCATCGATCATCGACCCGGGGTGCGCCGATCGGAGCTACCGATCGAGCTACACTGGTTCGTCTGCCAAGCACGATCGGGAGTGTGACCGTGAAGAAAGGTCGACACAGGCGATTCGAAGAAGCCCGTGCCCTGAAGCGATCCGACAACGTCGACTACGACGATCTGTTCGACAGCCTCAATCCGGATGACGATCAGCCCAAGCCCGAACACGAGGCCTGGGCCGACCTGGCCGAGAACGACAGCGACGATCCCTGGGCCGATGTCGCCGCCGAGTTCGAGCAGGACCCCGCCGACGACGAGGCCGAGGCCGAGTCGGCCTGAGCACCCGGCTCTTCCAGCACGGGCGGCCGCGCCAGACCATGGGCGGCACCGGACCCACCCCGTTCGATGGGCCGCTCAGCCGCCGGTCTGGTCGAGGATGTCATCGAGCTTGAGGATGTCGTCCACCCGGACGATGCCGATGAACACGTCGTGGCCGTCGGTGACGGCCAGCTGATCGACGTCACCGCGGTCCATCTCCGCCACCGCATCGCGCAGCGTCCACGACGGCACGGCCGACGGCAGATCGGTGCGCATCACGTCCTCCATCAGCGTGGTGTCCCACGCCGCCCGGTCCAGTTCGGCGACGTCCTCGAGACCCACCATGCCCCGGTAGGCGGACCCGTCGACGACCGGTACCACCACTTCGCGCCGACCGAGCACGTGGGTGAACATGAACTCGGAGACCGTGGCGTCGGGCGGCACGGTGAACACGTCGGTGGTGAGCGCCGATGACAACGGCAGGGCGAAGCGGGCCTCGAGGTGACCCATTCGTTCGGTCCGCTGGTACGACGACACCGAGTTGGGCCCGGTCACCAACTGGCTCACGGCCGCAGCGATGAGCGCAGGCACCACGAACACCCCACCACCGGTGGACTCGGCCACGAACATCACGGCGGTGAGCGGTGCTCGGTACCCGGCACCCAGGAAGGCGGCCAACCCCAACGTGGGGTAGAGCGTGGGCTTCTCGCTCCCGAGCACCTCACTCACGAACTGACCCAGGATGACCCCCAGGGTGGCGAGCGGAATGAAGACCCCACCGACGCCACCGGCGGCCAGGGTGACCACGGTGGCCGACAACCGAATGCCGAAGAGCAGAGCGATGAGGCCGATGGCATGGTCGCCGACCACCCATTCCATGGCCCGATAGCCCGGTCCGAGGCTCAGTGGCTCCTCGAAGAAGGCGTCGCTGGCCACGGTTAACCCGGCCAGGACCACGGCGCCGAGGGCCACCCGAAGCGGCAGGCTCACGGACTCGGCTGTCTTGGCCCGTCGGACCAACCACGCGAAGCCACGCGCGGCCAGGCCGGCCACCACACCGAGGAGCAGGGCACCGCCGATGTCCGCCAGGTTGAACTCGAACAGCCCACCCCCACCGCCGTCGAAGCGGGCGCGGCCGATGAACGGCACCACCGGGTCGGTTCCGATGATCACCACGTAGCTGATGTAGCCGGCCGCAGATGCCAGCAGAGCGGGCAGCAGGGCTCGCCGAGTGACGTCGTCCCGATACGGCGCCTCGAGGGCGAAGATCACGCCGGTGGCCGGCGTCTTGAACACGGCGGCCACTCCGGCCGCCGCACCGGCGGTCAACAGCAGTTTGGTCTCCTCGCGTCGGAAGAACCGGTGCAGACGCTCCTGGAGCGTCAGACCAATGGTCGAACCGGCATAGATGGCCGGGCCCTCCAAGCCCACCGCGCCGCCACTGCCGATCGTGAGGGCGCCGGCCAGCATCTTCACCGGGAACACCCGCAGGGGCAGCCGCGGGTGACGATCGTGGAAGCAGCGGACGTACTCGTCGGACGTGGCCGCCGAGGATCCGGGCGCACCGAAGTGCAACACGGCCGAGGCGAGAGCCAGACCGATCCCTGGCGCCAGCGCCAGCTGCCAGAGCGAGAGGTTCTCCAACTCGGCCAGGAGCACCTCGGACACGGCGAGCTCGAACACGGCCACCACCGCTCCAGTGATGATGCCGGTGAGTACCGACAGGGCGAGCACCCGGGTGAAACGACCATGGCCGGTGCGCAACGCCGACCGCATCAGCTCCACGAAGACCTCGAAACCGCCGAGCAGACGCTGTGGGATGGGAGCAGGTCGGCCGTGTCCAAGGCTTCGATGCTATCGGTCGCCCGCCTGGGACCACCGGGACCGGGCGGCGCGGCCGGTCACCGCCGGAGCACCGGGTGGGGGAGGACGTGCTCCCCCGGGGCGGCCTCCAGGTGGCCGACCAGACGCTCGTAGACCTCGGCCCCGACCAGCTCGATCAACTCCTCGGCGAGCGTCAGATAGACGGGGTCGACGTCGACGAAGGCCAGAGGGTCCGCGGTGCACCACCAGTGGAAGTCGTCGCCGCCGCCGCCCCAGTCGCGGGTCTTCCACTCACGCAGAGTGAATGTCGTGTGGTCGTTCTCGTCGTCGTGGTATTCGAGATGCAAGGGGAGTTGCCAGCACACCTCCGGCTTCCAGTCGAGCGGGCGCTCACCGGCGGCCACCGCGCCGCGGTGCAACGCACACCCGGTGCCACCATCGAACCCCGGCCGATTGAGGAACACACAGGCACCATCGACGGTCAGCGTGAGCGGATCGCCGTCGTCATCCTCGCCGATGACCGATTCGGCGTCGGCGACGCGGCGATGGTGCTGCCACGTCTCGGGATCCAGCCGCTCGGCCGCAGCCACGACGCGGTCCCGATCGGCATCGTCGGCCAGATGGGCCCCGTGGCTGCAACAACCACGCTGCAACTCGGGGGCGGGCTCGTCACCGACGCCCGGGCAACCGCGGTCCCACACACACGTCCAGTTGCTGGTGAGGAAGGTCACGTCGAACAACCACGTGCGCCCGTCATCATCATCGAAGGACAACCACTCGTGCGCGTCGGCGGGTGTCATGGCCACGCCGGTGCTGCTGGGCTGGCTACGATCGCCGCACCATGGCCGGAGAATTCGAAGACATACGCGCCCGCCTCGAAGGCATCGCCGAGGAGTTGACCGACCTCGCCATCAGCCGTCTGCGCGACTCGATCGATGCCGGCGGCACCGAGCTTCCCGTGGACGAGAAGCGCATCACGCGGGCCCGTCGGGCCGTGGAGAAGGCCGTCCATCTGCTGAGCGAGCGCGACGACTTCTGAGGCGCCGCGGAAGCCTGAGGTATCGCTCCCGCGAGCGGATCCGTCGGCCATCACGCCAGGTCGTTGATGCGCCGGACCATCTGGCGCAGCCGTGAGTAGCTGGCCCGATCGAATCGGAAGGCGATCCGGTCCTTGTCCAGCGCGTCACCGTCGTCGATCTCGGACTGGGTGGCATCGATCTTGTCGATGGTGCCCTCGGACACGATGTCGGCGAACTCCCGGTTGAGCTCGGCCAGGTCGGCTGCGGCGATCTCCTCGCTGAGCCGTATCACCAGGCGGCTCCCGACGAAACGCATCGAATGGTAGATCCGGAAGAAGAGACAGATCTCGTCCACCGCCGCGTCGACGCTGTCGGTGATGAACACCAGGTCGAGATCGTGAGCCGAGATGAGCCCGGCACCCAACAGCTCATGCTCGACGAACTCGCGCCAGGTGTCCCAGTACGTGTTCCCCGGCGGATCGATCAGCACCACGGGCGCCAGGTACGACTTGCCCGTCTGCATGAGCGTGAGCAGCTCGAAGGCCTCGTCCATGGTGCCGAAACCGCCGGGGAACAGGGCATATCCGTGGGTCTCCTTCATGAAGGTGACCTTGCGGGTGAAGAAGTACCGGAAGTTGATGAGCTTGGGGTCATCGGCGATGATCTCGTTGGCGCTGGCCTCGAAGGGCAGCACGATGTTGATGCCGAAGCTGTTCTCGGGCCGGGCCCCCTCGAGCCCGGCCGCCATGATGCCGGGACCGGCACCGGTCATGACCATCCAGTCATGAGCGACCATCGCCGCACCGAACGCCCGGGCCGACGCGTACGCCGGATCGTCCGGGCGGGTGCGGGCCGAGCCGAAGATGGTGCACTTGCGCACATCTCGGTAGGGCTCGAACACGTGGAAGGCGTAGCGGAGCTCCTTCAGGGCGGCGTTGACCAGCTTGAGATCGGCCCGACCCACCCGCTCTCGTCCCATCCGAATGGCCGACACCACGGTCTCGAAGACCAGATCACCCTGATCGCCGGGCTCGGACAGCTCGACCAGCTCGGCCACCGCCCGGTCCAGACCAGGGTCACCGGTGCGATATCGAGGAAGTCGGTCCACGAGGTCTCCTCTGCGGGTTCGGGCTGGCTGATGCTACCGGGTGGGTGCGGCCGCTCCGGTGATCAGTCGGCGGTGACCGCCAGCCGGGTCCGCACCGGCCTGGTTGCGATCAGGGGTGACGGGTCGGCGACGCGTTCGTAGGTGGTGCTGCGCTGCACGAGGGTGCGACCCAGCGGTTCGACCAGGGCGGCGAAGTCGTCGACGGTGACGACCTGGCCGTGATCGGCGCCGGCGGCGCGCGAGATGTTCTCGTTCATGAGTGTGCCGCCCAGATCATTGACCCCTGCCTGGAGCAGTTGGTTGATGGAGCCGAAGCCGGTCTTCACCCATGATCCCTGGATGTTGGGGATCGTGTCCCGATACACGATCCGGGCGACGGCGTGCATCAACAGGTTCTCGCGAAACGTCGGCCCCCGTCGGGCCTTGCGTTGGAGGTAGATGGGCGACGCCATGTGCACGAAGGGCAGCCCGACGAACTCGGTGAAGCCGCCCGTCTCCTGTTGCAGCCGGCGGGTGGCGACGAGGTGACGGGCCCAGTGGACCGGGGCCTCGATCGAGCCGAACATGATGGTGACGTTGGAACGCAGCCCGACCGAATGGGCCACCCGATGGGCCTCGAGCCACTCGTCGGTACTGATCTTGTCGGGGCACAGTGTGGCCCGGATCTCGTCGTCGAGTATCTCGGCTGCAGTACCCGGGAGCGAGCGCAGCCCGGCATCCATCATGCGGCGGAGGTACTGATCGAGCGGCTCGGCCAGCCGACGAGCCCCCTCGGTCACCTCGAGAGCGGTGAAGCCGTGCACATGCATGTCGGGCACGGCTTCCTTCACGGCGCGGGTGACATCGATGTAGTAGTCACCGTCGAAATCGGGGTGGATCCCGCCCTGGAGGCACACCTCGGTGGCGCCCGCCTCGGCTGCTTCGACGACCCGGTCGGCGATGTCGTCGAGGGTCAGCAGATACGGGGCTCCGCGGAGATTGAGCGACAGCGGGCCCTTCGAGAAGCCGCAGAATCGGCACTTGAAGGTGCAGACGTTGGTGTAGTTGATGTTGCGGTTGGCGACCCAGGTGACCACATCGCCCACCGCGTCGGCCCGCAGCTGATCGGCCACCTCGGCCACGGCCACCACCTCGGGGCCGCGCGCCGAGAACAGCGTCACGATCTCGTCGATGCCGACCTCTTCTCCGTCGGTCACACCGGCCAACACATCGGCCACCGCCCCATGGGCCCGTGCCGATCCCGGCACGATCACCCTGGGCTCTACGGGCCGTCCCGAGTACCAGGCCGTGTTGGCGTCACCGACGAGCACCACGTCGGCCCCGTCGGCGGCCTGCCGATTCTCCATGGTCCGTTCGGGGAACAGGGCGCCCGGATCGTCGCGCCCCAGCGCCTCGGAATCGCTGCGGTCGAGGACGGGAAAGACCAGCCCCGGGTCGAGCCAACGTGCGGGCTCGGCCGCGTACTCGGGGTAGATCGTGAGTCGAGGGGCCAGCACGTGACCGCGCTGCTCGGTGACCGACTGCAGACGCTCGAGGGCCGGCCACGGGCGCTCGGGGTTCACGTGGTCGGCCGTGACCGGCGAGACCCCACCCCAGTCGTCGATGCCGGCGTCGATCAGCACGCCGAAGTCGTCGGAGAGGTTGGGCGGGGCCTGGAGGTGGACGTCCTCGGGCAGGATCAGGCGAGCCAGGGCGATGGTCTCCAGGTAGACATCGGGCGGACACGGCCGGGACCGATGCATGGTCGTACCGGCCTTGGGCCGGAAGTTCTGCACGATGACTTCCTGGATGTGCCCGTGTCGTCGATGCAGACGGGCGATCTCCTCGAGCGCGTCGATCCGGTCGTCGCGGGTCTCCCCGATGCCCACGAGGATCCCGGTGGTGAAGGGGATCGAGAGGTCGCCGGCTGTGTCGATGGTGGCCACCCGCCGGGCCGGCTCCTTGTCGGGTGAACCGTTGTGCGCATCGAGATCGGCCAGCGTCTCGAGCATCATTCCCTGGGACGGCGCGACGTGCCGCAGCTTCGCCAGTTCGTCGGGATACAGGGCTCCTGCGTTGGCGTGGGGCAACAACCCGGTCTCGTCCACGACCATGGCGGCCATGGCCGCGAGGTAGTCGATGGTGGTCTCGTAGCCGGCCTGACGAAGCCACTGCCGGGCCTGGGGGTAGCGCAGCTCGGGCCGCTCGCCGAGCGTGAACAGCGCCTCGTGGCATCCGACCCCGGCGCCGGCGCGAGCGATCTCCAGGACCTGATCGGGGGTCAGATAGGGAGCGTCGAGTCGGGCGGGCGGCTGGGCGAAGGTGCAGTACCCGCACCGGTCGCGACACAACATGGTGAGCGGAATGAACACCTTGGGTGAGTAGGTCAGCCGTCGCCCGAATAGCTGATCGCGCCGAGTCCGAGCCTCGGCCATCAGTGCGTCGAGCGGCCGATCGAATCTGGTCACAGGTGAGCTCCTCGTTCAGCCGTTGTCGCGACTGGCTATCTCGCGGGGATCGAGCACGTCATCGCAGCTCGGGCACCGCACGGTGTGTTCGATGGGAGTGCCGCACGCGTCGTGCACGAGGACCGTCGGAGGTGGGCCATCGGTGCACCACCGGTCGCCCCACTGCATGAAGGCGATGAGCGCGGGGGAGAGGTCGCGACCCATGTCGGTGAGGCGGTACTCGTGACGAACCGGCCGTTCCTGATACGGCACCCGCTCGAGGATGCCGTTGTCCACCAGTCGGTGGAGGCGGTCGGTGAGGAGATTGCGGGCGATGCCGAGGTCTCGCTGGAGCTCGGTGAACCGGTGCCGACCCCGGAAGACGGCTCGCAACACCAACAAGGTCCAACGATCACCGATGAGATCGAGGGTGCGAGCGATGCTCGAGCCGGGGACCCCCGATTCGAGGGCGGCGTGGTTCACGCTGCGCACCCTAGCCAGGGTCGGTTTCGATATGCAACCGACCTACGACCGGCCCCTGGAGCGCGGTCGGCGCGACCGGTGATTCAGAGGCGGTCGGCCTCTTCGCGCAGCGTTCCCAACAACTCGTCGAAGCTCTTCGCGAAGGCCGACACCCCTTCGTGCTCGAGCTGGGCGGTGACATCGTTGAGGTCGAGCCCCACGGCGGCACATCCGTCGATGACGGCCTGGGCCTCGTCGACCCCGACATCGATGGTGCGCGACACGGTCCCATGGTCGACGAAGGCCGCCAGCGTGTCGTCGGGCAGCGTGTTCACGGTGTCCGGTCCGATCAGGCTGTCGACGTACAAGGTGTCGGGGTAGGCCTCGTTCTTGATGGAGGTCGACGCCCACAGGGGCCGCTGCACCCGGGCGCCACGCGCGGCCAGCGCATCCCAGCGGGGGCCCCGGAAGGTCTCGAGGAATGCCTGGTAGGCCAGCTTGGCGTTGGCCACCGCCACCCGACCCCGGAGCGCCAGCGCCTCGTCGGAGCCGATCGCCTCCAGACGGCGGTCCACTTCGGTGTCGACCCGGCTCACGAAGAACGACGCCACGCTGGAGATGGCCGAGAGATCACCGTCGTGGGCCTCGAGACCGGCCACGTAGGCCTCCATGACCGCCCGGTGGCGCTCCACCGAGAACAGCAGGGTGACATTGATGCTCCGGCCCTCGCCGATCATGGTCGCAATGGCGGCCAGCCCGGCCTCGGTGCCGGGGATCTTCACGTAGAGGTTCGGCTGATCGATGGCCGAGGCGAGCGCACGAGCTGCCGCCTCGGTGCCGGCGGTGTCGTGGGCCAGGCCGGGGTCGACCTCGACCGACACGAACCCGTCGTGGCCGGCGCTGGCGTCGTACACCGGCCGGAGCAGCGCCAGCGCATCGGCGATGTCGGTGGTCACCAGCGCCCAGTACGTGTCCTCGATGGAAGCCCCCGATGCCAGCAGGTCGGCGAACTGCTCGGTGTAGTCGCTGCTGCCGGCGATGGCCTTCTGGAAGATGCTCGGATTGGATGTGAGGCCACGAACCCCATCGTCGACCCATCGGGTCAGCTCGCCGCTCGTGATCCATCCCCGGCGGAGGTTGTCCAGCCATGGGCTCTGGCCCTGTTGTTCGAAGAGCTGGTGCAGGCGGGTCATGGGTCAGGTCCTCCGGGGTGGACGAGTCAGCCGAGAAGCCGACGAGCGCGGGCCAGGACGTTTTCGGGGTTGAGACCCAGCTCGGCCAGCACCGTAGCGCCCGGTGCCGACGCGCCGAACCGATCGATGGCGACCACGTCGTCGACCCACCGGTGCCAGCCGTGGGACACCCCGGCTTCGACACCGAGTCGGGGAACGCCGACGGGGAAGACCTCGGCGTGGTAGGTGACCGATTGGGCCTCGAAGTGCTCCCAACACGGCATCGACACGACCCGGGCTCGCACATCCTCGGCGGCGAGCTGCTCGGCCACGACCACCGACAGGGCCACCTCGGAGCCCGTGGCGGCCAGGATCAGATCGGGCGATCCGCCCGGGTCCACCACCGTGTAGGCCCCGAGCGTGACCGGCGCCCCGGCGGTGCCGTCGAGCA
>Ga0224505_10001653_pt1 | contig 13794 bp, 13 predicted proteins | sample SF_Jan12_sed_USG_FD_169102 | JGI IMG/M metagenome (GOLD analysis project Ga0224505, IMG submission 169102) | Sediment microbial communities from San Francisco Bay, California, United States - SF_Jan12_sed_USGS_4_1 | ecosystem: Environmental > Aquatic > Marine > Sediment | place: USA: California... | reverse complement strand
TTCCAATTGAGCCGAATTTATTACGAGTTTTGCCAGACGCACCATTTGGGTTTTATCTTGCGCAGAGGCGTTTCCTTGCGAGAACACCATGAGCATGGATACAATGAACGGCAGCAGATGTATGCTATTAATCTTCATTTTTCAATTCTTTAAGGGCTTACTTCAATACGAAACAGAAAATGGCATTCCGCTTTCAGGATGCATTCACGTTTGCCTTGAATTTTTATAAGCCGGTTCTTTTTTCCAATTCTTCAGGATAGCGATCACCTACTATTTTGATTTGGTCAAGTGAGGCATTAATGTCGCTTAATTCTCGGTTTGTCAAAGTAACCTTCGCTGCACCGATATTTTCTTCAAGACGATATAGCTTGGTTGTACCGGGAATGGGGACGATCCACGGTTTTTGCGCAAGCAGCCACGCCAATGCAATCTGGGCAGGCGTCGCATTCTTCTGTGCTGCTGCTTTTTTAACCAGATCCACCAGAACCTGGTTGGCTTCAAGCGCTTCAGCAGTAAACCGGGGGACGATACTTCGAAAATCCGAACTACCGAACCTGGAATCTTTGTTAAAGCTTCCTGTAAGAAAACCTTTGCCCAACGGACTGAATGGAACAAACCCAATTCCGAGTTCCTCCAGTGTTGGCAGCAGTTCTTCTTCAGGGCGTCTCCACCACAGCGAGTATTCACTTTGAACAGCTGTAACGGGCAGTATGGCGTGAGCTCTTCTTATTGTTTTTACACCTGCTTCCGACAGGCCAAAATGCTTAACCTTTCCTTCCGTAATCAAGTCCTCCACGGAACCTGCTACGTCCTCAATCGGCACAGTGGGATCTACGCGGTGCTGATAATACAAATCGATGAAATCGGTGTTAAGACGCTTCAGTGAACCCTCAATTGATTTTCTAATATGTTCGCGACTGCTGTCCTGCACTTGTTTGCCATCCTGTATTTTAATACCAAATTTCGAGGCTATCACCACCCGATCACGATAGGGCGCCAGGGCTTCCCCCAATAATTCTTCGTTTGTAAATGGCCCATACATTTCCGCGGTATCAAAAAATGTCACGCCACGTTCTACGGCAGCATGAAGCAACGAAATCATTTCCTTTTTGTCGGGTGTTTTTCCATAGGCGTAGCTCATACCCATGCAACCTAAACCAATGGCGGAGACTTCAAGGCTACTGTTTCCAAGTTTACGCGTTGGCATTTTTGTTTCCATAACTTGCTTGTTTATGTTGCAAAGGTAAAGGAGTCCTGGATCTAAAGGCAAATCGAAGCAAACAACTACTTGCGAAATTCAATCATTGTCATGGATATCCTGCGTGGCACCTTTTTTTTGATATCCTGTATTAATGTGTGATAAACTGCTATCCCAGCATGGGTGATCACCAGCAGGAGAAGTATTTCGCAAACTCAAATTTAGCTTTCTGCGCAATGTTCAGACCCTTAGTAAGCCGCGGAATCCCCTGGCAGCGTAGTAAGAGGGTGCGCTGTTGTGATATATGAATACATTGCCGTAGCGGAAATCAGCAAAAAGAGCCCCACCGAGTTTTCTGATCTCAGCAGGTGTTTTCACCCAGCTTGATGTTTTCGCATCGAACTTTCCAAGTTTCTGCAATTCCCGGTATTGCGCTTCCGTTAAAAGTTCGATGCCCATGGTGGTGGCCATATCAATAGCGTTATTTTCTGGTTTATTTTCTTTCCTTGACTCCAGCCCTTCACGGTCGTAACAAACACTTCTGCGGCCTGCAGGGCTTTCTGCTGAACAATCATAAAAAATATATTCGTCGGTCTTTTTATCATAACCAATAACATCAGGTTCACCGCCAGTTCTTTCCATTTCATTAAGCGACCAAAGTTTTTCAGTATTAGCTTGCAGCTTCGCTTGAACTTTAGCCCATGCAAGACCTTTATGGCGGTTCATGTTTTTTTCAAAACGGCCTTCTAATTTTATGAATAGTTCTTTGCGTTGTTCTGGTGAGAGCTCCTTTTTCTTTCCCATGGTGTTATAAATTTCAACCATTGTTGTGGTGCGTATTTCATTCCTTAAATTCTTCAGGGTATTCTGCTATTCCGTTTACACCATTTAATCCATTTTCTGTCAGTGCTATTACCATGCAATTTTCTCTTGGGACGTCAAACGGTAGCTCAATCCCGAACTTATCAGCTTGTTTGTACCCAAATTTTGGATAATATTCTTTGTGTCCAAGGACTATGATTGATTTATACCCTAGTTCTTTAGCTTTCCTGTGGGATTGCTCAATTAGCATTCCTCCAATTCCTTTCCTTTGGTAATCAGGCAGTACGGAAACGGGCGCAAGGGCTAAGGAATCAAATTCATTCTTGTCATTCTTTATCTTTAGTTTGGTCAACAAAATATGTCCAACGACTTTGTTTTCAATTTCTGCAACCATTGACAATTCAGGAATGAAGGCGCTTGATTTTCGTAAGCGTTCCACAAGGAATTGTTCTTTGTGGTCACTGAATTCTTCCGTTCTAAACGCTTTTTCAATTAGTTCGAAAACTACTTTAAAATCGGTTGATTTTTCTTGTCGTACTATTATCTCCATTCAATGTTGGGAGTTTCATCATTACTTACAACGTTTGTGCATAAGCCGTAGCTTATAAGAAGCCACGTCTACGTTGCCGGGCTAAGTTAGTTGAAAGCGCTTTCACCGTAAAATATCCAAGCCAGAGATTATGCATTTACTAAGATTGTAAATCGTTGAATTCAACCGAATCGTGAAGAATAATCAGGGGAGTAAGATTAACATGCAGTCAACAGTTGTCGATGCTTGATTCCTATAAATAGCTTAGCCACCATTTTTCTTTGTGAGTTTGTTTGTAGTGGTCAAAAAATTTACAAATCGGATATAGTGAGATAACTACAACAATCCAGATTAAATAAACCATCCAAAGATTAAGCCCGTAGCCCTTCAATTCATCTACGCGGGAAATAAATTTATGTAAAATCAATGCCTGCCAACCATATCCTGTAAGTTCGGCCAGGACCAATGCCATAAGGTGAATTAAATAGATGTGCACGATATAGTAGAAAAATGGCACTCTTCCGAAAACACAAAAGAAGTCAGCTATTTTTCCGCTCCACTTTTCGGACCAGGCCAGGAATAAAATGGTTACGCCCAATGTGATCAGCAAATATTGCAAAGAGGGTGGATACTTGGTTATATTAAAAAAGGACATCAGGGTTTGGGACACATCATCAAACCTTATCCACCTTATCGGGTCACCGTATTGATTTATCCCTTTAAGTAGGAGGAAGATCGCAATGGCGGAAATACCAACGCTACTCAGTATTTGTTTTCTTTTGTCATCATCAAATGAGCTGTCGTACAGTTGGCCAAAGCAATAGCCTAATGACATTACGGCCACCCATGGAATTAATGCGTAAGCACTGAATAAAGTGGGCCCTACAGCAAATTGAAAATAACTTCGTTCATGAAGGATGTACCATAAAATGCTGTTATCGAAATGGAGTGAATCAAGCAGGTTGTGACCAAAAATCAAGGTGCAGCTGAAAACAAGGATGAGTGTTTTCGGAAGATGGATTAAACCGGCCAGAAAAATCATGCTTATGCCTAACACCCAGATTACTTGAAGCGAGGCATACCCTAAATGAGGGTCGAAGCTCCAACCAAAGGCCACAATTGTCAACTCGATAAAAACCAACCAAATTCCACGCTTGACCAAAAATCCTGATAACTCTTTTTTTGATTTTCGCTTCCCAACCATATAGGCCGATAGCCCGGCAAGAAAACTAAAAGCGGGTGCGCAAAAATGCGTGACCCACCTTGTCAGGTATAGTGGTAAAGTACTTTGTGTAGGGTCCGAAGGGTCAAAAAAATGTACGGAAATGTGAAAATAGTCTCTTGTATGATCAAGCGCCATTATTATCATCACTACACCTTTTAAAAGGTCAATGGACTTTATTCGTGTTTTATTTAATGACGTCATGTTGAATGATTTGATGTTTATATTACCATTCAACAAGATTTACTTGTCCAAATGTATCCCTAATATATCGCAAGGATTGTAAAGTCCAAGTTGCCACGAAGTAGTTCCTGTAAGCTCCCCCGTAAGAAGTACAGATTGCGAGACAAAGGTGTCGAACTTTAGGCTGTTGCTGTGAGAAGGAAGCGATTCACAGTATCGGTGAGTATCCATGTTATAATATCCCCGGATTGGTCGCCCGAAGTTTTTAGCCAGTCAGGACATTAATTCAAAAGCATATTTTCCGTAAATAGGTTTTTCTTCATTTGTAGATATGCTAGCCAACGTTTTGGTGCACTTTAACATTGTTGTGTGCCGTTATTCTCTTTGAATGACTTCTTTTACAAAGATATAAACTTCCTCAGGGACATCTAAAGGGCTAACATGACCGCCTTTTGCAATTTTGGTTTGCAAGTAATCAGATTCGGTAACATTGTCTTCCCACACTTTGAGTACAATGGGGGACTTTAAGCGAATGAATCAGGGTTTTCCAAATAATATTAACCCCCCTGAGTTATTCAAGATTTTTAATAGGGTTACCACTAAGAAGCAAAATATTGACTTTGTTACCAACTTTAATAGACGCTTTAGGAATGCGCTCAAGCGATGGCTCGGTTTCCAGTTGCTGTTTTCAACACTTCAGCATACACAATATACACGGACATAGCGGGAGGTCTTAACGAAATGTTTTCTTTTCTACTCATTTTCTAATTCAACCTGCGTTATTATTAAATTCAGGTTAATCTATTGAGCATAAAGGGCCTACCCATGCCCGATCGCCGGGTTTATAATCTGTATTTCCATTGAAGCTACCTGGTACGGGGTTATACCTTAACGCTTTTGTTTGACCTACCTCAGAAGTAAAGTATCCCCAGATTGTTAATTGCTTCAGCATGGTAAAAAAATGTTGCGTTGCATTGCCCTCTTCCTGCCTGGCTGCCTTGTCATATTCCGACAACAGGTCAAAACGTTGTTGTGAAGAAAGTTTAGTGAAGCCAGCGCCATATTTTTTCTGTGCCACGGCCTCCACTTCTCTCAAGCCAGTAATAAAAATAGCTGTATCTTTTTCATCATAACAGTCTGTAACAATTGTTTGCATGAACATTCCGATGCCAGCGGCTTTTGCCCCTGGCGACCTCTCGGAATCGGGAAGAATGGTTTCGCCTATTTCATCCATTAACAAAATATCTTTTTCAGAAAACAGTCTAGCATTTTTTTCAGGTTGCTTACAGCGGGAAAGAAATATTTCCGATCCCAGAATTGCGCCTCCAAAATAGGTTGCTGTAAGTTGAAGTGCTTTTCTTCTTTTCATAAATTACCAGTTGTATTGTGATAGGTTTTAATGAATTCCTTTTCTAAACAGATCGGCAGCATAAGCAGCAGCTCTTGCTGTTAGTGCCATGTATAAAATAGAAGGACTCTGATTTCCTGTACTGGTCATGCAAGCCCCATCTGTTACAAATACATTCTTACAGCCATGCAATTGATTCATGTCATTTAAAAGTGACTCGCCTGGATCTTTTCCCATTCGTACACCTCCCATTTCATGTATGTCAAGCCCGGGGGGTTGCTTATTGTCTTTTGCAATAATGTCCTTACAGCCTATTTTTTGGAGCATTGCTTTGCTCTGTTCAAAAAAATCAAGTACCATCTTTTCATCATTATCGTCATAGCTGATATCGGTAACCAATTGAGGTATTCCCCATTGGTCTTTTTTATCCGGGCTTAGAAATACGTGGTTAGATTTTTTTGGGATTGTTTCCCCCTGCATATACATGTAGACCACCCAGTCGCCGGCTTCACTGAGTTTATGCTTAAAATCTACACCTAAGTGTGGTTCATTTTCCGGAACTGTTTTTACCTGTCTTCTGTAAGCACCGGCAAAGGTGGTATAGCCGCCAACAAAATCTGCATCACGTTCATTTAAATTTCTGAAATTGGGGATGATGGGTCCGGTTGGGTTGCGACCTGTTACATACTTGTTTTCGAAGCCTTCCATGCGGCCTGCTGTAAGCGTCCGGTAGTTATGAAAGCATATATACTTTCCGAGCAAGCCATTATCATTTCCCAATCCGTTGGGGAAACGGTTGGAGGTGGAGTTTAGCAGAATGAGATTGGTATTGAGCGTAGAAGCATTTACAAAAATGATCCGGGCATTAAAAATCATTTGCTCTTTTGTATTACTATCGATCACTTTTACACCGGTAGCTTTGCCTGAAGATTCATCATAAATGATGGAGTGTACCACAGAAAATGGTCGCAAAGTCAGGTTGCCAGTTTTTTCTGCCCATGGCAACGTAGAAGCGTTAGTGCTAAAGTACCCGCCAAACGGGCAACCCCTTGTACACAAGTTCCGGCATTGGCATTTACCCCTTCCTTGCTGCAGATGAATATCTTCCGGCTCACTCAGGTGCGCCCAGCGGCCCTGTACCAAATGCCTTTCGGGATAGTGTTTTTTCAGAACGTCCTGCATGTGCAATTCCACTACATTCAAATCAAAGGGTTTTAGAAATTCTCCATCCGGCATGGCATTGATACCATCCTTATTGCCACAAATTCCAACAAATTTTTCTACATGAGAATACCAGGGTGCAATGTCATCATACTCTATAGGCCATTCAATTCCGTAGCCATACTTTGAAGGTGCTTTAAATTCATGATCGCTCCATCGCTGGCAGGCTCTTCCCCAGGTAAGGGATTTCCCGCCTACCTGGTAACCTCTTATCCAGCTAAATGGTTTTTGCTGCACATAAGGGTGTTCTCCATCCTTCACAAAAAAATGTGCCGTATCTTCAGAAAAATGCCAGGCGCTGGAAACAACAGGATTGACATCCACAAAAGCTTTGGTCATTTTTCCCCTGTGGGGCAACTCCCAGGTATGCTTGTTTGCAGTAGGGTAATCCTGTATGTGTTTTACATCACGTCCCCTTTCAAGCACCAGAGTCTTTAAGCCCCGCTCACAAAGCTCCTTGGCCGCCCATCCACCGGAAATGCCGGAACCGATTACAATTGCATCAAATGTATTCATTGTTTTCTCCTGTTAACAGCTTACATGGGGCAGTTTATGACCGCATTCTTATTCAGCCTTTTGTTGCAGCACAATGCCTGCTGGCAATACATCCACGTGGTTAATTTTCACCAGTCGTTTCAATAATCCATCCAGGTATTTTGTGCTCACTGGCCCCCAGCCTTCATCGTCTAATCCATGAAGATTAAGGATCAGCCATCCGCCTGACCCGGCTAAAAATGTATTGATCGTTTCCTCCGTATAAGTATCACAAAAATCCGGACCATGCCCCCAGCAACCAAGCGTCAAAGGCTTTCGTGAGATTGGCAGTAAGTTAACCATGGTATCGTTCAATACCAGCCATCCTCCTGTACGCACAGCTCTTACGCGTTGCAATGCATACGCATCCAACTCAGGGGTAGAGGCATTGTAGGCAAAATTGTAAACGGCTTCCGATGGTTTGTAACCTTCCAGATTTTTTTCAAAGTAATCAAGGCATTGATCAATTTTTAGTTTTGCTTCCTCCAACGGAATTTCAGTGAGGTTTTTGTGATCCCACGCGTGAGGCATCAATTCATGCCCCATTTCTTTTAATTTATTCCAATCGTCAAAGTCGCCGAGCAGGTCTTGAGGAATAAATTTGTCGTTTACAAAGCCTGGTTCATGCCCCATAGCAATTACATTGAGACACGCTTTCAAATCATACTCATTGAATATTTCGGCAATTTTATAAAAGGACTTTTTGAATCCATCATCAAAACTAAGTGTGAGGATATGTGTTTTTCCTTTGGACATGTAGCTGGAAAAGCCAGCTGCAAGACATCCAAAAACAGTGTTTTTTATAAATATTCTTCTTTGCATGTTATTTAGTAATTATTTCCTTTACCAGGAATCCCGATAAAATTAATTCTGATTTTTATGGGGTCGGAGTTTTCCATCTAACCAATTCAATATTTCCTTGTCAAATGCTTCGCTTTCTTCCCATTGCGGGGTGTGCCCGCTTTTTTCAAATACGTGTACTGTAACATTTTCAATCCTGCCCTGTCTTAGCCATAAAGCTGCTGGAATGATAAAGTCATATTTACCCAATGCAACAAAGGTTTTAACAGGCGCTTTGCTTATACTGTCGAACATAATATAGTCTAAGAAAATATCATTGTAAATATGGTGTAAGAGCGGGGCATCGATGCTCATATCTTTCCACAGCCATTTTGCATTATACGTTGAATCGTACCAGTATTTTGGCCCCATTGCACAGTATTCTTCAATGATAAGTTGTGCCGCAGAGATGGTATCTTTATCAGGCATAAGTTTCCAATTATTGTCCTGCATTTGTTTTCTTTCCGGGGAGGCTGTACGCCATATTTCTGTGGTTGCATCATCGTATTGCCTGTTTCCAAAAATGTTGGGAGAGCCAATCATAATTAAGGCTTTAATATGCTTCGGATATTGTTTTGCGTATTCCATCGCAATGGTACCGTGGATCGAATGACCAATTAAGACCGGGTTTTTCAACTGAAGCGCTGATCTGATGTTTTCAATATCGTCTGTAATATTGTGCAAATTGTACTCATCCGATTTTACATTTGGGTGAATTTTCGCAAACCACCTGAGATCAACAAAATAAAACCTGAACTGGGTGCGCAAATTTTTGGAGAAGGTTCTTGGGTAGTAGATGGATGATCCGAGAACAAGACAAGGTCTTCCTTTTCCCTGCGCTACATAATTAAACGCTGCGCCATCAATGAGTACGTAGCCTGTAGAATCTGATAATTTCTTAACGGCAACATTTTGTTGCGCAAGGGCCTTGTCGCAGCTACAAAAGAATAGAGCAAAAACCATTAAAAATGAACGCTTGTATTTCATTTCGCAAGCGGCTTATTTTTTCAAATTACTTCCCTGGAAACGGATAAATCAAAATTAGTAATTCTAACTTTAGGGAACATGAAAAAAGTGGATTCACCAAGAAGCAGATTGCGTCAATTCTCAAACAGCAGGATGGCCCTCCGCTGCCGATCTTTGCCGTGAAAATGCCATCAGCACGTCCGCAGTTTACAATCGGAAGACGAGGTACGTGTGGACTGGAGGCTAGCTGAAACGCTTCATGGCACTCTGTGCGGAAAAGAGCAAACAGTTTATTCAAATGCGCAAAATTCTGTCGCCAATTTATGGTCTCTTAGGAATACGAAACTGAACTGGTTGAATAGAGAATCGAAACTGTTAATAGCATCTTTGAATTTGTGTTCTGTAATTAGTTGTTCGCACCTTGCTATTTTCTTGTGGTAATCCAGAAAGTTAGGTTGCGCCTTGGTGCTGATACTGGCGCAAAAGTTTATAGTAACTATCAAGAAAATGAGATACTTGTTCATCTATTGAATGCAGAGAAAGCTCTTTGGCTGCCAACGTCTGGCGTAAGGTGTTCCGGCTGTCCAAGTTAATAAATAAATCATCAACTCTGCCGGCATGAATTATAGACATTGTTGAGGCAGTTCGGAACGTAAATTCATTTCATCTAAGACTTTCACTTTAAAATGTTAGAACCTCAGGGAGGCCGCTCCACCAATACGCCACGTATGAGAACCATTTCTGACCCTGTATTCATGTGGAATGTTTAAGTCACGCATTGTTGTATGAAGCAAAGAGTTGCTTTATAATGTAAATCATCGTCGCCTATGGCAATATAGAAGTTTACTAATTTCCCGAAAGTCTTTATATTTATTCATACTCCACCCTGAACTTTATCATCTTTTAATCATTGTCCACGGAACCGACCCAATTGCATGCAGCGGTTTAGCTAGGCTGCGTATCCCGAAGGGTATGCAGTATCGGTTTTGTTAGCGGTTCGGGTTTTTCTCAATCGTATAAGTAGGGTTCCTCTAGATAGGCCATGTTCCTAACGTTTTCAAGTACTCTTCTCATATATGTCTTCCAGAATGTTTTTGCAAATAACCAGTTCAAAGGATAAAAAAGTGGGTTATTCGAATGCAAAGAATAGGTGTATTCGACCATAATTTTGTTTGGTCCTAACTGTGTTGTTTTCCATTCACCTACAAACTTGTGAAAACCTAACATCCATGATTGGAAATTATCAACTTGAATTTTCCAATACTGATTTTCCTCTCTTTCAAGTACGTTGTCAACGGAAGCAAATCCTCCTTTGTGGGTGAAAGATTTTGCCGCATAGACCTTTTTACTTGAACCTGGTTTCCCCCAGTTTTCATCATTAGTCGTGTGAGTTACTTTAGGCATTATACCGAACCCAGTGTGAACTTTTGAAACGTCACAAAGCATGGGTGTTTTAAAAGCTCTTTCCAACGAACATCCGAAAATGGCAGATACTTTGGTTTTTGTAATCATTGCTAGTTCCTTTAACGTGATGTCGATCTTTTATCTGACCGGTAGCTCCCGAATATGCCTATTGTGTAAATATCCTTTATATCTGGGATTTGAATTGGCATCTAAAGGTAACATTTAACTGTTATGCAGGACTCAATGCTGGCTAAGCTCATGGGGTAATCGAGCCATATTGAGAAAAGCACGGGATACCAAATTCTGGGATTACGCTTTTATTTCGTTTTTAACCATTTGTAATCGAATATATTAAATCAGTGCCGGTGTGTGATTCGATAGGGCCGGTGAAGGAAGCTGCCGCCGGATGGTACATCGCTGCCCGCAATGCCATCGTCTGCATGGCGTTTACGATAAACCGTGCGCAAGAGAAAACTCCCCCAGAATCCTGCTGCACGTACAGTAGTTGCCCAGATGGCAGATCGCCAACCGCGAAGCTTGAAAAGAAAACGGTTGGAAATTTCCGGGTGGCACACCAAACCCAAGCGTAATGTGTGGCCAGAAATTATCAAAGCAATGATCAGGAATGTAGTGGTTGATCCAGTCGAGAGAGGAGGGGTCAATAGGGGGTAGGTCGTTTATATCTGCTTCTGTAACATCCTGTGTCAGCAAGGTCCGAAATGCGATAACGATCGATTCATGTAACCTGATTAATTCCTGGCTGAGGTCAATATCAAAGGAGACTACACGATCACCTGATGCCGTATACACGGTTTTGATATGAGGCACACGCAGCGCCAGCGCGTGATGCGCTCTGGCAACGGAACGCAGGATTACGTTGGCATGTTCAAGTTGATCTGCAGGAAGGCACCCCATAGCCATCGAAATATGGGGCAGGTTTTGGATTTTATCCAGGACAATATTTGTCGGACGAGTTTTGTGCAACACCTGGTTCCATTCGAGCGCAAGGTCCATGACAGGATCGGGGGGCAGTACCACGATGTCAATTGCAAATCTTTTCATACTGGCAAATTGAATTATCGAATTTCAGTATTTCGCTGAAAATGCAATATACACTGGCAAGAAAATAAAGAGAACCGTTTCATTACAGACTTTATTTGTGCGCATTGTGGCATAATATCATATTGATCCTCACCTAAGAATCAAAGACGCCGCATGCGAGTACTGTTTTCATGGCCATCACGTTTAAGTATTAAGATATGAAAAGTTGCGCATTTTGCTGTGCTTATATAAATGTACTCAGTCGAAGGTTAATTCAATGAAAACCGATTGATCACCTGGAACAGTACTTTAAGGGCATCAACACTTCCATTATCTTCACCCTTCTCAAAATCACCGACGATACTGGCCATCTGGTTGGTAACGTGCGCGAAGCAAATGACAGATTTGTTTCTGGCTTGTGCAAAAGCGTACAAAGCTGATGCTTCCATTTCCACCGCATGGACACCCTTGTCCTTATAATATTTTATCGCATTTTGTGTTTCGCGATACGGAGCATCGGTCGTCCAGGTCGTTCCGGGGAATACTTTCAGGTTGAGTTTGTCAAAAACACCATGCAGCTTCTCTTGGAGTTCATTTTTTATGAAACTGAATTCAGCAGCTGGCAGGTAATGATAGCTGGTTCCTTCATCTCGAACGGCCTTCTCAATTAGGATGAAGTACGGTGGAGTAATGTGCTGAACCAATTGGCCTGCCGATGTCATGCTTAGTAAAAGCTTGCAACCTGAAGCGAAAAGTTGCTCAGCCAGTAGTACAGCAAAAGATGCGCCTACAGCTTTTCCAATAATTCCAACGCTAATGCCTTTGTGTTGGAATTCAAATAGCTTAGTGTGATAACAAGCCCAGGCAATATTCAATTGAGCATTGTGATTTTGAACGACATAGTCTTCTATGTCGCCGTCAGGATCGAGAATGCAAATTTTGGGAATACCCAATTCAGTAATCCCCTTTTGCCTCCGGGCTTCCCGAAGCAGGTTCTCCGGTTGAAATACTGAGGGCTCATCATAGCACTTTTGATGGAGGATAGGTGTCTCTTTCATCTTTCAAAGTAAAAGTATTTTCATGTCTTGACTAAGTTGTCTCATTAGAAAGCTAAATCTAGCGCGCGGTCACGTGTTTGTTCTCACCACGCATTCTGAATTTAATGATGAGCGAGGAAGCCACGGTTAGCAATCCAATAGCCAGGATCGGAGCCACAAGTCCAAAACGATCAGCAATCAAACCCGTGAGAATAGCGCCGATGGCATAACCAAGGTCTCTCCACAGTCGAAATACCCCTATACTTTTCGGACGTTGGTCGGGGTGAGTATCATCTGAAATAGCAGCGAGAAAAGTTGGGTAAACGATCGCGGTGCCAAGTCCCAAAAGTGAAGAAAGCATCATGAATATTAAAAACGAATTAGCGCCGGTCATGGCAAGCAGGGCGATACCCTGTAACAACATGCCAAGAAACAGCAACGTCTTTTTACAATACTTGTCGGCCAGTTTTCCTGTAAAGAGCTGTCCTATTCCCCATACCGCAGGATAGGTTGCTACAATTATGCCTGTATGATGAAGATCAAATCCTTTGGACACCAGCAGCATTGGAAATAAACCCCATACCATTCCATCATTCAGATTATTCACAAGACCTGCCTGCGTTATCGATCCCAGATTTTTATGCTGCCAGGTGGTTTCCCAGAATACTTTTTTCAGTTTAGGGATATTACTTGATGTCGATTCCAGCAGTACGTGCTTACGGGTATCTTTTACGAATAGCCAACTCAGTAGCAGGCCTGCGAACGCGATCCATATCCCTACGTAAAACGGATAGGGGCGCAAACCATAATTGTCGGCAATCCAGCCAGTCAGAAAAGCAACTGCCGCCAGCGAGAGGTATCCGGCAAATTCATTCAAGCCCATGGCGAAGCCTCTTTCCTTTTCTCCAACCAAATCAATTTTCATCACCACCGTGCTGGACCACGTGAGTCCCTGGTTAATGCCCAGCAGAATATTGGCAGCAATGATCCAGTTCCAGCCTGGGGCGTAGATCAGCATGATTGGAACGGGAATAGCAAACAGCCAACCGATGATCAACAGATTTTTCCTTCCTAGGCGATTGGCAAGCGTGCCCGTATAGTAATTTGTTATTGCCTTTGTTATGCCAAATACTATAATGAAAGAAAGGATAGCAGTCTTGGCTGCTAGTCCAAAATCTGCTTCGGCAATTTGCGGGATAATCGTTCGTTCAATTCCCACCATTCCACCGACAAAGGCATTGATGAATACAAGCAACGTGAATTGCTTCCAGTTCTCTTTCAATCCCAGTCTGACGGTTACTTCCATATCGTGTACTTGAATCGATCGCACAATGACGTCATGGCCTATGCGTGCGATAACTGATGCAACTAAATGAACTAACCTTGCCCGGATAAGCAATCCATTTAGGGGGCAATCTTCTCAATTTCAGCCAGCACAAAATCAACTTC
>Ga0224505_10001651_pt1 | contig 13801 bp, 11 predicted proteins | sample SF_Jan12_sed_USG_FD_169102 | JGI IMG/M metagenome (GOLD analysis project Ga0224505, IMG submission 169102) | Sediment microbial communities from San Francisco Bay, California, United States - SF_Jan12_sed_USGS_4_1 | ecosystem: Environmental > Aquatic > Marine > Sediment | place: USA: California... | reverse complement strand
GACGCCTGGAGAGCGGCCGATCTTCTGAAGAAGCACGATATTCCCGTCATCACGGGAGGGATTCAGAAGCTCCCATCACGCCGGTTCGATGCCTATGATGAACCGTTTGTTCTCCCGATGAAGCTTCATGAGGCCGGGATTCGATTTGCCATCACCACCGGCGGCGGTGCGGCGCACGAGCGGAGTCTCCCGTATCATGCGGCGACAGCCGCAGCGTACGGACTGCCGGCGGATGAAGCGCTGAGGGCGATCACTCTCTCACCTGCTGAGATCTTCGGAATTGCGGACCGGGTCGGTTCGCTGGATCCGGGCAAGGACGCGACCATGATCGTGACCAGCGGGGATCCGCTGGAGATCATGACCGCTGTCGAAATGGAGTTCATCCAGGGCAGGAACATCGATCTGACGAGCCGACATACGACGTTGAATGACAAATATATCGAGAAATACAGCCGGAGCGGAGAGTGAACCAGAACGAGCCGATCCTGACACACCGACAGATTGAACCACGGAAGGCGGGCGATGCGGATCTCCGTCCGGGAGTTATTCTTCTTCACGGACGCGGGGCCGATGAGGAGGACCTTGCAGGGCTCGCCGGTTATCTCGATCCCCGCCTCACGATCATCAGCCCAAGGGCTCCGTTCCGATTCGAGTATGGCGGAGGGTACACATGGTACGATATGGATGATATCGGGGCTCCCGAGCCGGACATGTTCGAGAACAGTTACCAGCGGCTGACACGTTTCATCCATCACAGTGTCAGCAGCTACAGGATTGACCCTCAGCGGTTGTTCCTTCTCGGGTTCAGCATGGGGACAATGATGGCATATGCCGTAGCACTTTCAATGCCGCGACTGTTCCGCGGAGTGGTCGGAAACAGCGGGTTCGTACCACAGGTCGAAGGAAGCACGCCCCAATGGAATGAGCTTTCGGGAACCGGCTTCTTCATCGCTCACGGAACATTCGACCCGGTGATCCCGGTTGCGATGGGACGAAGAACCAGGGATCTTTTCAAGCAATCAAACGCCGAATGGATCTATCGCGAGTATCCGATCGGCCACGAGATAAGCCAGGAGAGCCTGCAGGAACAATCGAGCTGGATCACACAGCTGCTTAATGGAAAGAGTGTCTGACCATGCCCCAGGACGAAACGCTGCTTTTTGTCTTCTTTACCCTCTTCATCCTCCTGATGCTGGCCCTCGACCTCGGTGTTTTCAACAGGAAAGCACACGCAATCGGGGTGAAAGAGGCGACCATCTGGAGCATCGTCTGGGTCTCGCTCGCACTGATCTTCAATACCGGAATCCTCTATTTTGCCGGAGCGGAACCGGCCCTGCAGTTCTTCACCGGCTACCTCATCGAGAAGGCGCTCTCGGTGGACAACATCTTTGTCTTTGTTCTGATTTTCTCCTACTTCGGGGTTCCACAGCACCTCCAGCACCGCATCCTTTTCTGGGGAGTCCTGGGTGCCCTTGTCATGCGCTCGATCTTTATTGCAGCGGGAGCGGCACTGATACAGCAGTTTGACTGGGTTTTCTACGTTTTCGGCACGATCCTGGTCGTCAGCGGCTGGAAGATGATGCGAAGCACCGGGGTTCAGGTCCACCCTGAGAAGAACCTGTTCGTCCAGCTTGCGCGAAAATTGTTTCCGGTGGAGACTGGATACTCCTCGCCGGCATTCTTCGTGCGCCGGGATGGACGGCTTCATGTCACTTCGATGTTCCTTGTTCTTATCACCGTTGAAACCACAGATATCATTTTCGCCGTCGATTCCATTCCGGCCATCTTCGGTATCACGAGCGATCCGTTCATCGTCTTTTCCTCGAACATCTTCGCCATCCTGGGACTCCGTTCGTTGTATTTTCTCCTTGCCGGCGTCATGAGCTCGTTCTTCTATCTCGGCCACGGGCTTTCCGTCGTGTTGATGTTTATCGGCGTGAAGATGCTCCTTGCCGACTTCCTTCACATCCCGGTGGCGGTCTCTCTGGTTGTCGTCACGGGGATCATCGGTATCGCTGTGGTGGCATCTTTGAAGCGGAAGAAGAGTGTGCAGAGGTGATCAGAACGTTCTTCAGGATGATCCGGGGCTGGATCAGCGGTTCATACACCGCGACGCCGTGGCGAACCATCGGATGGGCTTCTGTTCTTGTTGTCTATCTCATCAGTCCGATCGATATCATTCCGGACTATATTCCGTTCTTCGGCATTGTTGATGACATGGTCCTCCTGGGATTCTTCCTCCGCTCGCTGCACAGGGAAGTTGCAAGGTTTGCGGAGTGGGAAGAAGGGGAGTCAACGCCAGAGAAGTAATCCCGGCGGGAGTCAAACTGTTTTCGGTCCCGGAGGGCGATCTTGCACGCCACCCTTGTTTTCGGTACCTTTTAGGACTGGAAGGATTTGCGCGTTCGTTGAGAAAACATCGGAACATAACTCTCCTCGGTTCAACAGGATCAATCGGAACCAGTACTCTCGAAGTTCTTACTCACCTCAGAGATTACTTTTCGGTCAGCTCCCTCAGTGCAAACGGCAACATCGATCTGCTCGAGGAACAGGTCGGGCAATTCCGGCCCCGCTCGGTCGCCGTTCTTGATGAAGAGAAAGCCGACCTCCTCCGGAAGCGACTTGGCAGGACAACGGAGGTTCTCGGGGGGGAAAAAGGCCTGCTTGAGATCGCGGGGCGCGATGATTCCGACATGGTGCTTAATGCGCTTGTCGGTTTCTCGGGCCTCAGGCCGACCCTCCGCGCGATCGAAGCAGGGAAGGATATTGCCCTGGCGAACAAGGAAACCCTGGTTGTGGCCGGCGAAATTGTCATGGAAGCCGCCCGACGGCACCATGTCCGGCTTCTGCCGGTCGACAGTGAGCACAGCGCCATCCTTCAGTGCCTCCAGGGTGAGGATCTGTCTGCCGTTGCAAAACTGATTATCACGGCATCCGGTGGTCCGTTCCTCGGATATTCAACGAGCCGTCTTGCAGCCGTTACCGTGGAAGAAGCGCTGAACCATCCCACATGGAAAATGGGGGCGAAGATTACCGTCGACTCCGCCACACTTATGAACAAGGGTCTTGAAGTCATCGAAGCATGCAGATTGTTCGGATTTCCTCCGGAGCAGATCGATGTCCTGATTCATCCACAGTCGATTATTCATTCATTCGTTGAATTTACAGACGGCTCGGTCAAAGCCCAGCTGGCAATGCCGGATATGCGACTCCCTATCCAGTACGCGTTGACCTACCCGGATAGGCCGTCAGCTCCGTATCGAAAAATGAATTTTACGGAACTGAGCGAGCTGACGTTCCGCCAGCCCGACCACCGCAATTTCCCGTGTCTCGGTCTTGCCTCACGGGCTCTGCAAATGGGTGGGACGGCGCCCGCTGTTCTGAACGCCGCCAATGAAGAGGCGGTCCATATGTTTCTGGAGGGAACCATCCCGTTCACATCGATTCCCGAAATCGTCTCTGCAGCGCTGGAACACTGCACCAGGCAGGATCGTGTCGACCTTGAGGAGATCTTCCGGGCCGATACGGAAACGCGGCAAGCGGTCCGAAACCTGGTCGAGTCGTCATCCGTACCTCTTCACACAACATCCGTCAGACAACAAGCTTCGATATAGAGACTCATGGAAACAATCGAGTACATTTTCTACTTCATCGTCACGCTCGGCGTCCTGGTCTTTGTCCATGAACTGGGGCATTTCCTTGCGGCGAAACTCTGCGGTATGAGGGTCGACCGCTTCTCGATCGGTTTTCCTCCGCGCGCCTTCGGAAAGAGAATCGGCGAAACCGACTACTGCGTCTCATGGGTCCCGATCGGGGGATATGTCAAGATCGCCGGCATGATCGACGAGAGCTTTGATACGGACCACCTGTCGAAGCCGGCTGAACCCTGGGAATACAGGGCAAAACCGATCTGGCAGCGGATGATTGTGATCTCCGCCGGCGTGATCATGAACATTCTCCTTGCCATCGCCATTTTCTGGGGAATCAACTACGCGAACGGACGAACCGTCCGCGAGACAACAGAGATCGCCTATGTAGACGCGGAAAGTGCCGCCGAAACTTCCGGCTTCATGCAAGGTGACAGGATCCTGGCGATGAACGGAAGTCCGGTGGTCAGCTGGGATGAGGTCATGAACGCGATTTACTTCGACTCGATGAGTGACGATGTCGCTGTCGAGCTTCTCAGGAGGAACGGCGAGATCACGCTTGTCATTCCGCGCGGATCGGTACCCGATCCGACAGAAGCCGCCTATGGGCTGACTTCTGCACACTCGAACGTCAGCATCAACCAGGTCGAGCCGGGAAAACCCGCCGACGCCATGGGGCTCCGGCCCGGCGATCTCCTGCTGAAGGTCAATGATAGCCCTATTCTATCGACGCTTCAGGTGACCAGGCTGATCGGGGAACATCCGGGAGAACCGGTGAACGTCGAGTGGCTCCGCGGCGACCAGCAAATGAGCGGTACGGCGGTTCCCGGCGAGGATGGCAGGATCGGCATAGCGATCTCGCCGGTCTACACCGGCCCCAGCACCGTCCTCTCCTACTCATTGTTCGGAGCTCTCCCTGTCGCCATCAATCAGGTTGGAACCGTTTCCGTCAGCTTCGTCAAACAGATCTGGCTGATGATTGTCGGTGAATCCTCGTTCGTCAAGAACGTCGGCGGACCGATCAAGATTGCCCAGATGGCAGCCCAGAGCGCGGAGCTTGGGGTGACAACATATTTTGCCTTCATGGCCCTCCTCAGTATCAGCCTTGCAGTACTCAACATGCTCCCGATCCCTGCTCTCGACGGGGGGCATTTCCTCTTTCTCCTTATTGAAGGAATTACACGGAGAGAACTGCCCGTGAGGGTAAAGCTTATGGTTCAACAGGCGGGCATGGTGGTCCTTCTCGCTTTCATGTTCTTTGTTGTCCTGAATGACATCTTCGGTTTCTGAAATCTCCTGCACAGTCCTTTTTCGCGCCCTCTTCGGAGGGCGTTGTCGTTTCAACGCCGTTCATTGTTGGTCGGATCACGCAGTGTGACCAGGAGCCACAAATCTGAGCATCGGCCGGTGTGATCTGCAAGACAACTTGAGTGTGACCTGCCTCTCATTCCCGGTTTCCTTGTTTGCAATACTCTCTCCATTTAGCTAACTTCTTCCTGTACCTCCCCGTACGAGCGGCAAAAAGAAACCATGTCCAGGAGGACGACAGATGGATAAGATTCGGCCAACAGTTCGCACCATGGTTCATTCTATGCTCCCTCTCCTCTTCCTGTGCCTGTTCGCCGGCACCTCCGCCTCCCAACAGGTCACGCTTGATCCGCCGCAGATTGCCCCCGTCGACCTGCTGACAGTCAATGATCTTGACTTCCTGAACGCGACAACTCCAAAATGGATCTTTACGATCACCATGCGCAGCGAGCAGCCGGTGCAGGTGGTCATGGATATCGCAATCAACATCATGCTGGCGGATGGCAACCGGTTCCCCAATGCCGTTGCGATTACGACCGATCCGTTCGATGTGGTCAATGCCAGGACCGTGACCAACATCGACCTGACAAACGGGAATCCAAGCGTTGCTGAGCATGTCGTTCGGGCCGATGCGAGGACACGGCTCGAGGAGACCGCTTTGCCCGGAGGCCGCATCCCGGTCGGCCTGTACCAGTTCTTCGTCACGGTGACTCCGGAGGGTGGAACACCGGTTTCAGTCACCTTCGACCTTGAACCCACCAACCCTGGCTCCATTCAGCTCCTCTTACCGCCGGACGGCGATGAGAACGCCAGCGAATTCCAGCTGTTTCAGTGGCGTTACGACGGCACAAGATCGCGGATCTCCGTTTACGAGCAACTCCCCGGCCAAATGGCACCGGAGGAAGTTATCTCCGGAGTTCCTCATCTCACCGAGGTGGTCGAAACCAACTCGTTCCAGTACCCGTCGTCCGGTGTCCGGGCGTTACAACCGGGAAGAACATATGTCTGGACAATCGAGGGGCTCGCCGGAGTCTCCGGAGGAGGCGATGCACTTCTGCGCAGTGAACTATGGACCTTCAGGGTCTCGACCCGCAATGCGCCATGGGTCTCAGGCATTCTTGCAGAAATTGAACAGGCTGTCGGTCCCGACTTCGCTGAGGTCTTCAACAGAATACGGAGAGAAGGCCTTACAGCCGACGGCACAATGTCGCTGAACGGAACACCGATCGCATACAACGAACTGGTCCGCCTCCTCGAACACCTGCGTGAAAAGCAGGGATCGGTCAAAAGTGTTACTATCGAATAAAGAGGACGAATCATGAACCACACATCCAGGTTGGTGGCCTCGGTCCTTGCCCTCGGGATCGCTGTTATTCTCCCCCCCACACCCGTTACTGCGGGAACAGCCCTTTTTGTCAAGATCATCCCGGACGTCAATCACAAGAAAGGGACAGCCGATTGGGTGGCGGCAACACCCGCCGGGATCATTTCTGTCGGTGACATGGTGAGCACGGGTGAGGAGGCTCTCGCTGTAATTAAATTTGCCGACAAGAGCATCGTGAAGGTCCGGGAGAATTCTGAGCTGGTTGTTACCGGGTCGGTCGACGAAACCAAGATCGTCAAGGAAGTCGATGTTCAGAAAGGTGTGATCGGGTTTATTATCGGCAAACAGGAGAGGAACGATCAGTTCCGTTTCACCTCACCCACGTCGGTCGCTGCGATCAGAGGGACACAGGGAGCCTTCACCGTTCGGGGTGAAGCAGATACTCTGATCGTCACGGAAGGAACGATCCGGCTCACCAATACTCCCTCAGGCGACTCACTCGATGTTGCCGCCGGGTTCACAGGGATTTCGAAGCCGGACGGTTCGCTCGAGGTACGCGCCTCCACTCCCGAAGAGGTTGCAGCGGCGCAGGAGTCGATTGATTCCGGTGAAGCAGATAACCTTTTCGAACTTGACTTGCAGGATGGACAGGGGAACAAGAAGAAATTGAAGATCGACTTCAAGGATTAAACGTTGCCGGCGACAGGACTGTCAGACCTGACAAGGTGAAACAGGCACCAGGCCCTGTGGATATTTCTTTAGGGCCTTTTTACTAGCGAGACATTGCAGAACCTCCCCAACAGACCAATGTCGCTTGCCCGCGGCCATTCCCTGCCCCGGTTCTGGCGACAATGCGTGCGGATTTCCTTCGCCCCTCTCCTTCTTGCCGCCTGCAGCGTCACGGTACGCGCGCAGGTCTCTTTCGAGGTCGCCAGAATTACCCACTCAGAACCGGTTGCCCGAACGCCACTCGTCATCCGAGCGGAATTGAATGACCCTGGTCAATACAATCAGATCTATTTCCGCTACCGTGCATTCGGGGCCGGGGAATACGCGACGCTGGAAATGGACCTGGTCGGAAACACAGCGACCGTTCAGGTTGCGGCGCAGGACGTTCTCCCCCCCTTTCTTGAGTACTACCTGATCTTCATGAAAACCGACGGTTCTGTGGAAACGAACCCGCCCGGGGAAGCAGCGGCCCCTTTCGAATCACCGCCTGGTTCACCACTTCAGATCCAGATCCGCGGGGAAAGCGAGTCTTCGGATGTAGTACTCCTCAGCCCTGAACCCGCGTTCCGCCCATCTTCTGATGAAGTGATTGTCGCATTCTCGCTTCAGCGCGTCGACTCCACAATCGCGAAATCATCGACTCAGCTGTGGCTCGACGGCACGGATGTAACCGATCATGTCGTCGCCAGCGGCGACCTCTTCGTTTTCGTCCCCGGCAATGTCGGTATCGCCCTTTCGGGGGGGACTCATCGACTCACAATCCGGCTCTTTGACCAGGCAGGGTTCCTGGTCGATCGCGTCCACTTCGATTTTGCGGTGTCGGGACAGGGGCTCGCCGGTGCTCCGCTCCCTCCCGGACCTTCCGTGACTGGTTCAGCGATGGCCGAGTCACGCCATGAGAACATCGCCACCACCGGTACATGGTACAACCGTGCTGACGTCAGACTGCGGGGCCGGCTTGACGATTGGTCCGTGATCGCGAACGCGTTCGTAACCTCCGACGAGGAGCCGGACCGGCAACCACAGAACAGATTCTTCGGCGGCGTCGAGTCCTCCTGGCTGCAACTCGGGTATGGAGACAGCTATCCTGTCTTCCCCAGTCTGGTCATGAGTGGCATGCGCATCCGGGGATTCAGCGGTCGCCTTCTGGCAGGGCCTCAGGTTTTTATGGCGGCCAGCGGTGAGGTCAACCGCCCGATCGACGGTGCCCTTCTCGCACAAATTCCCGTTGACAGTCTCGGAGTGGAACAGCAGAGAGATCCGACAGCAGCGTACGGCCCCTTGCCTGGAAGCACCGACTGGGGAAAGTTCAGTTATGGTACGTATCAGCGGGATCTCCTGGTCCTCAGGACAGAGACTCTCCTGGGGAGATCCGGCGGAATCGGGCTGACGGTCCTCAAGGGAAAGGATGACGTCGGCTCGATCACATACGGATCCCGTCCTCAGGAGAATGCCGTCGTGGCCCTGGACTTCCGCGGCGGCTTCGACAGCCGGAGAGTCGAGTTCTCCGGCCAGGCCGCCTTCAGCGCTTACAATTTCGACATTTCCAGCGGGACTTTTTCAGACGAGTACATCGACACAACCTTCGGCGACCGGGCGTCCGATATCAAGACCGTGAAGGATATTCTCGGCAGCTTCATAACGGTGAATGATAATCTTCGCCCCCTCTCCTTCAACGAGCTCGCAACCCTGGCGTACGAGTTTGGCGTGAGGCTCAATTATTTCAACAACAATTTCTCAGCTCAGTACGTATTTCGCGGAAGCGACTACCGGTCATTCGGACAGGCGTACATCCGGACCGACATCCAGGGCATTACTCTTTCAGACCGGATAGCCCTGTCGAGCAACCAGATCCTTCTCTCTCTTGGTTTTGAGCTTTTGCAGGACAACACATCGAACTTCAAGGTCGCGACCACGAAGTTCCAGAACATTACAGCCGCTCTGAGCTACTACCCCAGGAATGACGGACCGACGATCACCGTTGGACTCGGACGCTATTCGTCGGATAACGGTCTTTCCACCACAGGTGCGGATTCGCCCCAGTCGATCGATGACGTCGACAACCGGGTCTACCTCCAAAGTTCCTACGGTTTCGATTTCGGCGCGCGTCATATTGCCTCATTTAATCTCTCTACGTCATCCAGAACCGACAACTCCCCCAGGAGGCTGGATGTGAACAGTACGACATCCTCCCTCCAACTTCGCTCACGTTTCACCGTCCCTCTGGAAACGAAATTTGACGTCGCCTTCAGTTTCAACTCCCTCCCTTCCGGGGTCGCGGGTGTGCAGCAACAATCAGACTACACGACCCTCTCGTTGAGCGGTTTGTACCGGGTCTTCCAGGAGCGTCTTTCGCTCGAAGCGCGGATCAGCCCCACACTGGGTGATGTCCGGCGCACCATTTACGAGGGTGCAATCGGATATGCCATCCAGCGCAATCTCACGATTCAGATGCGTTTCACGTACCTTGCGAACCAGATGGTTGCCGATGACAGTATCTGGAGAACAACCCTCAGGTATGACTTCTAGGCAGGATCTCTGATGCCCGGGGCACGCTTCACCAAAGAGGTTGGCCGGCGACTCACGCTTTCGCTGCTGTCGGGACTCCTCGTGGTCGTTCTGCTTTTTGCAGAATCGTTCCTTGGTATCGGCATCGTTGAGCGCCTGGAACTCAGCGCACTCGATTACCGCTTCCAGCTCCGCGGACCTCGAATAACTCCCGCCGACAGTTCGCACCTTGTCATTGTCGAAATCTCCGAAGATTCGTTCGAATCGCTGCCGGATAACTGGCCCTGGCCCCGTTCGTACTATGCAAGACTCGTCACCAACCTGACACGCGCCGGTGCACGCGCCGTAGGAATCGACATTCTCTTCGTCGGTGATGACGCTCATGACCCGAACAATGATATCATGTTGAGGGAAACGCTGAGGGATGCCGGCCATGTTGTCCTTGCAGGAAGACTCAAAATCGACAACAACTTGTATCGGATATTCCGCTCGTCCGAAAATTACGGCAATGAGTTTTTCGACGTGGACAGCTCCCTGGGATTTGTGAATGTCCTGAAAGACCCGGATGAAGTGGTCCGCCGCTATATTCCTGCGACCGAGTATATCCCGAGTTTCGGTTTTTCAGTCCTGAACCGGTACTTCGGCCGCCCTCCCCTCACCCTGCCAGGCCGATCCGATGACGGCGCCTTCCTCATCGGTGGCATTGAGGTGCCCGCATACGATGAGGCCTCCGTTCTCATCAACTACTTCGGCCCGAGCCGGTCATTCCGGCATGTTGACATAGCAGACGTTCTGGACGACGAGTCGTTCACCACGGTTGAGGAAGCCCGCTCGGGGGCACAGATCAATCTGTTCAGCGACCCCGATTTCGGCTATCTGTTTGATGGAACATTCCGGGATAAGATCGTTCTGGTCGGTTCCACCGTACCGGAGGATCAGGATATCCATCATGTCCCGATCGCGAGGCGGTCATATGTCGGATCCAACACCATGTTCGGCGTCGAGATCCATGCCAACGTTATCGAGAGCGTGCTCAGGGGTGATTTCCTGATCCGGCAGTCACCTCTTGCTTCGTGGTTGACGGTGCTTCTCATTACCTTCACAACGTTTTTCGTCACCTCGTGGCTGAAAAGCTCGAAAACATCACGTCATATCATGGTGGAGGTGAACGGGTTCCTGTTCGCCGTTGCTGAGCTGGCACTCATCGCCCTGTTGTCGATCCGTCTCTTTATTGATGCGGGATATGTTCTACCGCTTGTCGGCCCTGTTCTTGCTGTGGCCGCCGGTTATGTCGCAAGCACGGCGCATCATTTCGTTTTTGAAAGGCGCCAGGGCTTCATGATCAAACGGATGTTCGGTACCTACGTCAACCCGTCCATTGTCGATGAGCTGGTCCAGAACCCCGAGAAGCTCAAGCTCGGGGGTGAGCGGAGAGAGCTCTCCGTTCTGTTCAGTGACCTCGAGGGTTTTACCGAACTTGCGGAGACACGGCCACCGGAGGAACTCGTCGGCCTCCTGAACGAATACCTCAGCTCCATGACGGCAATCGTCCTCACGAATGACGGAACAGTGGACAAGTTCGAGGGCGACCTCATCATGGCATTCTGGGGGGCGCCGGTGCCGCAGAAGGATCATGCGAGAATGTGCTGTGAAGCGGCACTTCAGATGCAGGAAACGCTTGCCGCAATCAGAATGGAGTGGGGGATGCGAAAGAAGCCGCTGCTCTCGGCCCGCATCGGCGTGAACACGGGTGACATGATTGTGGGAAACATGGGAAGCAGTCGTAAGTTCAACTACACCGTGATCGGCGACAGCGTCAATCTCGCATCACGCCTTGAAGGGATTAACAAACTATACAGGACGAAGACTATTATCAGCGACAGCTGCTACCGGGAATCCGGGGGCGGGTTCATTTGCCGTGAACTCGACATCATATCCATCAAGGGCCGGTCTGAACCTGTAAGAATCTATGAACTGCGGGGCAGGCGCGGAGCAAAAAACGAAGCGACGGAACTCGCTTTCGTCCGCGCTTTTGAAGAGGGGCTGGCCGCATACCGGCAGCAACGGTGGGAGGATGCGCTCGCTGCCTTTGAGCAGGCACAGTCTCAATATCCCACCGATTATCCGGCCGAACTATTCACAGGGAGAATCCGTCGTTTCCAGAAGACTCCGCCTGGCAGAAACTGGTGCGGGGTTGCCTCAGATACTCCCTGATTTACCAGCGGAGACCGGCAAGAAACTCGCTGTGCATCTCTGGCACAATCTCTCCCCTCGTATCGACTGATCTGCATTCGAACAGCCTCCCTTCTGTCAAAAACAGAGACGCCTCGTATTTCACCCCGCCCTGGTCGCGACTGGAATAGCTCCAGAAAGTTCGTTCCGCCTCACCGGTCACAATCAGTTCAGACGACTCAATGCCGGGCGTCTCGGACTCCATCCGGTAGATTAGTTGAACAAGGGAGGAAGGGCCGCGCTGTTTCAGGAGAGCGGCCGCGGAGGAATCCATCCGGACTTCTCTGATCTGTATCGACCGAAGATGGTCCGGGCTCATGAGCCAGAGCCGGATTTCCGGTGCATTCTCCGGCGCGGGCTGCTCGAGCCAACCAACGGGTGGTCGATAATGAAACAGGTGGTTAGAGGAGAGACGGTACTGGTCTTCAAGAACTGCTGGTGGGCGGTCCGGCGGGCTTGCACAGCCGAGGAGTCCGATCGCGGCAACGACGGCAATGCTTGTTCCCCCGGGCCGCAGGATTGACGTCCTCACTCTTTGGGCGGTCTCCTGAACTGGTCGGACTCAAGGGTGAAGATCAGAGAGATACGGTGGGTGTTCCCCAGCTGGTTTGCTCCATCGAATTTCGCGAATGTATAATCGATAGCCAGCTTCGGCAGCCGGAGGCCGCCGCCAAATGTGATCTGTTGAATGTCGCTATATCCTACCCGAAGTGCAATCACGTTCCTGTAATCGAATTCCAGTCCGCTGTGGATATCGAAACTCACCGGACCCAGGTTTGCCGCGGATGCATACTTTCGCCCTTCGAACCGGACGTCGAAATCAACCACCGGAGTAAATCTTCCTTCAAATGCATCGATCCCGTACGCCGCACCGATTTTCATCGTCGGCGAAATCAGCTCATTGGTTCCCGTGTCCCATGCAAGGAAGGTGGTCGTGATGTCCTGAACATTCAGGCCGAGGCTCGCATTCTCAAACGGACGGAACCAGACCGCTGCGTCAAAGCCAATCCCGGTGGCGGAGTTCTCGCCAAGCTCCCGGCGAATGAACTTGACATTGGCGCCGTACGAAAAGACCTCTGACTGGCGTTTCGAATAGGTGAGGAAAAATGCCCAGTCGGCTGCGTTGAAGTAGGAGACTCGTGATGGATCGATCCGGCTCAGGTCATTCGGATCGTACGTAACATTACCGTTTACGTCCACCGCGGCATTGCGCGTATCAGGAATATCATCGACCCCGAGCCGAATCACGCTGAGGCCCAGGCTGGTGCTGGTGCCGACCGGAAACGCAACGGCTCCGTAGTCATAATTCACCAGGCTTCCGAACTGCTCATCATGCATGAGAATCAGCTGCGGATACTCCATGTGAGACAGCCCTGCGGGATTCCAGTACCCTGCGGTGACATCAGTGGCCAGGGCGGTGTACGCTCCGCCCAGTCCGAGCGCCCGGCCACCGACGCCGATTGCGATGAACTCACCGGCATATTTCCCAACCCCGGTCGCGCCAAGAAGGCTCACATGCATGGTCAGTACCAACGCAGCCACAAAACCTGTACGCATCATACTCCTCCTTCTGTCCACGGAGCGCGGCTCAGAGCGGTTCTGCCCCGAGTTCCCGGATCATCGCTTTGACCACGGGGTGTTCATCAACCGGTGTTCCGGAGCTGCCCTTCGGCCCTGCGGCCCCAATCCCGCCGTCGGCCGCGGGAGCAACCAGTACCGGTTCGATCTGAACGCGGCCCCCGAGGTTCTTTTGCAGCACATCCTGGATGTCCTGCCTGTACCTCTTCACTGAAGAAACGGCAAACTCATTGTCACATCCAACTTTCACGAGATGGCCCTGAACGGAAGCGACGAGAGTGCCTTGAAGCGCCATCCCAAGAGCAATCCTTCTCTCCTTCAACTCATTGATGATCTGCGGCCATCGCGTGCGGATCTGCTCCTCCGAGACCGGGCTCAGTTTGGCTTCGACCACCTTCTCCTGATCAGGGACCTGTTTCCCTGCTGCCGCCGGCGGGTCATCCTGCCGGCGCATCGGCCGGTCACCGGTGATCTG
>Ga0224505_10001648_pt1 | contig 13817 bp, 12 predicted proteins | sample SF_Jan12_sed_USG_FD_169102 | JGI IMG/M metagenome (GOLD analysis project Ga0224505, IMG submission 169102) | Sediment microbial communities from San Francisco Bay, California, United States - SF_Jan12_sed_USGS_4_1 | ecosystem: Environmental > Aquatic > Marine > Sediment | place: USA: California... | reverse complement strand
GTCGATACGGGAGTTCACGGCCGACACCACCATCCTCGGCGTGATGGGACCCAACTCCCGGGCCCTCCTCACCGAACTCACCGACGCCGGCCTCGACAACGCCTCGTTCCCGTTCGGCACGGCCCAACACATCACAGTGGCGGGCGTCGACGTGCTGGCGCTGCGGGTCAGCTACGTGGGCGAGCTGGGATGGGAGTTGTACGTCCCGGCCGACCGGGCGGTGGAACTCCACGACGCAGTCGTCGCCGCCGGCACCCGCCACGGGCTCCGTCATGCGGGCTATCACGCCATGAACTCGCTGCGCCTCGAATCCGGATACCGCCATTGGGGCCACGACATCAGCGACGAGGACACTCCTCTCGAAGCGGGGCTCGGCTTCGCGGTGGCCTGGGACAAACCCGGCGGGTTCGTCGGCCGTGAGGCGCTCGCCACCCAGCGCGGCGAGCCGCGCACGAAACGGCTCATCCAGTTCCGCCTGGAGGACCCGGAGCTGATCGTGTACCACGACGAGCCCATCATGCGGGATGGATCGATCGTCGGCCGGACCACGTCGGGGATGTGGAGCTACACCGAGGACCGGTGCCTGGCGATGGGGTATGTGGTGGCAGACACGCCGGTCGACCAGGCCTACCTCGACGCCGGAGTGTTCGAGATCGAAGTGGCGGGCCGGGCAATCCCGGCGACACCGTCGATCCGGTCGTTCTACGACCCGCAGAACCTGAGAGTGAAGATGTGACCGGCTCCTGCGCCTGTGGCGGTGTGACATACCGTGTCGCGGGCGAGCTTCGCCCGGTGATCAACTGTCACTGCCACCGGTGCCGCAAGATCACCGGCCATTTCATGGCGGCATCCGGGTGCGCGTGGAGTGACCTCGAGTTCGACTCGCAGGCCACCCTGCGCTGGTACGAGCCGGCGGCCGGGGTCTTCTACGGGTTCTGCGGGACCTGCGGCGCCACCCTGTTCTGGCGGACGGATTCCCAACCTGATCACGTGTCGATCGCCGCCGGAACGCTCGACCCGCCGACCGGACTGGTCACCGACAGCGCCTGGTGGACATCGGAGGCATCCGACTACCACGTCCTCGACCCCGCGCTCCAGAACCACCCCACCGAGCCATGACCGCAGGGCCGTAGGCTGGCGCCGTGCTGGAACTCACGGTCGACGAACGGAACCTCCTCGAGGGCGGTTCCGGCGAGGGCGCCGCGCTCGCGATGCGGGTGGTCACCCGGGTGGCGAAGGTCATGGGCGCAAACCGCCTGCGTCCGATCGTGGGCGCACACATCGACTCTTGCCTGTACCACGGTCCCGCCACACTCGACTTCGCCGATCGTCTCGTCGACGGAGGCGCCCGGGTGTCGGTGCCCACCACGCTCAACGTGTCGTCCCTCGACCTCATCCATCCCGACCTCTACCGGGGCGACCCGGAGGTCGGCGCAGCGGCCCGCAGGCTCATGGACAGGTACGAGGAGATGGGATGCAGGCCCACGTGGACGTGCGCCCCGTATCAGCTCGCCGATCGTCCGGGATACGGCGAACACGTCGCCTGGGCCGAGTCCAACGCCATCGTGTTCGCCAACTCGGTGCTCGGCGCCCGAACGCACCGGTACGGCGACTTCGTCGACATCGCCGCCGCGATCACGGGTCTCGTCCCGGACGCGGGACTTCACACCGACCGGGCCCGGCGAGCCCGTCACGTGTTCGACCTCACAGAACTCGACCCCGAGGTGTTCGACGGCGATGCCGCCTACGCCGTGCTCGGTTTCCACGTGGGCCGTCACACGGGGAGCCGCATCCCGGCGCTGGTGGGTCTTCCGCCCGACACCACCGAGGACCAGTTGAAGGCGTTCGGAGCCGCCGCCGCCTCGTCCGGGAGCGTCGCCATGTTCCACGCCATCGGCCGCACCCCGGAGGCTCCGACGCTCGAAGCGGCTCTGGGAGACGTTCGACCCGAGCTGATGTCCACCGTCACCGCCACCGACCTCCGGGATGGGTACGAACGGCTCTCGACCGCCACCGGCCCGCTCGCCGTGGTGAGTCTGGGGACACCCCACTACTCGGCCGCCCAGATCGCTCATGTCGACCGGCTGCTCGGAGGAAGACGGGTCCATCCCGGCGTCCGGATGTATGTGTCGACCGGCCGAGACGTTCTCGCCGAAGCCGGCGAGGCGGTCGCATCGCTCGGACGAGCAGGAGTCCAACTCGTCACCGACACCTGCACCTACATCACCCCGATCATCGAAGGCGCCGACGGAGTCGCCATGACCGATTCCGCCAAATGGGCGTACTACGCCCCGGGGAACCTCGGCCTCGACGTCGTGTTCGCCGCCGTCGGGGACTGCGTGGAATCCGCGGTCGGAGGGCGCGTCGTCACCCGGGGGTGGCTCGGTGTTTGAGCAGGTGCTGGTGGCAGGGTGTGCGTCGGGACCGTCGTTCCACCTCGACGAGCCGCTCAGTTTCTGGGGCGGGCTCGACGCCGCCACCGGGGAGATCATCGACCGGCGGCATCCCCAGGCCGGCGAGGTCGTGACCGGCAAGGTCCTCGTCATGGCCAAGGGACGCGGGTCGAGTTCGGGCTCGTCGGTGCTGGCGGAGGCGATCCGGGCAGGAACGGGCCCTGCTGCGATCGTCCTGGGCGAGCCGGACGAGATCGTGGCGCTGGGCGCGATCGTGGCCGAAGAGCTCTACGGCATCACCGTTCCCGTGGTGGTGGCCGACCCCGACCTCATCCCCCGCAACACCACCGTCACCATCGACCCCCCTTCCTGAAATTGCGTACGCCAGTGCCGTATCCGGCACTGAGCTACGCAATTTCGGGGGTCTGTGCCGCGACCTCCACGACGATCGAGCCGACATGGCGTTTCGCCATGAACGCCTCCTGCGCGGCCGCCATCTCGACCAGGGGAAACGTCGCCGCCACGATCGGTCTGATCTCGCCGCGTTCGATGTATCCGATAAGTTTCTCGAACACCACCCGTGGGAGGACCGTCGCTCCGTGGAAGGTCAGGTCGTTCAGATAGAGCGTCCGCAGGTCGAGTGAGACGACCGGTCCGCCGATCGCACCGGCCGTCGTGTAGTGCCCGCCGCGACGGATCGTCTCCAACAGGATGGGAAACAGATCTCCCCCCACGACGTCCGCGAACACGTCCACCCCGCCGGTGGCGTCCAGGACCGCGGCGGCGAGGTCTTCGTCGGCCCGGTCGACCACCACCTCCGCCCCGATTTCGAGCACGGAGTCCATCTTCGACCGGCTCGTGACCGCGACGACCCTGGCGCCACGCCGACGAGCGAGTTGGATCAGACCGCCCCCCACCCCACCTGAAGCTCCTGTGACGAGCACCCACTGTCCCTCACGCACGGCTGCCCGGTGCAGCATGTGCTCGGCGGTGGCGTAGGAGCAGGGAAAACTCGCCAAGTCCGAGTCGGCCAGATCCGACCGCACGAGGTGGGCGTTGCCGACAGGGACGACGACGTATTCGGCGTAGCCGCCGTCGACTTCGGATCCAAGGTACCGAGCGCCGGCCAGGTCGCCGTCGGGAGCCCGCAGCCAGGCGTCCACGAGCACCCGCTCGCCGATCCGGGATCGGTCGATGTCGGGGCCGGCGTCAACGATGCGTCCGCACGGGTCGGCGCCCTGGATGCGTGGGAACGTGAGCCCGCCACCCCAGGAACCGTCGACTCCCGCCTCGGCCCCCTCACCCGTAGGACCGGTCACGCTCTTGGCGTACCACCCGGTCCTGGTGTTGATGTCGGTGTTGTTCATCCCGCAGGCCGCGACCTCGATCAGCACCTCGCCCGGGCCCGGTACCGGAACCGGCACGTCGGTTCGATACTCGAGCTTGTCGAGCCCGCCGTGACCGGTCAGGAGAACGGCGCGCATCTCAGCGAGCCCCGTCCCAACCCGAAATTGCGTAGCTCAGTGCCGTATGCGGCACTGACGTACGCAATTTGGGCAGCATCAGGCGCGCATGGCGTGGCCGGCAGGGTCGTGAGGCGAAGCCGCGATCACGCGGCACGGCCGTTCGACACCGACGATGTGGGTGGTGAGATCCGACCCCACCTCCGCCCGGTCGATCAGCGCCATCGCCAGGCTCTTTCCCACCGTGTGCCCGTATCCGCCCGAGGTGATGTAACCCACTCGCCGACCGCCCGCCCACACCGGCTCGTAGCCGGTGGCGTCGGCGTCGATGGCGTCGACCTCCAACGTGACCAGCGTCCGGGTGGCCGAATCGCTCTCGCGTTCAGCGCGGGCGGCCGCCTCTCCCACGAAACCGGTCTTCTTCCAGTCGATCCAGCGGTCCATCCCCGTCTCGGCAGGTGTGTACTCCTGGCGGAACTCGGTCGACCAGATGCCGAAGCTCTTCTCCAACCGAAGAGACAGCAGGGCGTTGTACCCGTATTCGACGGCCCCCAGGTCGCGACCGGCTTCCACCAGCAGTCTGCGCAATGCGACGTGTTCGGCGGCGGAACAGTGGATCTCGTACCCCAGCTCACCCGTCACCGAGATCCGGCCCACCTTGGCCCGGATCAGCCCCACGTCCATGGTCCGGGCCGCCATGAAAGGCATCTCCTCAGACGACACGTCGTCGTGGGTGACCGCCTCGAGCAGATCGCGCGACTTCGGACCGGACAGCGAGAACCCGACCACCGCGTCGGAGATATCGCGGACCGTCACCCCCGCTTCGTGGTGATCGTTGAACCACCTCATGTGCCAGGCCCGCAGGTAGTACGAGCCCATGATCCACCATGTCCCGTCACCCCAGTTGATAACGGTCAGGTCACCCTTGAGCTTGCCGGTGTGTCCGAGCATCGGCGCCAGCCTCATGCGGCCAGGGCCCGGCAGCCGTCCAGCCAGCATCCGATTCAGCCAATCCTCGGCAGCGGGACCGGTCACCTCGTACCGGGAGAACCCGGCGATGTCGAGGATGCCGACGCCGGATCGAACCTGCCGGCATTCCTCTCCGACGATGTCGAAGGCGTTCGAGCGTCTCAGCGACGGGATCTCCTCGAACCCGTCGGGGGCGAAGTAGATCGGAACCTCGAGGCCCCACGAAACACCCCAACGGGCACCCGCCTCGGTCATGGCGTCGTAGGCCGGGGCCATGCGCAGCGGCCGACCTGCCCAGAGCTGCTCGTTGGGATAGGTCATCACGAATCGGCGCGAATAGAACTGTCCGGTGGTCTGGCGGATGTACTCCCGGTTCTCCGCGTAGGGACCGAACCGGGCGACGTCCATGCCGTAGATGTCCTCCTCCGGCTCACCGTGGATCATCCACTCCGCCAGAGCCTTGCCCACACCTCCTCCCTGGAGGAACCCGGCCATCACCGCACACGCCGACCAGTAGTTGCGCAGGCCGGGGACGGGACCCACCAGCGGGTTGCCGTCCGGCGAGAACGTGAACGCGCCGTTCACCCACTGTTTGATGCCGGTCCGTTCGAGCGCCGGGTACCGGTTCATGGCGATCGACAGTTCGTGCTCGATCCGATCGACATCGGGGGGAAGCAGCTCGATCCCGTAGTTCCACGGTGCTCCGTCGATGCTCCAGTGTTTGTGATCTATCTCGTAGATGCCCACGAGCATGCCTTGCAGCTCCGGTCGGGCGTAGGTGAATCCGTCGAGGTCGATCATCATGGGGATCTCCCCGCCGAACGCCTCCAGCTCAGGGATCGACTCGGTCACGAGGTAGTGGTGGGCGAGCGGCGACACGGGCAACTCGACCCCGGCCATGCGCCCCACCTGTTTCGCCCAGAGCCCGCCGGCGTTCACGACGTGCTCGGCGACGATCGTCCCCTTCTCGGTGATGACGTCCCAACCACCGTCCGAGCGAGGTTTCAGGTCGATCACCCGGTTGTGCTCGATCACCTCTGCGCCGCGATTGCGGGCGCCGCGGGCATAGGCATGCACCACGGCAGACGGGTCGATGTACCCCTCGCGGTCTGCCCACATCCCGCCGTACACACCGTCGAGATTGATGATCGGACAGCGCTCTTTGATCTCGTCTGGCGTGATGAGGCGCACGTCCTCGATCCCCATCGTCTGGAAGATGCGGTAAGCGCTCTGGAGCCACTCCCAGCGGACGGGCTCGCAGGCGAAGGTGATGCCACCGTGCATGTGCATGCCGATGTCCATGCCGGTCTCGTCGGCGATCTCGTTGAGCAGGTCGATCGTGTAGGCCTGGAGGGCGGCGATGTTGGGGTCGGCGTTCAGGGCGTGGACGCCGCCGGCGGCGTGCCAGCTGGAGCCGGCCGTGAGGACCGACCGTTCGAGGATCGCCACGTCGCTCCAACCGAACTTGGTCAGGTGGTAGGCGACGCTTGCTCCCACCACGCCGCCGCCGATGACCACGACCCGGTACTGAGACTTCATCGCGCGCTCCTCTCTCGCCCGCCATCGACTGTACACACCTGTCCAGGCCCCCCGCCGGGCGAACCCCCATCGTTTTGACGCACGAAACGCAGCAATATGCTGCGTTTCGTGCGTGAAAATCGGGGCTGGGTCGGGTCGGGGAGGGCGATGGTGTGCCTCGGGCTGGGCGTGCTCATGTCGCACGGGTTCGGCCTGTCGCTTCTCCCGGCGATGCTCCCGAACATCTCCCGGGACCTCGGAGTCGGATACGACACGCTCGGGCTCGTGGTCGCCTCCGGACTCGTGGCATACGCCGCCGGCGCTGCCTCGACTGCGCGGATCCTTCCCGGCCGGTCGGCACGGGGGGTGTTGATGGCAACGCTCATCGTGGATGCGGTGGGGCTGGGAGCATCCGCGACCGCCACGGGGCCGGCGGGACTCGGCGTCGCGGCCGCCGCCCTCGGGTTCGTCGCCCCCATCTCCTGGTCGGCGACGCTTCATCTGGTGACCGAGACAGTCGACCCGGCGCGGCGAGGCACCGTGATGTCCGCCGCTTCCGGTGGAGCGGCGTTCGGCGTCCTCCTCAATGGAGTGCTGGTTCAGACGTCCGCCTCGGTCCACTCCTGGAGACTCTCGTTCGTGCTCGCAGCATCGCTGTCGGCAATCCCACTGCTGTGGAGTCGATGGCTGTTCCCAGCAGAGATCACAGTCCAACACTCGCGCGGACCCAAACGAGGGGTGCTGTCCGATCGATGGGGACGCATCCTGGTGGTGGCAGGGCTGGCTGCCGGCGTGTCCGGATTTCCGTTCAACGCCTTCCTCACCGCCACCGCCGTCGACGAACTCGACACCGGGTCGCTTGCGGCCGCGGCGCTGTGGTGGCTGATCGGTGGGTTCGGCACGCTCGCGGCCCCGGTTTTCGGCCGCCTTGGGGACCGATACGCCCCGACGCTCGGTCTCCTCGTAGGCGCTGTCCTCCACGGCGCGGGGTTGGTCTTCCTCTTCGCGACGTGGAGTTACCTCGGACTGGTCGTGGCCGCGGTCGGTTTCGCGTCCATGAACTACCCGATCTGGGGCTTGGTCGGCGCCGCCGCCGCCAACCGGTTCCCGCCGGAGACGGCAGTCCGCATCACCTCACTCGGGCTGCTGGCGGCGTCACTCGGCGGGGCGACCGCAAACGCCGCGACCGGTGTGTGGATCGAGCGGACCGGCAGCTTCCGCGGTCCGGTGCTGGTGATGATCGGGGTCATCGGGGCACAGGCGGTCTGGTATGCCAAGCGCCTCTCCTCGGACCGCCCCGACATCAACCTCGCGGGTACCCCAGGTCGCCGAGGGCATGGCCGATCTCGGTGAGGATCGCCGGATCATCGATGGTGGCCGGCATCGCCCACTCTTCGCCGTCGGCGATCTTGCGCATCGTGCCCCGCAGGATCTTCCCCGACCGGGTCTTGGGTAGGCGATCGACGACCGTCACCTGTTTGAACGCGGCCACCGGACCGATCTTCTCCCGCACCAGCGACACCAACTCCGACGTGATGTCGTCGTGTGAACGGTCGACGCCGGCCTTCAACACCACCATCCCCACCGGGAGCTGACCCTTCAACTGGTCGGCGACACCGATGACCGCGCATTCGGCCACGTCGGGGTGTGATGCCAGGACCTCCTCCATGCCCCCGGTGGACAGCCGGTGTCCGGCGACGTTGATGATGTCGTCGATCCGGCTCATGATCCACAGGTACCCGTCCTCGTCCTCGAAGCCGGCGTCACCGGTGAGGTAGTACCCGTCGTACCGGCTGAGATACGACTCGACGTATCCGGAGTCGTTGTTCCACAGCGTGGGCAGCGTTCCGGGAGGCAGGGGGAGACGGATCGAGATCGACCCGATCTCTCCCGGTGCCCTCTCGATACCGTCCTCGTCGAGCACCCTGACGTCGTATCCGGGCATGGCCTTGGTCGGAGATCCGGCCTTCACGGGCAGCGCTTCGAGACCCATCGGGTTGGCGCAGATCGGCCAGCCGGTTTCGGTCTGCCACCAATGGTCGATCACCGGCACCTTCAACGTGTCCTCCGCCCAGTGGAGCGTGTCGGGATCACAGCGCTCCCCGGCGAGGAACAGCGCCCTGAAATCCGACATGTCGTATCGCCCGAGGTGCTCGGCTCTCGGATCTTCCTTCTTGATGGCGCGGAACGCAGTCGGCGCGGTGAACAACGTGGATACACCATGTTCGGAGATGACCCGCCAGAACGCACCCGGGTCGGGGGTGCCCACCGGTTTGCCTTCGTACAGAATCGACGTGTTCCCGTGGATGAGGGGGGCGTAGACGATGTAGGAGTGGCCGACGACCCATCCGACGTCGGACGCCGCCCAGTAGGCCTCGCCGGGCTCCATGCCATACACGTTCTTCATCGACCAGTTGAGAGCGACCGCGTGCCCTCCGTTGTCGCGCACCACGCCTTTTGGCTTGCCGGTGGTGCCCGAGGTGTAGAGGATGTAGAGCGGATCGGTGGCGGCGACCTCGACGCAGTCGACGGGATCCGCACCCTCGACGTCTCCCCATTCGATGTCCCTGCCAGGTGTCATCGGTGCCACGGCCTCGGGCCGCTGCAGCATCACGACGCGATCCACCTGATGGGTGGCCTGTTCGAGAGCGGCGTTCAGGAGCGGGCCGTACTCCACCACTCGACCCGGCTCGATGCCACACGACGCGGTGACGATCACCTTGGGACCGGCATCGTCGATCCGAGTGGCCAGTTCCTTGGCCGCGAACCCTCCGAAGACGACTGAGTGGATGGCGCCGATGCGCGCACACGCCAGCATCGCCACCGCCGCCTCGGGGACCATGGGCATGTAGAGGATCACCCGGTCGCCCTTTGCCACGCCGAGGGCGCTCAGCCCACCCGCGAATCTCGCCACCCGATCTCGCAGCTCGCCGAACGTGAACGACCGGATGGTTCCGGTCACCGGGCTGTCGTACACCAGAGCCCGCTGGTCCCGGCGGGACCCGTCGGCGTGGCGATCGAGGGCGTTGTGACAGGTGTTGAGAGCACCACCTTCGTACCACCGGTAGAACGGTGGACGGCTGTCATCGAGAACCCGATCCCACCGTCTCGTCCAGTCGAGGCCCTCGGCGGCCTCGGCCCAGAAGCCGGCCGGATCGGCGAGTGACCGGGCATGTGCGGCAGTGAGCGCTCCGGCTGTCATTCAATCCTCCTCGTGCACGCCAAACCTAGTGGTGTGTCGCTCAAATACTGAGGCGGTCTCTCCGGCCCATGACGCCCCTGGCTGCGTCTTCCTCCTCGCCGAACGAGTCCAGTGCGGCTGCGTCGGGCCTCCTTGCTAGATGGCGCCATGTGCTCGGAGATACCGCTCACCTATTTGAGCGACGCACCACTAGTGGCCGGCAGGCGGGCCACGCCGTGGTGGCGGGTAGCGTTCGTTCCGTGAGCTATCCAGTCACCTACACGCGCAAGATCCGGTACTCGGATACCGACGCACAGGGCATCGTGTTCAACGCCAACTATCTCCGCTATGTCGACGATGCCATCGTGGACTACTTCGATGCGCTCACCGTCAACTGGTCCCAGATGAACGAGCGCGGCTACGACCTGGTCCTCGGACGGGCCGAGATCGACTTCCGGTCTCCCGGGAGGCTCGGCGACGTCCTGTCGACCGGAGTCCGCGTCGAATCGGTGGGGACGTCGTCGATCGTCTTCGACATCTCGATCGTCGACGCCACCGACCGCTTGGTGGTCGCCGGCAAGGAGATCCAGGTGATGGTCGACCACCAGACATACGAGAAATCCGCCGTTCCCCCGTGGTTCGTGGAGGCGGTCGAGGAGCTCCAAGGCCCGGTCGAATGGAAGGGACGCTCATGAACCGACCCGAAGTGGTCTTCCTCGACGTCAATGAGACGCTGCTCGACCTGTCGGGTCTCCGACCCGGCTTCATCGAGGTGTTCGGCAGCACCGAACCGATGGCCGAATGGTTCGCCCGCCTCCTGCATGGCTCGCTCGTCGCCAACCACGTGGGGTCGTATCGCCCGTTCGACCTGATCGGGGCGGAGGTTCTCATGGTGGTGGCCCAGCGACGAGGACTCGAGCTGGAGCCCGCACATGCGGCAGCGATCGTCGAAAACATGCGGTCGCTCCCGGCTCATCCCGAGGTCGCAGGCGGCCTCGACCGTTTGAGGGCTGCCGGTCACCGGCTGGTGGCGCTCACCAACTCGTCGGCGGACACGGTGCTGGCGCAGCTGACCAACGCGGGCATCGCAGATCGCTTCGAGCGCGCAATATCGGTCGACGCCATCGGACGATTCAAACCGGCCCCTGAGGTCTACCTGCATGCAGCAGCCACGGTCGGCGTCGACATCGACCGGTCGCTCCTCGTGGCGGCACACGACTGGGACATCATCGGTGCCCGCAGCGTCGGCATGGGCGGGGCGTATGTGGCCCGGCCCAGTGTGGTGTGGGGTCTCCCCGACAATCCGCCCGACATCGTGGCAGTGGACCTCGACGGCATCGCGGCAGCCCTGGAATGAGGGCACGACTCTCGGCGTTGAGGTGGGCATGCACCCCGTAGCGGCTCCTCTCGAAGACCCGTCCACGACCATCGCGGTGGTCGGAGCCACCGATTCGCCGGGCAAGTACGGCGGCATCATCTACCGCCGGATGAAAGCGCTCGGGTATCGCGTCTATCCCGTGAACCCGCGCCGGTCGACGGTGGCAGGCGACCGGGCGTACCCGGACCTCGCGTCGCTCCCCCAGCCGCCCGGGATCGTGAACTTCGTGGTGCCCCCCGATGTGGCCGAGTCGGTCGCTCGAGAAGCGATCGACCTCGGTTACACCAACCTCTGGTTTCAACCCGGCTCCGAGCGACCCGGCCTGGAAGAGCGTCTCGAGCCGCTCGGTGCCAGCGTGCTCACGGATGCCTGCATCATGGTGGTTGGAGCAACCATCAATCGCAGTTCGGTACCGTGAGGTGATGCTCGAACCATCTGCGGAGACCTATGCATCGGTCGTCGGCCTGCGAACGGTCCGTCGATTCCGCCCCGAACCCCTGTCGCCCGACGACCGGGACGCCATCTTGGAGGCGGGGCGGTGGACCGGAAGTTCGAAGAACCGGCAATCGTGGACGGTGATCGTCATCACCGAGCGGGCGCAGATCGAACGCCTCGCGGAATGCGGTGACTTCACCAAGCCTCTCCTGGGTGCAGCCACGGTCCTCGTGCCCGTCCGCCTCCCCGACGGATACGACTGGGATCTGGGCCGGATGTCTCAGAACATGATGCTGGCGGCCGCGGCCCGCGGCGTCGGGTCGTGTCCCATCACCTTCCATCGTGAAGACTGCGCCCGCGAGGTTCTCGGTGTTCCCGACGACCATGGTTGCCGGTTCGCCCTCGCCATGGGCTACCCCGACGAGAGCGCCGAGCTCGCCGGGCGGTCCTCATTCTCCATGGGCGGCCGCAAGAGCCTCGAGTCGCTGGTCAGGAACGACCGGTTCTGACGCGAAGGGCCACTGCCAGAGCGGTGGCCGTCACCACTGCCATCCACTGGAGCCAATCGCCGAGTCGGCCGTACAGCGTCGGTCCCTCGGTTCTCATCCTCACCGACCCGGTGAGGATCTCGCTCGTCGCCAGCCCGGTCGCCGGGCCGACCTCGCCCCCGCCGGTGATGAGGGTCGACCTTCCCACCACACCGGCGTGCACCAGGTCGACGCCAAGCTCGGCGGCCCGCATCCGGGTCATGCCGATGAGCTGGTCGGATGCCACGCTGAACGGATAGCTGCCCTGGTTGGTAGCCACAACCAGCACCTGTGCCCCTGCCTTGACCTCATCCCGGGAGAACCTGGCGAACGAACCCTCCCACGACACCACCGAGCCGAGCCGGCCGAAGAAGACGTCGAAAACCCGGGGACCGTCACCTCGCACCATGTCCCGGGGGACCGCGGCGAGGGCGGGAATCCAGTCGAACAGCGGCCTGGCAGGGACGTACTCTCCGAACGGAACCGGATGCCGTTTCCGGTATTCCCCCACGATCGTCCCGGTCTCGTCGAAGACCACGTTGGCGTTCGCCCACTCGGTATCCGACAGCGGTCGGTCACCGCCGACCAGCATCACCGCATCTATCCGCCGCGCCTCGGCACCGATCGCCTCCCCGACCGCCGGATCCAGCACAGGGTCGGCACTGAATCCTCCCGTAGATCCCTCCGGCCACACAATCAGGTCGACCGAACCGGCAGCGAGTGACCGGGTGAGAGCGAGGTGTGTCTCATAGGTTCGGAATCGCTCGTTCTCGCAGTGAGATCCAGGGCAGGGCGTGGACCCCTGGACGATCGCAACGTCGACGGCAGGGCCGGAGGCCACGGACGGGAACACCCCGCCGGCCACCGTCAGCAGCGCCGCCACTCCCGTGCCGGACGCCGCCAGGGCCCACCGTCTCGACGCCGCTCCGTGAACGAGGGCTGCCGCAACGGCGACCAGCACCACCGACCAGCCTGTGGTGCCGATCCACTGGGTGGCGCCACGCGTCCAGGAGTACTCACCCATCGGGTAACCGAGGAACCCCCATTCGAATCCCCCGAGCGGGAACCGTCCTCGCAGGAACTCCATACCGGCCCAGAGTCCGGCAACCACCGCCACCCACGAACCGCCGACGAGGCCGCGCGCCCTCCACACGACCCATCCGATCCCGGCGAAGTAGGCGGATTGCATCAGCCACAACGGGACGAAGGCAACCAGCCCGAGCTCGGTGAGCCACGGGAACAGAAAGCCGAAGAAGACGAGCCCGAAGATGGAGCCGGACCAGATGGCGACCCCGCGACTGGGGGCCGACCTGAGCGCCCACAACAGCAGAGCCACTGCGGGCACGGTGAGGTACGCCTGCCCGTAGGGGGGGAAAGCGAGGAGAAGCATCGCGCCCGCGATGCCCGCCACCGTCAGCGACCGCACGCCCGGATTGTCCCACGGTCGATCATGCAGGCAGTCCCACTTCGAGCACCACCGAGTTGTGCGTTGCTCGCACCGGGGCGTCGAGGGCGCTCGCAGGCACGATCGCCGTGCCGCCCCGAGACAGCTCGAAGTCCCCGAGACCGACCGTTCCGCCCATCGTCATCACCACCCGGGGTCCTGGGGCGGCCGACCATTCGACCTCGGGACCGCGGTGTTCGACGATCCAGTAGTGCTCGGTGGCGGCGAGCAACCGACGGCCGGGATCGGTGGCGGGCTGGAGGCTGAAGGCCTGTTCGGGGTGGAGGCGGATGGCCTCGATCGCCTCGTCGCCGTGGAGCGGCCTCGGGTCACGACCGTACTCCTGCCCCCAGTCGTAGATCCGGAACGTGGTGTCGGACGGAGTCTGGATCTCCGCCACCATGACGCCGGCGCCGAGGGCGTGGATGAGACCGGCGGGCACATGGTGGAAGGCGCCCACTTCGGCTCGGACCCGGGTCATGAGATCCACGACGGCGCGCGTCCCCACT